>Ga0307505_10001004_pt1 | contig 25775 bp, 20 predicted proteins | sample 23_S_MG_FD_202183 | JGI IMG/M metagenome (GOLD analysis project Ga0307505, IMG submission 202183) | Soil microbial communities from Populus trichocarpa stands in riparian zone in the Pacific Northwest, United States - 23_S | ecosystem: Environmental > Terrestrial > Soil > Riparian zone > Trees... | reverse complement strand
GTTCATCACCCGACACCCCCGCTGAACGCCTTTGATGCGCGTATGCCACAGGTTTGCCCGGTTGCTACCTCATTTTCGTAGCAGCGTCGAGCGAGGGACCTGGGTGGGCGGGCGCAGATCGCGCTGAGTCCATCAAGTCCACGTCCGCCACGCGCCCACACAAAGCGAGCCTCGGAGCTGCCGCACGTGCCCGAGGCTATGCCAACCAGCGCAGCCGGTCGTACCGGCCCGGCCTAGCCGACCTTCTTGGCGACGACGTCTACCACCTTCGCGAGTCCGGACTTCTTCCTGCCGCGGAGTGCGATGACTGCGGTGATGGCGGTGGTGATCGTGGCTACGGCGATGCCGACCACCTGTTCCTTCTCCGCGGCTTCCATCTTGTTCCAGTGTGCGAGCAGCCTGGTGGCCTTCTTCTCGGCGGACTTCTCCGCACTGGTGAGCTTCTTCGCTACGCCGTCGATGGCCTTGATCAGCAGGGGCTCCAGCATCGTGGTCTTCATGCTCAAGCCTTGTGCAAGCAGCGGTCCCGGCCGGGTCGCGCCCGCCTATAATCCCCACTTCCGATGACGGCACCCCTTCCGCAACAGCGCCGTATCGAAGAGGTCTTCATGCTCGTGACCGAGGCTCCCTCGGACGAGCGGCAGGCCATTCTCGAGCGTGAGTGCGCGGGCAACGCGGCTTTGCGGAAAGAGGTGGAGAGCCTCCTGGCCAATGACGGCGGCGCGACGCTCATCCGCCATCTCGTCTCCAGCGAAGCGGTCGCCGTCGCCGCGGGATTGGAGCAGCGTTGGGTCGGCAAGCGCATCGATGCCTGGAAAATCACCGGCATCCTCGGCCGCGGAGGCATGGGCGCGGTGTACGAAGTCGCGCGCGATGACGGCTCGTTTCAGCAGCGGGCGGCACTCAAGATCGTTCGCGCCGAAGTGGACACCGAGATCGGGCGGCGCCGCTTTCTCGAAGAGCGCCAGATCCTGGCGCACCTCAACCATCCTCACATCGCCCGGCTGCTCGACGGCGGCGAGAGCGAGGAAGGCGCGCCGTACCTGGTCATGGAGGCCGTGGACGGTCTGCCCATCACCGAGCATTGCGAGCGTGGGGAGCTCTCGATCGAAGCGCGCCTGCGCCTCTTTGTGGCCGTGTGCCGCGCCGTGCACTTCGCGCACACGCAACTGATCGTGCACCGCGACCTCAAGCCTTCCAACATCCTCGTCACCGCCGACGGCACGGTCAAGCTCCTCGACTTCGGCATCGCCAAACTGCTCTCGCCGGGATCCTCGCAGGCCACCACCGTCGGCGAAGTGGCCCTCACACCCGACTACGCGAGCCCCGAACAGGTGCGCTCGGAACTGGTGACCACGGTCAGCGACATCTACTCGCTGGGAGCGGTCCTGTTCGAGCTGCTGACCGGACACAAGGCCCACTCGTTCAGCTCCTACACGCTGCCGGAGCTCGTGCGCGTGATCTGCGACAGCGAGCCGCTCGCGCCCAGCGAGGCCGCGCCGCGGCGACTGGCGCGAAGCCTTCGCGGTGATCTCGACAACATCGTCCTCACCGCATTGCGCAAGGAGCCCAGCCGCCGCTACGCCTCGGCGGAACAGCTCGCGTTGGACGTCGAGCGGCACCTCGACGGCCGGCCTGTCTCCGCGCGCGGTGACTCCTGGCGCTACCTGGCCGGCAAGTTCGTGCGCCGCAACCGCCTCGCCGTGGCGGCGGCGGCGCTGATCTTCGTCTCGCTCCTCGCGGGCATCGGCGGAACGCTTTGGCAGGCGCGCCGCGCGGAGCGCCGTTTCGCGCAGGTCCGCAGCCTGGCCAACACGTTCCTCTTCAAATTCCACGACGAGATCCGCGACCTCCCGGGCTCGACGCGCGCGCGGCAACTCGTCGCCACCACCGCCCTCGAGTATCTCGACAACCTCTCGGCCGACGCGCAGAACGACACGCAACTGCAGATGGAACTGGCCGAGGCCTACGAGAAAGTGGGCGACGTGCTCGGCAATCCGCGCGACTCGAACCTCGGGCGCACGGACGAAGCGCTGGCCAGCTACGAGAAATCGCTACAACTGCGTCTGGCCGCACGCGATGAGGTCCATGAAGTCACCGCGTCGCGTGCCCTTCTGCAATCGCACCTGAAACTCGCGGACGTGCTCCTCAACGCGGGCAAGACCGATCAGTCGGCCCCGCACATCGACGAGGCCCTCGCTCTGGCCCGGCGTCACGGCACTCCGCGCGATCGCGCGTCGGCCTACGGCCGTCAGGGCGACCTGGCGTTGCGTCGCGGCGACCTGGCCACGACGGAGACCGCGTACGTCGCGGCTCTGACGGACGCGCAAAAGGCCGCAGGATCCTCGCCCGGCACGGCGGCCAGTGCCACCCTCGCGGCCGCGGCCGCAAGGCTCGGCTACGTCTACAAGATGGCCAGCCGGCAGAAGGAAGCACTCGACACTCTCGAAGTCGCGCTGCAGGCCGCGCTCCGGTTGCACGCGGCCGAGCCGCAACGCACAACGCACGTGCGGCAGATCATGAACCTCCACAACGACCGCGGCGACGCGTTGCGCAGTCCGTTCGCGGCGGAAGGAATGCGTCCCGACCTGTCGCTCAAGGAGTATCAAGAGGCACTGCGCCGCGCAACGTTCCTGGCCGAGGCCGACCCTTCCGAGTTCTCGGCCCGCGTCGGCGTGCTGCTGGCCAAGGCGCAGATCGCGGACACCTGGCGGGAGCTCGAGCCGGCGCGCTCGTTGCCGCTCTTCGAAGGATTGTTCGACGATGCCGACGCACTGCGCCGCGACGACCCCTCGAACTTCCAGACCGAGTGGATCGCGGCACTGCTGCGTGTCGCGCACGCCGACGCCACCCGCGCGGCCGGTCTGCTCCGCGAGGCACTGCCGCTCTACGACACCGCCGTGGAGCGCATCGACGCGATGCGCCAGACCGATCGTGGCCGCTCCATCAGCCGCCGCGACCTCACCAAGGCTCTGGCCACGCGCGGCGCGTTGCGTCTCGCCCTCGGCGACGTGGCCGGTGCGGCCTCCGATGCCTCGGGCTGCCACACGCACGCCGCGTCCTTCGTCACCGCCGATGCACGTCCGCTGGATCTTCGGGACGTCGCACTCTGCTTCGAGCTCGAAGGCGACGTGGCCGCACGCACCGGCAGGCCGCGCGACGCCGTGCGTCACTACGACGAGGCCCTGCTGCGCTGGAGGGAGTTCGGCCGGCGGAAGCTCGACAGTCCCTTCCTTCGCGAGCATTGGCAGTCCGCGGAGAGCCGGCGCGCCGCGGTCCAGCAAGCGAGCGCCACGCCATGAACACGGGAAGCATCAGCATCCTCCTCCAACGATCGCGCGACGGAGACCGCGAGGCCATCGACGAGTTGCTCCCCCTCGTCTATGGAGAATTGCGCCGCATCGCCGCGAGCTACCTTCGTTCCCAACGTCCGGGCCACACGCTCCAGCCGACCGCGCTCCTGAACGAGGCCTACATCAAGATGGCCGGCTCCGACGCGCAGCAGTGGAACGATCGCACCCACTTCTTCGCCACCGCCGCGTCGATCATGCGCAACATCCTGGTCGACCACGCGCGGGCCCGCCAGGCAGAGAAGCGCGGCGGAGGGGTCGTCCCTGTCCCGCTCGACTTGGCCGGCGACCGCGCCATCGAAACGCACTCCGACCTGATCGCGCTCGACGACGCGCTCTGCGCGCTCGCAGCGTTCGACGAGCGCAAGGCCCGCGTCCTCGAGCTCCGCTATTTCGGCGGCCTCAGCGTCGAAGAAACCGCGGAAACCCTCGGCATCTCCATCGCCACCGTCGGCCGCGAGGCCCGCTTCGCAGCAGCCTGGCTCAAGAGGGAGATGGTGGGACCTCGGTGATGGCTTGATGGGAATGGGACTGATGGGACTATGGGACGAATGGGACGAATGGGACTTATGGGACTTATGGGACCGATGGGACTGAAAAGACGCACGCGCAACTCAAAGGTCCCATTCGTCCCATTCGTCCCATTCGTCCCATAGTCCCATCAGTCCCATCAATTTCCCACGGCCGCCCACCCCTCACCCCTCACCCGATCGCGGCGCCTTCCAGGTCCTTGAAGCGTTCCTTGTCGATTGCTTTGTCGTAGGCGGCGCGGGCGGTGATGCGTTTCTCGTCGTAGAGACGGCGGATGGAGGTGTCCATGTCCACCATCCCTTCGCGGACACCGGTTTGGATCGCGGACGTGATCTGCGGCGTCTTGCCTTCGCGGATCATGTTGCCGATGGCGGGGGAGCTGAAGAGGATCTCCAGGGCGGCCACGCGGCCTCCGCCGATCTGGGGCATGAGTTGTTGTGCGAGCACGGCCCGGATCGTTTCGCCGAGGACGTTGCGGATGCCTTCCTGCTCCGCGGCGGGAAAGACGCTGATGATGCGGTCCATGGTCTTGGCGGCGTTGTTGGTGTGCAGCGTTGCGAAAACCAGCGTGCCGCGCTCCGCGGCGGACAGGGCCATGGAGATCGTGTCCAGATCGCGCATCTCGCCCACCAGAATGAGATCCGGGTCTTCCCGCCCCGCTGCCTTCAGCGCCTCGGCGAAGCTCCTCGCGTGCGTGCCGATCTCGCGCTGATGGATCAGGCACTTCTTGTTCGGATGCACGAACTCGATCGGATCCTCGATGGTGATCACGTGCAGGCCGCGTGACTCGTTGATCAGATCGATGATCGCGGCCAGCGTGGTCGACTTTCCCGAGCCGGTCGGACCGGTGATGAGCACCAGGCCGCTGCGGATCTGCGCGATGCGCCGCACCTGCTCGGGCATCCCCAACTGTTCGAGGGTGAGGATCTTCGTGGGGATGACGCGGAACACCGCTCCCGAGCCCCGCTGCTGGCGAAACAGGTTGACGCGATAACGCGCCTGGCCGGGAATCTCGTACGAATAGTCCGCGTCGCCGCACTCCACGTACGACGCCCACAGCTCCTTCGGCGTGATCGGCTGCAGGAGCTCCGTGAAGTCGGCCTCGGAGATCATGCGGTAGCGGATGGTCTCGATCGACCCCGAGGCCCGGACCATGGGTGGACGGCCCACGGTCAGGTGGAAGTCCGAGGCGCCGCGGTCGTTCATCAGTCGGAGGAAGCGGTCGATCTTCTGGGCCGGCGCCACCATCAGAACCTCCCCGCCGCTTTCAGGAACTCGGGGGAAACGAAGGCCTCGAAGTCTTCGCGTTTCGCGGCGGCCATGTAGGCCGTCTCTGCCGTGATCTGTTCACGGCGGATCAGATCGCGGAGCGCCTCATCGAAGGTCTGCATCCCCTGCGAGCGCCCGATCTGCATGGCCGAGTGGATCTGGAACGTCTTCTCGTCGCGAATCATGTTGGCGATGTTCATCGTCCCCTTGAGCACCTCGAAGGCGGCCACCTGGCGGCGACCCTCCTTCGCCGGCAGGAGACGCTGGGCGATGATGTACTTGAGTGATTCCGACAGCGAGGCGCGGATCTGCGGCTGCTCGTCCACGGGAAAGCTGCTGATCAACCGGTCGATGGCCTTCGGCGCGCTCGTGGAGCTGAGCGTGCCCAGCACGATGTGTCCCGTCTCCGCCGCGGTCAGCGCCAGCGAGACGCTCTCGTTGTCGCGCAGCTCGCCGATGACGATCACGTCCGGGTCCTCGCGCAGCGCCGCGCGCAACGCACGTGCAAACGAGCCCGTGTGCGTGCCCACCTCGCGCTGATTGATCAGGCAACTCTTGAACGGATGCACGAACTCGACGGGATCCTCCATGGTCAGGATGTGGTCGTTGCGTGTCTCGTTGAAGAGGTTCACCAATGCGGCCAGCGTGGTCGACTTGCCTGAGCCGGACGGTCCGCAGACCAGCACCAGGCCCTGGTGAAAGCCGGCGATCTCGGCCAGGTGCGCGGGCAGCCCCAGCTCGTTGATCGTGGGCGGCTTCTCGGGGATCACGCGGAAGACGGCGTTGATGCCGTGATGGTCGACGAAGAGATTGGCGCGATAGCGGCCGGCCTGCGGGATGAAGTGGCAGAAGTCGAGCTGCTTCTCCGTCTGCAGCTTCTTCCACTGCACGTCGCTCAGGATCTCGCGCAACATCGCCTCGGTCTGCGCGGCGGTGAACGGCTCTCCCTGCGCGCGCAACAGGTCCGCGGCCATGCGCACGATGGGAGGCTGTCCGACCGAGAGGTGAAAATCCGAGGCGCCGCTGTTGCGCGTGCTGATCAGGTACGTGTGCAGCTTGGCCTCGCCCTCTTTCGAGCGCGCGGCCAGAGCGTCGGTGCGCAGTGTGCTCGGAGCGTCGCCACGCGGCTCGCGCTTCTCGATCTCTTCCAGGATGTCCAGCGCGCGCATGCGCACCGAACGTTCCGGATCCTGCGACGCGACCTGCGTCAGGGCCTGGATGACCTGCGGGTGACGGAAGTTGCGAAGGGCCTGCATCACTTCGATGCGCACGTTTGCCTGCGGATCGCCCAGCATGCGCCCCAGCGCGCTGAGCGCGCGAGGATCGGCGATGTGGCCGAGAGCCTCGACCGCGGCCCAGCGGAGATCGGGATCGGCCAGCGCGGCCACGAGCGGCTCGACGGCGCGGGCATCTTTCAGCCGGCCCAACGTCTCCGCCGCGGCGATGCGGATCCACCAATCCGAATCCTTCAGCAGCGTGATCGTGGCCGGGACCAGGCGCGGGTCTTCGAAGATCGTGGCCACCGCGATCGCGGCCGCGCGCAGTTCTTCATCGGGATCGGAGAGGAGCTCGATGGTCGGCTCGATGACCTGGTCCCCGAAGGCCCGGATCGACTCGAGAGCGCGGTCGCGCACGAATCCGGCCAGCGTCTTCGTGAAGCGGATGTAGCGCTTGACCACCGCCGAACGGTCGCGCATGCCCATGAGGATCTTCATGACCGCCGTGCGCGTGCCGGCGTCCCCGGAAGCGACGAGCGGCAGGAGCTGATCCGCGAACTCGGAAGGCTGCGTGGCCGCGGCCCGCGTGAGGGCCTCGATGAGGACTTGCTGGGTGGCGTAGCCGACGAGCGGGAGCGACTGCACGAAGAGGGCGGTCGACGCCGCCGGCGCACGCAGAGCGAGCACTTCCAAAGCTTTGTCCCGGATGGCGGGGTCGGCATCCGCGGCCAGCTTCTGCCAGCGCAGCAGCCCGCGCTCATCCGGTTCGAGGGAGGCGAGCTTGGTCAGGAACGTCAGGCGATCCTCGCCACGCCCCCCGGTAGCGAGCTGCCAGAGCAGCCCTTCCATGGCCCGCCCCGGCGGCGCTTCCAACACGAGGCGCCGGGCCAGCTCTTGTAGCTCCAGCGCTTCCTTCGTCTCTTTCGCCGGCGTGGCCAGAAGCTTCGGGATCTCCGCTTCCAATCCCGGCAGTCCCAGTGCGAAGAGGATCCCCGTGGCTGCCCGGAAGGCCGCCTCGGGCTTCCCCCGCGCCTCGGTCAGAAAGTAGGTGAGCGTCTCCGGATCGCGCAGCCGCTGCAGCCACGTCGCACCCGCATCGCGCAGCGCGCGATCGGGTCGGAAGACCATCCACACGACGTCCCTCGCACGGAGATCGTCGGCCGCGCCCGCCTTCGCCACCAGCTCATCCCGCTCCTCCGTCGTCGCGTATTCCTTGTTCGCGAGCCGTTTCAGCAAGTCTCTGGTGTTGGACTGAAAAAGTGCCACTGGACGCGCAGTATATTTCGTGACGGTTGGCGATGCCGGTTCGCACTCCGCGCCTCCGCGTCTCCGCGTGATCCGGTCCACCACCTCTCCGGTGATCCACATCACACCCACCCGTGACCCCCATCGCACCCCGCGTCCGCCGCTACCCCCACATTCCGTGACGGAGGCTCGCGCCATGCCCTCGCCCTACAACCTCGTCATCCAAAACAACTGCACTGCCTGCGAACGGAACGTCGAGGGACTGTTCTGCAACATGAGCCCCGAGGCGATGAAGACGCTCGACTCGATCAAGTTCACGAGCGTCTATCCGAAAGGCTCGATCCTCTTCGTCGACGGAGAGGAGCCTCGCGGGGTGTTCATTCTCTGCAGTGGCCGCGCGAAGCTCACCACGTCGTCGTCTGAGGGGCGCACGCTGATCGTGAAGATCGCCGAGCCCGGCGAGGTGCTCGGCGCCAGCGCCACGATCCTGGGCAGGCCCTACGAAGTCTCCGCCGAGACGCTCGAGCCGTCGCAGCTCAACTTCATCAAGCGCGACGACTTCCTCCGCTTCCTCACCTCGCACACCGAAGCGTGCATGCACACGGCCCGCTTGCTCAGCGAAAAATATCAGGCCGCTCAGCGCGAGATCCGCTCCCTCGGGCTGGCTCAGTCCACGTCCGAAAAGTTGGGCAAGCTGCTCCTCGAATGGTGCGACCTGCACGGCGAGAACACCCCGCGCGGGACGCGCCTGAAAGTCCTGCTCACCCACGAAGAAGTCGCGCAGATGATCGGCACCACCCGCGAGACCGTCACACGCCTCCTCAGCGACTTCAAGCGACGCGGCATCATCGAAGTGAAAGGCTCCACGATCCTGATCCTGCAGAAGCCCGCGCTGGAGGCGCTGGTGAGTATCTGAGATCGGTTGGCGGTTGGCGGTTGGCGGGGACTTCCGGCTTACCGGGAACGGCATTCGCAGTCGAACGAGCCTGCCACCCAACCGGTGCCGTGTCTCGAGATTGCCAACGACAACGGACAACCGACAACACGACAACCGATGAGGCAACCGCCCACCGCCAACTGACAACCGCCAACCGCCAACCGAAACCCATGGAACACGAACACACTCCTGAAGCCATCCGTGCGCGGCTGGCCGGCAGTCCGCCGACCAGCTATCTGCGCGATTGGGTCTATGGGGGCATCGACGGCTCGGTGACCACGTTCGCCGTCGTCACCGGAGTGGGCGGCGCCGAGCTCTCCATCCGCATCATCCTCATCCTCGGCATCGCCAACCTTTTGGCCGACGGTTTCTCCATGGCCGCGAGCAACTACCTCGGCACGCGCACGGAGCGGCAGGAAGAGGACGCCTTGCGTGCGCGGGAGTCGCGTCACATCCGCGCAGATGCTGCGGGCGAGCGTGAAGAAGTGCGTCAGATCTTCGCCGCCAAGGGTTTCGCTGGCGACGGACTGGAGCAAGCCGTGGCCACCGTCACCTCGGACGACGATCGCTGGATCGACTTCATGCTGGCCGAGGAGTACGGTCTGGCCCGCGCCATCCGCTCGCCCTCCGCAGCCGCGCTGGCAACACTCAGCGCCTTCATTCTCTGCGGCCTCGTCCCGCTGCTCCCCTTCCTCTTTCGCATGCCGCACTCCTACCCGCTCTCCGTGGCCATGACCGCATGCGCCTTCTTCCTCATCGGCTCAGCCCGCAGTCGCTGGCTGCTCCTCTCCTGGTGGCGCGCCGGCCTCGAGACCCTGGCCATGGGCACCGTCGCCGCCTCTATTGCCTACGGCGCCGGAGTCCTCATCGCACGCATCGCGACACCGTGAGCGGTACTCACCGCCACGCGGGCTCGGCGTCCGGTTGCGTGCGATTCCGATTCAGCAGGTGGAGGATGGGTGTCGTCGCGAACGTGGTGATGACGGCCATGAGCACGAGCATCGCGAAGAGCGTCGGAGACAGGATGCCCAGGTCGAGACCGATGTTCAGAACGATGAGCTCCATCAGGCCGCGCGTGTTCATCAGAATCCCCAGCGAGGCCGCGTCGCGATTCCCGAAGCCGGTGATGCGCGCCGCCACGAAACTGCCGCCGAACTTCCCGATCGAGGCCACCACGAGGATCAGGCCGCAGATCAGCCACTGCGAGGCGCCCTCGACCAACCCGATCTGGGTGCGCATCCCCGTGAAGGCGAAGAACGCAGGGAGGAAAAGAACGACCACCAGATCCTCCAGCTTGTGCGTAAGGTCCTGGGCCAGGCGCGAGTCGTGGGGAATGAGCGCGCCGAGGAGGAACGCGCCGAACAAGGCATGGATGCCTGCGCCCTCGGTGGCCAGGGTCGAGAGCAACAAGCCGATCACCACCACGGCGATGGCACCCTGCGAAACGGAATTGCGAAGCTCTTGGGCACGCACCGCGCGGGTGATCAGCGGCCTCGCCACGAAGAGCATGAACAGCAGATAGAGTCCCGTGAGGCCAAAGGTCACGAGAGCGCTCGAAACGTTGGCTTTGGCCACCGCGATGAGAAACGCCAGCAGACACCAGGCCGTCACGTCGTCGACGGCGGCGCAGGTCAGCGCGACGATTCCCAGTTGCGTCTTCTGCATGCCCCGATCGGTGAGGATGCGCGCGAGCACCGGAAACGCGGTGACCGAGAGAGATACGCCGAGGAAGAGCGCGAAGACCGTGAACGGAACATTACTGGTGGAGAGTCGCGGGTAGAGCCAGAGAGCCAGGATCGCGCCGAGGACGAACGGCACGAGGATGCTGGAGTGCGAGATGGCCACCGTGGCATGGGTGCGATTCTTGAGCTGGCTGGTGTTGAGCTCCAGCCCGACCAGGAACATGAACAGGATCACGCCCATCTGCGCGATGACCGATAGGTACGGCGCCACCGTCGTGGGCAGGAGATAGCCCATGGCTTCCGGCGAGATCCGTCCCAGCAACGAAGGCCCGAGCAGAATCCCGGCGATCACCTCGCCGATGACCGGCGGCTGGTGAATCAACTTGCAGAGTGCGCCGCACACCCGCGCCGCGATGATCACCACCACCAGCGCCAGCAGCACATGGAACAGCACTTCCACTTTGGCGGGACCCACGCCCGCGGCCGCGCTGCTCACCGCGGGTGACGGAGCCACGAGCCGCGCGCCGGCCGAGCGTACCAACAGAAAAACGCCGACCGCGCCGCCCACCATGAGCGGGTATCCAAGCACGCCCATCAGCGCGCGTCCTCGAGAACCACTGGACGTCATGCCAGGAGCATAACGCGACCAGCGTGCACGCCGGAAGTCCGTTGAGAATCGACGCGGCCCCCGCGTCATCCTGAGATTGTGTGCAGAGATCCGCGGCTTTCCCAGCCCGTCATCCTGAGCCGGCACGGCCGGCGGCGCTGGTTGGCCCAGCCTTGAAGCACGCCTTTCGAGCAAAATTGCCGGCCCACGCTGAAGGGAATGACATCTCCTATGTCATCCTGAGCGGGAGGTGGGTGGGTTGCGAAGGATCTCGTGCGAAGGGCGACGAGTGTGCATGCACGGAGAACCGTGGTCTTCTCCAATTTGCGCGGGCCTCGTTTACCGCAGGGGATCCTTCGCACCCACCCGCTACCCGCTCAGGATGACAGGCTGGTGTGAAGGAACCGCCGCGCCAACGCGGACGAAGATCTCGCGGCCGACTTCGTCGTCGAGCGCGATCGACGACGAGCCGCAGCCGAGAACGATGGCCGGGCGGCGGGCGATCAGACGGATCTCGCTACCGGCGGCGATGCCGAAGGAAGCCAGACGGCTCATGCGGGCGGCGGAAGTGGTGGCGATGTGCGTCACGGGTGCGGACGCGCCGACGGGGAGATCCGTGACGGGAACGACGTCGCCCATCACGCAAGCAGCGGCGGCCGGCGCGCGGCGGATCCAACGGCGGAGCATGTCCACGAACCTCCCGCTCTCCACGAACTCGTAGCCGCATCGCGGACAGCGCACCATCGCGCAGCCGCTCGACATCGGACAGGAGGAGTGGCATTCCGCGCCGTTGAAATCCGTGGCGCACAGTGGGCACTCGTGCAGGCGCTCGCTCATCCTAGCCTCACCGAGAAGAGACGGAACAGCCCGTGCAGCAGGGCACCGATGCCGAAGGCGTAGACCGTGATGAAGGCGGCGATGGCCAGCGCGGCGCGCTTCCCCCGCTCCCGGACCATCACCAGGAAGTTGGCCACACACGGCACGAAGAGCGTGATCACCGTGAGGGCGATGACGGTCTGGTTCGCGTTCAGCGCTCCGCCGCGCTGCATGGAGAAGAGTCCCGCCGCGCCATAGTCGCGGCGCAGGAACCCGATCACGAACGCGTTGGCCGCCTCGGCCGGCAATCCCAGCGCGCCGACCACCATCGGAGCGAGCGCGCGTTGCAGCACGTCCAGCGCGTGAGTACGGTCCAGCACGAAGAGGAGCAGCGTGCCCAGGATGAACAGCGGCACCGCTTCCTTGAGATACCACTCCGTCCGCGCCAGAACCTTGATGAGAATGTTCGAGAGACGCGGTACCCGCATCGGCGGCAGGTCCACGATGAAGTCGCCGGAGGTTCCGGGCACGAGCTTCGATGCGAGATAGCCGACCACGAAGAGCGTCACCAGAGTCACGCTCAGCCAGATCATCGTGGCCGCGCCGCTGAGTCGTCCGAGCATGGCCAGAATCACGGCGAGCTGCGCGGAACAGGGGATGCCCAGGGCCAGCAGAATGGTCACGATCACACGTTCCTTCTTCGTCTCCAGGACGCGCGTGGTGAGCGTGGCCATCGTGTCACAGCCGAGCCCGAGGACCATGGGCAGTACGGCCTTGCCGTTGAGACCCATGCGGCGGAAGGTGCGGTGCAGCATGACCGACAAGCGCGGCAGATAGCCGGAGTCTTCGAGGATGCCGAACAACGTGAAGAACGTGATCACCACCGGCAGCACGATGGCGATGGCGTACGTCAGGGCCATCGTGATCACGCCATACGGGCCCACGAGGAGATCGCGCACCCATGCAAACGGCACGAGCAACTCGACCACGCGCGTGGCCCACGGGTTCACATAGGCCTCGAAGATCGACGTCTCCACGAAGTCGACCAGCGTGCCCGCCCCGAGCTTGCCCACGAAGAGCCAGGCCACGTAGAGAACGCCGAAGAGGATGGGCACGCCCCAGATGCGATGCATGCACAGCGCGCCGAGCATGTCCCGTCCGCGGGGACGGGTCTCGGCCATCACCTCGGCGATCAGCGCATCCACGACGGCCAGTCGCGCATTGGACATCTGCGCGACCAGCGCCGAAGAGGCGTCGCCACCACACAGCGAGGACAACGCGTCGACGCGAGTCATGCCGCCGTTCACGAGAAACGCGATGGCTTGCTCGACTGCTTCCGGGTAATGGATGACCATCCCCGAGCGCGTGGGCCGGATAGCGTGGCGCTTGAGCTTCTCGAGATTCCAACGGCGCAGCGCCGACACGGCCACCACCGGCACACCCAAGCGGTCCGCCAGCACGTCCACGGCGATGGCCGGGAGGTTGGGCTCGTCGCTCATGTTCAGACAGAGCGTGAAGGCGATGTCGTGCTCGGCCAGTTGCAGCGAGAGCAATAGCGTTCGTCGCAGATTGCCGATGTCGCCCACCTGCACGACGTCTGCCTCACCGTCCGCGATGAGCAGATCGCGCGTGACGCGCTCCTCATACGACTGCGGCGCCAGCGTGTTCGTGCCAGGCGTATCCACGACCTCGCGCAGTTGCCCATCCACCTCCGCCAGTGCGCTCGTGATCTCGACCGTCGTCCCGGGATAGTTCGACACCGTCGCGTAGCGCTGCGTGAGCCGCGTGAAGATCAGCGACTTGCCCACGTTCGGCTGACCCACGAGCAGCAGCTTGCGTGTGGGTGAGGCTGGATTGTCGAGGACTGCGACCGGCTGCGACATATTCTCAACGCATGCTCGGCCCTCGGCATCCAGGCCCCCGTGATGATCGTCACCGGACGCGGTGACGGTGAGTGCTGAGTGCTGGGTGCTGGTCGGTTGTCAGTTGTCGGTGATCGGTTGTCTGCACCCAGTCGCGCCAGGGACGGATCACCCCGAACTGAGAACCGACAACTGACAACCCAACCCACTGGACACCGACTTCCGGGAAGCTGTGCTGCGTGCTGCGTTGGAGCGAATCGACCGAGACCCGACTATGGGGCGATCTCGTACGCCGGAGGCGTTCCGGAGATTAGCCGGTGGCAAGCGCCTCCGGCGCGCCGCCACCGGTTGCAGCGCCCCATGTCTTGCACCCCGGAGGGGTGCCGGATTCATTCGCCATCCTCCGCGACCCCGCTGGGGTCGAAGGTTCTGTTCCCATTCATCCGGTGGCGGCGCGCCGGAGGCGCTTGCCACCGGCTAATCTCCGGAACGCCTCCGGCGTAAAGTCACAACCGAATACCGATGCGTGTACTCCCATCCGCGAGTCAGCCCGCTGACATCGACGGTCAATCGCTCAGGAACATTGGCGTGTGGAGCGCTGGCGTCCCGCCGGCTGGCCCGGGAGCGTCTCGCCCCCGAGGGCGGGCTCAGGCGATGAACACCCACCCGACTCCGAATGCCCCGCACGCGGCGGGACTCCGCACCGCCAGCCGGCGGGACGCCCTTGTGATCCCCGTCACCGCCTGTCGTGACTCTGGGCATGGTTGCGCGTTCGTCCTCGCTTCACCCTGCTCGACATGAGCGAAGACATCACTTTCACCATGGTGGGCTCCGGCGGCGATGGCGCGGTCGTGGCGGGGGATCTCGCAGCGATGGCGTGTGCCTCGCAAGGGCTGCACGTCATCAAAACCGAGGCGTATGGACCTCAGATTCGCGGCGGCGAGTCCTCGTCGACGGTGCGCGTCGCGAGCGCGCCAATCACGGCGCAGGGCGATGCCATCAATGCCCTGGTGGTGTTTCGCTTCGCCGACTTCGCGCGCTTTCACAGCGAGATGACTCTCGCGAAGAACTGCGTCGTTCTGCACGAGCCTGCGGATGTTCCTCCGGCGGAGCTGGCGGCTTACCGCTGCGTGCCGGTGGCCTTCGCGCAAATCGCCAAGGACGCAGGAGCGCCCGCGGCCAGGAACATCGTGGCCCTGGGCATTCTGGCGGCCATGTTCGGCCTGCCGTTCGACAGCATCCGCGCGGCGGTGCGCAAGCGGTTCAGGAAACGCGACGCCGCGGTGATCGACGCCAACCTGCGCGCACTCGACTGCGGGATCACCTGGAACGGGGCGCAGTTCGAAGCGGGTCCGCGCTTCGACGGTCGCACGCCCTCCGCCTCGCGCCTGCTGATGTCCGGCAACGAGGCCTCGGCGTTCGCAGCGCTGCATGCAGGCTGCAGCTTCTTCGCCGGCTATCCCATCACGCCCTCCACCGAAATCCTCCAGCTCCTTGGCGAATGGCTGCCGAAGATCGGGGGCTCGTGTCTGCAGACCGAAGACGAGCTGGCCGCGATCGGCGCCGTCGTCGGTGCCTCGTTCGCCGGCGCCAAGGGCATGACCGCCACCTCCGGACCCGGGCTCGCGCTCATGTCCGAGATGCTCGGCCTCTCCTCCATCGCCGAAATCCCCAGCGTGATCGTGAACGTGCAGCGCGGCGGTCCGTCGACGGGCATCCCCACCAAGAGCGAACAATCCGATCTCTTCCACGCGGTATACGGCGGCCACGGCGACATGCCGCGCGTGGTGCTGGCCTGCTGCGATGTCGAAGACGCGTTTCACGCGACCGTGGACGCCTTCAACATCGCCGAGGAGTTTCAACTGCCGGTGATCGTCCTCTCGGATCAGGCCATCGCGCAACGGCGCGAGACCATCGACGCCGCGTCGCTGGTGCACGAAGTCATCCCGCGGCGCCTCGCGCTCGAGCCGGATGACACGTATCGACGCTATGCGATCACCGAGGATGGCGTGTCGCCGATGACCGTCCCCGGGATGGCCGGCGGGATGTTCCAGACCAACGGTCTCGAGCACGACGAAGAAGGCCGGCCCAGCTCGATGTTCGAAACGCACGAGCGGATGAACGCGAAGCGCTACCGCAAGCTGGACGCGATCGCGGAGAAGTACCCGCTCTTCCGCACCTTCGGCGCGGACAAGCCCGAGCTGGGGATCCTCTGCTGGGGCTCCTCGGCCGGACCAGTGCAGGAAGCCATCGAGACCATGAATGCGAGCGGCGCACGCGCGGCAGCCTTCGTGCCCCGCATCCTCGCGCCGCTGCCGGCCAAAGCCCTGCAGGCGTTCATCGATTCGTGCGAGCGCATTCTCATCGTGGAGCTCAGCTACGCGGAACAGTTCCACCGCTACCTGCGCTCCCTCGTCGATCTCCCGCGAACAGGCACACGCATCCTGAAGAGGTCCGGCGGGAAGCCGCTGTCGGTGGTGGACGTGATCGAAGCAGCGAAGGTTCTCGAAGGGGTGACGGCATGACCATCACGGCGAATGATTTCAAGACCGATCTCAAACCGGTCTGGTGCCCGGGCTGCGGCGACTTCGCGGTCTTGAGCAGCGTGCATCGCGCATTGGCGGCGGCCGGCTGTCAGCCTCACGAGACGATTCTCGTGTCCGGCATCGGCTGCTCGTCGCGGCTGCCCGGCTACGTCGAGACGTACGGCCTCAACTCACTGCACGGCCGCGCACTGCCCATCGCCACGGGCGCGAAACTCGCCGCGCCGCGCATGACGGTCGTGGCGGTCGGCGGCGACGGCGACGGACTGGCCATCGGCGGCAATCACTTCCTGCACGCCGCGCGTCGCAATGTCGACATCGCCTACTTCATGATGGACAACGAGATCTACGGTCTCACGAAGGGCCAGGCCGGTCCAACCACTCCATCCGGAGACCGCACGAAGTCGACCACGTATGGCAACCCCGATCCGTCGCTCGATCCCTGCGCGCTGGCCATCGCCGCGGGAGCGTCCTGGGTGGGCCGCGGCTTCTCCGGCGACGTGAAGGGCACCACCGACCTCATGACCCGCGCCATCCGCCACCACGGCTTCGCCTTCCTGAACATCCTCTCCCCCTGCGTGACCTGGCGCGGCGAGGAGCAGCACAAGGAGTTGCGCGCGCAGATGCGTCCGCTGCCCGCCGATCACGACGTCACCAATCGCGAAGCGGCCATGCGCTTCACCGACGAGCACGACGTCCTGACCACGGGCGTGCTTTACGAAGTCGCTCGCGCGACAGTGCTCGACCAACTCGCCGACATCGAACGCCGCGCCCGCGGCAACTCCGCTCCCGTGCGCAGTGATTTTCTCGCCGCGTTCGGGTGAGTCTTCCCTGCTGGCTGCCGGAGTGGTTGCTGGCTGCTGGTTGTCTGCGGTTTCTTGGTTCCGGGTTCAAAACCGCGATCTGCGGCACGCCCGCGATCAAACGTGCCCGAGAGCGAGTCGCCCGACACTCATCGCGGATCGTGCATCAGGCAGCGTAGTTGTGCTTGATCCCGGCTTTCCGAGGTATCCTCGGTCTCGTGAGCGAGCAGGACCTGACCTGGGATCCGGCGAAGGCCGCGGCCAACTTGAAGAAGCACGGAGTGTCGTTTGAAGAGGCGGCCCGCGCGCTGGACGACCGCCAGGCGGTCGTCCATGCGGATCACGCTCACTCGGAATACGAGAACCGGTTCGTGCTGGTCGGAAACCACAGCCCGAACCAGACCTTCGACGGATTGTTGACCGTCGTCTTCGTCATCCGCGGAGACACGGCCAGAATCATCAGCGCGCGAAAATCCACCCGCGCGGAAAAAAAGCGTTATATGGACGAGCCAATGATCATTCGGGACGCACCCCGCGAAGACCTCATGCTGGACGACTATGGGCACCTCGAGGGCTGGAAACGCAATCCCTTCCACTTCCGGAGAATGGAAGAGCTCATTCGCCTGGACCCCGATGTTCATGCGGTATTCCGCGATGCCCGGCAAGTGAACGATGCGCTGCGGCTTCTGATCGCGGAAGGTCGAGTGCCGGCGAAGAAAGCGAGCGCGTGAAGGGCTCGCCTGCGCAGCTCACTTGCTGGCGATCATCGGACGGCTGAACCGGCCTGTTCGTGCTGACGTGACGCTCCTGGTGATTGGGCTCGCGAACATCCTTCTCACCTCGATTCAACGCAGCACCGGACGGGAAGCGCCAACGGTGCGATGCGGCTCATGCAGGCATTGCACCGCGACCGCGCCCCGCCCCAAGTGACAGCCGTCACGCGGTCCCGTGAGCCGTGTCCCCGCGTGGAGGGGCGGGGCGGCCCAACATGAGCGTCATGAAGCCGATGCTCTCTGCTACCGATGCGGCGCGACGGAAGACGCGCCGCTTCATTCTTCTCGCGTTCGCCATCGCTGCGCTCGGGTTCGTGGTCATCGCCGCGGGCGGGATCAACGATAACCTCGTGTACTACTGGACGCCCAAGGATCTCCATGCGGCCGGCGACAAGGCCTATGGCGCGACGATCCGGCTCGGGGGGATGGTGGCCGCGGGATCGATCCGTCAGCGTGGCGGCTCCGGCGTCGAATTCGACGTGCAGGACGGCACCGCGGTCGTTCACGTCAAGTCGTCCGGCGTTCCTCCGCAGATGTTCCGCGACAACATCGGCGTCGTCGTCGAAGGGACCATGACCCGCGGCGGCACGTTCGAGTCACACCGTCTGATGGTCTCGCACAACAACCAGTACGAGGCGCCCAAAGACGGTCACACCATGGATTCCAAAGAGATCGAAAAGTTGATGCGCAGCACCGAGAATCTCTGATCCCCGCATCCACCGCGAAGGTCATCAAAGGAGCAACTGCATGAACACCTCCACCGATTGGGGCAGCGCCCTGGCCATTCTCGCGGCCGGACTGATTCTCGGAGCTCTCGTTCTCTTCGTCGTGCGGCGCCGCAAGTCGGCCGTGAATCCACGCGCGGAGCTCGAAGCGCAGCGCGACGCTCTCGTGGAAGAGCTCCGCGCCATGGGCGACGATGTCTCGCATGACGAGCGCGTGTCCCTCGAACGCGAGACCGCCGAGGTCTTGCAGGCGCTCGACCGCCTCCCTTCCGCACCCGCGAAACCTGCGGCGGTGCGCCGCAGTAATCCGCCACTGACCGGCTTCGTCTGGGGTGTGGCCTTCGCCGCAGTGGCAGGCGGCATCGTCTACTACGGCTCGACCTTCACGCGAGAGCGCGGCAGCGCACCCGCGGAGCCCGGCGCGATGCAGGCCGGCCAGCCCGTGAGCGCGGACATCAAGAAACTCGAAGAGGCTGTGCAACGCGACCCCAACGACGCCGACCAGCGCATCGCCCTGGCCAAGGCCTATTTCACGAGCAACGACCTCATGGCCTCCTTCGAGCAGAGCAAGGCCGTGCTCGAGAAGGACCCCAAAGAGCCGCGCGCACTGACTTACAACGCCGTTGTGCGCATGGCCATGGGCGAGATCGAAGGCGCGCGCATCATGCTCGAACAGGCCACCGAGGGCGATCCGCAGTTGCTCGACGCCTGGGTGGCCCTGGCTTCGGTTCGCACCCAGGCCGGCGACACCCCCGGCGCTTCCGCGGCCATCAACTCCGCCATCGCGCATCATCCCGAAGAAGAAGAGCGACTGCGCAGCGTGTTCGCCGAGATCCGGAAGCAGGCCCCCGCCGCCGCGCAGCCGGCCAAGGCCGCCGCCCCACATCCCGCGGAGATGCCACCCGACCATCCACCGATCCCCGGCATGGCGGACGCGGCGCCCGCGATGCCCGCGACATCCGCCACGGCACCGTCCAAGCCGATCCACATCACGCTCTCCCTCGATCCGTCCTCGCCCGTGAAGAGCGGCATCGTCTACGTGATCGCCCGCGGCGGAACCGGACACCCCCTCGCCGTGAGACGCCTCGAGGCATCCGCGTTCCCGCTGTCGGTGGAGCTCGGAGGCGAGGACTCGATGATGGGCGCGCCGCTCCCGGACAAGGTCCGCATCGAAGCCCGCCTCGACACGGACGGAGACGCCGGCACCAATCAGCCCTCCGATCCCCGCGCCTCCCTCGACGGCGTCGCCGCCGGCGCGACCGTGGCCATGACTCTGGGCAAGCACTGACCGCGCTTTCGGGCGGTGGACGGTGGACTTGGTGGACGGTGGACGGTGGACTGTGTGGACTGAGTGGACACCAACCGAGAGCACGCTCTCGCCCTGTCCACAAGTCCACAACGTCCACTCAGTCCACCAAGTCCACAACGTCCACCGTCCACCCGTCCACCGTCCACACGAACAAACCAGCACCTCACATCGCCTAGTGCGCCAACTCACATCCGCCGGTGCCTCCCCACACGCGCTCATTTCCAACAAGCCTCTACATTCAAGCTCATGAGCACCATTGCGCACCGACTCGAGCTGACCGGCGCCAGCCGGCGTGAGTTCCTCACCTTCTGCGCGAAGCTGATGGTGGCCGCTCCGTTCGGACTGGCCATCACCGACTTCCTCTCTCCCGAGCTCGTCGCTCAGGCCGTGGGTGCGGCGAAGAGGCCGTCCGTCATCTGGCTGCACATGCAGGACTGCACCGGATGCACGGAGACTCTCCTGCGCACCTCCCAGCCCGACCTGGCCACGCTGATCTTCGACATCATCTCCCTCGACTATCACGAGACCGTGATGGCCGCCTCGGGACATGACGCCGAACTCGCGCTGCAGGACGCCATGGCCCAGAACGACGGCAAGTACATCCTCGTCGTCGAAGGGTCCATCCCCACCAAAGACGCCGGCGTCTATCTCAAGATCGCCGGACGCAAGGGGACCGAGCTGCTCGAGGAAGTGGCCTCGCACGCGGCGGCCGTCGTGGCCATCGGATCGTGCTCGTCGTGGGGAGGCATCCCCTCCGCCGGCCCGAATCCCACCGGCGCGGTCGGCGTCGACGCGCTCATCAAAGACAAGCCCGTCATCAACCTCCCGGGGTGTCCGCCCAACCCGTACATCCTCCTCGCGACCATCCTCGAGTACGCGACCACCGGCAAGCTGCCCGCCGTCGACGCCTTCAAGCGTCCCAAGTTCGCATTCGACCGCGTGATCCACGACCACTGTCCGCGCCGTCCGCACTTCGACGCGGGCCGCTTCGCGAAAGAGTTCGGCGACGACGGACATCGCCAGGGCTGGTGCCTCTACCGCCTCGGCTGCAAGGGCCCAGTCACGCACGCTTCGTGTTCGACACGTCACTTCAACGAAGTCGTCGACGCCTGGCCCATCGGCATCGGCCACCCATGCTTCGGCTGCGCCGAAAAATCCGTCGGCTACTCCCTGCCGCTCTTCTCCCTCGCGCCCATCAACAACGCCACGCCCTCGGCCATGTACCCGCCCATCGAAACCTCGCGCGGCATCGTGGAAGGCGCTGCCGCCGGCACCGCCGGACTCATCGGCGGCATGCTCCTCGGCGCGGGCTACGTCGCCGCGCGCAAGTTCGACTCCAAGCCCGTCGAGGAGCCCACGTCTCACGACGATCACGGAGCATCCTCATGACCCGGCACGGCCCGCAGCGCGGTTCGGGCGAGACTGCCGAAGGCTTCAGTCGCCGTGACCTCTTCCGCATCGGCGCCTCCGCCTCCGCGGCGACGCTCGCGGCGACATTGCCCGCATCCGCCGAGGAGCGGGGGGCTCCCGCTGACGCCCTCGGCCTCCTCTACGACACCACCGTGTGCATCGGCTGCAAAGCCTGCGTCGCGGCCTGCACCACCGCCAACAACCTCGAGCCCGACACCGAGCTCTCCGGCGGCATCTGGCAGATGCCCACCGACCTCAACTCCCAGACCAAGAACATCATCCAGCTCTATCGCTCCCCCGACGGCGCGGAGTCGTCGTTCATGAAACGGCAGTGCATGCAGTGCGTCGATCCCGCGTGCGCCTCCGCCTGTCCCTTCAACGCACTCTCCAAAGGCGCGTACGGCATCGTGGAATGGGAGCCAACTCGCTGCATCGGCTGCCGCTTCTGCGAGATCAGTTGTCCCTTCGACGTGCCCCGCTTCGAGTGGGCGAAATTCAACCCGCGCATCGTCAAATGCGAGCTGTGCCGCCATCGCCTCCCCCAAGGCTTGCAGCCCGCCTGCACGGAAGTCTGTCCCGTCAGCGCCGTCATCTTCGGCAAGCGCGCCGACCTCCTGCGCGAAGCGCATCGCCGCATCGACGCCAACCCCGGCAAGTACTACCAGAACCGTGTCTACGGCGAGCAGGACCTCGGCGGCACTCAGGTCGTGTACCTCTCGCACGTCCCGTTCGCCAAGCTCGGCCTGCCGGAAGTGGGCACCGAGTCGCGCGCGCACTACGGCGAGAAAGTCCACGGCGTGATCTACAAAGGCATGGTCGTCCCCGCGATCGTCTACGCCGGCCTCGCGTTCATCATGCGCCGGCGGTTCAACGCTCATGAAGAGCACGCCCGCGACGAGCAGTCGAAAACCGGACGTGAGGACCAGCTATGAAGACCGCTCACTGGAACTACGCCGTCCGCACCGACCGGCCGCTCATCACCGCGCCGCTGCTCTTCTTCTCCGCGCTGGCCCTGATCGCGCTCGCGCTGTCGGCCTGGCGCCTCTTCGGCGGCCTGGCCTTCACGGGCATGAACGACGACTACGCCATCGGCGTGTGGAAGACATTCAACGTCATGACCCTGACGGCGCTGGGCTCGTCCGCACTGGCCGCCGGCCTCACCACCTGGGTCTTCAACCAGCGGCAACTGCACGTGGTCATGCGCACCGCGCTCACCTCGAGCATCCTCTTCTACGGCACGGGCATGTTCGCGTTGGGCTTCGATGTCGGGCGCCCGTGGAACTTCTACCACGTCATCCTGCCCTGGAACTGGAACCTCCACAGCGCGCTGCTGGAAGTCTCCGTGTGCATGACCGCGTACGTGGCGCTCTTCCTGTTGTACGAAAACCTGCCCACCGTCCTGCCCGCGCGCTGGTTCGCGCGCATCAAGCCGCTGTACCCGTACATGGTCGCAGCCGCGTTCCTGCTGCCGGCCATGCACCAGTCCTCCCTCGGCTCGCTGATGGTCATCGCCGGGACGAAAGTCCATCCGCTGTGGCAGACGCAGATGCTGCCCGCCTTCTACCTGATCCAGGCCATCGTCTGCGGCTTCGCCTCCCTGATCCTCATCCTGATGATCTCCTGCCTGGCCTTTCACCGTCCGCTGGACATTCCCATCATGGCCACGCTGGCGCGCTTCATGGCCTGGGGCTCCCTCGTCTTCGTCGTGCTCCGCTACGCCGACATCGTGATTCGCGGAGAGTTGAGCACCGCGTTCACGGACGGCTGGTACGCGGTGCTCTTTCAAGGCGAGAACCTCTTCGTCCTCATCCCCGCACTCGTGCTGCTCGGCGCGCGGCGCCGAAGCATTCCCCGCGTCCTGTTCGTGGCCGCGGCCGCGACCGCCATCGGCGGCCTCGTCTACCGCTTCTCGCCGACCACTCTGGCGTTCCGCTACGGCCGCGCCTCCATCTACTTCCCCTCCATCGGCGAATTGCTGATGTGCGTCGGCTACATCTCCCTGGCCATCGCCCTGTTCATCCTGGCCGTCCGCCGTTTCGCGATTCTCCCTGACCGCATCTCCGACTGAGGCACAGCTATGTCGTCATCCGCATCGAAACGAATCACCATCGATCCGATCACCCGCATTGAAGGCCACCTTCGTATCGACATCGAAGTCGACGCCGGGAAGGTTCAGAAAGCCTGGGCCTCCTCGACCATGTTCCGCGGCATCGAGCGCATCCTCCTCGGGCGCGACCCGCGCGAGGCCTGGCTCTTCACGCAGCGCTTCTGCGGAGTCTGCACCACCGTGCACGCGCTCGCGTCCGTGCGCGCCGTCGAGGACGCTCTCGATCTCGAGATCCCGCTCAACGCGCAGTACATCCGCAACCTGATCCTCATCGCCCACGCCCTGCACGATCACGTCGTGCACTTCTATCAACTCTCCGCTTTGGACTGGGTCGACGTCACACAAGTCCTCAAAGCGGATCCGGCAAAAGCATCATCCATCGCCGAGAGCCTCTCCGACTGGACCGACAACTCCACCAAGCAGATGGCCGCGGTGAAGCAACGCGTGGCCGGCCTCGTGGGGAGCGGCCAGCTCGGACCATTCGCCCATGGGTACTGGGGCCATCCGGCCATGAAGCTCTCGCCGGAGATCAACCTCATGGCCGTCTCCCACTACCTGCAGGCGCTCGAATACCAGCGCTACTCCAACCAGGTCGTGGCCATGCTCGGCGGCAAGACCCCGCACATCCAGAACGTCGCCGTCGGAGGCGTCGCCAACGCCATCAACCTCGAGAGCGAAGCGGCGTTGAACATCGACCGCCTGTATCAGATGAAGTCGCTGCTCGAGAAGATCGTGTCCTTCGTGCAGAACGTCTACGTCCCCGACGTCTGCGCCATCGCCGGCCTCTATCCCGAGTGGTTCTCTTACGGCGCCGGCGTCACCAACTACCTCTCCGTCCCCGATCTCCCGCTCGACGGCAAGAACACGAAGTTCGAGCTCCCGGGAGGCTTCATCCCCAACGGCGACCTCTCCAAGATGGTGCCCATCACCGGGCAGAAGGACGAGACCTGGCGCCGCGCCGTCACCGAAGACAGCGCGCACGCCTGGTACAAAGGCTCCGGCCCGCTGCATCCGTGGAAAGGCGAGACCGACCCCGAGCCGACCGAATGGGACGAGTCGAAGAAGTACTCCTGGGTCAAAGCCCCGCGCTACAACGGCCAGCCCGCGCAGGTCGGTCCGCTGGCCAACGTCCTGGCCGGCTACGCCGCCGGCAATCCGCTCATGCGCAAATGGACCGACGCCGCGCTCGAGAAGATCTCCGCGATCGCACACGTCAAAGCCACGCCGGCCATGCTCCACTCCACCCTCGGCCGCCACGGAGCCCGCGCCATCCGCGCCGCCGTCCTCTCCGAGCTGGCCATCAAGCAATGGCAACTCCTCACCGACAACATCCTCGGCGGCGACACCACCATCTACAACAAGCCAGAGTTCCCCAAGGGCACCATTGAAGGCGTCGGCTTCCACGAAGCCCCGCGTGGTGTTCTCTCCCACTGGGTCGTCATCGAAAACGGCGCCATCAAAAACTACCAGGCCGTCGTCCCCACCACTTGGAACGCCAGCCCCCGCGACAGCACCGAAACCCTCGGGCCCTACGAATCCTCCCTCCTCGGCAACCCCGTCGCCGACATCGAACATCCCCTCGAAGTCCTGCGCACCATCCACTCCTTCGATCCCTGCATGGCCTGCGCAGTCCACATGTTCGACCCCTCGGGCAACCGCGTGGCAAGAGTGAAGGTGCTGTGAAGTGAAGACCGCCATATACGGCATCGGCAACATCCTCCTCGGCGATGACGGCGTCGGCCCCGCCGTCATCCGCCACCTCGAGGCGAACTACGCCTTCGGCCCCGACGTCACCCTCGAAGACCTCGGCACCCCCTCCCTCGACCTCCCCGCCTACCTCATCGGCTACGACACCGTGATCTTCATCGACGCCGTCGCCCTCGACGCCCCACCCGGCACCATCCGCGTCTTCACCCGCGAAGAAATCACCTCCGTCCCCACCGGCATCCGCGTCAGCCCCCACGAACCCTCCATCAACGACGCCCTCATCGTCCTCGACTTCGCCGGCACGGCACCACGCGAAGTGGTCCTGGTGGGGATCGTGCCGGAGACGCTCGACGGAGGGATGCAGTTGTCGCCGCGAGTGGCGGACGCGGTGGGACGGGCAGCGGAAGTCGTCATGACCGCCGGCTGGATGGATCCGATCACGGCAAACGTCGCTTGACCGGTAGCGCACGGAGCGCGGTCATCTTGAAGAGTGCGCGCAGAAATCCGCGGCTTCCCCTCCTGTCATCCTGAGCGGTTGGCGGGTGGGTGCGAAGGATCCCATGCGGTAAACGAAGCCCGCGCAGATTGTGAGAGGACCGCAGTTCTCGTGTCCCCACGCTCGTCGTTTTCGGACGAGATCCTTGCTATCTACGCGGCTCAGCGTGCAGAAATCCGCGGCTTCCCAGCCTGTCATCCTGAGCGGGTGGCGGGTGGGCGCGAAGGATCCCATGCGGTAAACGAAGCACGCGCAGATTCTGAGACCGGGTTCTCGCGCTCGCACGTTCGTCGATCTTCGGACGAGATCCTTCGCGCCCTACCCACCTCCCGCTCAGGATGACAGGAGGGGAAGCGCCGCGGATTTCGGCACAGCCTCTGAGCGGA
>Ga0307505_10001003_pt1 | contig 25778 bp, 29 predicted proteins | sample 23_S_MG_FD_202183 | JGI IMG/M metagenome (GOLD analysis project Ga0307505, IMG submission 202183) | Soil microbial communities from Populus trichocarpa stands in riparian zone in the Pacific Northwest, United States - 23_S | ecosystem: Environmental > Terrestrial > Soil > Riparian zone > Trees... | reverse complement strand
CGCGTGAGCCGGCCGGTGATCTTCACCTCCGGCGGCACCCATTCGAGTTCGACGCCGTCATGCCGGTGCCAGTGCAGCGGCAGATTGCCCTCCTCAAATTCGACGCCGCCGATTTCGGTGAGGAAATCAAGATGCCAGTACTCGCGCCGCAGCTCGCCGTCGGTGATGCCCATGAGCCCGGCGTTTTCCTGCATCTGCGTGATCTCGGCGAGGCATTCGTCCTCGATCTTGCGCAGCGCTTCCTTGGTGATGTTCTTGCGCATGGCGCGGTCGCGCGCCTTTTGCAGGCGCGGCGGCCGGAGCAGGCTGCCGACGTGATCGGCGCGAAACGGTCCGCTGAGTGTACCCGTCATGGCGTCTTCTCCCGGTGTTTGCCTTTGTGGCTTGTCGGCAATTCTAGGCAGCCGTGGGGCGTTCTGAGAACGGCAAGCGTCTCGCCAATCGAAAAATTTCCGCGAGGTCACGGATGGGCGAGGTCCCCGGCCGCACAGGAACATTCGGAGGCGGGCCCGGTTAGTCCTCTGCCGTAGCGCGAGGAAACGCCATGCCGCACGCCTGTTTCACCCTCTCTTTGGCCACTGCAATGCTTGCCATTCTGGCTGTCGTCCCGGCGGCAGCCCAGGAGCAAGCCGCCGCCGGCAAGGCCGACCGGGAGGCGGCGGCGGATGGGCCCGGATATGGCCCCACGCCCGATGTCTCCAGCCCGCAAAAGGGCGGCCTCCTGCCGACCATCGCCTGGGCCACCGTCGAGCCCTGGCCGCAGGGCAAGCAGCCGACCGCCGGCAAGGGCCTGACGGTGCAGGCCTTCGCCAAGGACCTCGTTCATCCGCGCTGGCTTTATGTATTGCCGAACGGTGACGTGCTAGCAGCGGAGGCCGCGAGCCTGCCGTCGGAGTCCTGGTCGCCGCGCGCGATGTTTCAGAACTACGTCATGCGGCAGGTGCGTTCGATCTCCGAGAACGCCAATCGCATCACGCTCCTGCGCGACACCAACAAGGACGGCGTCGCCGACGAGCGGCACGTCTTTCTGGAAAATCTGAACCAGCCCTTCGGCATGGCGCTGATCGGCGACCGCTTCTATGTGGCGAACACCGACGCGGTCGTGATGTACCCTTATAAGGAAGGCGAGACAAAGATCGTCGGCGAAGGCAGGAAGCTGATGAGCCTCAAAGTTGGCCATCACTGGACACGCAACATCCTGCCATCGAAGGACGGCAAGAAGCTCTATGTGACGGTCGGCTCCGGCAGCAACATCGCGGAGAAAGGTCAGGCCGAGGAGGCCGACCGCGCTGCGATCCACGAGCTCGATCTTGAAACCGGCCAATCGCGTCTGTTCGCGGGCGGCCTGCGCAACGCGAACGGCATGGGCTGGGAGCCGCAGACCGGCGCGCTCTGGACGGTCGTGAACGAGCGCGACGAGCTCGGCAACGTCATGCCGCCCGACTACATCACCTCGGTGCAGGACGGCGGCTTCTATGGCTGGCCATGGAGCTACTGGGGCAAGAATGTCGACGACCGCGTGCAGCCGCAGAATCCGGAGATGGTCGCCAAATCCATCACGCCCGACTACGCGCTTGGCGGGCACACGGCGGCGCTGAGCATGACCTTCGACGAGAACTCAAAGTTGCCCGCGCCATACAAGGGTGGCGCCTTCATCGGCCTGCACGGCTCGTGGAATCGCTCGAACCTCGAGGGCTATCGCGTCATCTTCCTCGCCTTCAAGGACGGCAAGCCGCAAGGCATGCCGGTCGATGTATTGCACGGCTTCCTGCAAGGCGACGGCGACGTTTCGCACGGCCGGCCGGTCGGCGTGACCTTCGACCAGTCCGGCGCGCTGCTGGTCGCCGATGACGCCGGCAACGCCATCTGGCGCGTCTCCGGCGAGGCTGCCGTCAGTGAGGCGAAGCCACAGAACTAGGCATGAATACGTTTCAGCGCGCGAGCGTCTCCGGCACCGTTGCGAGCGTAGCGATCACGCTCGCGCTCGCGGTCCTCGCCCGGCGCGAGGGCAAGCGCGCCGTGCAGCCGATGAACGCTACGAGCCACTGGCTCCACGGCAAGCGTGCCGCCCGTGTGCGCAAGGCCGACGCCGCGCACACACTGGTCGGCTACCTGACCCATCACGCATCGGCGGTCTTCTGGGCGTATCTTTTTGAACGCTGGCTCGGCAGGCGGCGGGGAATTCTCGCCGTTCTGCCGCGCGCCGCGGCAACCTCCGGGATCGCCGCGGCAGTCGATTATGGACTCGTGCCTCGCCGCCTGACGCCCGGCTGGGAGCACGTTGTTTCCACGCGCTCCCTGAAGACTGCCTATGTCGTCATGGGCGTCGCGCTGGCCGCGGGTGTGCTGCTGCACGGACAACGGCCAGATCGCGATGTCGATCCCTAGCTACTCACGACGCAGAGCGTATTGCCGTCGGGATCCTTGAACCAGGCGACCTTCATGCCGTCGCCGACATAGACGTCGCCGTCGAGCTTCAGTCCCGGCATGTCGTAGTGCTCGAACGAAACGCCCTTCGACTTCAGCTCCTTCACCGTCTTGTCGATGTCGTCGCCGAGCGTCCAGGTCATCGCCGTCGCCTTGTTCGTGCCGGCGTGCTCGGAGCGATAGACGAGAATCTCCGATTGGCCGCTTTTGAAGGTGACGACCTCGTCGCCGAACCGGCCGACTTCCTTGAGGCCGAGCGTGTCTTCATAGAATTTCTTCGCTTTCGCCACGTCCTTCACGGGGATGTTGGCGGCAACGTCCTTGTTGGCGAGCATGGTTTGCTCCTTCGGTTGGCCCCCGAAACTTATTCCGCCGGCTGCGCCGCCAGGCGCGGCACGCCGAGCGTCACCCATGACAGCAGCAGCGCAACGAGCGCGCACAACGCAATCGCGCCGACCATCGGCAGCGTCGTGCCGTCGAAGAACCAGCTGACGAGTACGATCACGAGCCCGCCGGCGAGCATCTGGAGCGTGCCGCCGAGTGCCGACGCCATACCCGCGATCGGCCCGTGGTCGTCGAGCGACAGAACCATCGTCGTGGGAATGACCAAACCGAGGAAAGCGTTGCCGGCAAACAGCATCGCGATCAAGACAGCGAGATTGTCAACGCCGGCCGCGGTGACGACAAAGAGGAGCGTCATGATCGCGGCAAAACATGAGACGGCGACGGTCACCGTGCGCGCCATGCCAAAGCGTTCGCCGAGCTTGGCGGCGAACTGGGACGCGCCGATGAAGCCCACGGCATTGATCGAAAAGGCAAGGCTGTACTGGACCGGCGTCAGCCCGAAATGGTCGATATAGACGAACGACGAACTCGCCAGGAACGCGAAGAAGCTCGCCATCCCGAAGCCGCCGATGAAGGTGAGCCCCAGAAAGCGCCTGTGACGCATGAGCTGCCCGAATCCGCCAACCACGGTGGCGAAGCTGGCGCGAATGCGCTCCTCCGCGGGCCTGGTTTCCGGCAGGAGCGTCGCCGTCAACACGATCGAGAGCACCGAGGCGGCCGCTACTCCGACAAACACGGCGCGCCATCCGAACGGCACGATCAGCGCGCTGCCGGCGAGCGGCGCGAGGATCGGCGACACGCTGAACACGAGCATGACAAGCGCCATCAGCCGCGTCGCCTCGGGGCCGGTGTGAAGGTCCCGGATCACCGCGCGCGGAATGACCATGACCGCTGCCGCGCCGATGCCCTGCACCGCACGGAAGAAGATCAGCCACTCAACGCTCGGCGCGAGCGCGCAGCCGATGGACGCCGCGAAAAAGACCAGCAGCCCGAAATAGAGCGGCGGCTTGCGGCCGACCATGTCGGCGACCGGCCCATAGACAAGCTGGCTCACGCCGAACGCGATGAAGAACGAAGTCAGCGTCATCTGCGTCGCCGCCGTGGTCGCGGCGAGATCAGCCGCGATCGTCGGCAACGCCGGCAAATACATGTCGATGGCGAACGGGCCGACGGCGGCGAGCAGGCCGAGGACAATGGCGTTTCTGGCAAAAGACGAATTCATTCGGTCCGTATTTCCCTTAATTCTGTGTTCTTGAGGTCAGCGAACGCCGACCGATTTCTCCAGCCGGTCGAGCGCGCTGTTCCAGCCCTCGACATGGCTATCGCGCTCGACCGCGGTGATGAACGGCGTCTGGAGCAGCGTGAAGCGCGTGCTGCCGCCCAGATCCTCGAAGGTAAGCGTCACGAGCGTTTCCATCCCACGCTCGCCTTCTTCGTCCCATTGGAATGTGAAGGAAATAAGCGACGGTTCGACGATTTCGCGGAAGGCACCGCGATGGCTGAGGACCGAGCCGTCCGCGACCGAGCGCAGGCGGCCGACCCACGCGCCGCCCGCGCGCACGTCCATCTCGAGGAACGTCGCAGGGTAGCTTTTCGGTCCCCACCACTGCACCGCCTGCTTCGGATCGGTCCACGCGCGAAAAACCTTCGCGCGCGGCGCGCGGATGATGCGCTCGATCTTCAGTTCCAGTCCGGCGGCTGATTTCGCAAACATCGGCGCTCTATTTCTCCGCGAGCGTCTTCAGGTTGGCGAGGCCCGTCTCGAAATCCTTGCCGATCATTTTGTCGAGATCGACGAAGACGCACATCACCTTCGAAATGAACGGCATCGGTCCATGCATATCCCACGACACTTGCGTCGCGGAGCCCTTCGGCTGCAGCCTGTACTCGACGACGTTGCTCGCCTCAAAAGGCCGGACGAAGTCGAGCTTGAGCGTGACCGATTGGCCGGGCGCAGCTTCCACGATTTCCATACGCCCCGCGCCGGCGTTGCTGTCGCCGTCCCAGGCATAGACCGCGCCCTTGCCGGTCGCGGCGCCGCTGTGGTTCCGCTTCATGTCGGGGTCGAGCTTCTCGTAGGGCGACCATTCGGGCGAACGTCGGAAATCCGTGAGGATCGGATAGATTTTCTCCGGCGGCGCCGAGATATCGAGCGAGCGCGTCACGCGGAACGTGTCGGGCTGCGTCGCCGCCGCATAGGCGGCAACGCCCGCGACAGCGAGCGCGATGACGCCCAGAATGATTCCAAGGATTTTTAACATTGCATCACTCCGCTACTGCTTCAAACTGATCTAGAGGTGGTTGACTCACCCGCTCATTCCCGCGCAAGCGGGAATCCAGAAGCTGGGTCCCCGCTTTCGCGGGGACGAGCGGAATAAAGCTAATTCTTCTTCGGCAGTTCGGCGTTGAACATCCAGATATGGCCGTAGGGATCGCATACGACCGCAAAGCGTGCATTCCAGAACGTGTCCTCGGGCTTCGACACGCTCACGCAGCCTACTTTCACGGCTTGCTCGTAGCCGGCATCGACCTCCGCGGGTGCCGCGCATTGCAGCACCATGGAAGTCGCCGACGGCTTGGCCGGCGACGGCGCCGCGACCGAGCCGCAGCCCTCGCCTCCCGCGTGCTCGGCGAAGACATCCATCACAAAGACGGAGCCGCCTTTAATGGAGAGGTCCCCGTGCATGATGCGCTTCTTGCCTTCGGGCTCGGCCATCCGCGCGTTCTCGGTGGCGGCGAAGGCCTTCTTGTAGAAATCCATCGCCTCGGCGGCGTTGCTGACGGTGATGTAGGGAATGACAGCCGGCATATTAATTACTCCTGCTTTCTCGTTGCAATCAGGTGACGATGGTCTTGAAGCCGCCCCAGAACATGCGCTTCATGTCGAAGGGCATCTTTTGCGCGTTGAAAACCGCCAACCGCTTGTCCTTCATCACTTTCTTGTTCACTGCATCACGGTGCGACCGCGACTTGTAGGTGATCCATGCGAACACCACGGTCTCGCCGGGCTTCTGCTTCACGCTGCGCGGAAACGACGTGCGCTTGCCGAATGGCACGTCGTCGGCCACGCACTCGCGATAGTCGAGCGCGCCGTACTCGCGCCAGACCTTCGATGCGAGCTTGGCGATCTTCTTGTACTCGCCGATCTTTTTCTTGGGCACCGGCACAACAAATCCGTCTACATATTCCATCTGAAATCTCCTTATGCGTTGTTGGGCAGCCGGCTTTGCGCCGGCCGCCGGTAAATTCCGCTTACGCGGCCTTGTCCGAGTACGCGCGTTCGAGCGCGGCGAGATCAAACTTCTTCATCTGCATGAAGGCCTTGGTGACACGATCGACCTTCTTCCGGTCGGGATCGGTCAGCATCTTGGTCATCACATCGGGGAACACCTGCCAGGAGAGGCCATACTTGTCCTTCACCCAGCCGCACGGCCCCTGCTCGCCGCCGCCTTCGGTGAGTTTTGCCGAGAAATAGTCGATCTCCTTCTGCGTCTTGCACGGCACCTGGAGCGAGACCGCCTCGGTAAATTTGAACATCGGGCCGCCGTTGAGCGCGGTGAATGGCTGCCCATTGATCTCGAACTCGGCAACCATGACCGAGCCCTGTTTCTTGCCGTGAATGTCCTGGCCTTCGCTGCTGTAGTAACTGACCGTCCCCATCTTCGAATTCTCGAAGATCGAGACATAGAACTTCGCGGCCTCTTCGGCTTCCTTGTCGAACCACAGGCACGGCGTGATCGGTCCGGATACTTTCATCATCTCACTCCTTTCACTTGGCTGGTTGGTCAGCCCCTCAACGCGGTTTTCTCAGCATCGGCACGAGCTCCGGCGACGATCCCTCCTGAATCTTGCCGATGACCTCGAATCCGAAACGCTCATAGAGCGGCACATTCGCGGGGCTGCTCGACTCCAGATACGCGGGCAGCCTGTCGCGGTCGCAGCGTTCAATCGCGTGCTTCAGGAGCGCTGAGCCATAGCCCCTGCCCTGCTTGGTCGGATCGGTGCCGATCAGCGGCAGGTACCAGTGCGGCTCGTGCGGATGGAATTTGTTCATCTGCTCGAAGATTTTCACGCCATCCTGCATACGCTCGGACGGCATATGCGCTTTGAAGATGGCGTCCATGGCGTCGCCGTTCGGCGACACGCCGGGCGGCAGCCAGAAGGCAGCGGCTGAGAAATCGGCGATCTCGTCGGCACCGCCGTGATGCACCGCATGCCCGCCAAAGGCGTCGATAAGATCGCGCGCAATTTCGAAATAAGTGTCGGGATCGGGGAAGCTCCACCGCATCATCGGGTCGTTCGCGAAGGCGATCGCGATGGTCGCGACCGCACGCTTGCGATCGGCGGGGGAGACGGCTTTCACCGCGTGGCCGGTCGGGTTGTGTCTGGTCGCGTGGCTCATCGTCATGGTCTTCGCTTGCACATCGAAGTTGATCGGGGTTGCGAACTTCCGTTCAGGCCGCCGCTTTCATGACGGGAAACGGCTCGCGCCAGGCCGGCAATTCGTTCAGCCGGTCGTGCCAGCGCTCAATCTCGGGAAACTCGGCCACAGGGATATGCGCCACCTTGGCGTGCGGCAGCGTGACGGCGACAGCGAAGTCGGCGATCGTCAGGGTGTCGCCCGACAGATACTTGCGGCCTTTGAGGTGATCGTTCAGCACGGCGCCGTACCGCTTGAAGCCCTCATTCGCCTTCTCAAGCGCGACCTTATCCGGTTCGCCGAGCCCGAACATGGGTCTGATGATGTACTGGAAATAGTACTCGCCGGTGGCGGGCAGAAAATGCAGCGCGTCCCAGTACAGCCAGCGCATGACTTCGACCTGCCGCTCGTCCTGCGGCCACAGGTCCGAGCCTGCGAAGCGCGCCAGGAAGCACATGATCGCGTTCGATTCCCAGATCGTGCGCCCGCCGATGTCGAGGACCGGCACCTTCTGGTTCGGGTTCAGCGCGGTGAAGTCAGCGGTCTTGTGCTCACCCTTGCCGAGCTCGACGCGCACGAACTCGACCGGCGACCCGAGATGCTTCGCCACCGCGCAGGCCTTCTGCGGGTTGAGCGTCGGCGAATAGTAAAGCTTGAAGTCGGTCATCTCGTCTCTCCTCATTCAAATTCCGCGGCCAGCTTCTCGAGCGTGCCGGTCCAGCCATGCTTGTGGCCGTCGGCCGCCTTCTGATCGAACAACTGCTCGTGCAGGAGCGTCAGCATCGTGCCCTCCCCGTCCGGCACCATCGTGATCGTCACCAGCGACTCCCGCTCCTTCGTCGTGTGCCAGGCCCAGGTGAATTGCAGCCGCTGATTCGGCACCACCTCGCGATATTCACCGCCAACCTCGTGATACTCGCCGTCCTGCGTCCTGAAGCTCGCGCGATATTTGCCGCCCGGCCGCACGTCGAGCTCGGCCTTCACGGTCTCCACCAGCGCCTCATGCGGGCCAAACCAGCGCACTAGCTTTTCCGCTTGCGTCCAGGCCGCGAAGACTTTCGCGGGCGGCGCCTTGATGTGGCGCTTGAGCGTGATGCTGGGCTTGGCGAGCATGAATCCTCCTCGAGAAAAGCGGCAAGGCGATCGAGCTGCTCGTTCCAGAACTGCTCGTAGCGATAGAGCCACAGCATCGCTTGCTCCATGGGCTGCGCGGTCAACTGGCACGTCACCGTTCGCCCGGTCTTGGTGCGGCGGATCAGGCCGGCGTCGGTCAGCACGTCGAGGTGCTTCATGATTGCCGGCAGTGAAACGGGGAAAGGTGCGGCGAGTTCGCTGATGCTGACCCCGTCCCGCTCCCGCAGATGCGCGAGCAGGTCCCGCCGTGTCGGGTCGGACAGCGCCGCGAACGTGCGATCAAGATTGGGGTCCGGCGGACGAATCATCGCGATTGATGCCTGTTATCAACGGATTTGACACACTTAACCAGTCGGTTAAGTATTAGGATTGTGCACTCCGAGAGTCAAGCGCCCATCGAAAAGAAAATTCGAGACGGCGAAAAAAGTGCCGTCGCGCCGAAACGGCGCGAGTGCAGAAGCGGAATGTGGCGGTGACTTGTTGGGAAGCGGGCGCGGATCAGGCGACGCGCGCGCCGCCGGGAACGAGCGAAAGGTCGGGCTTTTTCGGCGCGACGTTCGGGCGATAGAGCGCGCGAGTCTCCGGCACCATTTTAAACAAATCGCCCAAGCCCACCATTGTCTCGGCAGCGCCGAGCAGCAGATAGCCGTCGGGCGCGAGCGTGTCGCGCACGCGCGCCAGCACGTCGAGCTTCGTGTCGCGCTCGAAATAGATCAGGACATTGCGCAGGAAGACGACGTCGAACTGCCCGAGCCGCGAGAAATCCGTGAGCAGGTTGGCCGTCTGGAAATCGACGCGCTTTCGCAGCCGCTCCACGACGCGCCACTGCCCGGCCACTTCCTCGAAATGCTGCATGAGCATCTGGATCGGCAGGCCGCGCTGCACTTCGAATTGGCTATAGAGCCCGGCCTTCGCGCGCTCAAGGGCTTCGCCCGAAATGTCGGTCGCGAGGATTTCGGTTTGCCAGCCCGCGAGCTCCGCCTTCCCGTCGAGCAGCATCGCGATTGAGTAAGGCTCCTGCCCGGTCGAAGCGGCCGCGCACCAGATGCGGATTTTCTTGCGAAGCGCACGCGTGCGCAGCAGCTCCGGCAGCACCGTGTCGCCAAGCCGGTCGAACGGCACGCGATCGCGGAAGAAATAGGACTCGTTGTTCATCATGGCCTCGGTCACCTCGACCTTGAGATGACCGGCGTCGGGCGCCCTGAGCATTGCAATCAGCTCGGGGACCGTCTTGCGGCCGTGCCGCCGCGCCACAGGCAGCAGGCGGTTCTCGACCAGATATTCCTTGTCGGGCGCGAGCGCGAGGCCGGAGCGCTCCTTCAGAAAGAGGCACAAGTAGTCGTAATCGAACTGGTTCACGCCCGTATCCCCCTCACCAGTTCGCTGACGCGCGGTGCAATGCCTTCCAGCGGCAGAATAGCGGCGCAAAGGCCCGCCTCCGCCGCCGACCCCGGCATCCCCCAGATCACGCTGGTCGTTTCGTCCTGTGCGATCACGCTGCCGCCTGCTTCGGCGACGATCGACGCCCCATCCGTTCCGTCCGAACCCATGCCGGTAAGAATGAGCGCGAGCGTTGCGCTGCCGAACGCCGCGGCCGCGCTCGCAAACAGCGGGTCCACCGATGGCCGGCAGAAATGCACCGGCGGGTCCTCGTTGACGACAATGCGCGCCTGCTCGCCGTCGCGCGCAATCAGCATGTGACGCGCGCCCGGCGCGACATAGATGCGGCCCGGCGCGAGCAGCTCGCCGTCCTGTCCTTCATGCGTCGGCCGCCCCGTGGCGCGGGCGATATGCTCGGCGAGAATGGTCGTGAAGGTCGGCGGCATATGCTGCGTGATCAGCACCGGCACGCGGTCGAACACGGGGCCGAGCCCGCGCAACAGGATCTGCAACGCCTGCGGACCGCCGGTCGAACTGCCGATCACAAGCACACGCGGCGGCACGGCAGAAAATGCCCGCAGCCGGTACGGCAGTTCGGGCGTCGAAATAGGCTCCGCTGCCTCGGCAATAAAGCGCTGCGGCCGCGCCACCTGCGCCATGCGCTCGAAGCGCCGCTTGCCGAGCGCGCGGATACGCGAAATGAGCTCGCGCCGGAATTCCGGCGATAGGGTCATCTCGCGATTGGTCTCGGGCTTGCTCACATAGTCGGCGGCGCCAAGCGACAACGCGCGAATGCCGACCTCGGCGTTCCGCCGCGTGACCGTCGAAGAAATAATGACGGTGAGATCGGGCTTCATCGCGAGGAGACGCGGCAGCGTCTCGAGCCCATCCAGCACCGGCATCTCGATATCGAGCACCACGAGGTCCGGGTCGACGCGCGGGAAATTCTCAAGCGCCTCTTGCCCGTTCCGGTGCGCGCTGACGATCTCGATGTCGGGCTCTTCCGACGCCCAGCGCGAGACGAGCCCGCGGAAAACAACGGCGTCGTCGACCACCATCACCCGGATCTTGGGCTCGGTGGCAGAGAGAAGTGCGGCGGCCTGCGGCATACGGTTACTCGAACTACTCGAACTCGAACGCGGAGCGTCCCGTCAGATCAGGCCGACTTCCTGCAATTTGGCTTCGACGATTTCCTTGTCGAACGGCTTCATGATGTATTCGTCGGCGCCCGCATGCATCGCGCGCGCGATATGGGCGAGATCGTTCTCGGTCGTGCAGAAGACGACTTTGGGCCGGTCGCCGCCGGGCATGGCGCGGAGCGCGCGCAGGAACTCGTAGCCGTCCATCACCGGCATGTTCCAGTCGAGCAGGATCGCTTCCGGCATCTCGGTCACGCAGGCATCAAGCGCCTGCCGGCCGTCGGCCGCTTCGCTGATTGTGAAGCCGAAGCCCTCGAAAATGCGGCGAGCGACTTTGCGGATGACGCTCGAGTCGTCGATGATCAGACAGCGCTTCATATTGAACTCCTTTGCCGCCTCAGGCGGTTACCAGATCGTGCTGATGTTCGAGGCTGCGGTCGACGTCGAGGACGACCATCAGCCGGTTGTCGAGTCGATGCACACCCTCGGCGAGGTTCGCCCAGCCGGAATCGAGATTGGCGGGAACGGGGTCGAGCTTGGAAACGGGCAGCTTCACCACCTCGCCGACCTGATCGACGAGGAGGCCGTAAGACTCTCCATTCTGCTCGATGCCGATCGCCATGAACGGATCGTTTGCGCCACGCGCCGGCAGTTCCAGCCGCTGGCGCATGTCGATGGCGGTCACGATGCGGCCGCGCAGATTGAGAACGCCCGCGACCTCGGCCGACGCAAGCGGCACGCGCGTCAGGCGCTCGGGCTTAAAGACGTCGAGCACGCGCTCGATCGCCAGCCCGAATAGCTGACCGCCGATTATCGCAGTGACGTATTCCGCTTCCTGCACGGCGGGCGCGTTTCTGCTCATGCCGCCCTCGCCCAATTCATCATCGGCTCTTTCAGGATCGTGATGAGTCCGCCGCGGTCGAACTTGGCTACATAATGCGTAAAGCCGGCCTCACGCCCGCGATCGACCGCCGCCGGCGAATGGAGCGAGGACAGCGCGATCAGCCGCAACCCAGCCGTGCGCGGATTGGCGCGCAACCGCTCGGCGAGCTCGAAGCCGTTCATCTCCGGCATTTCGATATCGCAGATGATGTAGTCGAACTTGTTGTCGTGCTCGAGGACGGCAAGCGCCTCGCGGCCGCTGCCGACGGCCTTCACCTCGAGGCCGGCGGCAAGCAGCACCGGCGAGAGCATGTTGCGGAAGAAGGAGGAGTCGTCGACCAGCATCACCCGGCGCGCGCGCTCTTCAAGCGTCGTCTGCGAGCGGTGCAGCCAGTCTTCGAAGGCAAGCGGCATGTAGTGCGCGACATCGACGATCTCGGTCGCGTGGCCGTCAATCACGGCCGAACCGAGCACGCCCGGCGTCTTGCTGCCGATGCGGATGTCGAGGCGATTGTCGACGATGTCCACGATCTCGTCGACAATCAGGCCCATCGAATGACTGCGGTCCACAAAAACCAGCAGCGGCTGCGAACCTTCACCGCGAACCTTCACATCGGCATTCACCGGCAACAGCGGCATCAGTCCGCCGCGATATTGCACCATGTGCCGGCCGTTCGAGCGCTCGATCGTCGTGGCATCGATTTCTTCGATGCGCGTCACGAGCGAAATCGGCACGGCCTTCGGCTCGCGCGAGCCTGCGCGGAAGACGAGCAGCGGGACCGACATATCGGAGCTTTCGGCGCTCACGCGCTCGGTCGGCGTTTCGCGCGATCCCGCCGTGTCGGCATTGCCGCCGACCACCGAGCTGACCCCGTTCGGGTCGAGGATCATGATCACGGAGCCGTCGCCAAGGATGGTATTGCCGGAGAAGATCGCAAGATGCCGCAACCGCGACGACAGCGGCTTCACGACGATCTCCTCGGTCTGCACGACCTGATCGACCACGATGCCGAAGCGGCGTCCGCCGACCTGCATCATGACGACGAAATGCTCCGCGCGCGGCGTCCCGGACTGCGGCAGCTTGAGCAGCACATTCAGGTATTCAACGGGCACCAGTTGATCGCGCAGCCGCAGGACCGCCGCGTTTTTGATGCGTTCGATCTTGTGCTCGGCATCGCCGTCGACACGCACCAGCTCGACCACCGCGATCTGCGGAATCGCGAAGCGTTCGCCCTCGGCCTCGACAATCAGCGCGGAGACGATCGCAAGCGTCAGCGGAATCTTGATACGCAGCGTCGTGCTCTTGCCGGGGACCGACTTGATATCGACGGCGCCGCCGATCTGATCGATGTTGCTCTTTACGACGTCCATGCCGACGCCGCGGCCGGAAATGCTGGTGACTTCCGTCGCCGTGCTGAAACCGGGCGCAAGAATGAATCGGAAAATTTGCGCGTCACTCAGGGTTTCGGCTTCGGCCTCGCCCACGAGCCCGAGTTGAACCGCACGGTCGCGAATTTTGCGCGCGTCGAGCCCGCGCCCGTCGTCTGAAATCTCGACGATCACAAGCCCGCCTTCGTGGAACGCCGACAGACGAACCGTGCCCGTTTCGCGCTTGCCGGCGGCGAGCCGCTCTTCGGGCTTTTCGATGCCGTGATCCGCCGAGTTGCGGACCATATGCGTGAGCGGGTCCTTGATGTGTTCGAGCAACTGGCGATCGAGTTCGGTCTCTTCGCCGGTCGTCACAAGCTCGATCTTCTTGCCAAGCTCCGCCGAAAGATCGCGCACCATGCGCGGCAGCTTGGCCCAGGCATTGCCGATCGGCTGCATGCGGGTCTTCATGACCCCTTCCTGCAGCTCGCCGGTGATATTGGAGAGGCGCTGGAACGGCGCGTTGAGATCGGAATCCTCGCTCCGCCGCATGATCTCGAGGAGCTGGTTGCGCGTCAGCACCAGCTCCGACACCATCGTCATCAGCGATTCAAGCGTGTCCACCTGCACGCGCAACGTTTGCTGGCGCGGGCCGATATCGCGACGTTCGTCATCGCGACGCTCGAAATTGGCGCGGCGCTCGTCAAGCGCGGCCGTAGCGTCTTCTGGCCCCGGCGCGTCACGGAACGCGCGCTCAAGCTCGTCGAGCGAGACTTCGCCGGTGCGGAGCGGCCGCTCCAGCACCTGATAAACGAGCGTGCCGACGGCTTGTCCTTCGCCCGGCAGTTCGGCGCCGAACGCGCGCCGCTCAAGCTCGTGGATCAGATCGTCATCGTCGCCGCCAGGCTCGTTCTCGCTGCGGTCGAGCTCGGCGAGAATTTCCTTGACGCGGTCGATGACAGTAAGAATGAGCGACACGGCATCGGGCGTCACGGGCATTCCCTCGCGGAACTTGCCCATGAGCGTTTCAGCGGCGTGCGTCAGCGTCTCGAGCCGCGGCAAGCCGAGGAAGCCGCAGGTACCTTTGATCGTGTGCACGAGACGGAAGATGCGCCCGAGCAGATCGGCGTTGTTCGGCTCACGCTCAAAGCGCACGATCTCAACGTCGATGACGTCGAGATTCTCATGTGCCTCGGTGAGAAAGTCCCGCAACAGCTCGTTCATGACCCGCCTGACCGCGTTGAGAATCGCGCCGGCAGGAGGGCGCCCGTGAACGGGCGCGAACATGCGGTCGGCATCGAGTCTCGATGCGGATTCTGGCGATGGGACGGTTAAGATAGCTTGAAATCAACCGCCGGCTCTTAACGTCTGCGCCGATAAATTCAGGCCGGTGCAGCCGTCAGGACGATGCGCTCGGGCGCGGTCGTTAATGAAATCTTAAGCGCCACAGTCTGCGCGAGCAGATACGTGTAATGCGGCTGGATGGCGTGAGCATCCACGGCCTCGACGGGCGCCGCGGTGAGCAGGGCCTCGATGATGGGCTGCACCTTGGCGTAGGAACCCTCCGCGGTAACGCGGAAGCCCATCCCATCGCCCTCGCCGACCGGATCGATCGTAAGCTTGCCGCCGCGCGGGATCGACGAGCCGCCAATGAGCGCAAGATTGAGGAGCACCTTGACCCGGTTCTTGGGCAGGAGCGCGCGCGGCAGGTTCCATGCGATCGTCAGCCGGTCGTCCTGCAAAACCCCGCGCACCGCGTTCTCGGCATCGCCCAGATCGAGCGCAGCACCGGCCGAGCCCGCCGCCCCGAAGGCGATGCGGGCGAACTGCAGCCGGGCTGAAGCCTGGTTCGCGCTCTTTTTCACAAGATCGAGCGCGCTCGTCCTCATGGCCTCGTCCTTCTCGTCCTCGAATATTTCGAGGCCGTTGACGATCGCGCCGACCGGGCTGATGACGTCGTGGCAGACGCGAGAACAGAGAAGCGCCGCAAGATCGAGCGCCTCAAGAGGTTTCAACTCGCTCATTCCGCTGTCCCGCCGCTGCAATGAATCGAATCACGCCACTTTGGCCAAAACGTAGCCTGTGATAGGAGGCGATGCACGCCAAAGGATCGGACGCACGGCATGAGCGCGGGAGGCGAAGGGCAGAGTGCGGAGAATCTCCGCCTCGCTTGCGCCATCGGCGACATCGCGAGCCGCGCCGGCGCTCTCATCCTGCAAATCGCCGCAGAGAACCGTCCGTCGCGCCGCAAGAAGGACGACAGTCCGGTGACGGACGCCGATGAAGCGGCGGAAGCGCTCGTGATCGACGAGTTGCAGCGCGTTGCCCCCGGCGTGGCAATCGTCGCGGAAGAGACGGCCGCGAGACGCATGCCGCCACGCCCTTCAGGAGAGTATTTTCTCGTCGACCCGATCGACGGCACCCGCGAATTTATCGCCGGGCGCGACGAGTACACGGTCAATATCGCGCTCGTCGCGAACCACTCGCCCGTACTCGGCGTGATCTACGCACCGCGCCTGAACGCTCTCTATGTCGGCGCGAGTACCCACGCATTTCGCGGCATGGTCGTGCCGGGCATGGGTTTCATTCGCGACGGCGCCGTGCCGATCCGCGTCCGGCCGCGCGGCGCGGGCATGGTCGCGCTGGTCAGCCGTTCGCATGCCGATCCTGCCGCTGACAGCTTTCTCTCCAATCTCGGTATTGGCGAAAAAATCCCGTCGGGCTCGTCGTTGAAATTTGCGCGCCTCGCCGAAGGCGCCGCCGACATCTATGCGCGGCTCGTGCGCGTACAGGAGTGGGATATCGCCGCCGGCCACGCGCTCGTGGTCGCGGCAGGCGGCCGCGTCACGGCGCCCGACGGCAACGAAATTCGTTACGGCATGCAGGAAAACGGATTCAGCGTGGACGGCTTCGTCGCCTGGGGCGCGCCCGCCGCCTAGTGTACGAGCGCGCCCGCGTGGCGACCCTGGCCTTAAGCCGGGGGAGCACCCACGCGGGCAGACAAAAAACGCGAGCGACCGGATAGGGAAAGACGATCCGAAATCTTAATGAACCAGCGAGCGGCGGGCGTTCGGCCAGAAGCTGCGCGCAGCCTCGATCGTCGTCTGCGGCGCAATAATGAAGGCCTCACGGTTCTCCGCTTTTTGGAACAAATAAAGCCGGCCGTCGTGAATAACGAAAAGTGCCGGATGGCCCGGCACCGGCGCACCGCGTGTCAGCGCCACCGGATCGTAGCCGCCGAAGCGCGGTACATATACGTCGGGTTGCGCCCGGAACGCTTCACGGTTGGCCTCGTTGCGGAACTGCCAGGTGACTCCCGTGAATTTCAGCTGGATGTCCTGCGAGCCCATCTCGGCGCGGCCGGCGAGAAAGTAGCTGACCGGATCGAACCCGTAGAGCGCGATGCCCGCTTGCGGATCGGCAACGACGAGTTCGGTGACCGAAAGCGCACGCGGCGCGCCGCCCGGCACCGTCAGCACAAATGCACAAAGGACCAAAGCGAGGCGTGTGCGCCGCAAGAAGTTCATTTTGTACCGCCGTCCGGCCGGGCCGCGGCCGACCTTCCTGTACCCGCAGGTAACACGATAAAGAAAGCCCCTATGCGGGACGTTAAGTGTCACCTCTCATTGGCTGTGCCGCGGGAGGGCTTTGTTAACGAAAATAAAACACGAACGAATGACACTGACTTCGCACCCATCGCAGTCAGAATCGGAGACCCCCATGGCGCCGCTCCGCGCGTATTTGTTCGCCGCCACCTTTACCGCCGCCGTTACGATGTCCGCGCCCGTCGCGGCGCAGACGCCGGCCGAAGCGAACACCCAGACTTATTCGTCGAACGAAATTCTCAACGCCGGTCATCGCTTCTTCGGAACCGTCTCGCGCGATCTTGCGCTGCTTGTCGAGCGCGCGACGTCGCAATGGGGCCAGCCGAACGGATACATCCTCGGCCAGGAAGCGTCGGGCGCAATCACGCTCGGCCTGCGTTACGGCGAGGGACAATTGTTCACGCGCAACGCCGGAACCCGGAAACTGTACTGGCAGGGTCCGACGATCGGATTCGATATGGGCGGCGACGGCGCGCGCACGATGATGCTCGTCTACAACCTCTACAGCATCGACGAGATGTACAAGCGCTTCGCGGGCATTTCCGGATCGGCCTATCTCGTTGGCGGCCTTGGCATGACGGCGCTCACGGCCGGCCGCAGCGTCATCGTTCCAATCCGCTCCGGCGTCGGCGTGCGCCTCGGCGCCAATCTCGGCTATCTGAAGTTCACGCCCGAGGCGACCTGGAACCCGTTCTAGGGCCTCCTTCCGCGCACGTAACGAGCGGGAACGGCTGCGCCGCAACTTCGTGTGCCCTCTCAGCCACGGCGAAAGGTTATCCTTGGCATTGCTGGCAATTCCTGCGATGCCATGCAATGAATGCGTAAGTATTTCCGACGTGTGAGGTTCGCGGCATGATCGAAGCGATCATGTTTTTTGCCCTCGGCTTTCTGGCCGCGAGCCTGATTGCTCTTGTCCTGTTATCTGCCGTTTGGCATCGCGCTGTCCGCCTCACCACGCGGCGGATCGAGGGTGCGATTCCCGTGTCCATGGCGGAAATTCAGGCGGACAAGGACCAGCTTCGCGCCGAATTCGCCATGTCGACGCGCCGGCTTGAGACGAGCGTCGAGCAGCTGAAACTCAAGACCACCGAGCAGCTTGCCGAGATCGGCCGCAAGAGTGAAACGATCCGCCTGCTCAAGACCGAGGTGGAAGAAAAATCCGCCTCCATCACCGCGCTTGAGGCGCAGGAACGCACGCTCCGCGAGCGGCTGCGCAGCACCGAGGAAGAACTCTCGGTCAAGGCGCGCAACCTGCATGAAGCGGAGGCGGAACTTTCCGCCAAGACCAACCAGATCGCGCAGCTTAACCATTCGCTCGGCGACAAGACCTCCGAGGCCGAGAGCAATCGCGTCGAGATCGTGGCGCTCGAAAACCAATGCATCACGCTCAAGGGCCGCATCGCCGAACTGGAGCGCGAAGTCGCGACGACGGAAGAGCGCCTGAGCGAACAGCGGCAGCAGGCCGATCAAACTTCGTTGCTGCTGACCGGCGAACGCGAGGTCGTGGAGACGTTGTCCGGCAAACTCGCGGATCTTGAATCGCGCCTCACCGGCAGCAAGGCCGAGGCAGAGCAGCTTTCGCGGACAGTCGCCGATCTTGAGTCGGAATCACGCCGCCAGCAGGGCCTCGCCGCGCAACGCGAGAAGGACCTGGTCGCGATGATCGCCGCGCGTGACGCTTCACTGGAAGCCTCCGCCCAGTCGCTCGACATCAGCAAGAACGAGATCTTGAGCTTGCATCGCGAAGTCGACGAAACCGGCCGCTCTTACACGGCGACGATCGAGTCGTTGAAGGCCGAGAAGTCGATGCTCGAAGGCGCGCTGTCGCAATTGCGCGATGACCGCGCGCGGCTCCAGCAGGAAGTCGGGCAGTTGAAGCAGGAAGCCGAAACCGCATGGAACAACGAGCGGCTCGACAGCGCCCTTCTGCGTGAGCGCATCAATGACGTTGCCGCCGAAGTGGCGCGTCTCGCGGCCAATCTGGAAGGCTCCGACTCACCGATCGAGCGGATCCTGGCGGAAACGCCGCCCCCTCCGCCGCCGCCCGCGCCGACCATCTCGCGCCAGAACGGCTCGCCCGCGCGCATTGCCGTCAGCGGGGAAAACGGGTCCGCCACCGCGACCGCCGAACGGCCCCTGTCGCTCGCCGAGCGAATCCGCGCCTTGCAGACCCGCTCGGCGCGCAGCTGAAGCCTATCGCCGTCTGCCTGCAAATTGCGGGTTGATGTAGCAGGTATCGTTGAAGCTGTTCCGGCTCGCCATGCATTGCGCGATCGTTTCGAACCGGCAGAGCACCATCCCCGCCGTGTTCGGGTGCGACCCGTCAAGCAGACAATACTGATAGACCGGCGCGTTCTGCGCAGACGCCGGCATCGCCGCAATCGCAAGGCCGGCGGCGAGCAGCGCGCTCGCCGCAATCGATGTTTTCATGAGGCACCTCCTGCCAACCGGAACCCCGGCGGGCATACCTTATTTCCGGCGGCCGGTATATTGCGGGTTGATGTAGCAGGTGTCGCCAAAGCCGTTCCGGCTCGCCATGCACTGCGCGAGCGTGTCGTAGCGGCAAAGCACCATGCCGGAGGTGTCGCGGTGGCTCCCGCTCATCAGGCAGTAGCGATAGGCGGAGACCGGCGTCTGCGCCGATGCCGGAATCTGAAATAGACCGACAGCCGCCGCCGCAAGAATGCCCGTGGCGATGATTGCTTTCATAGGTCGTTTTCCTTCCGTTCAAGGGTTTCAACAGATCTGCGTGAACTGGCATTGCCCTTAACGCCGGACAAGGCGCAGGAGACGCACCCTTCACATTTATGTCAACCGCCGGGCGGACTTGCGAACGCCGCGGAACGTGAGCCGCACCAACACGTTGGACTCTCATGGTTTGTGCCCACCGCGCAAAGCAGCGGCCCGAATGATCGCGCCGCAGCACAAGCACCTGTTCACGCGAACAAGATCTGGAAGGAGTCCGGTATGCGTAGATTGCAAGTAGCGGCGTTAAGCGCAGCGGCCATGACGACCGCCCTGTTCACCGTCCCGACACAAGCGGCGCCGACCTTTGTCGTGCCTTCGCTCGATTCGATGTCCGGCACCGCGCATGTGCAGGAAGTCCAGTACCGCCGCGGCCACGGGCATCATCGCCACCATCATCACGGTTGGCGAGGCCGCGATGCCTTGATCGGCCTCGGCATTGGTGCGGTCGCGGGCGGCATTATCGCTTCGCAGCCATACGGGTATGACTACGGATATAGCGGACCCTACGCCTATGGCGCACCGGCTTACGGCGGTGGCGCCGTTTACGCCGATTCCTCGGGCTGGGAGCGGTGCCAGGCTGAGTTCCGTTCACTTCAGGCGGACGGCACCTACACGACTTACGGCGGCGAGCAGAAGCTCTGCCCGTACCTGCGCTAACTCAATCGCATCAATAAAAAGCGGCGCCGGAGAAATCTCCGGCGCCGCTTTTATGTCAACCGTTCAAAATTCCCGGACGTCGCCCGCCGGATCCGCAGCCATCGCGAGGTTGCCGCGCGTCACGGGCATGGTCCGGCGGCGCTGCGGCTGAACCGCCACAGGCGCCTTCGGCTGCGACGCATGCGCTTCCGCCTCGGCCTCGTCCTCGCAGACCTGGAAGTAACCCATGCGCTCGCTCATGGCGGCCTGCTGTTCCTCCAGCGTCTTGGCGGTCGCCGCATTTTCCTCAACCAGCGCGGAGTTCTGCTGGGTCATTTCATCCATTTGCGTGAGCGCGACATTGATCTGGTCGATCCCGGCCGACTGCTCGCTGCTGGCCGTCGCGATGTCGGCGACGATCTCCGCCACGCCGTTGATCGACTTCAGGATTCCCTCGAGCGACGACCCGGCCTTGCTGGCAAGGGCGACGCCCTCCTGCACCTGAGATGAAGAGCTCACGATCAATTCCGCGATATCCTTCGCCGCTTGCGACGAGCGCTGCGCCAGGCTGCGAACCTCCGAGGCAACGACCGCGAAGCCGCGGCCCGCGTCGCCAGCGCGCGCAGCCTCGACCGCGGCATTCAGCGCGAGGAGATTGGTCTGGCGCGCGATCTCGTCGATCACCTCGATGATGTCCCTGATCTTGCGCGAGGACTCCTCGATCCGTCCCATGGCCTTGACCGTGTCGGCCACGACTTTTCCGCCCTCGTTGGCGTCGGAACGGGCGCCTTGCGCCAGCTCGTTGGCGTGGCGGGCATTTTCCGCGTTTTTCTTCACGGTCGCGGACATCTGCTCCATTGACGCGGATGTCTGTTCGAGACTCGCGGCCTGCTCTTCGGTCCGCTGCGAAAGGTCGGTCGTGCTCGATGAAATCTCGGCCGCGGCATTCGAGACTTCCGCCGATGACGCGATGATATTCGCGATCGTGTCCGACAGCTTGTCGATCGCCTCGTTGAAGTCTTCCTTGATCTTCACATATTCCGTCGACCAGGCGCTCGTGACCCGATAGGTCAGGTCGCCGCGTGCGAGCCGCTCGAGCCCCGCGCCGAGCCCCTCGACGACCATCGCCACCTGAAGCGCCGTTTCCTCGCGCTGTGCGTCGTTGCGCACTCGTTCTTCTTCCGCCGCGCGCCGCTGCACCTCGGCCGTTTCCTCCGCCGACTTCAGCGCCAAAGCATTGTCCTTGAACACCTGCACCGCGCGCGCCATCGCGCCGACCTCGTCGCCGCGCGACTGACCCGCGATCTCGACCGCGAGATCGCCGCCGGCAAGCTGGTCCATGCGCTGCGCCATGTTGCCGAGCGGCCGCGAAATCTTGAAGACCGAAATCCAGACACCGAGCAGAAGGCAGAGGAAGAGCGCCGAAAATCCGATGGCGTAGTTCAGAAGGATGTCGCGATCGACGTCGCTGGAAATCCTGTCGCGCGCTTCAACGATCTGGGCGCGCAGCACGTCGTTGAAGGTGTCGATCCTGGCCGCGATCAGAACGAGTTGCTGGTCGATCTCCGACATGGCGATCCGGGCGCGATGGGTTTCGTATTTCGATCCGAGATCGATGACGTTCTGAAGCCGGGCGTAGATTTCACCAAATTCCCTGGAAAACTCGTCGTAGGTCGCCGCGTTCGATGGGTTGAGATCCTTCGCGCTCAACAGGCTGTCAGTACCGCGCTGAAAGGTCCGGTCCACTTCCGCGGTGTTCTCCTTGAGCAGATCCGGGTCGTGCGCATGCGCGATGGCCTTGTATCCGAGGTGGCCGAGCGCAGTAACGCGCCGCGACGCACGGGAGAACTCGTTCTGCGCCGGCGCGAGACGGTCGGTCAGCTCCGTGTATTCCTTGTCGATCGAATTCATCGAGGTGCTGCTGAATACGACCAGCCCCGCCGTGACTGCGCCGAGCAGTCCCAGGATGCCGAGCATCTTCGCCGAGATCTTGAGATTATCGAGGAACTTCATAAGAGACTCCAAAACCCGGACGGTTGAAGCGGGATGTGATTCATTGCGGCAAGCGGCGGCCGGCCGGTTCGTCGGGCGGCGCCGAGATGAGATTGCGCAGGTCGATCAGCGCCATCAGTCCCGTCTGGCTCGTGATCAGCCCGGCGAGAAAATCGATGCGCGAGGATTGCGCGATGCGCGGCACGGCCTGGATTTGCGACTCGGGAAACGTGACGATGTCGAGCACCCGGTCGGCGAGCAGCCCGACCTGCCGGTCGGCCACCTGCACGACAATGACGATGTGCAGGGGCGTCGCGTCCGTGAGCCCCTGCCCGAACCGCGCACGCAGGTCGATGATCGGCACCATCACGCCGCGCAGGTTCAGGACGCCGCGCACGAAATCCGGCTGCTTCGGAATGGTGGTGACCTGCGACCAGACGCGGATCTCGCGCACCGACATGATGTCGACGCCGTAGTGGTCGTCGCCGATCGCGAAGCTGATGAACTGCGTGAGCTTGCCGCCGGCCGACTGGTCGGACGAACGCCAGTCGGAAAAGCTGGACGCACCGGGCGAGGCACCAAATGCCGCCGCCTGCGCTTGACCCGCCATTCCCAATCCCCGTTTCGGCGTTCCCGTTGCCGGGTCAGACCTGGTTCAACGAATACGCGCCGACGGCCGGAAAACTTCGTTGCCGAGCAGAATCATTTCCCCGCCACAATCCCGCTTGCATCTTTAATTTTCAGGGTTAACGGCTGGTAAACCGCGGGTTGGCCTGCCTACATGCGGCCCCAGCGCCCCTTGCATGACGCACTGCGGACGGAACGATTGCCCGATGGACGCTCCCTCCCCCACGCTCGGCCCGCATGAGCGCTCGGTCGGCTTCGGCATCGAACGGATCGGCCTTGCCGCCCTGCGCGCCCCGATCGCCGCCTTCGTGCTGCTCGCCCTCGCGCTGACGGCGGCAGCCATTGGCATTCCGCAGCTTCGCTTCGACGACAATCTCCAGAATGTCTTCAACTCGGGCGCAGCCGAGGACCTCGCCTACCGCGACCTCGCGCGCAGCTTCTCGGTCGGCGAGGCGGAAATCCTGATCGTTGCCGAGTCGTCGTCCTTTGCGAAAGAAGACTCCCTTGAGGCGTTGCGCCGGATTCATTTCGAGATGCAACTGACCGAAGGCGTGGCAGCCGTCACGTCGGTCTTCTCGCTGCGCAAGGCGCCGCGCGGCGGCGTGCCGCCGCAAGTCTTGCAGCCCGGCTTGCAGGAAACTGCCCTCGGGAAAGCGCTGACAGAAATCGACCGCCACCCATTCAACCTCGGCAAGCTGCTCTCCGCCGACCGCCGCTTCGCGCTTGTCTCCGTGCGGATGACCCGCGAGGTCTCGACGCTCCCCGCGCAGCAGCAGCTCGTCAACGCCATACGCGCCGCCGCCGAAAGCGCCGCGCAGGGCAGCGACGTGAAGCTGACCGTTACCGGCATTCCGCTCCTGCGCATCGAGATCGTGCGCCGGCTCATCAAGGACTCGATCGGGTTGAACCTTTTGGGCGCGGCGATCGTCATCGCGGTCGGCCTGCTGCTCTTTCAGTCATTGCGGCTGACCGCCATCGCGGTCGCGCCCTCGATCCTCGCGGCCGGCACGGCGCTCGGCGGCATGGGCCTCGCGGGTGTCAACATCAATGCCATGACCATCGTGATCCCGGTGCTGATCCTTGTGCTGGTGTTCTCCGACTCCATGCACCTGACTTACGTCTGGGCGCAGCACCGGCGAAGTGGCGCAAGCGCGAAGGACGCGGCGCGTTCGGCGCTCGCCGAAGTCGGCCCCGCCTGCGTGCTCTCGACCGCCATCACCGTGCTCGCCTTCGGCACGGTCGCGGTCTCGAACACTTTCATCATCATCGAATTCGGCTTGGCTGGCGCGGGCGCTAACATCCTCGGGCTCGCGGTGCTGCTCGTCGCACATCCGATTGTTTGCCTGCTGCTCGGCGGGACAGTGCCGCCCGCCCTGCCGAAGCGCGGACTGCACGCGCTCTTTGTCGGCATCTCGGCCGCGTCGGAGCGAGCCGTCTTCGCGGCCCCGCGCACGATCGTCGTCACCGGCCTCGCCATCGTGCTGCTGACGGGCGCTGCCTATCTCAATCTGACGCCGAACTACAGCATCCGCGAGCACCTGCCCGCCGGCGACCCGGTGAACGCCGCGCTGACGCAAATCGACCGGCATCTGAACGGCGCTTTCTCCGTGCAAATTCCGGTGCCGCTGCCGCAAGACGCGAACGCGCTCGACGCGGCTTCGCTCGCGGAAATCCGCAAGGTGCATGAAGCGGTGCAGGAGGCGTTGCCCGGCGCCGCCGTGCTGTCGCCGTGGAGCTTCGCGCAATGGCTGGGCGCGGCAACGCCGGAGGCCGCCGCAAACGCAATTCTGCCGGTGTGGAGCGAACTGCCGCCGCCGCAGCGCCGAAGGCTGCTCTCCGACGACGGCAAAAGCGCGCTCGTCACCACATGGATCGGCGAGCTGTCAGCGACCGACACTGACCGGCTTGTTTCGAACCTCGAAGCGAAAATCGCCGAGCGCGGCCCAAAGGTGCAGGCCACCGGCCTCGTCGTTCATTCCGCGCGCAAAAGCCAGGGCATCCTGCGCGAGCTCGGCTTCACGCTGATCGCCGAAGTCGTGCTCGCGATCTGTTTGATCGCGCTGGCCTTCCGTTCGATCGCGGCGGGCTTGCTGAGCATCCTGCCCAATCTCCTGCCGCTGCTTGCCACCGGCGCCTTCCTGCTCGTGAGCGGGCGCGGGCTGCAATTCGCGAGCGCGCTCGCGCTCACCATCGCCTTCAGCATCGCCGTCAATGAAACGATTCACTACCTGCACCGTTATCGTCACAGCCGTGCGGCCGGACTGACGCGCATCCCGGCCGTGAAAGACGGCATTCGCGTCGTCGGGCCGGTGATGATCGCAACCACCGTGGTGCTCTGTGCCGGGCTGTCCGCGACCTTCTTCAGCAGCCTGCCGATGACCGCGCTGTTCGGCTTCCTCTGCGCCTTCCTGCTCGCCGTCGGCCTCATCGCCGATCTGCTGCTGTTACCAGCCCTGATTCTGGAGTTACCCAGGCGATGGAGCCGCGAACTGTGACTGCCGCCCGCGCCTTGCTCATCGCTGCCGCGCTTTCCATGCCGCACGCCGCGCAAGCGCAGCCCGAGCCCTATCTCGCGCGCTTCGCAGGCACCTGGGTCGGACAGGGTTCGCTCAAGCTCGATCGTGAGAACGCGCGCGAAGCGGTCTACTGCCGGATCACGTCGCTGCTCTCGCCCGACGGTTCGACATTGCAGCAGACTGGCCGCTGCGCCGCGGGCGAGCGCAGCCGCACGATTGCGGGCGTGCTCGTGTACGACTCCGCACGTAACGCCGTGAGCGGAAGCTGGAGTGGCGGACCTGAGCGCGCGGAAGTCTCGGGCCGCCGCCAGGGTGACCGGCTCGTGTTGCAGCTTCGCGGGAGCGCGGGCGATGCGCGCGGCGCGATCACGCTCGATCCGGTTTCGAGCGGACGCTATCGAATGACGATTTCAGGCGGCGAAGGCGGCGGAGAGATCGATTTTCGCAGGCAGTAGCCGCGAGAAAATCTGGCGCTCCCTAGGGGAATCGAACCCCTGTTTCAGCCTTGAGAGGGCCGCGTCCTAACCGCTAGACGAAGGGAGCGTGCCGCCTGATGTAG
>Ga0307505_10001002_pt1 | contig 25796 bp, 22 predicted proteins | sample 23_S_MG_FD_202183 | JGI IMG/M metagenome (GOLD analysis project Ga0307505, IMG submission 202183) | Soil microbial communities from Populus trichocarpa stands in riparian zone in the Pacific Northwest, United States - 23_S | ecosystem: Environmental > Terrestrial > Soil > Riparian zone > Trees... | reverse complement strand
GATCGACTCGTCTTCCTGCGCTTTCTGGAAGACCGAGCGATCGAAGTGAACCATAGCGTCGCCGCCTTTGGCGATAAGGGCACGGTATGGGACGACTTCGTTTCTGCCTCAAGAAGACTTGATGGGATCTACAACGGCATCATCTTCAAAAAGCATCACTTGATCGACACCGGAAATCTGGCGGTCGACGAAAATGTATTTGGCAGGATCTGCGAGGAGCTCTCACACGTCAACTCGCCCTATGACTTCAACAGCATCCCCATCCACATTCTGGGCAGTATCTACGAACGCTTCCTTGGCAAGATCATCGTCACCACCGACAAGCGAGCTCGCGTCGAAGAGAAGCCCGAAGTCCGGAAGGCAGGCGGTGTTTACTACACCCCCTACTACGTGGTTAAGTACATCGTGGCCGCTACCGTGGGAAAGGCTATTGCGGGCAAGAAGCCGGACCAGATCGCAAAGATGCGGTTCGTCGACATCGCCTGCGGCAGCGGTTCCTTCCTTCTTGGCGTTTACGAATGCTTGCTCGACTACCACCGTGCTTGGTACAACGAGCACCGATCGCAGGCTCGCGCTGGACGCGATACGGTCGAGATGGACGACGGCACGCTCCGATTGAGCTTGCTGAGGAAGCGGGAGATTCTCGTCAACTGCGTGTTCGGCGTCGACATCGACCACCAAGCCGCCGAAGTCGCACAGCTGTCGCTATACCTCAAGCTGCTCGACGAGGAGACCACTGCCTCTGCACGAAACTACCAGCTCGAGATTCACCAGGCTCTGCTCCCGTCGCTCGCGGGCAACGTGGTTTCCGGCAACTCGCTCATTGGGAGTCAAATCGCCCAAGTCGACTTGTTCCAGGATGGAGATGACGAGCTGCGCAAGATTAATCCACTGGACTTCCAGATCGCATTTCCGGGTGTGTTCTCAGAGGGCGGGTTCGATGCCGTGGTCGGCAACCCGCCGTACGTTAACGCATGGGATTTCTTCGAGAGCCAGCCACGCGTCCGCGAGTTCCTGGGCACGCAAGGTCTCTATAAGACGGCGGATCGTCATTGGGACCTGTACGTCCTCTTCATCGAACGAGCCCTTCAGCTTCTCAGGCCCGGGGGACGGTTTGGCTACATCGTCCCATACAGCTACGCATTGCAGAAGTACGCGATGATCTCGCGCGAGCTCCTTCTCCGTGAGGCGACGATCGAGAGCATTGCCGACGTGCGAAAAGTGAAGGTCTTCTCCGATGTTCCCGTGATCACCATGATCCCGGTGTGCCGCAAGACACCTCCAGCGAAGTCGCACTCGATATCGATCGCCGTTCCTCATCCGGAGGACGCTGCTGGGCGACGCAAGAGCTATGTATTCAAACCAAGCCGCGAGATCCGTCAAGCCGCCCTTGCACAGGGACACGAGGCCATGTTCCGTCTCGACCTCACGCCGCTTGCAGAGGCGATGCTGGCCAAAGTCAAGGGCGCATCGACTTGCGTCGGCGATCTGTGCTACGTGAACTATGGCGCGCAGATGTCGAGCAAGAAGAAGGGCGAATTCGGCAAGGAGTACGTGATCAGGGAGCAAAAGACGAATGCCAGCTGCCGTCCGTTGATCAGCGGCCGTGAGCTCTATCGCCATCGTATCGAGTATCAAGGTCGCTATGTAGATTGGTCGTTAGCACCAAGGATGTACGGGTCGCGATGGGAAGGCTTCTTTGAGACCGAGAAGGTAATGATTCGCGACCTGACCGGTACCCACCGGATCGAGGCGGCCTACGATGACTTCGGCTACTACTGCGATCACACCATTCTGTGTGCCTTACGCAAGTGCGATGTTGTGAACGAGCGGCCACACTCTGCCGAGGAAGTTGCGCGATCCCGGCAGTTCTCTACACGGTTCCTCGCCGGAGTCATCGCCAGCAAGGTGGTGTCAGCGTTCTTCTATTTGTTGCTGTCAGGTGAAGGAGTCAGGACCGGCGGCGGGTTTCACACGTACCCCGAGACAATTCGCGCGCTACCTATTCCGAAACTGGACCTCGACAACGCCGCACATCGGAACCTGCACCAGACTGTGGAGGACGCCGTTACGGTTCTCACGACTTCCTACGACAAGCTTCGAGTTGCGTCGACGGATCGTGCTCGCCAGTTCCAAGAAAGGCGGATCGCTGCGGCTGAGGCAATGATCGATGATGCGCTTGCGGTCTACTACGGTCTGTCAGGTGACGACGTTGTCGCGATCAGCGCCGCCCTTGACGCTAGCTAGCGCGACGGACAACCGCGATCAGTGGCTAGGTCGCAGCAACGGAGAGAGTGCGGTCTGCTAGGGCGGCCCTGAACGACTTTTGAATCGAGCCTTTGGTTCAACAACGCCTGCGGAATCGATGAGACGGCCGCGGCCACAAGCAGCCGTTGCGAGGAACCCGCCAGTTTGCTCAAGAGCCAGCCTTGGCTGACGCCTAAGATTCTTACGACGCTCCATCTGTGTTTGAGTTAGATATATAGGCTCGCGCGCCCGCATAGACTTCAGAACAACGCTGCGCAGGTGCAGCTGCTGCCCTTTGCCTTCTCCGCGGTTGCCGGATAGATTAATTTCTTGGCTGAGTGGCGCCGCTTCGTACAATCGACACCACTGATATCAATCTTCTTCTTTGACTGTCAAGAAATCCATGCCCCGCAAGTTATCGACTGCCCATGAGATCCAGCAGGAAGTCTTCTCGAGGCTACACGCAATTGAAGAAGTAATCGAGGATAGGGCTACGATCGTCGTCCCCTTCCCGCAATGGAACGAGCCCGACGAGCATGGATGCAACTGGCACATGTCCATGTTTGGCGGTGACGCCGCCAGTTACATTGGCGCCATTCAGCACGTGTTGGCAGAGACGCGGGCGGAGCACCAGCTCAAAGACGATCAGTGATGCGCCAACATCACACAGTTGGTGCTCGACAAGCAGCATAGGTTGCGGAAATGGCCAGAGTCTTCTTTTCGTATTCGCACGACGACGAGGTCTACCGCGACCAGCTGGAGAAGCACCTCGCGATGCTCCGCCATCAGGGACTTATTGAGTCGTGGCATGACCGCAGAATCGCTGCTGGGTCGAACATCGGCAATACGATCGATGATCAACTCGACTCAGCCGACATCATCTTGCTACTGGTTAGCGCAAGCTTTCTATCGTCCGACTACTGCTATTCCATCGAGATGAGACGTGCAATGGAGCGACACGCACAGGGCGACGTCACTGTAGTGCCGGTGATCGTCCGTCCATGCGATTGGCACTCCGCGCCGTTTGGCACATTGCTTGCCGTTCCGAGGGACGGTAAGGCGATTACACAGTGGCCGAACTACGATGAAGCGTACGCCGATGTCGCGCAGAGGATTCGCGAACTCGTTCAGTTGAAGTCCGGAATGCGCCACGACGAGTCGCCTAGGGCCACTCCGGCGAGTTCGGTTCCACTTGCTGTCTCTTTGCCGCGCTCCAGCAACTTGCGCCTCAGGAAGGAGTTCAACGACAGAGATCGGCAGGCGTTTGTACTTGATGCACTGGAGTACGCAGCACGTTTTTTCGAGGGGTCCCTGCAAGAGCTGCACACCAGACATCCAGAGGTTGAGCACAGTTTTCGGAGAGTCGACGCCAACTGCTTTACGGCGACTGTGTTCCGAGGTGGCAACAAGGTCAGTGAATGCTCAGTGCGACTTGGTGGGTTCGGTAGGAGTGATCTGGGCATCGCGTACTCGCATGACGCCTCCGAACGTAGGAATAGCTTTAACGAGATGCTTTCCGTCGAGACAGATGATCAAGGGATCTTCTTCAAGACACTGGGCATGACGATGCGACACGCCCGCGATAGCAAGCTCTCTCCTGAAGGGGCTGCGGAGTTCCTCTGGAGTTTGCTCATCGAACCGTTGCAGTGAGTTGCACGCGGCGTTTCGACGGCTCTCGCGTGGGCTATCGAATCCTCAAGCGTCGAGTTCTGTAGCACGAGCGTGTCTCCGATCGCAGGCATAGCCGTGTAGTCATAGCTGCACTCGGCTAGAAGCTGTCGCGTAGCTCCCAATCCAACACTCCCTAAAAAAATCGGACGCATAGATTTTTGTCCATTCGTACAGTATGCCGCAACATTAAAGTGGGCTTTTTCAAGCAGAATTAAGTCATTAGAGTTGATGCTGTTGCCAAGTTACCCGTCACGCGTCGACTTATCCGTCAGCCGGACAACGACTACATCGAATTAGGTCTCACATCCACCCTGTATGACTGCAGGCTATCCCCCCGACCCGCCGACGTACACCGAGCGACGAGACTTCATCCCGCTCGACAGCGTGGACTCGCTGGTCCTGGATAGAGAACCCTCGTTCGAGCAGTATCTCTTCTTCCACAACCTCCTGGACAAGTTCTGCTGGTGCGCCAAGCTTCATCACTCTGACCGCGAAACCGTAAAGAAGAAGCGGTACAGACTTGATGTTCTCTATCAACAAATTCTGCATAGCGAGGGCATCACGCTCGACAAGGCGCGGCACTGCATCCATCAGGACGCAACTCCCGAGCAGCTGGAGTACCACATCACCAAGGGCTGGCTGAATGAACTGGTCCGTAGCCATCCTCTCCATCCGGACTACCTCGCCATTGGAACCAAGCTGGGTCAGTGGAGCACGCCCGGGGCGGGCGGATTCGCTTCTTGGAACATCATTCAAAGCTACTACGCCTTCTTTGAGTACGTGGCAGCCATCTGCATTTCGATTGACCCATCGACCAAGGCAAACGGGCATAAGGTCGTTGCCAAGAGCTTCAACAATCACACGCTGGGACGAGCTGCGGGCCGATTGATCTTCTACCCCTTCACACTGTCAAGCGCCTCAACCTCGTTTCCTACGCATCCTGCACATTGCTCGTTCCACTATGCAGCGTATCCGCGCGAGGTCGGACGCGGTATCGGTGAACTGGAAGACGAGCTGGTCAAGGCTTATCAACTTCTGAGTTCTGAGAATCGTTGGACGCGCGCGTCAGTATTTGACCTTTTCTACGAGCTGAGACTCTGGTCCAACTACACCGGCGTTCAGTCGCTGATGACCTTGTCAGACGGCGGATACCAAAAGTTCCTCTCTAGGAACTTGGCCACGCTAGTGTTCCTGGCGGCGGGAATGGCCGAGATCGCCTATGTCGCTGCCTTTGGACCTAACGAGTTTCTTGGCATGCTGAAGCGCTTTTCGATGAACTACATCGACAAGCACGAAAGCTTTGCGCGTAACAAGTTCCTGATCCCACCATTCATTCGCCTGCGCATCCTCCACCACATCGGGCTCTTCACTAGCGGCATCGACTTCATCATTCCGCAACCAGTAGACCCTGTTGTGCTGCTCGGCTATCGAGGGCAGTGAAACCTCGCCCTTCGCTCGAGCGAACCTTCACCGGCAAGCGCCATTCCGCTCGTGGCTCAGCTCAAGCGTTGATGTCTGCTTCCAGGTAGTGGAGCGTCCGCTATTGGGAATGTAAGAAGTCCGGTGTGGATCGTTCTGCGCCTTTGAAACTCTCGACTTCTGGGCGCTCCTAGACATCGGGCCACTTAGTCAGCGAGTTCGGCAGCCTGCATCCCCGTAGGTTTAGGACGTTCGACGTGCGTAAACTCTACTCTGGACAGCCACCGAATGAACAGCAGATTCTGCCCGCCGCGGCCCACCAGACGCGGCATGTGGCGGCGGTCAACCACGACCCGTGGCAGCTGTGCGGGGCCTGTAGTTCGCTTCACGGCGTAGTCGCGGCGGCGCAGTCCTGTGACCCGCGACACCGCACAGGCGAGGCGCGCGAAGGCTTCGGTGGCCAGCGGCTCGCGCGCGACGAACACGCGCTCGATGCCGAGCACGTCGCGCAGCAGCGTGGCGTGGGTGCCGTCCTTGCCGACGAGCTTCGCGAACTCGTCACCGGCCGCGGGCACAACCAGCATGCACGTGCCGTTGTAACAGGTCGCATTGGCGTCGACGTCGAAGTAGTGACGTACCAGCAGGCGCGGCAGCGCGATGTCGGTGCGTGAGGCCAGCCAGTGCACGGCGGCGCCGCGCCACGGCTCGACGCTGTCCGCATCGAAGCCACGTTCGGGCACATGGCGGCGCACGACGACGAAACGCGCCGGTGCGCCCAGCTCCCAGCCGGCGTCGCGCGGCGCGATCTGCGCGCGCGGCAGCACCGCCACCTGGCCGCTGAGTGCGCCCTCGTCGCTGGCCAGTTCCACCAGCACGTGATCGTCGTAGGCGGCGACCGCGCGCGCCAGCGCCAGCCGGCGCTGCTGCGCCTGTTCGCGGCTGGCGAGGAACTCGTCCACCGTCTGCTGCAGCAGCCACGCGGGCGGCGCGTCCACGCGGCGCAGCGGTACCCACTCCGCGCTGTCTGCGAGCTCGACACCATGCACTGCCGCGTCGGCGTCATCCTCGTCCAGCGACACGCGCACGATGCGGCCGCGCAGCCGGTACGACTCCTCGACCGAGCGCACCACGCAGTCCAGGAACTCCGCGCGCTGCAGGCCGCGGCTCCGCGCTTGCTCGTCGGCCAGATGACTGAGGCGGCTCGGTGTCATGGCGGGGCTGCCCTCGCGACGGATTCGGATGTGGGCATCGTGGCCGCGGCACCGTGCGGCCTCAAGCCTCGGCGGGCGCGCCGGCGGCCCTTGACGCGCGTGACGACGCGGTGCTAGGCGTGGGCTACGCTGTGCCCGACGGAGGATCCAACGAATGAGTCCGGCGCTGCTCAGTTCACCGTGGATGCTGGCGGCGATCGCGCTGGCGCTGCTCGGTGGGGTGCTGCTGGTCGCGAGCCTGATCGCGCTGGTGCAGTTCCGCCCGCTGACGCTGTTGCTGCGGCTCGCGGCTGGCTGCGTGGCGGTCGCTGGGGCCGCGCTGATCGTTGCCGTAGTCATCGGCACGCAGGGTTATCAGGCGCTGACGCGCGAAGCCATTGCCGCGCAGATCCGCGTGGAGCCGCTGGCGCCGCAGCGCTTCCGCGCGCACGTGCGGCTGGCCGATGGGCGCGAGGGCACCTACGAACTCGCGGGCGACGAGATCTACGTCGATGCGCATATCCTGAAGTGGAAGCCGATCGCGAACCTGGCGGGGCTGCACACGGCCTACGAGCTGGACCGCATCGCAGGCCGTTATCACGCGCTGAAGGACGAGAAGGCCGGCAAGCGCACCGTCTACGAACTCGGCGCCGACAAGCCCATCGACCTGTTCACGTTGCGACGTCGCTATGCCTTCCTCGAACCGCTGCTGGATGCCGAATACGGCTCGGCATCCTTCGTTCCGGTCACGGGTCCCGCGCAGTTCGAGGTGCGCGTGACGACCAGCGGCGTGCTGATACGTGAGATCAAGCCGCAGTGATGGCGCGCGCTCATCGCATTGACGCTATTCACGCGACGCGTTAATATGTCGTCACTGTGACCATCAGGAGCTTCAAGTGCAAGGACACCGAGGCTCTGTTCGAAGGGAGACGGGTTAGGCGCTGGGTGAGCATCGAGCGTGCTGCCCTTCGAAAGCTGGCGCAACTCGAATGGTCCTTGACTCTCGAAGATCTGAAGGTTCCTCCCGGCAACCGTCTCGAGGCGTTGAAGCATGACCGTAAGGGTCAACACAGCATTCGCATCAACGATCAATGGCGCCTGTGCTTCGTGTGGACGAGGGACGGCGCCGCCGACGTAGAAATCGTCGACTATCACTGAGCCAGGAAGGCAATGCGCAACGTTCGACCCGTTTCTCCGGGCGAGATGCTCGAAGAGGAGTTTCTCAAGCCGCTGGGACTGACCAAGTACCGGCTGGCCAAGGACATCGGCGTGCCGCCGCAGCGGATCGGCGACATCGTCGCGGGTAAGCGCGCGATCACCGCTGACACCGACCTGCGTCTCTGCCGCTACTTCGGCCTCAGCGACGGCTGGTGGCTTCGCGGGCAGGCGAGCTACGACACCGCGCTGGCCAAGGAGGTGTTGCGTGACGAACTTCGCCGTATCCGGCCGTGTTCGCTGCGCGCTGCCTGAAACCATCCGGCGCGCCGTGCTGCGGCAGCGTGGAGAAATAATGACGACCATCACCCACATCCTCGTCGACTTCGAGAACGTCCAGCCCGGCGCTGCCGACATCGCGCTGCTGCACGGCGAAGGGCTGCGGCTCGCTATTTTTCGCGGGCCGGGGCAGATGAAGTACGCGGCGGACCTGGCCGAGGCGTGGCAGCCGCTGGGCGCGTCGGTGCAGTTCATCCGCTGCGCCAAGGCCGGGCGCAACGCCGTGGACATGCACATTGCGTTTCACCTCGGTGCGCTGATCGACGCGCACCGGCTGGGCACCGGCCAGGACGCGCTGCGCCTGGTCGTGGTGTCGCGCGATACCGACTTCGATCCGCTGCTGCTGTACATCCGCGAGCAGCTGGGCTACGACGCGGTGCGCGCGGCGTCGATCAAGGCGGCGCTGGCTGCCGGCGGCGAAACACCGCGTGCGCGATCGCGCGCACCGGCCGCCGCACAGCCCAAGGCTGCAACCGCCGCGCGGACCGCAGCCAGGAAGACGCCGGCGAAGAAGGCCACGGCGCCGAAGCCTGCGCCCGCCGCCGCAACTTCCGCCCCAGCACCCGCGCCGCGGCAGACGGCGCGCAGGAAGAGCGCATCGGCTGCCGCCCCGGCGCCCGTGTCCGATGCGTTGACCAAAGTCATCGAAAGCCTGCGGCGCATGGGCGACAAGCGGCCCGCGAAGCGCCCGGGGCTGGAGCGCCACATAGAATCGCATCTGGGCCGCAATCTCGAGCCGGGCGCGCTGCAGGCGCTGATGGCGCAGCTCGAGCGCGACGGCGTGTTGGTCTTCGACCAGAACAAGGTCACCTACCGCCTGCCGAAGGCGAAGAAGTAGCCAGTTGTATGTCCCCGCGCGAGGCCCCCCGGTCTGCTGCACGCTCGGTGCAGTCGGCCGACGTGCGCGGCCTGACCCGGCTGGGGTTCGACGCGGTAGTCGGGATTTCGGACCTGGTCGAAGCGATGCATCACACGATCGCCTCGTTCACCGGCATCTTCGGCAAGCCGCCCGCGGGACGCACGTCGGGCATCACCGGACTGGTGTACGGCACGGTGCGCGGATCGACGCGCCTGGTCGGCAAAGGATTGGATGCTGTGCTGGCGATGGCACAGGCAGCGGCGCCCGGCGCTTCGACACCGGCGCGCGAAGCGGTGCTCGCGGCGCTCAACGGCGTGTGGGGCGACCACCTCGCGGCCAGCGGCAATCCGCTGGCGATCCCCATGTCGCTGCGCGTCGCCGGCCGTCCCGTGGATCCAGGCAGCGACGATCTCGCGGCGCACTTCCCGCAGGCGAGTCGTCGGCTCGTGGTGCTCGTCCACGGCCTGTGCATGAACGACCTGCAGTGGTCGCGCAACGGACACGACCATGGCCAGGCGCTGGCGCGCGACCTCGGGATGACACCGCTCTACCTGCACTACAACAGCGGGCGCCACGTATCCGAAAATGGGCGTGACTGCGCAGACCTGCTCGAGGCGCTGGTCGCGCGCTGGCCGGTACGGGTGGACGAACTGGTGCTGGTCGGCCACAGCATGGGCGGACTGGTGCTGCGCAGCGCCTGCTACCACGCCGAGCGCCGCGGCCAGCGCTGGCTATCGGTGCTGACGAAGCTGGTGTTCCTGGGTACGCCGCACCAGGGCGTGCCGCTCGAGCGCGGCGGCCACCGCATCGACACGCTGTTCGGCATCAGCCCTTACATCGCACCGTTCGCACGGCTGGGCAAGGCGCGCAGTGCCGGCATCACCGACCTGCGCTTCGGCAACCTGCAGGACGCGGACTGGCAGGGCCGCGACCGATACTCACAGCGCCGCGACGATCGTCAGCCGACGCCGCTGCCCGCCGGTGTCCGGACCTTCGTGCTGGCGGCCATCAAGGCAAAGGAAGCCGCCGGCGCGCGCCGCGTGCTGGCCGGCGACGGCCTGGTGCCGCTGGCCTCGGCGCTGGGACAGCACCGCGATCCGCGCCACGCCCTCCCGGTGCCGGAGTCGCACACGTACGTGGCGACGTCGGCCAATCACTGGGACCTGCTGGGCCGTGCCGACGTCTACGAGCGGCTGCGCGACTGGGTAGCTGCCAGCCCGCGGCGGCGCCTGCGAAGATAGCGGCACATCACGCTGCCGCCGCCTCCGCGTGCGTGCGCAGTTCGCGGCGCAGGATCTTGCCGATCGTGGTCTTGGGCAGCGGCTCGCTGCGGAACTCGATCAGCTTCGGCACCTTGTAGGCGGTCAGGTGCTTGCGGCAGTGTTCCAGCAACTGGGCTTCGGTCAGCGCCGCATCCTTCTTCACCACGACGATCTTCACCAGCTCGCCGGAGCGCTCGTCGAGCTCGCCGATGGCGGCCACCTCCAGCACGCCGGGATGCAGCATCACCACGTCTTCCACCTCGTTCGGGAACACCTTGAAGCCGGACACGATGATCATGTCCTTCTTGCGGTCGGTGATCTTGAATCGGCCGGCCTCGTCCATGTAGCCCATGTCGCCGGTGCGGAACCAGCCGTCGGCGGTGAAGACCTTGGCGGTTTCGTCGGGGCGCTGCCAGTAGCCTTTCATCACCTGCGGGCCGCGGATCGCTATCTCGCCGACCTCGCCCGTCGGCAACGCATTGCCCGCCTCGTCGAGGATGGCCGCATCGGTGGATGGGATGGGCACGCCGATGTTGCCGCTCCACTCGGCGAGGTTCAGCGGGTTGGCGATGGCGATGGGCGCGGTCTCGGTCAGGCCGTAGCCTTCGATCAGCGGGATGCCGGTAGCGGCCTTCCAGCGCTGTGCCACCGCGCGCTGCACGGCCATGCCGCCGGCCGCGGCGAGCTTCAGCGTGCGCATGTTCAGTTCGCCGAAGCCCGGCGCGTTCAGCAGCGCGTTGAACAGCGTGTTCACGCCGATCATCGCGGTGACGGGCGTCTTCTGCAGCAGCTTGATGAACGCCGGGATGTCGCGCGGATTGGCCACCAGCAGGAGGTGCGCGCCGATCTTCATGAACACCAGGTTCGCCGTCAGCGCGAACACGTGGTACAGCGGCAGCGGGATCAGCGCGGTTTCCTTGCCGTCCAGCAGGTCGCGCGCGATCCAGGCGCCCACCTGCTGCACATTGGCGACCATGTTGGCCTGAGTCAGCATCGCGCCCTTGGCGACACCGGTGGTGCCGCCGGTGTATTGCAGGAAAGCGAGGTCCTCGCGCGCGACGGGCACGTCGGCGAGCTGCCTCCCGCGGCCGGCGGCCAGCGCGTCGGCGAAGCTCACCGCGCCCGGCAGCTGCCACGCGGGCACCATCTTCTTCACGTGCTTGACCACCAGATTGGTCAGCAAGCGCTTCAGCGCCGGGAACAGGTCGCCGATCTGCGTGGTGATCACCGTCTTCACACCGGTGCGCGCGACCACGGCCTGCAGCGTGTGCGCAAAGTTCTCCAGCACGACGATCGCCGTGGCGCCGGAATCATTCAGCTGGTGTTCAAGTTCGCGCGCGGTGTAAAGCGGATTGGTGTTGACCACCACGATGCCGGCGCGCTGCGCGCCGAACAGTGCCACCGGGTACTGCAGCAGGTTGGGCAGCATGATCGCCAGCCGATCGCCCTTCTTCAGCCCCGCCACCTGCTGCAGGTAGGCGCCGAAGTCGCGGCTCAGCGCGTCCAGTTCGCGGTAGGTGATCGACACACCCATGCTGCCGTAGGCCGGCAGGTCGCCGAAGCGCTTGCAGCTGGTTTCCAGTATCTCCTTCAGCGAGGCAAAGGCGGTCACGTCCACCTCGGCCGGTATGCCCTGCGGGTACTGCGCGAGCCAGATCCTTTCCATCGTTCTCTCCTTGGCAGCTTCTTTTCTGCCATTGTGAGCAGGCGGCCGCGGGGCGCGATGCCTATGGTCAAGCCGCGGCTATGCTGGCGACTCTCTGCCGCACCGGAGTTTCATGGACCACCCGACGCTGCGCTGGCCGCCGGCCGAGGATGAACCGCGGCTGGCGACCATCGATTCGTTCGTGCTGATTCATCGCCCGGCTGCGGCGGTGTTCGAGTTCGCCACCAACACGGCCCTGTGGCACTACTGGCATCCGGCCACGGTGGCCGTGCTCGCGCCGTCGCGGCCGCTGCAGGCGGGCGAGCAGGCCGTCGAGACGATCCGCGTGGGCCGTCGCCGCTTCGATGCGAGCTGGAACGTGCTCGCCTGTGAAACGCCGCTGCTGTGGGTGATCGCGACGACGACGGCGCTCGGCGACGCGCGCATCGTCTACGAGCTGCGCGACGAAGGCGCGATGACGCGTTTCTTCCGCACGCTGGCGTACCGGTCGCGGCGCTGGCCGTGGACCTGGATCGATGCCAGTGTCACGCGCAGCAGGCTGCTGAAGCAGTCCGATAAAGCGCTGGCAAACCTGAAGCGCGTGATGGAGACAGGCGCCGCCGACAAAGGCCGGCGCGTGGGCTCAGCGGCGCAGTGAGCGCCTGCTCCGCAATCAATCGAACTTCGCGCCGCTGTCCTTCACGACCTTTGCCCAGCGCGCTTTCTCGCTGGCGATGAACTGCCCGAACTGCTCCGGCGACTGCGGGCGCAACTCGGCGCCGGCCTTCGCGAGACGGTCGGTCATCTCGGGCGTCGCCAGGATCTTCGTGATCGTGCCGTGCAGCGTGTTGACGACGTCCTTCGGCGTGCCGGCCGGCGCGACGATGCCCTGGAACGAGCCGGTCTCGAAGCCGGGGAAGCCGGCTTCCGCCACGGTCGGCAGATCGGGGGCAGCCGCGAAGCGCTTCTCGCTGGAGATCGCGAGCGCCCTGAGCTTGCCGTCCTTCACCAGCGGATAGGTGGCCAGCATGCCGTTGAACAGCACCTGCGCCTGGCCCGACATCACGTCGCCGATCGCCTGCGAGCCGCCTTTGTAGGGAATGTAGGCCCACTTGATGCCGCTGCGCATCGCGAACTCGATGCCGGCAAGGTGATTGGCGCCGCCGAGGCCCGAGACCGCAAAGTTCAGCGAATCCGGCTTCGCCTTGGCGAGCGCGATCAGTTCCTTCACGTCGTTGGCGGGCAGCGGCGGATACACCGCGAGGATGTGCGGCGAGTACGCGACCATCATGACCGGCGCGAAGTCCTTGACGGGGTCGAACGGCAGCGTGGGAAACACGCTGGGGCTGATCGCGAGCGAGCCGATGTCGGCCAGCAGCAGCGTGTAGCCGTCGGGCGCCGATTTGGCGACGTAGTCCGCGCCGATGTTGCCGGTGGCGCCGGGCTTGTTTTCCACCAGCACCGGCTGGCCCCACTGCTCCTGCAGCTTCTGCCCGATCGAGCGCGCCAGGATGTCCGAGGTGCCGCCCGGCGGGTAGGGCACGATGATCCTCACCGGCTTGTTGGGGTACTGGGCGTGGACCGCGCCCGCCAGGGCAAAAGCTGCCAGAGCCAGGAAAGTGCGACGAACGATGCCTGTCATGAGCGTCTCCTCCGGTTATGCCACCTCTGCTGCGGGTGATCGGGGCAGTGTATCGTTCTAGTAGAACGTTGCACAACCCATTCCGCCTTTGGGGGACTGTCGGAGCATGGCCACGATAGAGGACGTCGCGCGCAGCGCCGGCGTATCCATCAGCACGGTGTCGAACCTGCTCAATGGCCGCGTCGAGCGCATGGGACGCGACACACGTACCCGTGTCGAGCAGGCCATCGCCGCTCTCGGTTTTCAGCCCAGCCGGGCCGCACGCCTGCTGAAGACCGGGCATACGCCGATGCTGGGGTTGCTGGTCCCATCCATCGCCAATCCGCTGTACGGCGCGCTGGCGCGCGCCATCGAGACTGCGGCGCAGACCAATCATCGCTACCGCGTCGTGTTGGGCAACACGTATCGGGATCCGGCGCAGGAAGCGAGTTTCTTCGACGATCTGCTGTCGCACGGCGTGCGCGGCGTGATCCTGGTGTCCTCGCTCGCCGAGGAAGAGCACCTGCGCACCGCCATCGACCGCGGCCTGGTCGCCGTCAGCTACGACCGGCGCCAGTCACCCGGCGACACGTTGCGCGCGGACCACGTGTCGGTGGACAACGTCGAAGCCGGCCGTCTGGCAGCCGCACATCTGCTCGGCCTCGGGCATCGGCACCTGGCTTTTGCCATGCCGTCGGGCATGACGACCAGCCGCCGCGCCAAGATCGACGGCATCAACGCGGCGGTTCCAAGGAGCGGCGGCACGGCCGAGGTCGTGGCCGGCCCGGCCGCGCACGACTATGGCGATACGGACATGGCAGAGCTGGGCCGCGATCTCGCCGGGGAGATTGCACGCCTGCGGCCGCGGCCTACCGCGGTCATTGCCGTCAACGACCTGCTCGCCATCGGCCTGATTGCCGGGCTGCGTGACCACGGGCTGCAAGTGCCGGCAGACATGTCGGTGGTGGGTTTCGAGGACATCTTCCTGTCGTCACTGATCCGCCCGACGCTGACCAGCGTGCGGTTTCCCATCGCCGAGATGGCGGCGGTCATGGTCGAGCGCCTCGTGCAGCGGCTCGCCGACAGCTCGATACCGGTGTCTGAGTTCCTGTACCAACCCGCGCTGGTCGCGCGCGAGTCCAGCGGACCGGTGGCCGACTGAAGACACCTTCCTCGCGCATTGCGCGAACTGCGCCGTATCGAAGCGACAGCTACTTCTTCGCCGCGTACGCCTCCAGCAACAGGTTGCGCTCCGGCATGTCCTGCAGGATCAGGCGCCCGAGCGAGGTATCGGCCTGCAGCCGACCGGGTGACTGCGGCGGCGGCAACGAGTGGAAGCGCGACAACAGCACGACGCGTTCCTGGAAGATCGGCGCCGGCGCCGGCCCGGGCGGGCGATCCCAGACAAAGGTGATCGACTGCAGCATTCCATCTGCGTCGAAGTCGTACAGCATCGCCTTGAGGCGCGGGTCGTCGCAGGCGCTGCCGCGCAGGTCGATGCGCAGGTTGTTCGTGTTCGGCACCTTGCCTTCGATCGCAGCCTCCTTGAAGCGCACGTCGGACATCGCCCGCACCTGGTTGACGCCGACGACGCCGAGCTTGTCGAGCAGCGTGTTGCGGCAGACCTCAGGCGACGGGCGTGCCAACGTCGATGGCGGCGGCGCGGGCGCAACGGCGGCTACTTGCGGCAGTGCCCCTGCCGTCGGCGGCATTGATGAGCCAGCGGCCCCTGTGCGCGCGTTGCCCGGCGCAGTCGTCGCGTTCGCCGCGGCGTTGGCCGCAGGCGCACCGACCCGCACCAGCGCGCAGTCGCCGATCACCGACACGATGCGATTCGGGCCTACGATTTCGAACGGCATCGGGTTCGCGCGGCTGTCGCCGGGTATGGCCACAATGACCTGCTTTCTTCGGCTGCGGTAGGCGACGGGGCCTTCTGCCATGCCGGCGGCCCCACCGCTCGAGAATGTTGTAGGCGTAAAGGTAATGCCGCGCCCGAATGACATGTCGCAGGCCAGCTGTCCGGATTCCATACTCTTCAAGAATCCCATCATCTCGCCGAACCCAGGGGTAGCGCCCCTGCCAGTGATGCCAAACTCAAGGACCCTGTCTTGCTGGCCGCCGCCCTCCAGGCGCCAGGTGCCCAGCAGCACATTGCGTTCGACCGGCAGCGGCGGCAGGCGCAACATCTCCTTTCCTAGCGCCCTCATGTCGACGCTAGTGCTCGCGCTGCTGCCGCCCGATGGTGAGGGCGTATAGCCGCCACCGGTCGATGAACTCGACTGCGAACGCCTCCGCTCCTCCTCCTGCCGTTCACGTTCCTGCAGCTGTCGCTGCTGCTCCATGCCCTGGGCTCGCGCGGCCGCATCGGCGCGCTCAACGCCTTCCCGACGCATTCGTTCCTCATCCTGCTGCTGCGTTTGTGCGAGCGCAGACTCCCCGCAGATCACGATCGCGGAAAGCGATATCAATACACATCGTCGCGTGTGCGCATTCATGTTGGCACCTCCAAACGAGCAATGCGAAGAGCCGTACGCGGCGTCGAAGAACAAGTGACTGGTTCCGCGCATCGGCGGCCGCTACTTCGGCTGCGACCGCCATTCAGACTTCCACAGCTTCTCGAGCTCGGCTGCGACCGCGGGCGGCGGCGCACCGATCAGCGTGGATCTTCCACGCTGATAGACCTTGCCGTACACCACGTCCTGCGCTCCCGAGTACAGCAGCACCGTGTTGTTGTCAGCGCAGTCGTGATTCTTGCAGGCGCTGAGCAGAAAGTAGTCGGCGTTGGCCGCTCTGACCTTCTTGTTCTGCGGACTGGGACCGTCGAGCTTCGCGAGCCATGGCTCTTTGACCAGCGGGCCCAGCGCCTTGTGGTACGTGGTTTTGGCCTTCGCGTTGTACAGCAGTCCCGACGCACTGAGCTCATCCAGCGTGTAACCCTTGAACTTGGTCGGATCGGCTTTTGCCTGCTCGTTCGGCACTCCCGCCCCCGGCACGGCGTTGCGGTTCGGGTCGCAATGCCGGGAACGCTTGCCCTTGAAGGCTGCCGGCAGCGCGGCCATCACCTTCGGTCCGCCCTCGACCGCGGCAAACAGGCCCGAAGCGTTACGGTAGTACACGAACACCAGCGCTTCACCACCCGCGACCTCGCTCGTGAATGCGGTTTCGAATTCCGGTGGCGGTGTAGCGCCGAAGTACTTGGGCGCGGGCTTCACGTTGCGTCCGGTCAGCACCGCCTTGCCGCCGTCCTGCACGACCAGCGAATCGCCAAGGTGCTTCAGCTGAGGCAGCAGGTAGTTCGAACAGTCCGGCGCCAGCACGCCGAGCCAAGGCTGCATCCGCTGTATATCGCTGTTGCTCTGTGCCCAGGCCGTGGAGCTGGTCGCGAGCAGTGCGAGTGCGGCACATCGAAGCAGGCGACTCATGTTGCCTCCCGTGTCCCTTTGACGTTCATTGTGGCTCCCATCCGTCGCGAATTGCTAGCGCATCTTTCCGGCGCACTCCCCGAATATCTCCAGTGCACCCTTCATGAACGCTTCCTGGTCCTTGTCGCCCATCTTCGCCGCGATGGCATTGGCTTCGGCCTTATTGCCCTGCATGCCGAGCACCATGACGCGCCGCAGTTCGGGCGAAAAGACGGAGCGGGCCTGCTTCGCCCCGCACTGGCAGAACTCTTCGCCCTTGACGCCCATTTCGCGCCGCATCATCTTGTTGGCGATGCCGCGCTCGCCCTCGGCCAGGCAGGCGGCGATGAACTCGGAGTCGCTGGGCCCGCTGTCGCAGGCGGCCGCGAGCACCACCACGAAGGCAGCTGCCAGGCAACTGCGAAGAGGCTGTCGGTTCGTCTCGAACATGACGTCTGTCCTCAGAGCTTGGGCGCGCTGATGCGGCTGGCCGACTCGCGGGTCGCCTGCGTGGCGAAGCCCGCTGCGGCCTGGCGCATGGCTTCGAACTGCGAATCGTCGACCAGGGACACGCTCATCCAGCGTACCGTGTCGCTGTTCGACGGACCTCGGTTGCGCTCGTAGCGCACGTAGACCGTCGTTCCACAGCCGGCTGTCTTGTAGCCGTTGAACAGCACGTTCTGCCCGCGTGCCGGCGGATCGCTCGGCGGGAACTTGCCGCAGCGCGCGTTCACGTTGTTGTCGACGATCTGCGCGCCGGCCGCATTGAAGGTCCACAGCATCACGCCTTCGCTGGCGAAGCTGGGCGCGCCGTACTTCCCGACCAGCGCCTGCCTGAGCGTCTCGAACAGCGGATACTGGTTGGCGGGGAAACCGGTGAAGCGCTCGACGAAGATGGCGCGATGGGCGTTCGGCGGCGGCGGAAAGTGCACGCCGATCGCGTCACCCGAGCCGTCGGAGCCGCGCTGGGCGCCGCGAGCGATCACCCACGACAGATAGTCGGTCGCCGCGACGTTGTTGACGAGGCCGCGCGTCTCGTCGATGCGCATCGCTGGGGAGTGCGCCTGCAGCGCGTGCTTCACTTCATCGTGCGACATGCCAAGCCGCAGGCCGACGATATCGACCTTCGGCGCACCCAGGGGCGCGGCCACGGAGGCCGGCGCGGTCGCGATGGCGATCGGCGCGCTGGCGACAGCAGGCGCCGGCGTGCCGGCCGGCGGCGAGCCGACGGCAACATCCATCGGGGCGCCGCCTTCGACCGGCATCGGTGCCGGCGCTCCCGTCGCCGCCGGCGAGGTCGGGTTCGACAGCGCGCCGATGGCTTCGGTCTTCGCCTGCTCGCGCGCCGGCTGCTGGCCGCCGCCGCGCAGCAGCGTCGCCGCCGCACCGGCCAGGCCGGCGATCACCTTGTTGGCATCGAACTGCTGCGAATCGCCGGACGCCGTCGGCGCGCCGCCGCCGGTGCCGCCGCTCATCGGCGCCGGCGGCGCGATCGCGACATCCTCCTGCGCGACGACGATGGTCAGCTTGGCGGCGCTGAAGCCGAAGAAGCTCGGTCCCGCGCGATGGTTCATCTTGCGCACGTTGAAGCCGGCGAAGCGCAGGCCCGACGGCACGGTCAGTTGCCGCACTAGATGCGTGGCGTCGATCGGCTGCGAGAACGCCGGGTTGTCGGCGCAGTTGGCGGTCAGCTGGCCCAGCCGCACACCGGAGGTCGCATCGGCCGATTCCGGCCGGCCGTTGCCGGCGTAGCCGAACACTTCGAACACCACCGGCTCGGCGCCCGAGCACTGCGACGCCCGCGCGCGAAACACCAGCGTCGCGGAACGGATCTTCTGCGGCGCGTTTTCGGGCAACTGGAACTCGACGACGCCCGTGTTGATCGAGCCGACGCCGGCCTTGGCGCCGGAACTGCGCTGCCAGAAGCCGACCATCATGTTGCGGCCCAACGTGGGCTGCGCCGGCGCCGTACCGCCGGTCAGCGTGCTCCAGTGACCGGACAGCATCGGATCGATGCCGATCTCGCGATCGGCGGCGCCGGCATTCGAGAAGGCGGCGGCGCAGCCCGCCAGCACCATCATTGTTTTCAGTCCCATCGACCGTTCCTCCCTCTGACGTAGCGCGTGCCGATCGGCAGGCGCTAACGTAGGGCGGAGACGTTATGCAAGCGTTATGCGATGGGCTGTACAGGCCGCGGCGCGGCGCTACTTCCGGCGGCTCGCGGTGGTCAGCAGCGCGCGGTTGACCGGATTGCGGTCGAGGAAGCTGGAGCGGAACTCGTCCGGAACATTTTCATGAGCGGTCGTGCGCACCCACGCGGCGCCACGACGCAACGCGTCCTGCGCATCGGCGGGCGCATCCGCTGCATCGAAGGCCAGATAGAGCAGCCACCACAGCTCCGCCTCGTAGATGCCGATGACCGCGTGCGTTTCGAGTTCGTCGCGCAGTGCGCGCGCGACCTGCGCCGACTCGGCGCCACAGCCCGCGCGGCGCAGCGCGTCGACCAGCATCACCGTCGCCGGCAGGAACGCGGAGGCCGTGTTCTTGTCGCGGCTGCTGCGGGCGATCTGTCGTGCCAGGTCCACCGCGGCATCACCGTCGAGTTCGCGCACCAGTTCGACGTTCACCTGCCATAGCAGGCGCTCGGCGCGTGGGCTGGCGGCAACCTGCCCGGCCACTTCGTGCAGCAACGGCCGCGCTGCCCGGGATTCGCTGCGCGCCAGTCGCGCCTGTGCGAGCAGCCACGCGGCCCGCGCCATCGCATCGGACGGGCGCTTGTCGCCCAGCAGCCTGTGCGCGCGCGAGAACTGCCCCAGCGTGATGTGGCACTGCGCGAGATTCACCGTACATTGCGCAGTGAACCAGTCGTCGCCCGGCCCGTGATACTCAAGCGCCGCAGCCAGCAGCGCGACGGCTTCACGATAGCGGCCGGCTTCGGCGAGGTAGCGACCCAGCGCCAGATCGTAGATCGTCCACAGCTGTTTGCCGCTCATGCTTTCCAGCAGCAGGCGGCGCGCGGCCTCGTACTCGTTGATCGCCGGCTCGACGCGGCCCAGGTTGTAGAGGCACGCCCCGCGTATCACCTGGATTTCGCTGACCAGGCCGACCTCGCCATGCGCACGAGCATGCGTATCGGCGTCCTGCAGCAGTTCGATCGCCGCTTCGAACTGGTTGTCCATCTCCAGCAGGTACGCGTACTGGCGCTTGCGCAGCGCCGCGTTCTCGTCATCGGGGTGGCTGGCGATGTATTCGGCGAGCTTGCGGCCGACGTCCATCGCTTCGCGATGATGGCCGAGGAAGCTCAGACCCAGCGCCTCCCATTCGGCGAGGCTCACTTCGGTGAACGCGTCGCCCAGCTGCTCCGCGAGCAGCCGCCCTTCGCGCAGCAGCCGTATCGATTCCTCGTCCGCTGTCGCTTCGAAGCGGCTCTTCGCCACCGCATCCAGCGCCCACAGCCGCTCCAGTGGCGTGACCGCCAATGCCATCATCTGCTGTCCCACCGCGGTGTAGTCGTCGAAGCGCTTCTGGAACTGCAGGCAGGCCGCGCGCATGCGCATGGCATCCAGGCGTTCGGTGCGCATGCCGACCTTCTCGAAGCTGTCTTCGGTGCGCTGATACAAGGCGATGGCACCGGCATACTCCGCGGCGGCTCGTGCCCGATCCGCCGCGATCCTGAACTGCGCGCCGGCGTGTGCCCACTCGCCCGCTTCGAAGTGATGGCCGGCGACGCGCGCCGGCTGGCCATCGTGCGTCGCCAGGTACGCGGCGATGTCCTTGTGCAGCGCGCTTGCGATGGCACGCGGCACCGAGCGCAGCGTGGCTTCCTGGATCAGGTCGTGCGCGAAGCTGCTGTCGCGGATCACCTGCGCCGCTTCCAGTTCGTGCCACGCGTCGGCGATGTCCAGCGCGTGTTGACCCAGCACGCTGGCCGCCACGTCCACGCTGAAGTCCTGGCCGGCCAGCGCGGCAACGCGCGCCAGCCGCAACGCCGGTGCGCTGAGTTGCTGCAGGCGCTGTTCGATCAACTGGCCGATGTGCGCCGGCGCCGGCAGCTTCAGTGCAATCGCCGCGCCGTCCGGTGCGCCGCCGGCCAGCATCGCGAGCAGCGTCTCCAGGATGAACATCGGATTGCCGCCGGTATGGCGCGCCATCGGCTGCGCCCACGCGGCGGCATCCAGACCCGGGATCGCCAGCGATTCCAGCAGCCGGCGCACGCCATCGATGTCCAGCGGGCCGAGGCGCAGCTCCGCGATCCGGTCGGCGTCAACGACCTGCTGCAAGCGCAGCACCGCGGCCGGCATCTCGTTGGCGCGCAGCACCAGCAGCCATTGCAGCTCGCGCCCCGCGTCCTGCGCCATCAGCCATAGCAGCGCCTCGGTCGAAGCTTCGTCGGCAAACTGCAGGTCATCCAGCACCAGCCCGGTCAGGCCGGCCGCGGTCATGGCGGTCAGCGCCGCCGCCATGGCCTGGTACAGCTTCAGCGGCTGGCTCTTCGCCGTCGATGCGACGCCGAGGTCGGGGAGCAGCCGTGCGAGCTCGGCCGTGATCCACGGCGCCTGCGGCGCGCCCCAGCGTTCGACCAGCGTGCGCAGCAAGCGCGCCAACAGCGCGTAGGGCACGCGGCCGTCGCCCGGCCGCGAGCCGGCCATGGTCGTGCCGTCGGCCGTGGCCGCCCAGTCGCCGGCCAGTCGTGTCTTGCCGATGCCCGGTTCGCCGATCAGCACGCACGCGCGGCGCTGCTGCCAGGCCCGCGTAAGTGCGTGCCATTCGGCATCGCGGCCGATCAGGCGCGGCGGCCGCAGCACGGTCATCGTACGGGCCGGCGGCGCCCGCGTCGGCGCCGCACTGGATTCGATGGCCTGCGCAAGTTCCAGCGTCTCGGTCCCCGGCATGGCCGCCAGCTCCTGCCGCAGCACGTCGCGGCAACGCTCGAACGCCGTCAGCGCCGCCGCGCGATCGCCGCGCAGGTAGTGCAGCCGCATCAGCCGCCGATGCGCGTGCTCCAGCAGCGGCGCGTCGGCGATCAGGCGTTCGGCATAGCGCAGCGCCGGTGCCAGCCGTCCCTCGGCCTCGAGTTTCGAGGCAATGTCGGCCAATGCATTGCGACGTGCAACGGCCCATTGCTCGCGCGCCACCGCGACCCATTCGGCCAGCGCCTCCACGTCGTCGAAACGCAGGTTGCCCAGCAACTCCCCGCCGGCCGCATCGGCATCGTCGCGCAGCCGCGCAGCGACATCAGTCAAGTCGTGGGTCACGCCGGCGATCAGCGTCAGCGTGTCGTCGGGCTGGACGACGTCGCAGCGCGCTGCCTGCCGCAGACGGAACAGCCGCTGGCGCAGATTGTTGCGCGCGCCTTTGTCGTCGGCATCGGGCCACAGCAGGCTGGCAGCGTGCGCGCGCGGCATGGGCCCGTCGATGGCGAGCATCGCCAGCAGCGCTGCCATCAGTCGCTCCAGCGGGATCTGCGTGCCGTCGCCCAGGCTCAGCCGCGGCGTGCCCAGCAGAATCAGTCGCAGTGTCGCCGTCTGCGCGCCGGCCTTTGCGTCACCGGCAGCCAGTGCCATCGCAAGGTCCGCAAAGCGAAACGCGAGCCGCAACCGCGTGCCGCCGCGCAGTCGCGACCGCAATGTCGTGCCCGGCGATCCGTGCCTGTCCGCGACCGGCAATTCGAGTGCCCTCCCTGCAGTGGCGGCAGGCAGGATGGCGCGCGGACGTTATTGCAACGTTACTGGGGCGGAAGCACACGGGTATGGCTTTAGCCGTGGTTGCAGGTACGGGAGTCTCAGCCACGCGGCGTGGGAGCGCAAATGCCGCGTTACGTTTCTGCCGGCGCGTCGCAATCCCGCGCCGGCAGAAACTGGTCAGCGCAAACGGATCGGCGGATCGGTGCTCAGCGTTGCGACTTCGCAGCCCAGTCGGCATCGACCAGGTGCAGCACGATGCGAATCTGCGGCAGTGCATTGCCGCTGCGCGCAATGAAGTCGCGGTTGTCGACGTAGTGCGCGGTCAGCGCGCGCGACGGCCCGGAGCGGTCGTAGAGCAGCGCGCGGTCGATCTCCGGCCCCCAGCCCAGCGAGTAGCTCGAACCCAGATTGCGCGCGTCGCCCACCGCGCCATAGCGGCCGACCAGCACCTTGCGGAACACCTCGTCGTTGACGTAGGGAAAGACGCGCTCGACACGGATCGAGCGCACGACGTCGTCGGTGTCGAAGAGCGCCGTCACGCAGACCGAGCCCGGTCCGACCGTGCCGCGGCGCCCGGGATAGTTGGCGCAGCCCTGATCGCCGACGACCAGCGTGCCGCCGAAGCGCGGATCGGCGCTCTTGCCCGCGGGGGCGCGCGACACGCTGCCATACAGTCGCTGCAGCGTAGCTTCGAGGTCCTTTGCCTTCACGCCGACGCGAAAGCCCGCGACATCGGCCGCCGCCAGGTCGAACGGCGTCGCGGCGGTCCCCGCGGCCACGGATGCCGCGCCGGGCGCCGCAGCGGCGGCCACCGCCTGCACCTCCGGTGTGAACAGCACGCGCCCCTGCCGGTCGAGCAGCCGTGCCCTGAGGATCTCGGCTCGAACCACGCGCGCGCCGGTCACCGCGCCGGCCGGATCGCCCTTGCCGATGATGCGGAAACGGACCTCGTTGACGACGCCGCGGCCGATGCGGTTCAGCTGCGTGTCGAACTCGCGCGCTACTTCCTTCGGCATCGCAATGGGCCTGGCGCTGTCGGCGTTCGCGAATGCGATCTGGTACTGCTGGCCGAACGCCTGCATCGGGATGTAGTAGCCGGGCGAGAACAGCGAAATGCTGAACTCGCCGCGCTCGTGGTCGTACTGCGAGATGTTTCCGTTGACGCGGATCGTGAACTCGCGCGCCGGATCGGCAGCGGCCAGCGCCGCCTGCAGCCGTGCCGTCTCGACCTTGATCGCATCGGGACGGTCGAAATTGGACGTGCGCTGCACGGCCGGGCTGCGCTGCGCGACGGCGGTGAAATCGATCGGGTCCGACGTGAGCTTGTGATAGATCAGCGCCGCCTCGTCGGGATCGAAGCCGTCGGACTGAGCTCGCACGCCGGAGGATGCGAAGGCCAATGCACCAAGCGCCACCGCAAACAGCAGCCAGCGCACCAGCAGCATTGACGGAAGCGGCTGGTCGGCCGTTCGGAGAATCGATTTCATCTCGGGCGCCTCCTTACTTGCGCTCGATCCGCTGCTGCTTGCGCAGCGGGATCATCTCGCCGCTGGGCAGGCGCAGTTCGATCGCATCGCCATTGGAGGCGAGCTGCACCTCGCCGCCGCCCGGCAGCTTCAGCACGCGCGCGCCGTTACTGCCGACGGTGGCGCGCAGCCGTGTCATGCCCGCGTAGGCGTCGTCACCGTCCAGCACCATGACGTGCAGGCCGTTGACGTAAGCGGCAACGGCAGCCGGTGCCGTCGCACGGTCCGCGACGCGGTCGATCTCCCAGACCTCGCCGGCGCGCGACGGCGCGGAGCTGACTTCGGGCCCGGAGGCGCCGAGCCTGTCGCAGCCTGCGATCGTCGCTGTCGCCAGCAAACACGCGACTGCACTGCGTCGGGTTCGACCCATGTCCGCCTCCGTTCCGGACCGCCCGAGACGGGCGGTGCGGAAGGAACGTAGGTCGCGCAGCGTTATTGGAGCGTTACGCGGACGAGAAGGGATGGCCGTGCGGCGGTCTCAGTCGAGCGCGGTATCCAGGAACATCTGCTTGTCCACCGCCGCCCACACGAGCTTGTAATACTCGTTGACCAGTTCCGGGTAGTAGACGTTGTCGAAGCGCAGCTTGACCTTGGTCTGCTTCGGCCCCTGGCGCGTCAGCGACAGCGTGAGCCCGGCCATGCCGCGCGTCATCATGCCGGTGGTGCCACTCACGTCGACCTCGAAGCCATCGCCCTTGCGATCGATGATGCCGGGCGGATAGCCCTTGGCCGCCGCGTACTGGCGCAGACCGTCCTTCTGCAGCGCCTGGGTGCGCGCAGGCCCCAGGTCGGGAATGGACGCGGTGATGTAGCCCGAGGCGCGCTCCATGTTGTTGACGCGGCTGCCCAGGGTGGCGAGCGCGATCGTCATCGAATCGAACACGCGGTCGAAGCTGCGATCGAAAGTGCGGTCGCCGACCGCCAGCGCCATCTTCTCGCGCTGCGCGTACCAGGCCGGCAGATCGGGGCTGGCCATCACGTCCTGCATGAACCGCGACTGCGCGGCGATCGCGTCCATGTCGGGCATCTTGAAACCGGCCATCGAGCCGTCGGGCGAAGCGCGGCCGGACAGGCCGGCCAGCGCGACCATGTCCGCGCCGCCCATGCGGCCGGTCGCGCAGCCCGCCAGCGCCAGCGGCGCGACGAGCAGCCATTGCCGTCGTTTCATCGTCGGCGTCCTAGAACGTGCTGGCTCGCACCGAGTAGTCGGCGACCGTCTTGTCGGGCGCGAACTTCACGATGACGGTCAGCGAGCGGATCGACGACGAGGTGCTGGACGCCGCGGAGCTGCGCGCCATCGATCCGCCGGCTTGTATGTCCACGTACTTGAAGAACGCGCCGAGGCTCGCGGTGCCCTGCGCGGCCTGGCTGTTGGCCTGCACGTCGGTCTGCGTGGCGCTGCGCTCGTAGACCCAAGTCTCGGTGCCGTCGCGGTCGGTGGTGGCGATGCTGGGGCCGCCGAAAAGCTGCAGCAGTTCCATCTGCGTGGTTCTGCCCCTCTGCACCTGCGACGTGACGCTGCCGTAGGACAGCGCGCTGGCGGTTGTTACCGGCGCCCCGGCCGTGGGCGCGTTCGCCGGTGCCGGTGCCGGCGCGGTAGCCGCGGAGTGCGGCGTCGCCGGCATCGGCGTCGTGCAGGCGGTCGACGCCGCAACCGCGCACGCAATCATCGCGAGCACGACGGTCGGGCGTTGGTCGTTTTGCCGCTGTTCGTCTTGCATTGCTTCTCCTGTCGCTGTGATGCCAGTGCGCCCGCCGTAGCTACTCGCGCATCGCG
>Ga0307505_10001001_pt1 | contig 25797 bp, 24 predicted proteins | sample 23_S_MG_FD_202183 | JGI IMG/M metagenome (GOLD analysis project Ga0307505, IMG submission 202183) | Soil microbial communities from Populus trichocarpa stands in riparian zone in the Pacific Northwest, United States - 23_S | ecosystem: Environmental > Terrestrial > Soil > Riparian zone > Trees... | reverse complement strand
GTCGCCATGCTTCGCTAACCCGGTGATTTTCCGCCCTCTCCCCGTTGGGGAGAGGGAGATGTTGCAGATGCCTTCAAATCACCTCGCCACGATCGGCTGCGCTTCGAGCACCGGCGGGCGCACCGCGCAGCCCTCGAACACCGTGCCTTCCTCGAACCACGACTTCGGCGCCGCGTGCCCCCAGAGCGTCTGCCGCTGCGGGTCGCGCAACGTCCAGCGGATCGGCTCGTGGTCGTGATCGACCGTGAGGTAGTCGCTCGCGAACAGCTCGACGCGGTGGCCGTCCGGATCGCGGATATAAAGGAAGAAGGCGTTCGAGATGCCGTGGCGGCCCGGCCCGCGCTCCATATTCTTGAGATACCCGGTGGTCGACATCACGTCGCAGAGGTTGAGGATGTCGACGGCGGTCGGCGCCCAGACGCCGATGTGATGCAGGCGCGGCCCGAGACCGTTGGTAAAAGCCATGTCGTGCACGTTGCCCTTGCGGTGCATCCACACCGCCCAGAACTGCTCCGGGCCTTCGTTCGCGGCGTCGGCATATTCCGTGAGGCGGAAACCGAGGTCGTTATAAAACTCGTAACTCGACTGCACGTCGTCGGTGAAGCAGTTGAGATGGTCGATGCGCGAGATGCGCGCGCCTTTGTGCAGGCCGTATTTTTGTAACGCACTCTCGACCGTCGTCATCTTCGCGTAGAACTCGAGCGGCATACCGCGCACGTCGCGCGCGAACAGCGTGCGCTTCGCATACGGCGTCTCGCGGAATTCCGCCGGTAGCCCGCGCTTGTCGAACCAGGCCTTGGCGAGATCGAGGTCCTTGTCGCTCGCCACTTTCAGCCCGAGCGCGTAGCAGAGCGGGTCGCCCGTTTGCCGCAGTTCGATCGAATGGTGATTGCGTTCCTCGGTGCCGCGGAGATACAGGCGGTCTTTCGTTTCTTCCGTGACGATCAGCCCGAGTGTGTCGACATAGAAGGCGCGCGAGGCGGCAAGGTCCGCGACGCCGAGCGCCACGTGACTCGAACGCAGGATATTGAAGGGCGGGTCGTAAACAGGCGGCTTGACGGGCATTGGATCGCTACTCCTTCCCTCTCCCCTTGGGGGGGGGGGGGGGGCGGGGGCGGGGGGGGGGGGGGGGGGGGGCCCCACAGAGCCGGATGGACGCACGCCCTCATCCGGCTCGCTTCGCTCGCCGACCTTTCCCCGATGGGGAGAGGTGAAGAAGTGTATGGAAGGGCGGCGCGCACGCTCACGCTCCGATTTTCGGAATCTTGTGGTCGGCAGTGGAGATCGCGACGTTCTTCGTCTCCATGTAGAAGTCGAAGCTGTAGTCACCGCCGTCGCGGCCGATGCCCGACGACTTCATGCCGCCGAACGGCGTCGGCAGGTGGCGCACATTCTCGGAGTTCACCCAGATCATGCCGGCCTCCAGCGCCTGCGCCATGCGGAGCGCGCGGGCGACGTCGCGGGTCCAGAGGTAGCCGGCGAGCCCGTAGCGCACGTCGTTGGCGATGAGGAGCGCCTCGGCCTCGTCCTTGAACGGAATCGCGGTCAGCACCGGCCCGAAGATTTCCTCCTGGGCGATGCGCATGTCGTTCCGCGCGTGCGTGTAGAGCGTGGGCTCCACGTAATTCCCCTTGTCGGACGCGCGCCCGCCGCCGACCGCGACCCTGGCGCCGTCCTTTTTCGCAAGGTCAACGTAGCTCAGGACCTTTTCGAGATGTTTGGGATGGATCAAAGGCCCGATCTCGGTGCTAGCGTCGAGCGGATGGCCGACCTTGATCTTCTTCACGCGCTCGGCGGCTTTCTTGACGAACTCCTCATAGATCGAGGCCTGCACCAGTGCGCGGCTCGACGATGTGCAGCGCTCGCCGTTGAGCGAATAGATCATGAACAGCACCGCATCGAGCGCGCGATCGAGGTCGGCGTCGTCGAACACGATCACCGGGTTCTTGCCGCCGAGTTCGAAATGCACGCGCTTCAGCGTGGCCGCGCCCTGCGCCATGATCGCACTGCCGGTGGCGGACTCGCCGACAAAGCCGATGGCCTTGATGTCGGGATGCTCGGTGAGCGCGCGGCCTGCGTCCTCGCCGAAGCCGTGCACGGTGTTGAAGACGCCTGCGGGCAGGCCCGCGTCGAGCGCGATTTCCGAAAGCAGCGAAGCGGTGAGGGGGCTCCATTCCGCAGGTTTGTGAACGACCGTGCAGCCCGCCGCGAGCGCCGGCGCGATCTTCCAGGTCGAGAGCATGAAGGGCGTGTTCCACGGCGTGATCACGCCCACGGGGCCGATCGGCTGGCGCAGCGTGTAATTGGTCTGGTCCGGCCCGAAGGTCGAAACGCCGTCCTGCGCCGACGGCGCGCGGTCGGCGAAGAAGCGGAAATTCTCTGCGCCGCGCAGCGCGGCCTTCGACATGTAGCGAATGGGCTGGCCCGTATCCATGCACTCGACGAGCGCGATCTCGTCGGCGCGTGCCACGATGGCGTCGGCGATTTTGTGCAGGAGCTTCCGGCGCTCCGCCCCGCCCATCTTCTTCCATTCCGGGAAGGCGCGTTTCGCCGCCTTCGCCGCGCGGTCGATGTCGTCTTTCGTGCCGCGCGCGACCTGCGCCAGCACGGAGTTGTCGACGGGCGATGCCGTCTCGAAAGTGGAGGCGCTCTTCTCCTTCTTGCCGTCGATCAGGTGCTCGACCGTGCCCTGCCGGAAGCGGGCGAGATGGCGCTCGGCGTTGGCAATCGTCTGGTCGAAAGGTGCGTTCATGCCGCCGCTCCCTTCTTGGCCTTCAGCCGGTCGTGGATGTTGTTGCGGCGGAACGTGTACTCGCCGTTCAGCTCCTCGATCTCGACCGAGACCGTGAGCCCGCGCGCGGCGAAGACAGGCTCAAGCCGCTTGGACAATGTCGCGAGCAACGCCTCGCCCAGCGCCTTGCGCTTTTCCGCGGGCCGTCCCGGCGCGATCCGCGCCATCACGAAGATGAATCCGTTCTGCGGGTCGCCGTCCGCGACGCGGAAGATATCGCGCTTCTTGGCGCGCGAGCGGATGCCGCCGACCTCAAACAAGCCGCTCGCGATCGCCGTCTCGTGCAGTTCTTTCATGAGCGCCGGGATGTCCACGACGCCTTCCAGATTGGCGGAGAACTCGGTGATGACATGTGGCATTGGCCTCTCCCATCGCGCGTTTCTTGTGCGAAGCCCGCGTTGACGCGGGCAGGGGAGAAACTTAACATGTTAAATATCACGCGCAAGCCAAGACCTATCGGAGGAACGCCATGCCGCTCCCGCTCGACCGCCTCAAGGGCTCGATTCCGCCGCTGATTACGCCGTTCAAAAACGGCGAGGTCGACTACGACACCTACGCGCGGCTGGTGGAATTCCAGATCAAGGAAGGCTCGCACGGCATTCTCGTGAACGGCACGACGTCGGAGCCGGCGTCCCTCACCACCGACGAGCGCAACAAGCTCGTCGATGTCGCGATCAAGACCGCGAAGGGCCGCGTGCCGATCTGCGCGGCGACCGGCTCGCAGTCGCTCTGGGAAACCAAAATTCTCACCAAGCACGCGGCGGATGCCGGCGCCGATGCGCTCCTGATCGTCACGCCTTATTACACGCGCCCGCAGCAGCGCGGCATGGTGCAGTATTATCTGGAGACGATGCAGGGCATCTCGACGCCCTGGATGATCTATCACATCCCCGGCCGCACCGCGGTCAGCGTCACGCTCGACACGGTGAAGGAGCTTAAAGAGAAGTCGCCGAATTTCGTCGGCATGAAGCACGCGGTGAACGACCTCGACTTCGTCACCGAATGTCTCGCGGCGGTCGGCAAGGACTTCCGCATCTTCGTCGGCCTTGAAGATTTGTCATTCCCGATGATGACCGTCGGCGCGTGCGGCCTGATGAACGCGGTCGGTAACCTGCGGCCGAAAGTGTTGTCCGAAATGTGCGAGGCCGTCTGGCGCGGCGATCTCAAGACCGCGCAGGACCTGCACTATCGCCTGCACGGGCTGAACAAAGCCGTGTTTTTCGAAACCAACCCGACGCCGATGAAATACATGGCCAAGCGCCTCGGCATCATCGACCGCAACGAACACCGCCTGCCGATGGTGCCGGCGACGCCGGAGCTGGAAAAGCGCCTCGACAAGGTGTTGCAGGACGCGGGTTTGCTCGGCGCGCGCGAGGCCGCCGAATGAAGCTCGCGACCTTCTCGGCGGGCGGCAAGGAGAGCTGGGGCGCCGTCGCGGGCGACGGCATCGTCGATCTCGGCCGCCGCACGAAATACGCCACCCTGTTCGATGCGCTTCGCGCCGGCGCGCTTGGCGAAATCGCGAAGCACGCGAACGAAAAACCGGACGTCGCGCTGAACGATGTGACGCTCTTGCCGCCCGTGCGCACGCCGGAAAAGATCATCTGCGTCGGCGTGAACTTCGCGAACAGGAACGCGGAATACAAGGACAATTCGGACGAGCAGAAATATCCGAGCCTGTTCTGCCGCACGCCGAATTCGCTCGTCGGCCACGAGCAGCCGATCAAGCGCCCGCCGGAGAGCCCGCAGCTCGACTACGAAGGCGAGATCGTCATTATCGTAGGCAAGGAAGGCCGCCGCATTCCGCGTGAGCGTGCGTTCGAGCACATCGCGGGGCTGACGCTCTGCAACGAAGGCACGATCCGCGACTGGGTGCGCCACGCCAAGTTCAACACCACGCAGGGCAAGAACTTCGACGCCTCCGGCAGCATCGGCCCCTTCCTCGTCACCGCCGACGAATTCGATTTCTCGCGTCCGTTCGAGATCACGACGCGCGTGAACGGCGAGGTGCGCCAGCACGACACCACCGCGAACATGATCTTCGATTTCGCCTACCAGCTGAATTACATCTCCACCTTCGCGACGCTGAAGCCCGGCGATGTGATCGTGACCGGCACGCCCACGGGCGCGGGCGCGCGCTTCGACCCGCCGCGCTGGCTCGTGCCGGGCGACGTGGTCGAGGTGGAGGTGCCGGGCATCGGGCTCCTGCGCAACCAGGTCGAAGACGAGAAATGACCAAGCGGGCAAATGGCGCGAACGGCGCGGCGAAGAAGCCGAACGGCTCCGCCAAGCCTTCACGTATCATGCGCCCGTTCTCGCGCTCGCTGCCGATGCAGTTGATGCGCGCGCGCGAGGCGGTCATGCGCCGCTTCCGCCCGCATCTCGCGAGCCACGGCTTCAGCGAGCAGCAGTGGCGCATCCTCCGCGCGCTCGTGGACGCGGGCGAACTCGAGATCGGCGCGCTTGCAGCCGAGTGCCAGATCCACGCCGCGAGCCTCTCCCGCATGTTGCCCAAGCTCGCGCGCCTCGGCCTCATCCGCCGCGAGAATCACAAGAAAGACCAGCGCCGCGTGGTGGTCTCGATCACGCCGAAGGGCCGCGCCACCTTCCGCTCGGTCGCGCCGGAGTCCGAGGAAATCTATGCCGCCATGGAGCGCGAGATCGGCGCGGCGAAGCTCCGCGACCTCTACCGGCTCCTTGACGAGGTCATCGCGACGATGCCGCGTTAACCTGTCGTCCCGGCCGGAGCCGCCGAAGGCGGCGCAGAGCCGGGACCGTTCACGGTCGATTTCAGCCGGTCCCGGGTCTCGCTCTGCTCGCCCGGGACGACGCGGGCAACCCCGCCCTTACCATCCGCGTTGTGGATGCGTTAAATGTCCTCGCGCATGAATCGCGCTGGGGCCGGCGGGCGCGCCGCCGGATTCTATTCCTCCCTGAGAACGGGACTGGCGCATGGCGGGACGGTTCGCCTGGGCAAAGATGCCCGACGAGAAGCTCCTGAAGGTCCGTCTCAAGGACCTCAAGCTCACGATCGAAGGCACCTGGCTCAACCGGCGCCTGAAAGAGCTCTATGACGAGCTCGACGAACGCGACATCCGCGTGCGCCCGCATGTCTGGCTGTCCGACGAATGGTTCAGCCCCGACGAGACGCCGGGATTCGCCATCCCGTTCTATCTCGCGCATCCGCGGCTCATGCAGCTCGAGCGCAAGAAGATCATGGAAGTGGAGGGCGGCAAGAACTGGGAGTGCATGCGCATCATGCGCCACGAGATGGGGCATGTGGTGCAGAACGCCTACAAGCTTCATCGCCGCCGCGAATGGCAGAAGCTGTTCGGCCCGTCCTCGCGCCGCTATCCGAACCACTACAAGCCCAATCCCGCGAGCCGCAAATATGTCGAGCACCTGCGCCTCTGGTACGCGCAGTCGCATCCGGCGGAGGATTTCGCCGAGACGTTTGCCGTATGGCTCCGCCCGCGCTCCGACTGGCGCAAGCGCTACGCCGGCTGGCCCGCGCTGAAGAAGCTCGAATATGTCGACGAGCTGATGGACGAGATCGCGGGCAAACGGCCGAAGCTCGCGCGCCGTTTCATGGTCGATCCGCTGCATAGCCTCACGACTACGCTCGGCGAGCACTACCGCAACAAGCTCAAGCACTATTCGGTCGAGGCGCCAACCACCTACGACCGCGACCTGAAGCGCATCTTCTCTGACAACCCGCGCCATCGCCGCTCGCCGACGGCGGTGAGCTTCATCCGCCATAACCGCCGCTACTTCCGCGAGATGGTCTCGCGCTGGACCGGCGAGTATCAGCTCACGCTCAACGCCGTGCTCGAAGACATGATGGCGCGCTGCCGCGAGCTGGATTTGCGCGCCGTCGGCTCCGAGCGCCAGTTGCGCGAAGACTTCACCGTCCTTCTGACCGCAAAGACGGTGCACTCGCTCTACAGCCCCTCGCGGCGGCAGTGGCTCGCCCTGTGAAGCGGCTCCGCGTCCTCGTCATCCTCGATCGCGACCTCATCCCGCCGGATTCGCTCAAGGGCTACACGGAGGAGGAAAGCGACAAGTGGCGCACCGAATATGACGTGGTCAGCACGCTCAAGGCAGCCGGCCACGAGGTGCGCGTCCTTGGGCTCGCCGACGAGCTGCTTCCGATCCGCACGGCGATCGAGGAGTGGAAGCCCGACATCGTCTTCAACCTGCTCGAGGAATTTCAGGGCGAGGTCACCTACGACCAGAACGTGGTGAGCTATCTGGAGCTGCTGCGCGTCGCCTACACCGGCTGCAATCCGCGCGGCCTCGTGCTCGCGCGCGGCAAGGACCTCTCGAAAAAGCTCCTGCATTATCACCGCATTCCGGTGCCGGCCTTCGCGGTCTTCCCCATCGGCCGCAAGATGCGCCGCCCCAAGCGCCTCGGCTTTCCGCTGATCGTGAAAAGCCTGACCGAGGATTCCTCCTTCGGCATCGCGCAGGCGTCGGTCGTGCATAACGACGAGAAGCTCATGGAGCGCGTGAAATACATCCACGAGCGCATCGGCACGAACGCGATCGTCGAGCAATATATCGAGGGCCGCGAGATCTATGTGGGCGTGCTCGGCAACGAGCGCCTGCGCGTACTGCCGGTCTGGGAGCTCACGGTGAGCGAACTCGCCGAAGGCGCCCGGCTTATCGCAACGGAGAAGGCCAAGCAGGACACGAAATACCAGAAGCGCATCGGGCTCCAGATCGGTCCCGCCAGGGACCTGTCACCGGAATTGCGCGCGAAGATCGTGCGCTATGCCAAGCGCATCTGCCGCACGCTCGAGCTGGACGGCTATTGCCGCATCGACTTCCGGCTGGCGGAGAACGGCGTGCCGTATTTCCTCGAGGCGAACCCGAACCCGGAAATCGCCAAGTCCGAGGAATTCGCGCAGGCCGCGAAATACGCCAAGCTCAGCTACCGCCGCATGATCAACCGCATCCTCGCGCTCGGGTTAGCGCGCGCGCATGCGAAGGTGGAGTGAATAATGGATACGAAGCGCAACCGCGAGCACCTTCGTATCAAGTCTCTCTTTAAGAAGCTGTTGAGTGCAGATCGAAAGTCATTCCCCGCTCCTCGCAAGCAAGTTGACGCTCCCAATCGTCAAGGCGTTTACCTGATAAGAAGCCCCTCAGGAGTGACACTGCATGTTGGTAGAACTTATCGAGGAAAGCGCGGCCTCGCTCAACGCCTAACGAATCACATTCACAGTAGCTCCTCGTTCACTGAGGTGTATTTCAAAAGGAAAGGAGCGAAGCTTCGGCGGCGCGGTTATACGTTTCAATACGTAGAGGTGACGCGCCCCAGATTGCGGGCTCTTCTCGAAGCTTACGCTACGGGCCAACTGTGTCCTGAACACATTGGTGAATCTTTGAGCCGGGCTCAAAAATAAAGAGCTAGAATACGGCGTCTTTATTCGCACGGTCGCGATCTTGCGATGTTTTCTGAAATTCGCTCGTTTGGGCAGGGTAGCTAGCAATGACTGAACCTTTGCCAACCCCCGAAGAAATCAATCGACTCCAAGAAGAAATAAAAAACGAAACGATTGCTCTTACTAGCGCCATCGGAAAGGTTACGGCTGCGTGGGGTAGTCTTGAAGATAGTCTTCATGAGATGTTTGCGGAACTGAGTGGGTTAGCTGGAATAGCAACCAGCGGCGTCATCTTCTACGCCCCGCCAAATACCGAGACAAGAATCAGGATAGTGGATTCGCTTGTCGCGTATCACTTCGACTTTAATCGCAAGACAGATGAGCAGAGGGTCGTGAGTGAGGCATGGGGAAAAATTAAGGGGAAAATAAATGCTCTAAAAAACACACGAAATGCGATTGCTCACGGAATGATCGTTCATACCCAGACCACTGGCGTGCTTACTCAACGCCCAAGGTTGACTACTCCGATCGCAGACACCTTGAGATTCTGGCCTAGTCTCAAGGCCGGGCAGTATTTCGGAATGGGCTCCAATGAGGTGCTGACTCATCTTGCCGCTGTCCATAGAATCGATGGACGGGTTCGAAATTTCACAAAAGCTGTTCGGCTAACCCTGAAGCGAAAATCTGGATTCTCTCAGGAAGAAGAATTGTTGCTTGCCGAGATGTTGAGCGACCTGACTTCCGCGGGCTCGAGCGAGAATGTTGTAAGCTCAGAGCAGCGCCAATCTGGCGAATGATTAGCGCGAGCGAAAAATTTTTACCGTCGCCATAATTCCGCCTAGAATATATTCCTATATTCTGCGAATCCCGCTCACCTGGGGGCGTCTTCTAGAGACGTCTGGATGGCGGAGCGGGATGCGGCGGCCCTGCGGATCCGGTTCAACGTAAGCCGGGCACTCGGGGAGTCCCGGACCCCGCCCTACGGTCACTACGGGCCGTGCGCTGGGAGCCAGCTGGACCACGCAACGCAAGAAGCGCGTTGCGTCGGCAAGCGCGGACCGAGGACTAGCGGGAACGGTATCCACTCCGGCCCGCCAGAACGCCGCGATGAAGCGCCGGGTGGCGAACGTGCTTCCGCTGAAGCACGTGACGCCGCAAGGCGTCGAAACGAATAGAGCGCCGCTCGGCGCTCCATCCCCCTCATTCCGGTGAGGGGTTCCTGACGATCACTCGGGCGCGATGCCGTCGCGAGAGTGCAGGCGGCTGTTTGAAATCATCACCTTCGTCATCACCGGGCCGCGTCCGGCGGAGCATCGCGAGCGAACTGGCGCGGCGAAACCCGGGGATCCACCCCTTCGCCGACTCCGACCCCTCATTTCGATCCGCCGCAGTGCAGTTTAGTTGGCGCGTTCTCGGATTCTAAAAGATGCCGTGTTGTTTCACATATATCTTTGATAGGATTTCCGTTGCAATCCCTAATCCATTGCGTCCCATCGGGGTGTTCCCGGAGATTGCGGCCTGTTCGTGCATAGGCGGCGAGTATCGCACAGGCGTCGTCATGTATCCGTTCGCGACCGTCCCCGCAGTGCAGGTTCAAGGACTTGGCGGACTCGGCCTCCATTTTTAATATTCGGATGGAGCGGCATAGTTCTTTCTCAGGGTTTTCGTTGCAGTCACTGAGCGAGATTCGGTTCAGTTCGGAGATCGAGATTCGACCTGACCCATTTGCCCAGCTTTGAACAAGCGTCGTCGCGTCTATTTTGAATCTGCTCCGCCGTTTCCCGTTTAGTTTGAGCATGTGCCGCGGAGAAAAAACCGACCGCCAGCAGAATGACCGACGACGCTATCCAGCATTGCAGACCGGACTTCATATCTCGCCCTCATTTCCAAGATAAACGCATGCGAAGCTACAGTCAGCGCACTCATGGCGCTACGCCAACTTCGTGTCCGCGAACCTTGCGGGGGGCTTCCGAGTCATGCAATGCGGGAAACGGGGCCGTTCGGCCACAGAAGGCTTTCCAGTTTGCTCCGGTTGGTCAGCCACGCCCTGCATTACAGGGCGCCGCCCCGCCGAACGACGTGCGCCGTCGCGGCGGCGCGGGCCATGACAGATCGCACTTGCGCTTCGGCACGCGCGCCTTGTTCCGGTATTGCAAGATGTTGTGCTCAAGGCGGATCACGTCGCCTTCCAGCACGCAGTCGGCGGCGAGGCGCTCCACCTCGCGCACGCGCTTCTCCAGGGTTTCAATGGGCTGACGGTCCGGCATGACAGCAAAACGCGCGCGCACATCCGCTTGTTCCCTGCATGCCGGGGAACCCAAGCCCGGCGCCGTCAATCGGAAAAGCTGATTCGATCGATAGTGACCGGCTGGCGGAAGCTGAACGTTCTGCGCCTTGGCTCGACGAGGTCGTCGGTGCACGGACCGTTCCATGCAGCCGCGCCGAAATTGTCCACCGCCCATTTGATCGATCGGCGAGCGTAGCTGTTCGGCTGCGCCTTCTTCACGCGGAAGAGAATATCGATCACTTCATCCATGACCTTGTTTGCCTGCGCGAAGGTGTAATTGTTCGGTACCTGATCGCGCTTGCACCGGTGCTGATGGAAAAGCCAATCGTGAATGATGTAGGCCGGCGCATATCCCCACGGCGAAAATCCCTTGAACGACCAGAAGACCCTTGGGATTGAGCCACCGTCGGTATGCATGGCGTCGGGCTTTATCTCTCGTCCGTCGCGGCCGACAAAACGCAGCGGGTCGTTGTCGTCCGGCACGAAGATGAATTTGTCCTCCTCGTGCCACTTGATCAGCAGCACCCCTTTCAGTTGAGGCGCACGATCCGCGGTCTGGGCTGCCGCGGGTGCGGCGGCGAAAAGCAGAATTGCGAATGTAAAAATGAGGATTTGAGCTGTGCGCGTCATCGGCCCCTCCCGCAACCAAGGATTGCAAGAGGGCGGCAGGGCCGTCAAGCGGTGCAAAAGCCTAAAACGTCGTCTTCAACCGCAAATGATCGTTGCGGTTCATCGACTTGATATCGACGCGCTTGAGGCCGCCGTCGCCGAGAATGTCGAGCGGGACGTTGACGCCCGCTTCGCCCTGCTTCCAGACCTTGCGGTAGAAATCGGCGAGGCCCGAGGCGGGCTCGCCGTTCACGCCGACGATGATGTCGCCCTTCCGGAGACCCGCCTTTTCGGCAGGCGCGCCGGGCGTCGTGCGCGCGACAAACAGCTTGCCGCGCACTTCTTCTGTTGTGATGCCGATCCACGGCTTCGGATGCGACGGGTTGCCGCCCGAGATGAGGTCGGCGAGCACGGGCGTCAGCAGGTCGATCGGCACATACATATTGCCGGGCGCGTTCGCGCCCTTGCCGGTGATGTCGGTGAGGATGAGCGAACCGACGCCGACGAGCTTGCCTTCCTTGTTGATGAGCGCCGCACCGCTCCAGTCGTTGTGCGGCGGCGTCGTGAAGATCGCGCCGTCGATCAGGTATTCCCAGCCGCCGGCGAATTCGCGCTTCGCGCCGACGAGCGCGGGCGCGACGCCGTCGACGCCGCCCCAGCTTGCGGCAAGCACCGGCTCGCGCTCCTGCAACTCGCCCGACTTGCCGAGCACGAAGGGCCGCACCTTGAGCGGCGAGGCAGCCTTGAGCAGCCCGAAGCCGGTGTCGTGGTCGTAGCCGAGGACTTCCGCCTTCACCGTGCGGCCGTCCTGCGTGATGAGGTCGGCCGAATGCGCCTCGACCATCAGGTAGCCGATGGTGACGACGAGGCCGCTGCCGTCGATGACGATGCCCGAACCCGTGCGCTCGCGCCCGAGGTTTTCGACCGTGCGGCCTTCCGGGTTGATGAACGTCTTGATGCGGACGATGCCCGAGAGCAGTTCATCGAGCCGCGGCATCCCGGCGCTGGTTTCGGGGGCGGTCTGCGCGAACGCGGGCAGGGGAGCGGCAAAAATGCTCACACAAAAAGCAACTGCCGCGCCGGCCGCTGCATGCCGGATCAGGGAACGGGCATTCCGCATGGGGGAGCCTCCGAATCGTGCCGTCCTGTGCCTTTCAATATAAGCAGCGCAGCAAGATTTGGACCAGCGCGGCGCTAGCAATCGCAAACTCTTGAACGCGCGAGCCCCCTTACGGGTTCAGGCCTCGGGCGCCCTTGCGTAATCGGTATCGCTGACATGCTCGGCCCAGTCCACATAGCTCCCGTCCTTCGCCTCCTGCATGGCGACATGGACCATGCCGTTCTGGGGCGAAGCGCCATGCCAGTGCCGCTCGCCCGGGGCGAACCACACCACGTCGCCCGCGCGCACCTCGCGCACCGGCCCGCCCGCGCTCTGCACGCGGCCGACGCCCGACACGATGTAAAGCGTCTGCCCGAGCGGATGCGTGTGCCATGCCGTCCGTCCGCCCGGCGCGAACGTCACGAGCGTCGAGCGCAGCCGCGCCGGCTCCGGCGCCTCGATGATCGGGTCCTGCATCACGGTGCCCGAAAAGTAATTCGCAGGCGCGAGGCGCGTGGGGGCCGATCCGGCTTTCTTGATATCCATGCGTATCTCCCTTTTGGCGAGCCTAACAAAAAAGCGGGCGGGAATGCGCTCATGGTTCGAGACGCCTTTCACCTCATCCTGAGGAGCCGTGCGAAGCGCGGCGTCTCGAAGGATGAGGTGAAAGGCTCCTCACCATGAGGTCTAGAGTTTCAGAACTGCCAGCCGAGCCACGCGTCGAGCGAAATCTTGCCGCCGCCATTGACGAGGAAGTAGAGCACGGCCGCGGTCCACAGCACCGGATATTCGATGCCCTGCACGTTCCAGAACCAGCCGAACATCTTGTGCGTACGCACCGAGAGGATCATCAGGATCAGGATCGGCACCGCGGCCGGCCGCGTGAACAGGCCGAGGATCAGGAGCGGGCCGGCGATCAGCTCGGTCAGGATCACGAGCCAGCCCCAGAACGCGCCGGGCTTGTAGCCGATCTTGTCGAGCAGCCCGTTGAACTCCGCGAAGGAATTCACCGGGCTCCCCGTGCCCGGCCACCAGCCGAGCAGGTTTCGCAGCGCGTGCGGAATCAGCAGCGCACCCACGGTGACGCGCAAGAGCGCCTCCACCCACGGCCCGAGTGTTGCGTACAATGTCGCGAGTTGCGGAAAGACGTAGGTCGTTTGCATCTCACCCCCCGATTGATGCTTTGAACTCACTCCAGTCCGGTCGGTACCTTCTTGTTCTCGCTCTCGAGCTTCATGCCGGAAGCAAGCGCCATGGTTTCCATCATGGCCGCGAAATCCTTCTCGAGATAGGCGTCCGGGTCCTTCTGCAGCGTGGCCGCGCCGAAGTGACTTTGCAGCACTTCACGCGTGGCGGCCGTCACCGGCATCGGCACGTCCCATTCCCGCCCGAGCGCGAGGCCAAGATCAATGTCCTTGCGCAAGAGTTCCGGCGTGAAGGTCGTGGTCCAGTCGAGGTTCACGAGCGCGGGCGACTTGTAGCGCGTGAACATCGAGCCCATGACCGAATTGTTCATGAAGGCGAGGAACGCCTCGCGCGGCACGCCCATCTTGTTGGCGAGCAGCGTGATCTCGATCAGGTTCTCGATCACGACGCCGAGCATCACGTTGTGCGCGATCTTGCAGACGCGCGCGAGTTCTCCTTCGCCGACATAGGCGACACCCGCCGGCGAGAACGACTTGATGATGTCTTCGACCTTGCGGAACGCCTGCTCGTTGCCGGAGACGACCGCGGAGAGCTTACCCGCCTTGATCACCTTGGCGTTGCCCGAGATCGGCGAGGCGACGAAGTCTGCGCCCTTCGATTTCAGCTTCTCGCGGATTTCGGCAGAATCCTCGACCGCGATCGTGGAGCAATCGACGAGGATCGGCGGCACTTTGCCGTTGCCAGAGAGCAGCCCGCCTTCTCCGAAATAAACCTGCTTCAGGTCCTTGCCGGTCGAAACGATGGAGAAGACGACGTCGAGGTTCGCAAGGTCGCTGACCTTGTCGGCGATCTTCGCGCCATATTGCGCGAGCGGCTCGGCTTTCGCGCGCGTCCGGTTCCAGACCGTGAGGTCGTAGCCGGCCTTCGCGACCCGCTCGGCCATGGCGTAACCCATGCGGCCCATGCCGATCCAACCGACTTTTTGCGTGTTCTGGGCCATGACCGTCTCCTCACTTTCACTGTGCTGTTGCGCGCTCGCCGCTATTGAGCATGCCGCGCGGCGGCCTTCAACCAAAGGCGAAGCATGCGCGTCCGGCGTTGGGAGCGGCGTGGGCAGGTTGCTCTAGTGCGGCCGCGCCTGCACCAGGAGACCCACGATGGTTTTTTCGCCCAGCTCCTTCGCGGCCTCCAGGCGATGCAGGCCCTCGACCAGCACATAACGCTCGCCGTCCACACGCACCTGGATGGGCGTCTTCTGGCCGTTGGCGAGCCAGTCCTCGGCAATCGCGCGGACCTTCTCGGGGTCGATCGTCTTGCGCCGCGCCGTCGGCACATAGATTTTTTCGACAGGAAAGCTCTGGTTGCGGAGCATGGCACATCATGCGCGCCATTCTCAGCTATGACAATTACTCGTCCTTCAGCTCGACGCCCATCTCCTGCTCGACGTAACGCACGATTTCGGTCGTCACCGCACCCGGTCCGAGCGTTTCGACGGCCTTCTGCCAGCGCTCCCGGCCGCTCTCGATCATCGGCACCGGCAGTTCGTGCGCGCTCGCAAGCTGCTCGGCGATGCCCATATCTTTCAGCATCAGGTCGAGGCGAAAGCGGTCTTCGAATTTGCGGGTGATGACGTCGTTCAGGAACCGGTTCTGGCTCGCAAAGCTGTAGCCCGTCGAGACATTCATCACGTCGAGCATGGCGCGGGCGTTGAGGCCGTATGATTTGCCGACGAGCAGCGCCTCTGCGGTGCAGAGAAACGAAAGCGCGGTCGTCACGTTATTAATCGCTTTCATCGTATGGCCCGCCCCAAGCGGTCCGACGTGAAAGATGTGTTTTCCCATCGCTTCCAGCACCGGCCGCGCCCGCGCGAGCGCCTCGCCGCTGCCGCCGCACATGAAGACAAGCGTCGCCGTGCGTGCGCCTTCCTCCGCGCCAGATACCGGCGCATCGACCATCTCGACTTTCTGCGCGGCGAGTCGGTCGGCGAGTTCGCGCGCGATCCACGGCTCGGCGGAAGAACAGTCGATCAGGAGCGCGCCGGGCTTCAAGCCCGCTGCCAATCCGTCTTCGCTGAGCACTACGTCACGAACGACATGACCATTCGGCAGCATGGTGACGACGATGTCGGACGCCGCTGCGACCTCGCGCGGGCTCGCAGCCACCACGCCGCCGATGTCCTTCGCCACGTCGGCGGTCGTAGCCGCATCCGCGTCGAAGACCGTCAGTGCGTGTCCCGCCTTCGCGAGATTCCTCGCCATGCGGCTGCCCATGACGCCGACGCCGACAAAGCCGATATGCATGCTCGTTGTCCTGGTTTCTCTCGCGACTGTAGAAGGACCGCCACCAATGAAAAAGGCCCCGCTCCGAGGCGGGGCCTTTGTTGTCTGCGGCGCGATCAGTATTTGGCGCTGATCGGGAGTTCTTCCGCCGGGAAGAGGGAAATGACGACACCGCCCTTGTTGGTGACGACGATCTCTTCCTCGATGCGCGCGGCCGAATAGCCATCCTTCGCTGGGCAATAGGTTTCGAGCGCAAACACCATGCCTTCCTTGATCTCCATCGGATTATCGAGAGAGACGACGCGGGAAATGATCGGCCGCTCGTGCAGCGCGAGCCCGAGCCCGTGGCCGAATTGCAGGCCGAAGGCGGCCAATTCGTTCGGGAAGCCAAATTCCTCGGCCTTGGGCCACACGCTCGCGACCTTGTCGGTCGACACGCCCGGCTTGATCAGCTCGATCGCCTTGTCCAGCCACTCGCGGCACAGCTTGTAGGCGTCGCGCTGCGCGTCGGTGGCGCGGCCGACATTGAACGTGCGGTAGTAGCAGGTGCGGTAGCCGTTATAGCTTTGCAGGATATCGAAGAACGCCTGATCGCCCGGGCGGATCATGCGGTCGGTGAAGTTATGCGGGTGCGGGTTGCAGCGCTCGCCCGAGATGGCGTTGATCGCCTCCACGTCGTCCGAACCGTTCTCATAGAGAAAGCGGTTGGCGTTGGCGACGATCTGCGACTCGCGCGTCCCCGGCTTCAGTTCTTCATAAATCTGGTGATAGACGCCGTCGACCATCGCCGCGGCGCGGGTGAGCAGCGCCACTTCGTCGATGTTCTTGATCTCGCGCGCCTCCAGCATGATCTGCTGCCCGTCGACGATCTTGAGCCCGGCCTTCTGCAACTCGAACATCATCGGCGGCTCGACGATATCGACGCCGACCGGCAGCTTGTCGACACCGGCTTCACGCAGCAATGACGCGATCTCTTCCGCATGATGCTTCATGAGTCCGAAGCTCGGCGGCACCGTGCCGCGCAGGCCGATCAGGCCGGCCTTGCAGTTCTCTGGCTCAAGCCACGGCGAGTAGAGCTTGTGATGCACGGCGGCCGAGCCGAAGTCCCACAGGATCGGCTCCTTGCCCTTGGCGAGCAGCGCGAAGCGCGCGAGCTTGTCGCGCTCCCATTCGCCGATCTTGGTCGCCGTCGTGTAGCGGATGTTGTTCACGTCGAAGAGGAGCAGCGCGCCGCATTCCGAGCGTTCGAGCGCCTGCTTGGCGCGCGCGATGCGGTAGCGCCGCAGCCGGTCGAATTCGACGCGGCTCTCGAAATCGACGCCCATCGTGCCCCAGGCGGGTAGGTGGCGGTCCCAGCGATATTGCGGGTCGAGATCGTCCGGCTCCGGACGATGTTTGCCGACGGTCTGGTCCATGACGCGCTCCTTGGAATCCGGTTCTCGAGAGTTCTCGGTCAGTTTAGGTCATTTTGGGTGCCGCGGCGATGGCCTCATCCTTCGAGACGGCCGCTGTGCGGCCTCCTCAGGATGAGGCCGAAGAACCCTCACCCTGAGGAGCGCGAGCGCAGCTCGCGCGTCTCGAAGGGTGAGGGGAAGTTACGCCGCGTTCTTGCCCCAGAGCCGTTGCGAGGCGATGTCCGCGCCCTCGCGCAGCGACTTGAGCTTGAGCCACACGACGCTCGGCACCACCCATTCGCGGCCGGTGAAGGTGCCGAAACCGCAGTCGGTCGAGGCGATCACGCGCTCGCGGTCGCCGGCCGCCTGCACCGCCTGCTCGATGCGCTGGGCGACGAGTTCGGGGTGCTCGACGAAATTCGAGGTCGAGTCCACGACGCCCGGAATGAGGATCATGTTGCCGGGGAGCGGATGCTTCTTGAACGCGGCGTACTCGTGCTGGTGGCGCGGGTTCGAGAACTCGATCGTCAGCGCGCCGGCCTTGGCCTGGTAAATGATCGGCAGGATCGACGCGAGCGCCACGTCATAGATATGTGGGCCTTCCCAGTTGCCCCAGCACACATGGAGGCGGACCTTCTCCGCCGGAATCCCTTCGAGCGCCCAGTTGATCGCCTGCGTGTGCAATTCGCACGCCTTGAGGAAGCCCTTCTCGTCCTCGTCCTGGTAGAACATGACGCGATCCATCGCGAGGTCCGGCGCGTCCACCTGAAGGATGAAGCCGGCGTCGACGATGGCTCGGTATTCCTTGCTGATCTCGCGCGCCAGTGCCTTGAGATACGACTCCTGCGAGTCGTAATGCGCGTTGAGCAACGTTGTAGAGACGATGCCGGGCGAGGGCGCAGTCATAAAGAGTTCGGAAAAACCCTTGCCGGCGCTCGCCACCTGCTTCTTCACGCGGGCGAGTTCTTCATCGATTTCGGCCGTGCTCGGATACGAAATTTCCGCGATGGCCTGCGGTCCGTTCGAGATTTTGCTGCGGGTCGGAAAGCGCCGCAGGAACCCGGCAACGAGTTCGGGAAACTCCGCGAAGTCCTTGCCGATCTTGCGCCTCGACTCGCCGCCGTAGCCGGTCATGCGCTGCGCCATGTAGGTCTGGAACGCGACGCGCTGCTGCTCGCCGTCATTGCCGATATCGATGCCGCATTCGATCTGCTTCTTCACGACCTCGGCGACGGCCTTGTCCATCTCGGCGGCCATCACCTTCTTGTCGATTGCCTCGCCGTCCTCGCGCCGGATCAGGAGATTGGTGAGTGTCTCATTGCGCGGCAGGCTGCCGACATGTGTGGTCAGAATGCGGTCGCGGCTCTTCAACATGACAATCCCTCGGTCGGCGAAAAAATCTGCGCCGCTCGTTTGGCCACGAAACACTTCACGCGATCAAGAGCGAATTCGATTGGGACCCGGTGGGATTGTGCGCGTTCGTGCGCCGTCTGTGTCCCATGCACGTCGATCCCGCGCTGCATGCAAGGCAGGCTCGATTCATTAAGTGAAGCATGTGGGCGAGCACACGCTTCGTTGCACTGCGGCAATACTTTTTCTTTTCCGACCCTTGGAAACGCTGGATTCCCTCCCACAACTTGGTATTCTTAATAACAGTAACTCTAAGAACTGCGAACGCCACGGGAGCGCTAAGCTCCTGCCATCGCAAAGACCGGGAAAACCGGCGCTTCTTGCAATATGGGAGGACACCAAATGAAACACGCGTTCTATCGCTACACGTTTGCTTTGGCCGGTCTGGGTGCGGCCTTTGCACTTGCGCCCACCGTATCGGCGCAGGCGGCATGGGAGCCCACTCGCCCGGTTGAATTCATTATTCCGGCGGGCACCGGCGGCGGCGCCGACATCATGGCCCGCACCATTCAGGGCATCGTTTCCAAGCACAATCTGATGAAGCAGCCGATCCTCCCGATCAACAAGTCGGGCGGCGCGGGCGGTGAAGGCTTTCTCGACGTGAAGGCCTCGGCCGGAAACCCGCACAAGATCATCATTACGCTCTCGAACCTGTTCACCACCCCGCTCGCCACCGGCATTCCCTTCAACTGGAAGGATCTGACGCCGGTCGCGATGCTCGCGCTCGACGAGTTCGTCCTCTGGACGAACATCGAGAAGGACTACAAGTCCGTGAAGGACTTCATCGAAGCCGCCAAGAAGGCCAACGGCCAGTTCAAGATGGGCGGCACCGGCTCGAAGCAGGAAGACCAGATCATCACCGAGGCGATCCAGAAGAGCGCGGGCGTCAAGTTCATTTACATCCCGCAGGCCGGCGGCGGCGCCGTCGCCGTGCAACTCGTCGGCAATCACGTCGACTCGACCGTCAACAATCCGAGCGAAGCGGTTTCGCACTGGCGCGGCGGCAAGCTGCGTCCGCTCTGCGTGTTCGATGGCAAGCCGATGCCGTACAAGGATCCGATCGCCGACGGCAAGTCGTGGGGCGATATTCCGACCTGCAAGTCGCAGGGCCTCAATATGGAATATCTGATGCTGCGCGGCATCTTCATGTCGCCGGGCGCTACCAAGGACCAGGTCGCCTTCTACATCGACCTCTTCAAGAAGGTTCGCGCCACGCCCGAGTGGGCTGATCTGATGAAGAACGGCGCGTTCAACACGACCTTTATGACCGGCGACGAATACGTGAAGTGGGTCGCTGCAGCCGAGAAGACGCATCTCGAGCTGATGAAGGACGCGGGCTTCCTCGCGAAGTAATCCAAACGGCATGGACAGCCGGCGGCATCGCCGCCGGCTGTCCGTCGCAATCGCGCAGGGAGTGTGAAGATGAGTGACGAAACCCACGTCGGCGGTGGCTCCGGCCCGACGCACCGGTCTGTCGAAATCGGCGTCGCGATCGCGATGCTCGTTTTCTCGCTGATCGTGATCGCCGGCAGCATTCAGGTCGGCATCGGCTGGGCGTCCGACGGCCCGCGCGCGGGATTCTTCCCGTTCTATTGCGCGGCGTTCGTTCTGGTCGCGAGTTCGTTCAATCTGTTTCAGGCGCTCGGCGATCGTAGCCCCGCCCTGTTCGCGGAATGGGGCCAGCTCGGCCAGGTGATGCAGGTTGTTGTCCCGGGCGCGGTCTATGTCGCGCTCGTGCCCTATCTCGGCATGTACGTCTCGTCGGTGCTTCTCATCGCCGTCTTCATGCGTTGGATCGGCAAGTACGACTGGAAGATGATCGCCGCCGTTCCGGTGCCGGTGATGATCGCGACCTTCTTCGTCTTCGAAAAATGGTTCCTCGTTCCGCTGCCCAAGGGGCCGCTCGAGGATTTTCTGGGGCTCTGACCGGCGCGTAGCCGAACTGTAAAGGCCACTGCGGGGGCCGGGGACAAGTCCAATGGAAGAGATTTTCAATCTGTTTCACGGTTTCGGGGTCGTCCTGCAACCGTTCAACATCATGGTGATGGTGATCGGCATCGTGCTCGGCGTCATCATCGGCGTGCTGCCTGGCCTCGGCGGCGCCAACGGCGTCGCGATCCTCTTGCCGCTCACCTTTTCGATGCCGCCGACCTCGGCGATCATCATGCTGTCCTGCATTTACTGGGGCGCGTTGTTCGGCGGCGCGATCACGTCGATCCTGTTCAACATTCCCGGTGAGCCTTGGTCGGTGGCGACCACGTTCGACGGCCATCCGATGGCGCAGCAGGGCCGTGCCGGTGAAGCGCTCACAGCAGCCTTCACTTCGTCCTTCGTCGGCGCTTTCTTTTCGGTCGTCGTGATCACGTTGATCGCGCCGCTCGTCGCGAACTTCGCGCTCAGATTCGGGCCGGCGGAGAAGTTCGGCGTCTACTTCCTGGCCTTCTGTAGTTTCGTCGGCCTCAGTAAAGAGCCGCCGATGAAAACCGTCGCGGCCATGATGATCGGCTTTGCGATCGGGGCCGTCGGCCTCGATCAGATGACGGGCCAGCTCCGGCTCACCTTCGGCTTCATGCCGCTCCTTGGCGGTTTCGATTTCCTCATCGCCGTGATCGGCCTGTTCGGCATCGGCGAAATCCTGCTCACCATGGAAGAGGGCCTCCGCTTCAAGGGGCGCGTCGCGGTGATCAATCCGAAGGTCGTGTGGGAGACCTGGAAGAAGCTGCCACAATATTGGGGGATCTATATTCGATCCTGCATCATCGGTTGCTGGATGGGCATTACGCCGGCCGGTGCGACGCCCGCTTCCTTCATGAGTTACGGCATCGCTAAGCGGCTTTCCAAGAACGGCCACAACTTCGGTAACGGGGAAATCGAGGGCGTCATCGCGCCGGAAACCGCGGCACACGCGGCCGGCAAGGCCGCGCTCCTGCCGATGCTTGCGCTCGGCGTGCCGGGCTCGCCGACCGCCGCCGTCCTGCTCGGCGGTCTCCTGATCTGGGGTCTTCAGCCCGGACCGATGCTCTTCATCGAGCACAAGGAATTCGTCTGGGGCCTGATCGCCAGCATGTACATGGGCAACCTGTTCGGCCTCATCATCGTGCTGACCTGCGTGCCGATCTTCGCGGCGATCCTGCGCATTCCGTTCCCGATCATTGCGCCGATCATTCTCGTGTTCTGCGCGATCGGCGCCTACAGCGTGCATAACAACGTCTTCGACGTCGTGATGATGATGGTGTTCGGTGTGCTCGGCTACTTCCTGAAAAAGACCAACTATCCGCTCGCGCCGCTCGTGCTTGCGATCGTGCTCGGCGACAAGGCCGAGGAAGCGTTCCGCCAGTCGCTGCTCGCTTCGCAGGGCAGCCTTGGCATCTTCTTCTCGAACAGCCTTGTCGGCACGATCATGGCGCTCGGCTTCATCGCCTTGTTCTGGCCTATGCTGCAGGGAGCATGGAGCCGGTTCCGCCCGGCGACCGCCGCATAAAGTGCCCGCCCGGATTGAACCGCGCGGGTCTCCTATCGTATAAGGAATTATGTATGCCAGGCAGGTAGCCACCTGCCGGGCGGAGACGAAAGCGCCATGTCCACGACACCTCGCAGCCGTGAGCCAGCCGCCCCCGTTCGCGTCGTTCTGGCGCCGCTCGACGATACGTCGACGTTCAAGGACCGCGCCTACGCGTCGCTGAAAGACGTGATCGTCTCGCTCAACGTTTACGAGCAGCCGGGCGAAGTGCGCCTCGACGAGCGCCGTCTCGCCCAGGACCTCGGCATTTCCCGCACGCCCGTGCGCGAAGCGATGGCCCAGCTCGAGCGCGAGGGCTTCGTCCGCTCTGTGCCCCGCCGCGGGATCTATGTCGTGCGCAAGACCAAGCAGGAAGTGATCGAGATGATCACCGCCTGGGCCGCGCTCGAAAGCATGGCCGCCCGCCTCCTGACCCAGAGCGGCAAGGACGAGGACATCGCCCAGCTCCGCAAGATGTTCACAAAATTCGAAAACGGCACGCTGCACGCCAAGCTCGACGAATATTCCGAGGTCAACATCGAATTCCACCAGTCGATCATCCGCATGAGCGGGAACAGCGTGCTCATCGACCTGGCGGAAAACCTGTTCACGCACATGCGCATGATCCGCCGCAAGACGATCGGCGAGAGTGACCGCGCCGACCGCTCGATCCGCGATCATATGAACATCATCGAGGCGATCGAGCGCCGCGAAACCGAACGGGCCGAAGAGCTCGTGCGCACGCACGCGCTCGGCCTCGCCGACCATGTGCGCAAGCACGCCGATTATCTGGACTGACCAAACCGTAGCCGCGCGAATAAAAGACGCGGCGCGCAAGTACCAAGAGGGGAGAGAACGCAATGGCTGAAGCAGCAAAGAAGATGGACGTCGCAGACGCGCAGGACCTGACCGACGGCTTCCACCTCATCATCGACGCGCTGAAGCTGAACGGCGTCAAGACGATCTATGGCGTGCCGGGCATTCCGATCACGGATTTCGGCCGCATGGCGCAGGCCGAAGGCATCCGGGTCATCTCCTTCCGCCACGAGCAGAACGCGGGCTACGCCGCCTCGATCGCGGGCTACCTCACCAAGCAACCCGGCATCTGCCTCACCGTTTCCGCGCCGGGCTTCCTGAACGGCCTGACCGCGCTCGCGCACGCCACCACCAACTGCTTCCCGATGATCCTGATTTCGGGTTCCTCGGAGCGCGAAGTCGTCGACCTCCAGCAAGGCGACTACGAAGAGATGGACCAGCTCGCGGTCGCCAAGACCATGTGCAAGGCGGCCTATCGTGTCCTGCACGCACAGGACATCGGCATCGCCGTTGCGCGCGCGATCCGCGCCGCCGTTTCGGGTCGTCCCGGCGGCGTCTATCTCGACTTGCCGGCGAAGCTGTTCGGCCAGGTGATGAACGCGGACGCCGGCGCCAAGTCGCTGGTGAAAGTGATCGACGCCGCACCCGCGCAGATTCCGGCGGCCGACGCCGTGAAACGCGCGCTCGACGTGCTGAAATCCGCCAAGCGTCCGCTCATCATTCTCGGCAAGGGCGCGGCCTACGCGCAGTGCGACGACGCGATCAAGGCGCTTGTCGAAAAGTCCGGCGCGCCGTTCCTGCCGATGAGCATGGCAAAAGGCTTGCTGCCCGACACGCATCCGCAATGCGCCGGTGCCGCGCGATCGCTGGTGCTGAAAGACGCGGACGTCGTGATGATGGTCGGCGCCCGCCTCAACTGGCTGCTCAGCCACGGCAAGGGCAAGAATTGGGGCGACGCGCCGAAGAAGTTCATTCAGCTCGACATCGAGCCGAAGGAAATGGACTCGAACGTCGAGATCGTGGCCCCCGTCGTCGGCGACATGGGTTCGTGCGTTGACGCGCTCCTGAAGGCCATGGGCGACAAGTGGACGCCCGCGCCGTCGGACTGGGTGAAGACGGTCGCCGCCAAGCGCGACGACAACGTCGCCAAGATGGCGCCGAAGCTCATGAACAACAACTCGCCGATGGATTACCACGGCGCGCTCGGCGTCCTTCGTCAGATCGTCAAGGAGCGTCCCGACGCGATGTTCGTGAACGAGGGCGCCAACACGCTCGACCTCGCGCGCGGCATCATCGACATCTACAAGCCGCGCAAGCGCATCGACGTCGGCACCTGGGGCATCATGGGTATCGGCATGGGTTATTCCATCGCCGCGGCCATCGAGACCGGCAAGCCCGTGCTCGCGGTCGAAGGCGACTCGGCCTTCGGCTTCAGCGGCATGGAGATCGAGACGATCTGCCGGTACAACCTGCCGGTCTGCGTCGTCATCTTCAACAACGACGGCATCTATCGCGGCACCGACGTGAACACTGCGGGCTCCGACCCCGCGACGACCGTGTTCGTGAAGGGCGCGCGCTACGACAGGATGATCGAGGCTTTCGGCGGCGTCGGCGTCAACGCGACGAGCCCCGACGACCTGCGCCGCGCCGTCAATGAGGCGATGGACAGCGGCAAGCCGACCCTGATTAACGCGGTGATCGACCCGGCGGCGGGCAGCGAGTCCGGTCGCATCGGCAATCTCAATCCGCAGAGCGTGGTCAAAAAGAAATAACCCGCCGCGCGGCGGGCGTGTTCAGGAGAGCAGTCATGGCGAAGAAGGCCAAGAAGTCGAAGACGAAAGCGAAGAAGCCGGCGAAGCGCGCGGCAAAGAAAATGCGTGTCGTCGCGAAGAAGAACGGCGCGAACGGCAACGGCTTGCCGAGGCCTTCGAGCAAGCCCTACGGGCAAGCCGGCAAAGCGCTCGAAGGCGTGAAGATCCTCGACTTCACCCACGTCCAGTCGGGCCCGACCTGCACGCAGCTGCTCGCCTGGTTCGGCGCCGACGTCATCAAGATCGAGCGTCCGGGGGTCGGCGACATCACCCGCGGCCAGCTCGTCGACGTGAAGGGCGCGGACAGCCTCTACTTCACGATGCTCAACCACAACAAGCGCTCGATTACCGTCGACTCCAAGCACAAGAAGGGCAAGGAGATCATCGAGCGCCTGATCAAGCATTGCGACGTGCTGGTCGAGAACTTCGCGCCCGGCGCGCTCGACCGTATGGGCTTCACTTGGGAACACATCCACAAGCTCAACCCGCGCATGATCGTCGCAAGCGTGAAGGGCTTCGGCCCCGGACCCTACGAAGACTGCAAGGTGTATGAGAACGTCGCGCAGTGTACCGGCGGCTCGGCCTCGACTACCGGCTTCCGCGACGGCCCGCCGCTCGTCACCGGCGCGCAGATCGGCGACTCCGGTACGGGCCTCCACCTCGCGCTTGGCATCGTGTCGGCGCTCTACCAGCGCAACCGCACCGGCCGCGGCCAGAAGGTGCTCGCCGCCATGCAGGACGGCGTGCTCAATCTCTGCCGCGTGAAGCTGCGCGATCAGCAGCGCCTGAAGGCGGGTCCGCTCACCGAGTTCAGCCAGTATGGCGAAGGTGTGCCGTTCGGCGACGCCACCCCGCGTGCCGGCAACGACTCCGGCGGCGGCCAGCCGGGCTGGATCCTGAAGTGCAAGGGCTGGGAGACCGACCCGAACGCCTACATTTACTTCATCACGCAGGCGCCGGTCTGGGGCCCGATCTGCGATCTGATCGGCGAACCGACTTGGAAGACCGATCCGGAATACGCGACGCCGAAGGCGCGCCTGCCGAAGCTCAAGCAGATCTTCGCGCGCATCGAGGACTGGACCATGACCAAGACCAAGTTCGAGGTCATGGAGCTGTGCAACGCCGTCGACATCCCCGTCGGTCCGATCCTGTCGATGAAGGAAATCGCCGAGGACCAGTCGCTGCGCAAGACCGGCACGGTGGTCGAGGTCGATCACCCGAAGCGCGGCAAGTATCTGACCGTCGGCAATCCGATCAAGATGTCGGACT
>Ga0307505_10001000_pt1 | contig 25802 bp, 30 predicted proteins | sample 23_S_MG_FD_202183 | JGI IMG/M metagenome (GOLD analysis project Ga0307505, IMG submission 202183) | Soil microbial communities from Populus trichocarpa stands in riparian zone in the Pacific Northwest, United States - 23_S | ecosystem: Environmental > Terrestrial > Soil > Riparian zone > Trees... | reverse complement strand
AATAAATCTATAAATATTTATACCCTTCCCAGAATTTTCAAAATAACTACTCCTATATTTTTTTAACTACCCTCATAATGAAAGGAAGTGAATTAAATGCACGAAAGATATAAATTGACAGAAAAACAAATGAAATTGATTGAGTTACTTGTTGAAGGGAATCTCACAATAAAAGATGCTTGTGAACAAGTAGGAATTAGTAGGGTTACTTATTATTCATGGATGCAGGGCGAAGGAAAAAAAGGGCGAGCTTTTCAAAAGGCTTATGAGGAAGCACTTGATTTCAAAGTTAATGAATCAAAGAGAAGAATTAAAAATGATATTAATGGCTTAATTGATTCACTAATGAAGATTATTAAAAGCGGTTCTAATGAAACAGCAAAAGTTAATGCAGTTGCTAAGTTATTGACTTATGCCGAACTTGACCCGCAATTTAAGCAAGAAGTCACAATTAAAACAGATGATTCTGAGAGCAAGAATGCATTACTTGACATGCTGGAAAAGAAAAAAGAATCTAATCAAGATTGATCTAATCAAGAAGATTAATGAATAAAATTTCTCTTTTATCAACCATATTTCTCAAGTCGGTGTCATAACTTAAAAGTATTGACACCTAATTTTATATGTAGTATTATCAGTATATAAAGAGGTGTCATTACTTAGTGTCATAAATACTACTGATAAATGAGGTGCTACACATGAAATATGGTTATGCTCGTGTTTCTACTTTTGGGCAAGATTTACAATCACAAATTCAATTGTTAAAGAATGAGAATTGTGGCATTATTTTTGAAGAGAAATTTACTGGAACGAAAAAAGAAAGACCACAATTTCAAGAACTACTTAATAAACTTCAACAAGGTGATACTTTAGTTGTAACAAAGTTAGATCGTTTCGCTCGTTCAACAGTAGACGGTATTCAAACAATTAAAATGTTATTTGAAAAGGGTGTAAAAGTTCATGTGTTGAACATGGGGTTAGTAGAGAATACTCCGACAGGGAGATTAATCTTTAATATCCTGAGTTCATTTGCTGAATTTGAAAGGGATATGATTGTTGAGCGAACGCAAGAAGGAAAGGCAATTGCTAAACAGCGTGAAGATTTTAGAGAAGGTAGACCAAATAAATTTACAAAAAAGCAGATAGAACATGCTTTAAGCTTATTGGATTCTCATTCTTATAAAGAAGTTGAGTCTACACTTGGAATCTCGAAAAGTACATTGATTCGTGCTAAGAGAAAAAAGGAAGCCGAACATTAAATATTATTTTATATTTGTTTATTTTGTGATTCAATTCAATTAAATCTTTTTCATGTTCGGGTTCTCTTTTTATTGAGAGCCTTTTTATTATGGTTGTACATACATACATACGTACGTGGGAGGTACAACATGCAGTAGGTAGAGGACGCACAGTACAACACATACAGTACATACAAGTATACACACATGCAGTACACAGTACATAACACAGCACAGCACAGTATAGTACAGCATAGTACACACGGTCGCACATAAAGTAGGTACACATACACATGGTACATAGGTAGTACATAGCATGCACATACACATACACATACACACAGTACATAGTACAAGGTGCAAAGAGGTAGTACATACATAAGTACATCATACTTGTGTGAGGTGTAAGGTGTGTGACACATGTATGATGCATTAAGGTGTACAGTGCATGTTGATAGGAAATAACAGGGTGTGAGTATGTCATGTTGTGTCGAAGTATGTCGAATGATATCGTGCTAGGGGGTATAGGTAATTTTTGGGAGAGGATAGGTGATGTACCATAACCCCAAAAAATTCGCACCATTTTTTATACTTTGACCAAACCAACAGCCCAACAATCAACAGCCCAGCAACATCCATTCTTTCTCTTATTGAAAGTGATTGATGAGTTTTTCCTTCACCCCTTCTTATCGATCACTTTCAATAAGAGAAAGCAACAACCAAATCAATTATTAAAACAGCGCTTACGAGTTTTGACTTTCCTCCATTAGTCACTCCTTTTCTCGTAAGAGTTGTTTTAATAATTGATTTTTTTAATCCAACTAAAAAGAAGGTGAAATTACTAAATTGAACAGGCAAGAAACAGAATTACTATTTAATTATTTAAAAAAACACTTCAACGATAATGAAATTGAAGAATTAATTTTAAACTATCCCCTCACAGGATCAGAGGGCTTACGTAAAATGTTAAGCGAAATAGATATATCTTATTTTGCACAGGCGTACTTTCCAAAATACTTCAACAAGCCATTTTCACAATTTCATAACCGATTAATGGATGAACTTGATTGGCTTATTAATAATGAAGGAAAAAGAATGGTTGTCGGAGTTCCCAGAGCTAACGGAAAATCAACCTTATCAAGCTTTCTATTTCCGGTACACATCTTACTATATAAGAAATTGCAATTCATCTTATTAGTTTCAGCCACACAAGATACAGCAGTTCCCTTCTTAGCGATGATCAAAGAGGAAATTACTTCAAACGATGCGGTTATTGAGGATTTTGGTAAGTTGAAATCATCTCAAAAATGGGCATTTGATGAAATCTGGTTGACGAATGATACTTCAATGATGATTCGTGGAATTGAGGGTTCAATTCGTGGAGTTAGGTACAAAGAAAATCGACCTTCTTTAATCTTGTGTGATGATTTAATTAAAGACGATGTTGCAGAATCAGATTCAGCGAGAGAAAAACTTGCTAATACATATAAGGATTCATTGTTAAATGCAGGTGATGAGAATACCAGAACACTTGTAGTAGGAACGGTATTACATAATGAAGATATTCTTTCTGAATTACTTTCACCGAATACAACAGGATATAAACAATTATTCTTTCAGTCTGTTATGGAATGGGCAGAACGTTCAGACCTTTGGGCAGAATGGAGAAAAATCTATACTTCATTAGAAGATAAAGAGCGTGAAGAGAACGCTTATCAATTTTATCTTATTAATCAAGAAGAGATGTTGAAGGGTGTTCGTGTATTATGGCAAGAGAAATTTGATTACTACTTCTTAATGAAAAAACTTGTTGATGATGGTGAATCTTCCTTCTACAAGGAAATGCAATGTCAACCAAGAGGTGCAGAGGATTATGTTTTCAATGTAATTCAATACTTTGACAAGTTGCCAGATTTAAATACTTGCCACAATGTTATGTTTATTGATCCTGCAATGGGTAAGAAAATGGGTAAGAAAAAAGGTGATTTTTCAGCAATCACAATTCTTGGCAAGCACAAAATCACCAATTACAAATATGTCATTGATGGAACTATCAAGCGTATTACACCAGATAAATTGATTGATTTGATTGTTGAAAAAGTGAAGCAGTATGAGGATTATCTTGATTTAATTTGTGTTGAAAGTGTTCTTTTTCAAGAGATGCTTTTAAATGATTTGAAGAAAAGATTAAAAGATGAAGGTATCTTTCACATTCGTATAAAACCGATCAAACCACGAACGAAAAAAGAGGTTCGTATCATGCAACTTCAACCCGATATTGTAAATGGTGTCATTAAGTTCAACCGAGATAATCAAGAATACAATTCACAAGTGAAAGATTGGAATCCAAATGCCAAGCATGATGATGCCCCAGACTCATTGGCAGGTGCTTGGGAGCAAATAGAAAAAGTAAAGAAACCAAAAACAGTAAAACCTAAGCCATCATGGTTATAGGTTTTTTATTTTGAAGAAAAGGAGGAAAAAGATTGTTAATTAATTTTAATGACAAGCGTCATAGACGTTTCCAGAAGAATTGGGATATATATAGAAATAAGCCACAGTTCAAGAAGCCAACAGGAAAATATATTCCAATTGCACTTGGAATGGAAATGGCAAAATTATTTCGTGATCTAAGTTTTAAAGATGATATTACAGCAAGCGTAAAAAATAATGAAGAAGTTAATTCAGCGCTAGATAGATTAATCTTTGAAAATGAATTTAATTCCATTCTTTCAGAAGCTTCCATAACATGTGCGGTCAAAGGTGGAGTCATTTTTAAGAACTACATTGATGGAGGAAAAAGTAAAATCAGCTTTATTCAGCCAGATTATTATTTCCCCGAACTTGACCCTAGAAATCAGAGAAAGATTTTAAGAGAAACAATTGCTTTTCCTGTACAAGAGGGAAATGAAACGTACTTATACAGTGAAACCTATGAAAAGCGTGACGGTTATTATTGGTGCATTAGTAAGAAAAATGTCTACAACAATAATGAAGTCGGTGCAGAGATTGAATCCGAATACAATGAAGTAAATACATATTTAACTGAATCACCGCTTACTTACATCCCATTTGCGCGCAATAACGGAGATTTTCATGGTTATAGTTTGTATTTTGGCTTAGAACCATTGTTACAAGAATACAATTGGAGAGTTTCACAAATTAGTAAAATTCTTGATAAGCATAGCGACCCTAATATCATCGGTTCAATGAGTTTATTGGACAGTGATTATAAATTTCAAAAAGGTGAAAATGGTTTATACATCCCTGTTGAAGATGGAGAAATCGAACCTAAATATTTAACGTGGGAATCGCAATTAAAAGCTAATTTTGAGTATATGGATTCAATTATCATGAAAGCTATCCACTATCTTTCACCATTGAATGCCAATCTTTATGGCTTAACAAAAGAATCTGCAAATAGTTCAGCCTTATCAATTAAGTTAAAAGCATTCCGTACTAGTTCGGTTATAGACAATTCGCTTAAATATTTTGAGCATGGAATAAAAAAAATCTTATTACAAGCACAGCATTTAGATGTTTTAGCAGGGAACGGAAAATATACACCAACCTTACCAACTGTAGAATTATCGGCTTCAATGCCTACTGATTCATATACTCAAGCACAAGAAGAACAATTAAAGATTGTTGCAGGTAATACCTCGATTAAAGCTTCGATTGCTCGTTTAAATCCTCATTATTCAGCAAAAGAAATTGAAGATGAATTTCTTGAAATTATCAATGAAGAAAATGAGCGTTCAAGGCTCTCTTTCATGGAGTAATGAATAATGGAGTTTAATGAAGAGTATGAAGAATTTTTAAATGAGTTTGAAGATGAAGATATTAAAATTGAGAACCTTGATGATGAATCAAAGAAGTTAATTTTTATTTATGTCACGGCTTATGCATCGATTTTGAAGTTATTAGAAAAACAGATTGATAAGGATTTGAGTGTTCAGCAGTCGCAAGGAATTATGAAGGAAATTAGCGATATTCTTGAGGATTTAAAAACTCAAACAAAGGATTATGCTGAAAACATTTTCCCCTCATTTTATTTTTCTTCTTTGAAAAATGTTGATGATTTAGTTGTTAATCTTGAAATCGTCAAAGGTTCAGGTGTAGTACATAAGAAAGCGCTAGAAAAAGCGATTTCTGATTTATACTCAGATTTGGCAAAGCGCACTACTTTCATGGAACAGCAAGCCAAAAGGATCATTCGTGAAAATGCTAAAGAACTTATTACAGCAATGATTCAATCTGGTGAAAGTTATGACGTTATTAAGCGACAATTAAAAGAAAAACTATTGATCCAAGGTGTTCCAGCTTTCATTGATGCAGGAAAAAAGAAGTGGCAGATTGATAAATATGTTGATATGGTGATTCGGACAAAAAGTAGAATATTACATAATGAAGGAACTATAAACAGGCTAAGAGAGTATCAAGTAAATAGCGCTGAATATGATAAGAGTTTTGACCTTATTCAAATTTCAAATCACAATTCATCTGATTGGTGTTTTTTCTATGAGGATATGGTATTTTCTGTAAGCGGTCAAAGTGACAAATATCCTTCTATTGAGACTTTGCCGAATAGACCTTATAACACGTTGCATCCGAATTGTAAGCATATATTCCTAGTTTATATTTCCTCATTCCGTGGTGAAGGAAATAAGGTTGATAAAAAGTATCAAAATATCAGCTTGAAAGAATTAAATAAATTAGATTATGACATGAGAAAAAAATCCAAGCCGTGAACTAGATCACGTAAAAAAATGTTGAGAGGATTGATTTTAAATGGAAGATAAAGAAAAAGAGTTAGAAACAGTTGAAGAAACAGAAGAAACTGAAGCAGTCGAAGAAGACTCATCAAACAAAGATGTAAAAATAGAAGATTCGACAGTAGAAGTTGAAGAAGATGAAACAGAAGAAGTTGAAGAAGAAGAAGCAGAGGAAAAACCAGTTCCTTATAAGCGATTCAAAGACATCAATGACAAGTATGAAGCGGTTAAGGCTGAATTGGATGGAATAAAAGATAATTTAAATCATAGCCAAGCAGAGCCTAAGCCTGGAGTAGAAGTAGTTGAAGTTAATGAAACGAATGAAGAAATTGAAAAAACTCATTTAACTAATGATTCAAAAGAAACTGTTTCAGATAATGAAGAGCTTCAACAATACAAAGAAGCATTCAATCAGATTTTTGAAATAAAATTAAATTCTGTCCCTGAACAATTTAGAGATTTAGTCCCCGAGGGTTCAGATTTATCTAAGTTACAATGGATTGAAAGCGCTTTGAATAAAGGTTTGTTTGAAGTAAAGCAAGTACAAGATTTTGGCAATAGTGGCGGAAATCCACTAGAGCAAGAGCAACAAGATAATACTAGCTTCATTAAGAAGTTAGGTAGAAAATTTTAATCGTTCTGATTAAAAAATCAATAAGTGTTAAGGCGACCAATTTTTATTGGTGCTTATTTTGCGTTTTAAAAAATAAAAAAATAGAAAAGAGAGATTTTTAAATGTTAAAGGAAAATAATCAAGGCGTACTTAGTAAAGAATTATCACAAGAAGTTGTAAAAGGCGTCCAAAACGGATCTACAATTATGCAGTTGTCGAAAATCGAACCAATGAAAACAGGTGAAAAAGTTATCCCTGTACTTCTTGGAACTCAAGCGTTTGTAATTGGTGAAGGTGAAAAAATCGGTAGCACAGAAGCGAAATTCGAGCCTATTACATTGAAAACAGAAAAATTCGCAATCATCGTTCCCTTCTCAAGCGAGTTAGTAAATGAGTCATTGGTTGATGTGTTTGAAGAAATCAAAGACGATATCAACGAACAGTTTGCACGGCTTTTTGATCAAAGAGCATTAGCAAAAATTGCTACAGCAGTGGCAGGACAAACGGTAGTAGAAGGAACAACAGCAGGTCAATCACTTGATGAAGATTTGTCTGATGCAATGGCAATGGCTGAAGCTCATGGTCACAATGTAAATGGATTCGTAACTGGTTTCGCTACGAAAAACCGTCTGCGTAAATTGAAAGACGCACAAGGGAATCCACTTTATGTGCCAGCTATTACAAGTGAAGTTTCTGATCAGCTTTATGGTCAACCAGTGGAATATTCATTCGGTGTAGATGCTAATACAACAGCAATTTTGGGTGACTGGAGCCGTTCTGTGGTAGGAATCAAAGGTGAAATTGAATATAAGCTACTTGAAGAAGCTACAGTAAACGGTGTAAATCTTGCGGAACGAGATATGGTAGCACTACGTGTAATTGGTCACTTTGCACATGTTGTGACTAAGCCAGATGCTTTTGCTTCTCTTAAAAAAGATAATCAAGAAGGTTAATAAAAAGGGGATTTTATCTCCCCTTTTTATTAAATTTGGAGGTATCAAATATGAAAAGTGAAAAAATTAAAATTATCAATAATGCGAATAAGATTATTGAAGTTACTCTTTCAGCTTGGGAAATTTTATATAAAGATAGAGAAGGTTTTTCTCTATTTACAGATGAAAAAATTCCTAAAGTTGAAGAAGAAAAACCAGCAGTTAAAAAAACAACTAAAAAAAACACACCTAAGAAGGTGAAGAAAAATGATTGAATTTAATGTATGCGATTCCGATTCCTACTTTCAAAATCACCAAGAAAAAGATGAGTGGATTTCCCCTTATTTGAGCTATGAAGAAAAAAAGGCGTTGCTTAAAAAAGCAGAAATGTATATTAATAACTCCTTTGATTTGAGAAATGGTGTAAAAGGTGAACTTATTTATCTCCATGCCATATATGAGCAAGCCATTTTTCTTCTAACCTTCGATAAAGAGCGCTCAAGACTTCAGCGTGAGGGTGTTGTTTCTTATAAGGTTGAGGATATGTCTTTTACAATGACACATTCAATTATTTCCCCTGTTACAAAAGTATTTTTAAAGAAGCACATTTATAAAAAAGTTGGCAAAATCACATGATCACTCTTTATCAGGATTGTACGATTTATGAAATTGGTCGTGATGGTTATGGGAAGCCGATTAAAAAGAATGAACGCTTTGAAAAGTGTAGGGTAAAAGAGAAAATCCAACTTGTAAAAAATCAAACTAATATTGAAACGGTGTCACAGTTAGAAGTTATTCTTTCTGCCACAACCGTTGTTAATGTTGATGATAAATTTGAATTTGAAGGTAAGGAATTTACGATTATTTCTATGAAAATCACTAGAAATTCCATAGGTGAAATTGTGAAAAAGGTGATATTCGTATGAAACAAATGGATATAAACCTTTTCTCTAAAGAATTGAAAAGGATCGAAGAAAGCACTATTAAAAGCATTGAAAAAGCTATCAATGAAGTCGCTGAAGATCTTCTGTCAGCCTCACAACGATTAGCACCTTTAAAAGAGGGTGGCTTAATGGAATCTGGAACGGTAGAGCCAGCCAAAAAAGAAGGAAGTCAAATAGTTGCGAAGGTCGGATATAAGAAAAAATATACGTTAATTCGTCATGAATCTTTCTACAAACTAGGTGAAACATCTCAAAAGAAATCTGGATTTGATGGCATGACAGTTGGAAGGAAATTCCTAGGTCAACCTATGACACAGTATAGAGGAAAATACACTAAACACATCGGTGAAGCGATGAAAAAGGGGTTAGGACAATGAACGAATTAAATATCCCTTTTGGTTTATGTGAGATCACATATGATGGTAAAAAACTTCCAAGCATGGCAGATGAAGCAGTATTTTCAGCAGTTCCTAAATATATGCCTTTATATGGTGGGACTGGAAACACTGTAAAAAAGTTTATCCTTGAGGAGTATCAAGTTGCCTTCACAGTTGTCATTGATAGTGTTTCTTATGAAACTTTAAAGATCATTTCTCCAACTCTTAAACAGCATGAACATGGCTTGTACGATGAAGCTTCAAACGTTGACACAACAGGAAAAAGATTAATTATTCATCCATATGATGCGGGCGATTCAAAAGAATTTGATTTGTGTATTTGGAGTGCTTTTGTTTCCCCAGAAACAGGGTTTACAAGAACCTTTAAAAAAGAATCAGATAAATTTGAAATTACTTTCATCGGAAAACCTACTCAACTTGGCGATACTCAATCTTATTTCTTCATTGGTGATTGGGAAGAGGTTTTGTAAATGCTTAAAAAAATTGTTGATTATTTAGAACAAGAAATTAAAGAAAATGATTTAACTTTTGGAGAGAATTTATTCATTAATTTTTATCCAGATAATCCAGATGAAATTGTAAGTGTGGTTGATTTGGGTGGCTATCCTCCTAGCTTATATACACCAATAAGAGAGAAAGTTATTGAAATTAAATTCAGAACTTTAACTTGGTTAGATGGAGATAAATTGGGCAATGAAATTATGGATTTATTCCATTCAAAAGAGAATTATCAATTAGATGATTTGTATGTTCTGCATTCGTTCGCTCGAACAGATGTGAGTTATTTATATAGAGATAACAACGATAGAGAAGAGTTCACAGTTGAACTTGTCTTCATGACAAAAAAATAAAATAAAAATAAGAAAGTAAGTGAAATGCAAAATGGCAGAAGATATTAAAATCGGATTTGGTTTAGCAGACATCAAAATTGATGGTAAAGACATCGGTTTACAAGGAGATTCGGCAGAATTTATGGCTGAACCTGTGATGTTGGAGATCGAAACGTATGAACTAGGAGTATATGACTACTACTTGGATTCTTGGAATGTAACTTTAAAAGTAGTTTTACAGGACGAGTCATTTGAAAAATTAAAAATGGCACTACCTGCATTACAAGAAATTAAAGACGGTGCAAGCACAGTTGGATTAACTGATGGTGCTACCCACCAACGTATGCGGGATAAAGCTGTTGAGATCCAAGTATGTCCACGGGACGCTGGTGGAACAACAGACTATGACATTACAATTTTCAAGGCTTTACCGACAGGTGGATTTACTCGTGCGTATGGTAAAGACGTGAATACATATGAAGTTGAGTTCAGAGCATTACCGAAAACTGGTAATTATAAAACTGGTGGGAATTTCTTCCGTATCGGTAATGAAGAGGGTGCAGAATAATGCAGGACAGCGTGAAAATTCAATTTAATGGTGAAGAATTTGAAATCAAGAAAATTGCTATCCGTAACATGGGGGCAGTTGCTTCAACTTTGAATAATCTTCCAAAAGTGTTTAAAGAATTATTTATGCAAGATGGCAATACGGAAGTCAATACAGAAACGATTATTGATAAAGTCCCAGAAATCTTAATGGAAGCATCTGACACACTACCAAGATTTTTGGCAGTGGCGGCAAATATTGATGTTGAAACAGTTTTAGACGGTGGAATCGATGACTTTTTCACTCTAACTGAAGCCGTTTTGAGTGTGAATAACCTAAGTGTGATCATGGGTTTTTTCAAGAGATTGAAGGGGCAATAAACGAGAAGGGTTCAGATGATGAAAAATCAAATGAATCCTTTTTTACTTTGTACCAAAAGCAAATAATTTCCATAATACACTTATATGCGAAGGAATACGGCTGGACTCGTGAATTTATCCTAGACAATGTTTATCTTGACGAACATATCTTGCAGTTGAAAGTTATCCAAAATTCACAACGTGAAGACTGGTTAATGAAAGCACAAATTAGTCTACTTCCTAATTATGATCAAAAGGATATTAAGGAGTTTTTGGAGGGTTTAATGCCCGAAAAAGTGTATAAGCCTTCAAAGATCAACAAGAAAACAGATTTTGAAGCAATCAAAAAAGCTAAGGAACAACTTAAAAATATGTAGCTTTTAAAAGAGAGGAAAACCTTTGAGAGTGAGGGTTTTCCTCTCTTTTTTTTATGTTTTTTTAATTGAAAGGGGATTTATAAATGTCACAGGAATACAGTTTAGTAGCAAGGATACTTGCGAAAACTGACGAGTTTACAAAAGCAATGGGTGACGCTGGAAAGAAAACTGATGAATTTTCAAAGAATTTTGAAACGAAAACGAAAAATCTCAGTCAGGGAATGAAGAATGTTGGTAGCGCCCTTACTAAAAGCGTATCTCTACCATTGGCTGGTATTGCTACGTTTGCAATTAAGACGGCAATTGATTTTGAATCAGCCTTCGCTGGTGTTCGTAAAACGGTGGACGCAACAGAAGACGAGTTCGCAGGTTTAAAACAAGGCATCAGAGATATGAGTAAGGAGATCCCAGTTTCTGCTATCGAGATAGCAAAAGTAGCCGAAAATGCGGGACAACTTGGAATTGAGAAAGAAAACATACTTGGTTTTACTCGTACAATGGTTGATTTGGGTGTGGCAACCAACATGACAGCAGATGAAGCCAGCATGGCACTTGCTCAATTTGCGAATGCAACCAACATGCCACAAGAAAACTTTGATCGGCTTGGAAGTACAATCGTTGCATTAGGTAACAACACCGCAACAACAGAATCACAAATTGTTAATATGGCTGGTTATTTGGCAGGATCTGCAACACAAGCAGGAATGAGCCAAGCTCAAATTATGTCAGTATCAGCCGCCATGTCTTCAATGGGAATTTCAGCAGAACGTGGTGGAGGGTCAATGTCGCGCGTCATCACCGAAATGACAAATTCTGTTGCAAATGGAGGTAAAGGCTTAGAACAATTTGCTAGTGTAGCAGGCGTTTCCGCAAGCGAATTTTCTACCGCATTTGAACAGGATGCAGGTGGAGCATTGGAGATGTTTATCAGTGGTCTAGGAAAAATGCAAGGTGAAGGGGAAAATATTAATCCTATTTTAGATGAAATGGGATTCAGTGGCTTACAAGTTTCTGAAGTATTAAAAACCATGGCATCTGGTAGCGGTACTTTGACGGATGCTTTGAAAATAGGAACAGATGCGTGGAACGAAAATACAGCGCTCCAAACTGAAGCCGAACAAAAATATGCAACGGTCAGCTCACAATTAACAATCATGTGGAATAAAATTAAAGACATTGCGCTCACATTAGGTGACGCTTTCCTTCCTATTTTAATGGATGTTATCGATATGATAACCCCATGGATTGAAAAAATAGCTGAATTAGCGACTTGGTTTGGTGAGTTAGATCCAAGTATACATAGAGTGGTCGCAATCATCACAGGATTGATCATAGTAATCGGACCTCTTTTGGTAGTATTTGGAACTATAATCGGCTTTTTACCAGCTATTGTTGCGGGCTTTGGAATATTAGTCACAGCGATAGGAGCAATCACCGCACCAGTTTGGATTGTTATCGCGGCTATCGCGGCATTAATTGCGATAGGTGTTGCTCTGTGGGCAAATTGGGACGAAGTTGTAGCTTTTGTTGGTAAAAGTTGGGATTTTATCAGAGCGAAAGCAGTTGAAGTTTTTGCTTTTGTGGCAACTTACATCACGACTAAATTCACTGAAATAAAAAATATCTTCAACACAGTTTTGAGTTTCATCGTCACATATGTAACATCAAAATTTCAATCAATAACCGATTCTATTCGCAATCATATGGATGCGGCAAGAGGTTTAATCGCTTCGATATGGAATACTATTTCTACATATTTAAAAACAACAATCTCGAATATTGTTACTGAGGTACGGACAAGATTCAATAACATGAAAGACAACGTTTCGACAGCTTTAAATAACATTAAAAACACAGCTTCAAATATTTGGAATAACGTAAAAAATACCATCACAAATGCTGTTTCCAGCGCAGTTGATACAGCGCGTACAAGATTTGATAATTTCAAAAACAACGTATCAACGATCTTTAATAACATGAAAAATACAGCCTCTAACATTTTTAATGGAATAAAAAGTGCCATCACAAATGCTGTTAGCGGAACGGTTGATATTGCAAAATCAAGATTTGATAACATGAAAAATAATCTGTCTAATGCATTCAATTCCATTAAAAATACAACTTACAATATTTGGAATAATGTAAAAACAGCAATCACAAGTCCGATCGAATCAGCAAAAAATACAGTTAGCAGACTCGTTGATACCATCAAAGGATTTTTCACTGGAATGAAATTATCAATTCCTAAAATTTCTATGCCAAAACTTCCAAAGTTTTCGTTATCAGGTAAATTTTCTTTAAATCCTCCAAGCGTTCCGAAAATAGCGGTTAATTGGAATGCATTAGGAGGTATTTTCAGTAAGCCGACTATCTTTAACACAGCCAATGCAGGAATGCAGGGCGTAGGAGAGGCAGGTGCAGAGGCAATTATCCCTCTCACTAAATCTGTTCTAAGCACAATTGGAGATAAAATTTTCTCTAATATGTCGGCTCTTCCTACAGGTGGGAAACCTATCACTGTTGAAAATACTTTTAATTTTAATGTCGCTGGAAACATGGATGGCCGACAAATGAAGAAAATTGCCAATTACGTAGCAGGTGTTCAATTGTCAGGACTTAAGAAAAGAGGAGGATAATGGAAAATTGATGTCCTGAGCTACCCTATAATTATAATTATAGGGTAGCTTTTTTTTGTTTGCATAATGAAGTCCAAAATGATAGAATTATATTAAACAACATGAAACGTATTGATAATATATGGTTAAATCTCACCTGTAAAAGTAGTTGTTATTCCAACTGATGAAGAAGTAATGATCGCACGCGATGTTACTCGCTTAACCTAAAAACGCTGTTATATCAACGTTTTTAAGCTTCAGTGGTAGGAAAGACAGTGCTTTATATGATGAAGACTTAATATTATCAATCAACCTCTTTTCATGTTGTCTTTTAAAACATGAAGGGAGGTTTTTTCTTGTCTAATAATCCAGTAAATAAAAAAACAAAACGTTATACAAAAAAAAATGAAGAAAAAATTATCACAATAGACGTTGCAAGGGAATTTGTTATTAAGATAAAAAAGATGCAGGGGTTGGCAATAAACACAATCGCCAATTATGAAAAAGTGTTCAATGACTTTGATCGGTTTTATGGTGAAAAAGCGGATATTACAAAGTTGTCAATTCAAGATGCTAGAGATTTCATTTATTGGCAATTACACGAAAAAAAACAATTCTTAAATCAACCGACATATAAAGTGAAAAAAATAGGCTTGTCTCCAAGTGGAGTGAACACCTATTTGATGTACGCCAAAGCGATTTTTACAATCTTGTGTGAAGAAAAAATTGTTGATAAAAATATTTTCTTGGCAATCGCTCCAATTAAAGAACAACAAAAGCGGATTGAAACGCTTACTGTTTACGAAATAAATAAAATTCTAAATGAATTGAACAAGGAAATGTATTCTGAATTTCGTGAGTATGTAATTTTAAACACTTTATTAGATTCATTCGGGCGGATCACAGAGGTTTTGTCGCTAAAAAAAACAGATATAAACCATGAGAATTTTTCAGTAACGTTCCAAAATACAAAGAATAAAAAAGCTAGGATTGTTCCTGTTACGAAAAAAACAATAAAACTTCTCACAGAAATGATGGAAGAAAACGAGGAGATAAAATCAGATTATATTTTTTTAACTAATCATGGAAAACCTTTGACCTCAACGCCTTTCAGAAAGCACTTGGCGCAAATGGTGGATCGAGCAGGAATTAAAAGAAGAGTTCCACCACATTTATTCCGACACACTGCTAGTGAAATGTTCTTGCGACAAGGTGGCTCTATGAGAGTGCTTCAGCAGATCCTTGGACACTCTGATTTAACCGTTACCCTAAGATACGCACATGTGTTAGACACAACTATAGTCTCTCAACACGGACAGTATTCACCTTTAAATTTGATAGAACAAAAAGAGAAGCGTAAAAGAAAACGCAATATGGGGAGAGATGATTAATGAATCCTAACGGTTAATTTGAGGATCGATGTAGTTTGAGGAGTTATTAAGTCGAAAATCAAATAAAAATGTCAATTGTATACATTTTGGTATACATGCAAAAAAAAGGCTCATCTGCTGACAACAGACAAGCCCACGCGCGTACTCAAATACGCAATATAATAGTTGCATTTAGTCTAAAGGATTTTGTGAAAAAAGTCAAGTCCTAATGGCTTATTTGAGTATGCCCAAAATTAAATTAAAAAATTGGGGGCATTAATCATGAAACAATCAAACATTCAATCATTTAATTACTTATCGAATTTTTCTTCTATTAAAGACCTTAACAATAATATGGAATCATTCCTCAGTTGTCACAAGAGCGATTTGACAACTGGCGAACTCCATATCTTCAAAGAACTTCTACGCTACTCCTGTGTAACGATAGGGGTATCTAACGCTTCCATCCGTACCTTATTGAAATCTCTCCAAAATAAAAAAATCAAACTCTCCGAAGCAACCTTTCACCGATTTAAACGGAAGGCTGTTAAGTTTGGCATACTTGAAATTCACTCAACCGAACGCGCTAATGGCTCTCAATCGTCCAACGTTTACGTAATTCAGCGTTTTATAAATTCTGGGACTTCTATTTCATCTTCAAATGACACCCGCGCCAACGATCATACAGAGCCTCAAACAGCACCAGATCAAGGTTCTGAAATTGAGACGATGACACCCCGAAAAACTGATGTAATATATAAAACTTACAACAAAAATATAAATAAACGTTATAAGGACTTGTCGCATGAATCACATGAATCTTTTCAATCACATGAATTAACATCCAATAAAGTCCCAACTACATTTAAAAACTTGGCTAAAATGCTCAATAATGGCTATAAACAAATTGAATCCCTGTGGAGAGTGGTAACAATCAACACTCACCATCTGACTCACTATAAGTCCGCTGATAAGGTTTCACTGGCTGAACGCAGCTTTTATCAACTCATAAGAAATATGAAGGCAGGGCGCAAGATACGCAATGTTGAAGCCTACTATACGGCTATTTGCAAAAATATAATTGAAGCAGATTATCATGAATGGTTATTTGAAGAAATGTACGAAGCTGGTGTTTGATAAAGTCGAACTCTCCATGTGAGACTCACTCCTTTATAAGTATAAAGTAGGTAAATTAGAGGATTGTAGGAACGTTAATATATAAGGGGAAAACAGGGATTTGGGTGTTCAAATTATAATCTGAACACCCTCTTGAACACTTCCTGTCTTAGTTTGAGTGTGATTATTTTAAACTTCCTAGGACGTTTCCAGATCTTTAAAGGAAGTTAAAAACCTCTTTAAAACACAATAAAATTGGCTGGATATCTGCCTGTCCACAAGTGTTCTAAACAGGATTCTTAAATAAATACTAAATATATGGGCATTTATTTACATCTTACGAATACCATTTAAAATACGAATCATGTTTCTAAAAAGAATGGTAAAAGGGTACTCACACTAGAATACGAAGAATCCATATGCATCAATAAAAACAGCCTGGCTCAAACCGTTCCCCCAAAGAGAGACTATTTAAGAATACTTAAAGGGTGGAGGACGATGATTATGATTATCGAATTAGGTGGATGTTTGATTGCGGGTGGTGTCATCGCAGGGGCAAATTTTTTATATTATGGTGGTGGCGGAAATGACCATAAGAAGATTGAAATAATATGCAAGAACTGTGGGTTATTTATTAAAGATGAAAAGAGTAATTCAAAGAAGACAATTCGTATCTTTAGGAAGTCCAGCATACCTAATGGCATTGAGTATGTTTATCAAATACCAATAGGTATGAAGTTTAAGGACTTCGAATCAAAAATTGATAATTTTCAAGATGGATTAAACGCTAAAAGATCAGTGTTGGATTTCTCTTTGCAGGACTTGAAGCAATTGAAACTAGATAGAACCATAATCAAACAGATTCAAATGTTATCAGATAAGAGGTTGAAGCTTAGGAAAGAGGTTGAATTATTATGGGATGGAATGTTGAAGGTTCGAGTATATAATGAGCCGTTGCCCACAATGATACCACTTACAGATGAAATGTTGAGTAAATGTAATGGATGGGAAATTCCTTTGGGTGTCAGCAGAAAAGGCTTAATTAAGCACGATATGGAAAATGGTCATATGTGTGTGGCGGGCATAACTCAGTATGGGAAAACTGTGTTTCTCAAGATGCTTGTAACTTCATTGATTCACAGGAAGCCACAAGATGCTCAATTTCACTTACTAGACCTTAAAGGCGGGTTAGCCTTCAACAGATTTAAAAAGTGTTCACAGGTGAAAGATGTAGCTTACGACTTGGATTCTTCATTGGAAGTATTAGAAAAAATCATGGCTGATATGAGAGCAAGGTGGACTATTTTCAGAGAAAAAGGATTTGAGAACATTCGTGATTCTAAGATTAAGACCAGAAACATCATTATTGTTGATGAAGGGGCAGAACTTTCAAGTGCTGGTACTAAGGGTGATGAGCAGAAAAAGAAGAGAAAATGTGAGCAACTACTTTCAGAAATAGCAAGGTTGGGGAATGGGCTAGGTTACAGATTGATTTATTGCACCCAATATCCTACTGCCGATGTTCTCCCGAGACAAATAAAACAGAACTCACCAACTAAAATTGCCTTTAAATTGACTAATCAAACAGCATCGGAAGTGGTTATTGATGAATCTGGTGCAGAGAAATTACCTCTGATTCAAGGAAGGTGCATTGTACTCAGAGATAAAAAAGAAATTGTCCAATGTCCCTACATTGATAATGACTTCATTACCAAGAAAATCACACCACACATAAACATTCTTTCAAGGAGTGAAGATGTTGAGCTTAAAAAAGCACATTCTCAAGGAGCAGAGAACAGACGAAATATTAAATTCTTTGAAAAACCTAGATTATCTCAGCACAACACAAATAAAAGTTCTGCATGATTTAAAAAGCCAAAGGAATACATCAAGGGTTTTAAATGGGATGAAGGAGTATTTGAGCCATTTTAGGGATGATGAGAATATCTATTATCTTTCATCGGAGGGAAGGCTTAGAACTGGCTCTATGGTTGTTCGCAGGAAGACAATTCAGGCTAGGCATTATATTATGAGGAATCAACTTTACATCACCTACAAGAAGCCGCGAGATTGGGTTAATGAGGTTGAAATGGGGGTTGAAGGTCAATTTTCTGTCATTTGTGATGCCACATTCACTTATAAAGATATGAAGTATATTGTCGAGGTGGATAATACTCAAAAAATGTCAATAAATAAGAAGAAATTGGAGAAATATAAGAAGTTAGTTGATCTTGGATTTTTCAAATCACCTCCTGCTTTTATATGGGTGACAACAACTGAAAGAAAAAAAAATAAAATTCAACAATTATGCGATGAATACAGGCTAAGGTGTAGAGTTTTTACTATGTTTGAGATCGACATTGACTGTTAGGAGGAGATTTAAATGGCAAGAGTGGAAACAATGTCTATTTCTGAATTTATGGCAGGTAGCAATAATTGGAGAAAAGAACAGAAGCAAATTGAGAAGGTTTTGAAAAATAGTCAAAAGAGAGTGAAGAAAATTCTCGACAACAAAGGACTCTCTACCTCTGCATTGTTGCCTGTAGTTGCCGTTCTTAGCTATCCTGCCCACCCTGCCCATGCATCTATAAACAATGTTCAAGCAGTGCCTGTCAATGTTGTTAGTGATGCCGTAAATGGAGTTGTATTCGGTAAAATAATGGACGCTTTTGCTCCGTTGCTAGGACTTCTGCAAGCCATAGCACATCCTCTTTGTTTGTTAGGAATGACGGCAGGTTGTTTATTTTGGATGTTGAATCAAAAGGAAAAAGGATTGTCGATGATTACTAATGCTGGAATTGGTTATATTCTGGTGCAGTTGATGCCATTTTTAATGTCAATGTTAGAAGAGATTACCAAGACGTTGTAGAAATTATTTTATAAGCCCTGCACATAAGGGCTTTTTTTTATTTTGTAGAAAATTGAACAAAGATCACTCTGGTAAGTAATTTTATTTATTACCAGAGTGATCTTTGTTCAAAAAATAAGCCTTATTTTTATTGTGAAAAATTTATTTAATTAAAAGGTTACAAAACACAGTCCATAAGGCTATTTATTATGAAGGGGTAGTATTGAGTTTTATTTAACCCTGAATCAAGTACCTTTTTACACAAGCAAATCGCTTCGCTTAAAAATATTTGTTACGCATTCGCTTCACAAATTATTTTTATTTGTTGCGATGCAAAAAGGTACGCCAAAAACATCGCTGAACAAATTGACGTTGATTTAGATGGAATGAAAAATAAAAATAAAGACTTAATCAGCGATTGCGCTACTTGTCGCAGGTCTTCACAAGTGGTTTTCTTGTGAAGAGATGGTTCAAGTAGCAGAGTGATTTTGTTGCCCTAAGAAAATTGAACAAAGATCACTCTGGTAATAAATAAAATTACTTACCAGAGTGATCTTTGTTCAAAAAATAAAATAACAAAAGGATGAAATGAAATGGAAGAAAAAGAAATGGTGAAAATTAATTTAGAAAATGCAGTTATGGAAAAGGGAACGGCAGGAATGATTAAACAATTTAATCAGAAGAAAGAAGCATCTAAGAAGAAAAAAGGTACAATAAATTCAAATTATACTAACATTCTGATAGAATCCTATGAATGTGATTGGGAGACGGTTCTGATTAGTGGAAGCGGAGCAAATAGAGATATAACTTGTATAGGAAGAAAAGAAACATCTAACATCCGTGAAGATAAGCGTATCAGTAATGGTACTTGGAAAATTCCATACACAAAAAACCTTGATATTATTGTTGTTTCACACTTAGAAAATCTTAACATTGCAGTTGGTGAACAAACACTTAATAAATGGTGTTTGGATTTTGGATTGATTAATGAATCGACATATCAGCTAGTAAAATCAAAAAATAATTTGAAGGCAAAAGACAGTCACATTGAGAAGTTGAAAGAGAAAAAAATCATCAACAATGGTCAAGAGCGAATTATCAATGACTATATTGATTATGTGAAAGAGCTTCAAAAACAATTAGCTGGAACACTTGAACGGATGAAAAAAATTAATATTATTAACTTCACTGAAAAGATAGTTGGAGTAAATGAAGAAGGTCAAAAAGTCGAGCTTGACGGAATCACAATTGATAGACTTCAACGGAAAAACCGAGAATTAAAAGAGGTTTATCAAGTTGATACGTGGACGATCAACACTTTAACAAATAAGAAAAATGTCAAAGAATTTAATGAGGAATGGAGAAATTTTCTTCACACCATTACTAATGTGGCAGGAGAACCTTTAGAACTTGATTTTTATTACACGGCATACATAATCAACTTAAAAGCAACAAAGAAGAAAATCATCAAATACTTAGGAAAATATAATAATGAAGTAATTGAAGTTTTTAAGGATAATCCAGAACAATTTGTCATTAATAATAAAAATGACTTTCAACAGAAAAGAAATGTTTTTGTGTACGATAGAGCCTATAAAAAGGAGCAGAATTTTCTGGATGGCAAATCTTACAAAAAACAAAATGAAGAATTACTTGAAGAGTTTGGCGGTAAAGAAAAGAAAGTATTTATTCCTCAACCAGAAAATTTCACGTTTGATGAGGAGTATTATCAGCTTTATTTCCAATATTTATATGCAACAAAAATAAAAGATCTTCAGGAGTATTACAATCATACTTTTTAATTAAAGCAATGTTGTAATTATTTTTGTCTTATTTTGGCGATCGATTCCTTATCCAATTCATAATGAAAAATGATACTTTTAGTATGTAAATACAACTGGGAGGATGTGTTGTGATGGTGATATTTATCTGTATTTTAATTATGTTAGTATGTTTTACGATAGTGGTATTAATGAATAAAAGTGAAAGTAATAATGAAGAAATAAGAAGAGAAAAAGTTGAAGAAATTATTAAAGAAAATCAAATCAATATCAGTAAGAGGTTTGATTGCAAATCATCCTATACTTTAATTAATGATTCAGAATCAAAATGTTTCTGGTGTATTATTAACTCTGATGTGGTAAAAAAATTTAATTATAAAGATATTATTCAAGTCGAGTTGAAGCAAGATGATGAATCTGTCATATCCACATCAAGAGCAAGTCAGCTCGGAGGAGCATTAGTTGGTGGAGTTTTAGCAGGTGGAATTGGTGCTGTTATTGGTGGTTTAAGTGGAAAACAAAAACAACAAAAAGATGTTAAAAATGTCGAATTAGTTTTGACTTTGGATGATTTAGATGACCCATTTTTCAAAATAGAATTTGCCTATTTTCATAAACCTGTTGAGACAAATTCTTATTTATATTTAGTAGCATACGAAGAAGCTTACGCTTGGTTTAAGTTGACGGAAGTAATTTTAAGAAGAAATGACGCAATTAAAGATAAAAACTATAACTTATAAATTTTAGAAGCAGAACAGGAGGATTCTCACCTGTTCTTTTTGTTTTGTGGATTTTTAAAAATATTATTTTTTAAAAAAGGTTACAAAACACAGTCCATAAGGCTATTTATTATGAAGGGGTAGTATTGAGTTTTGTTTAACCTTACTCCTCATAAAACGCTCACAAACTCCATTTAAGAGGTTTTAGTGATTTATAAGGTCTAGGTATTGGAAATAAGAAACAAGCACCATATACGGAATGTGTGTGCTTCAAATAAAAAGGATGGTTAAAATGGAAAAGAAAATGAAAGAATTAATTAAAAACTACAAAGAAAATGAAAATGAAGAGATTGTAGAGAGAATTTTAAAGTTTGCTGATGCTGATTTGACAGATCTTAAATACGATGAGGGAACAGAAGCCCCAAGTGTTGAAGATCCTTTAATGTATGTGGCGTATCGTATTCGGGCTTTGATGATGAAAGATTGTTTCCGAGAAAGAAATCAGCGTCACATTTTTGAAGCTAGTCAGCAGGATAAACTGGAGTACCAGCAGTTATTTTCTGGTAAGAACGGACAAGATCTATACAATGGCGATGCTGAAGATAGTTGGATTAATGAGTTAGCGGAGAATCCACAACTAGACGTTGATGTAGATGAAATGTGCGAATATAATTTTTCGTCAGTCTGGAGAAACGAAAAGAAATTAATTAAACACTATGGTGGGCAAGCATATGAGTTGTTTAATTTATGTAAAAAGTTTAGCAAATTAAGTCAGGACAGTGAAGAGTTTAAACAGGATTTTATCGATACAAAAGAAAAATTAATACCTTACTTTGTGGAATCGCTTAAATATGGATTGATCAGAGTTGATGTTGAAAAAAGTGAAAAAGAAATTGTTAAATACATAAATTTAGTCATAAATTCAAGGTTTTTTGATGCGCAAATCAAAGCAACAGAAAAAAAGCGTGTGAAAAATGAAGGAGTTTCATATGTGATAAAGCCTACTTTTGACGTTGATGACAATGTTATCTGGATGATGATTCTCAAAAAGAGTCTTCTTTATGTTGGGGTTGATGCTTTTGATGAACACTTGAACGACAATCAAAAGGAGTTCATGTTGAAGGTTTATAAAACTGTAAAAGAAGAAATTGAAGCAGAAAATCAAAACGCTTTTCACTTCGATAAGGATGGCAAACCGTATATGAATAAGCGATATTTTGCTGATTTGATGGGCATGGGCGAGAATAATTTTAAAAATAAGTTAAAGCGCTTAGAGGATAATATTGGTGGTAATTGGAAGTCTGTGTTTAGTGATTTTTATAGTAACAAGGCTATGTAAGCGGTGTTACAAGGAGGTATATCTATACTAATTATGAAAGGTTACAACCCCTTTCAGCTATGTTTAATTTTCCTCCCGTAGATTAAATGTTTTTTGAGAAGAAAGGGATATTTCCCTTTCTTCTTTTTTAATTTCTTAAAGAAAAGGAAGATGAAAAATGGAAAAAATTACTTTTTATATGGTGAACGATGATAAAATAATGATTGATCTTAGAACTTATTCAGAGAGACAAGTTGAAGCTCTGATAGAGTCAGTCTTGAATAAGGAAGTAGTTTATGTTTCTAGGGAAAATAAAACGATTTTTATCAATTGTAAGCATGTTGTTTCGGCTGAATTAGAGTAAAAATGGGTAAGAATACAAAATTAGAAAAAATAGATGTTGCAAAAATAAAATATCTCATTCGATTAGGTGAGTTGAATCTGCAACAAATTGCGAATCAGTTTGGTGTGGATGGCTCAATGGTTAGCCGTATAAAGAGTGGTAAACGTTGGGCAGAGATTGAGATTGATGAATCTGGAAACTTGATTGAAAAAGAATTTTTACCGATTGAAAAAGAGTTTTTACCAGAGGATTATACAGTTATTGTAAGTGAGAGTTATAAGGAGCAAGAACGAATTGAAGAAGAAAGTTACATACATAGATGTTTATTTGTTGAGAGTTACTTCATAAAAAAGGGTAAATATTATATTCAACCTGCAACAGTAGAATCAAAAAGATATATAGGTGGAATCTGGAGAAGTCGAAGTTTTCTATTTGATGATTTTGAAGACTTTATCGCTCATGTTGCATTATCCGTGACTGAGGGCGTTATGAAATTTAAATCGAATGACGCTGATTTTAATTGGCAGATGGTTAATGCTGAGGGGTATAAAGAAAATCGTATATTGCATGATTACATCAACAAGAAGATAAAAACAGACATTCAAGAGTATGCTAATCAAATTAATGACGTGTATAAAGAACAGAAAAATCTCGAGATGACATGGGTTAAACCGATTATTAAAAGCTTTGATTTTGTCAATGAAACCGAAGAGGGAAGTTTTTCTTTATCTGATGAAATATCATCTGAAATGAACTTGTTTCATGTCGATGAAAACAGGTATTCAATGAACCATTTTCTTCAATTTTTCTATGAGAACGTTAATGAATTGAACAATGATCAGAATGATTTTCTGAAGGTGATGGAGTTTTTTCAAAGGGATAGAAACTGCCAGTACACAGCTCCCTACAGAGCGATTGAGAATAAACCGTATAGTGAAAGAGCTAAAGCAAATCATTATAAAAGGATTCGTCAGAAGATGGATGCATTATATAAGAGTGAAAAGAAACTCACTCACATTCAAATGGATGCCAAAAGAGAGTTGAAATTTTGGGCTGGTTTAGTTGAAATTGTTGAAAGCGATGAAAATTTAAATTCTCAAAATGAAGAGTTAAGTATTTGGGTTAGTGAGAGAATGAACTTTGATTATTTGGATGTTGTTTTTGAACAAATGGAGCAGTTGGAGATCTTAGAAATTGTAAGAAGTGAAATGACAAATAAAACTTTATACAGAGTTTATGCTTTAGTCGTGGAACGAGTGGAGCAGTTGAAAAAAGTGATCAGAGGATAAATAAGGGAATATCAAAAAAAAGGAAGATAAAAAATGTTAGGTTTTTTAAAAAAGGAAAATAAAAATGTTATTGAAAATGTTTTGTGTGATTCGTGTGGAAATACTTTTACAGTTAAGAAAATTGAAAGTAAGCATGTGGGTGAATATAAAGGGTTTAACGTGATTTTTAACTTCTTCTCATGTAAGCGTTGCCGTGAAAGGTTTTTTGTTGGTGTGGATTGCAAGCGCTTCAACGAAATGGTTCAAGAAATGAGAAAAAATTATCAAAGTATAAAGTTGATGAACGAATTGAAGAATAAAAATGAGATTGATTCATTATTTGAGAAGAACAAGTTGTTGGAAATCGAAATTAAGCAATTGACAAATGAGTTAAAAACATATTTTCATGATTGGAAATAAAAAAGGACACCGCCAGAGATGGTTAAAGGTGTTCTTTTTTGTTTGCGGCAAAACAATAAACAATAAACTATAAAGGATAAATGATATTGAAGCAAGTTGAAATTGAAATGATTGAAAATGAAATTTGGAAAAGTTTAAAAGGTATCGTTGAGTACGGTGATTATTATGAAGTTAGTAACTTAGGTCGAGTGAGAAGTTTATCAAGGGTTGTTGAGACAAAAAGAGGTAAGCGGAAATGTGAAGGAAGGATTTTGAAGCCTTCTTTTAGCAATGGTTATTTAGTAGTGAGTTTATGTGAAAATAAAAAACAGAGAACTTTTACAATTCATAGACTTGTCGCCATAGCATTTATTGAGAACCCAGAAAATAAAAAAGAAGTTAATCATAAAAATGGAATAAAGCATGATAATTGTATTGAGAATCTTGAATGGGTAACACCAAAGGAAAATATTAAACATGCAATAGAGAATGGATTAATTAATAACAGAGGTTCTAACAATGGAGAATCAAAGTTAACTGAATCAGAAGTTAGAGAAATTCGATTCTTGATTGATATTGGTGAAAAGCAAGTAAAAATAGCCAAGATGTTCGATGTTAGTGATGCAATAATTTCTAGTATTAAACTTGGTAAAAATTGGAGTCATGTTAGTTAAATTTAGCTTACAAGTTTTTTGGTGTAAAGTTTTTGAAATGTGAGTTAAATTGAGAGAAAACAAGGAATTAACAAGGGTAAAAGGGATTAGTAAGGGTATTAGAAAACCGCTTAACAAAGGAGTTAAGGGGTTATTTGTCGTGGGTTGGTGTTTGGTTTTGAGGTTGGGTGAGATTAGTGGGGGTTTTTTAAAATAAATCTATAAATATTTATACCCTTCCCAGAATTTTCAAAATAACTACTCCTATATTTTTTTAACTACCCTCATAATGAAAGGAAGTGAATTAAATGCACGAAAGATATAAATTGACAGAAAAAAAAATGAAATTGATTGAGTTA
>Ga0307505_10000999_pt1 | contig 25868 bp, 22 predicted proteins | sample 23_S_MG_FD_202183 | JGI IMG/M metagenome (GOLD analysis project Ga0307505, IMG submission 202183) | Soil microbial communities from Populus trichocarpa stands in riparian zone in the Pacific Northwest, United States - 23_S | ecosystem: Environmental > Terrestrial > Soil > Riparian zone > Trees... | reverse complement strand
GGCAGCTCGCCGGTGAGGGGACGACGATCCTGCTGACGACGCAGCACCTCGAAGAGGCCGAGCAGCTCGCCGACCGGATCGCCATCCTCCATCAGGGCCGGATCATCGTGAACGGCACGCTCGCCGAGCTCAAGGGACTCCTCCCTCCGGCGACGGTGGAGTACGTCGAGAAGCAGCCGACGCTCGAGGAGGTCTTCCTCGCGATCGTCGGCGACGACCAGCCCGAGGAGGGGAAATGACGACGCACTACGTCGGCGACACCGCCGTCCTCACCGGCCGGTCGCTGCGCCACATCCTGCGCAGCCCCGACACGATCATCACGACGGCGGTCACCCCCGTCGCCATCATGCTGCTGTTCGTGTTCGTGTTCGGCGGCGCGATCGACACGGGATCGTACTCTTCCATCGACTACATGCTGCCCGGCATCCTTCTCATCACGATCGCCTCGGGCATCGCCTACACCGCCTACCGGCTCTTCCTCGACCTTCAGAGCGGGGTCTTCGAGCGCTTCCAGTCCATGCCGATCGCCCGGTCGAGCTCCCTGTGGGCGCATGTGCTGACCTCGCTGGTCGCCAACCTGGCATCGCTCGCCATCGTCGTCGGCGTCGCGTTCGTCCTGGGATTCCGCACCGGCGCCGGAGTGCTCGGGTGGCTCGCCGCCGTCGGCATCCTGATCCTGTTCACCCTCGCGCTGACGTGGATCGCCGTCATGGCGGGCCTGTCGGCCAAGTCGGTGGACGGCGCCAGCGCGTTCTCATACCCGCTGATCTTCCTTCCGTTCATCAGCTCGGCGTTCGTCCCCACCGACACGATGCCCGCCCCGGTCGCGTGGTTTGCGGAGAACCAGCCGGTGACCCCGATCGTCAACACGCTTCGGGACCTCTTCGCACAGCAGCCGATCGGCGGCGGCATCTGGATCGCGCTGGGCTGGTGCCTCGGCATCCTCGTTGCCGCGTACTTCGCCGCCATGGCGATCTACCGGCGACGGATCAGCTAGCGGAGGGCACGATGACGGATGCCGCGCATTGCGGCATCCGTCGCCTTGATCTATGCCTTTGCGGCCATATGGGGCGCGTAGGCTGGCCCTAGCGATCGGCATCCGCCTGTGGCTCCGCGTCGACCCTCCTCTCACCCCCTGGGTCGGCATCCGACCAGAGGATCGCGCATGGCCACCATCGCTCCACCGGCCCGGCTCGGGCCCGTCCGTCAGACCTACGCCGGCCGCGAGACGTTCCCTCCCATCGCCCGTGCGTACACGCAGGTCGCGGAGGTCATCCGCGAGACCGGCCTGCTGCGGCGCGCCGAGTGGTTCTACGCCCTGGTCGGCACGGCGATCCTTCTCGGGTTGGGTGGCGCGATCACCGGCTTCATCCTGCTGGGCGACAGCTGGTTCCAGCTGCTCATCGCGGCGGCCCTCGGCATCCTGCTCACCCAGGTGTCATTCATCACACACGAGCTCGCGCACAAGCAGGTCCTCGCCTCGGGCCCCGCGAACGACCGGCTCGGCCGGATCCTCGCAGCCGGCGTCGTCGGCATCAGTTACTCGTGGTGGAACAACAAGCACAACCGCCACCACTCGAACCCGAACAAGGTCGGCAAGGATCCCGACATCGAGGTCGACACGATCAGGTTCCTCGAGGAGGACGCGGCGAAGGCGAGTCGGCTCGGCGCGCTGATCACCCGCAAGCAGGGCTGGTTCTTCTTCCCGCTCCTCACTCTCGAGGGGCTGAACCTGCACTACCTCGGTCTCAAGCACCTCTTCTCGCGCGGCGAGGTCAAGGGCCGCTGGATCGAGCTCGGCCTCATCGCCCTGCGCTTCGCGCTGTACCTCACCCCGCTCTTCCTGCTTCTGCCCACCGGCATGGCGTTCGCCTTCCTCGGCGTGCAGCTCGCGGTGTTCGGCGTCTACATGGGCGCGTCGTTCGCCCCGAACCACAAGGGGATGCCGATCATCGCCCACGACGCGAAGCTCGACTTCTTCACGAAGCAGGTGCGCACGTCCCGCAACATCCGCGGCGGCTGGTGGGCGACGACGCTCATGGGCGGGCTGAACTACCAGGTCGAGCACCACCTCTTCCCGAGCATGCCCCGGCCCTACCTGTCGAAGGCGCGCGAGATCGTGATGGAGCAGTGCCGCACGCTCGGCGTCCCCTACACCGAGACCAGCCTGTGGGAGTCGTACGGGATCGTCATCGCGTACCTGAACCGCGTCGGCCTCTCAGCCCGGGACCCCTTCGACTGCCCGATGGTGAACCGCTTCCGTCCGGCCTGAGCCTTACGGCGTTTCCGCCCCGGAGACCGCCCCCGCTGTTCGCCTGTCACAACACGCCGGCAGCACCCGCCGAATGCGACAGGCGAGCGAACGTGCGGTGACGTGGACCTGGCTGAGAACCGCTGCGCTGGGCTGACATCCGAGGCGACACCCCGGGCGACGGCCCTGCTCCGCGGCGTGTCGCGGCGATCTCCAGCCCATCGAGACCAGAGGTCGAAGTCGACGGATGCCGGGCGCCCGGCATCCGTCGGCCGACTCACCCCGGCGCGACGCCCAGGCCGCGGAAGAGGAACGTCAGGATCTCTTCGGACAGCGGCGCCAGCTCGGCGTCGACGTCGCGCTGCACCGGGGTGATCACGACGTCGAGGAGGCCCTCGACGAGAAGGACGGCTGCCGGCAGCGGCATCCGTCGGAACTCGCCCGCATCCATGCCGGTTGCGAGGATGCTGCGCAGCAGCGCGGTGTCATCGTCCGTGCCGGTGAGGTAGAGCGGTACGCCGTCGGCACCGCGGTGGGACACCACGATGTCCAACCCGGCCGCCATCTCGTGCCGATGGCCGTCGATGTGGGCGAGGTAGCTCTGCGCGTAGGCGCGCAGGCGTCCCGTCGGCGTCGTCTCCGCAGCGACGGCGGCTTCGACCGCCGCGTCGAGCGCGATATACACATGCTCGAAGACGTGCAGCAACAGGGCGTCCTTCGAGCCGAAGTAGTAGACGATCGCGCTCTTGGCCACGCCCGTGCGCCGCGCGATCTCGGCGAGCGACGCACGGTGGTAGCCGATCTCGTTCACCGTGGCGATGGCGCCCTGGAGGATCTGGTCGCGACGCGCGGTCTCGATGAACGTGCGCTGCCCCGCGGGCCGCGCACTTCGCTCGTCTGTCCGCATGCTCCGACTCTAGGCCGCGGCGGATGCCGGTTCGGGATCGACGAACTCGTCGATGAGACCTGGCGCTGCTCGCGCGGCGAACGACACGGCGTCGGGTGCTGCGACGTCCCTCGCCTCGTAGGCCGACCACCCCGCCGCGGTCATCGCCGCCACCGTGCTGAGCCCCAGCCGTCGCTGCAGGATCGACTGCCGCACGGCGATCGTGCTCACCGCGTCGCGGCGCAGGGCCGAGGTCGCGCGACTCATGAGACCGCCGCGCACGATGAGGTAGTCCCCCACGATCGCGTGCCCGAGCGCCCGGTACGCGACGACCGCTGCGGCCAGGCACACCGGCCAGACGCCGAGCGCCGCCCATAGCACCCACACCGGAGCCGCTCCGGTCGCCACGGGCAGAGCGACGAGCGCCACGACGACACCCGCGGTCGCGGTCGCCCACCACAGTCTGCGGCGCAACGCGGCGCGCGGATGTCGCGGAAGGTCCACCTCGAGAGGACTGGGCACGCCCAGCACACGCGCGCCCACCTCGCGCGCGACGCTCTTCGGCCCGCGCGGGAGGATCGCCGTCGGCTCGTTCAGGTCCCAGATGCCGAGGCCCGTCGTGATGACGTTGGTGTCGGCCATTCCCATCCACCGCCAGAGCAGCGGCTCCGAGATCGTCAGGCCGCGCATGCGCGCCTCGTCGCGGTTCACCTCTCGCGTGCTGAGCAGCCCGCGCCGCGTCCGCAGGAAGCTGCCGTCGCTCGACCGCACGCGCGCCAGCTCGAACCGCCAGTACGAGACGAGGAAGTTCACGCCCATCCCGACGGCGCCGACGAAGCCGGCGAAGACGAGGGCGATGACGATCGTTCCGAGCGGGCCGAGCTCGTCCCAGTCCGCGAGGCTCGTTGCGACGTCGAGCAGGTTCATGCCGAACGACGACGCGAGCCAGAACGCCCCCCAGAGAAGACCGGCGGCCATGAGGTAGGCCCAGATGCTGAACAGGTTGTACACGACCCACCACGGGCGCAGCGTCGCGAACACCTCCGTGTCGGCGGAGCCTCGGGCCTGCGAGCCGCGAGGGGGAACGGATGCCGCGGCCGCCGGCCCCGATTCGTCGCCGCGGCCGGAGTCGGCGAGATCGCGCTCGGCGGCGGTCAGCTGCACCGCGGCACGCTGCACTGCGGCACCCTGCACTGCGGCACCCTGCACTGCGGCACCCTGCACTGCGGCACCCTGCACCGCGGCACCCTGCGCCGCGGCACCCTCGCGGATCAGCTCGCGGCGGAGCCGCTCGGCATCCGTTCGGGTGAGCGCGTCGAGAAGGAACGCGGCCTCTCCCGCGCTGGTCTGCTGTCCCGCGCCGATCGCGACGACGCGGAGTCCCGCGAGACGGTGACGCAGCTTCGCCGAGGTGTCCACGCTGCGGATCCGGTCGCGGCGCACGGATCGGCGCCGGCGGACGAACACGCCCGTGCGGCGCTCGATGTCGCTCTCGCTGACGCGGTAGCTGGTGAACAGCCACCGCACGGCGTCGACGATCGCCCCGATGACTCCCCACGCCGCGACCGCGATCAGCGGCCACAGCGCGCCGAAGGACACCTCGACCTGGAATACGGCGATCGCGACCACCGCGGGCAGCAGCGAGACGACGCTCTGCACGAGGTCCACCCAGATCACACGAACACTGAGCCGGCGCCACTCGCCGTCGGCGGCCGGAGTCGGCCCCGGAGAGCGCTGCGTGCTCACGTGGCATCGCCTTCCGAGAGCTCGGCGACCACCGCGAGGCGGGTCGCCGCCTCCTCGGCAGTCGTCCGATCGAGGCCGTTGATGTCGATCGAGCCGTACGACGAGGCTGTCGTCACCCGCAGGGTCGACAGGCCGAGCAGCTGTTCGAGGGGCCCGCGCACCGCATCGACCGTCTGGATGCGCGAGCTCGGCGCGACGCGCCACTCGCGCACGAGCCAGCCGTTCGAGGCATAGGTGGCGTGCTCGGTGATCTCCCACCGGTGCACCGCGTACCGCCACCACGGCTCGATCAGGAGCTTCGCCAGCAGGATCGCCGACACTCCGGCAATCGGCGCGGCGAGCCACACCCGTACCGGCTCCCACAGCACCGCCGCCACGACGAGCGCGGCGAGAAGGAGCCCCCAGCGCAGCAGGGCCCGCAGCATCCACCACACGATCGCACGTCGTTCGATGCGCAGCCGCGGCAGGCGGACGGACGGCACGCTCGGATGATCATCGCTGAGGGGGTGCACGTTCGTCCTTCCGGTGCGTCCATTCTGACCGATCGGTTCAATGATAGACCGATCGGTCGAGAACGTCCAGAGTCCGCACCTGTCACGCTCGGCTGGGCGCCGGAACGACACGCCGCGCCGGGGCACCGAGCACCGGCGTGTCGCGGCAGGCGTCAGCCCACAGCAACGCGAGGTCTAAGGTGACGGATGCCGGGTGCCCCGGCATCCGTCGCTCGAGCCACTCACGCGGCGGCGAGCACACCCTCCAGCCGCGCGTAACTGGCCTCCATGCCGTCGGTCATCCCGGTGGCGAGCACCATGTCGCGCGTGTCCTTGTCGGGGTACTCGATGAGCAGCGTGATGAGGGTCGCGCCGTCCTCCTCGTCGAGGTTCAGGTCGTTGAGTGTGGACGGGAAGTCCGTCCCGGTCATGTGCTCGGTCGTCACCGCACGTCTCGGCGCCTCGCTGACGAGGGTCTCGCCGTCGAAGCCGAAGCGCTCGCCGACCCCGGTCCCTGAGCCCGTCGAAGGGCCGGTGGGCTCCCACTCGTACCGGTACTTTCCGCCCACGCTCGGGTCGACGTCGCAGACCGAGAGGCGCCAGCCGTCGGGTCCGAGCATCCACTTCTCCAGCAGCTCGGGCTCCTGGTGCGCCCGCCACACGAGGTCTCGCGGCCCCTCGATGAGACGCGTGATGCGCACGTGGGTGTCGTCGATGAGCTCGGTCTGCGTGCCCTTGCCGGCCGAGTAGGCCCGCAGCCCCGCCAGCACGAGGTCGAGCTGGTTGATGGCCATCGTGGAGCCCTCGACGGCGCCGAATTCGACGACCTGCTCGAGCGCTTCGGCAGAGGCGAAGTGCGAGACGTTGACCAGTCGCGAGCCGGTATCGGTCGACTCGAACGAGAACTCCACGCGCATGACGGGCATGCCGTCGAGCGGGGCGCCGTCCTCATTGGCGAAGTTGTCGAGCACCGTGAATCCGCGTGGCTGGTCGATCTCGAGGAACTCCCACGATCCGAACGACTTCTCGCCCTGGGGGCTCGTCATGTAGTACCTCGCGTGTCCGCCGACCGTGAAGTCGAAGGACGGGAACGTCGCCGGCCAGCCGGGAGGGCCCCAGAAGCGCTCGAGCTGGCGCGGGTCGGTGAACACCCCCCACAGGCGCTCGACGGGTGCGGCGAAATCGGCCGTGAGCGTCATCGTGAGTGCTTCGGCATCGGTGGTGACGTCGGTGACGGGCATGTCACTCTCCTTCGGTGATGGGTTCTTCGGCGGGGGCGGCATCTGCCGCGAGGAGTTCGTCGATCCGGGCGATGCGGGACCGCCACAGCTCTTCGTAGCGGGCGAGCAGCGCGCGGGCGCGGGCGATCATGGCCGGATCCGCCCGCACGAGACGCTCGCGACCCTCGGCGCGCTTGACGATGAGCCCGGCCGCCTCGAGCACGGCGACGTGCTTCTGCACCGCGGCGAACGACATGTCGTAATCGCGGGCGAGCGCCGAGACCGAGTGCTCGCCCTCGATCGTGCGGCGCAGGATGTCGCGACGAGTCGCTGCCGCGAGCGCTTGGAACACGCGGTCGATCTCGTCATCGGTGAGCTCCGTTTGTACAACCATTTGGTTGTATATTACGGATGCCGCGACCTGTTGTCAATAGCCATTCGTGTCGGGAACGGGTTCACGTTGCACTGATGCGTCTTCCTCGGCTTCGAAGACCGACATGATGACCGTCGCCGTGCTGGTGAAGCCGATGGCGAGGGCGAGAAGGAGAGAAGGGATGAAGTCGCTCGGCGACGGGATCCAGCCGCCGAGGATCCACGGCAGGGCAACCAGGGCCACCACTGCGAGCGAGGTGAGGATCTCGTTCGCGGCCAACGCGAGAGACCTCCTCGTCGCGCCCTTCTTCACGATTCGACGGGACGTGTCGGCGGTGGCGACCACGAGTGCCGCTGCGAGCACCAGGAACGCGACAGCCGCCCAGACCGGCTCCGATCCGACCAGGGCGAGAGCGACGATCAGGGGCAGGCTGTAAGCGATGAGCACCCACCGGGCGCCAGCCCGCATGTACCGGTCCGGCGTGCTGCCTGCGGCGCCGCGGGCCCGGTGCAGCGCCGAATCGAGGTAGAAGAACACCGCCACGATGAACGTGCCGACAAGGGTCGCTGCGATGCCCGCGAGGGCGAGCAGGAACTCGTCGGTTACCTCACGCACTGTCGTCACCTTCCTTCCTCAGGCGGCTTCCTCAGGCGCGTTCCTCAGGCGCGCCGGGATCACGCCGATACACTCGGACACCTCCACGGCGGCACGGAACGCACGCTCGCGGGCTGGCACTGAGATCCGGCCCCTACGACGGATTCGACAGCGCCAGTCGCAGCGGAACGGAGGCCTCGCTTGGGTTTCAACGCCCGCGCTCTTCGCTGATGGAGTTCGCTCCGTCGACCGTGATGAGCTGACCCGTGATGTACGACGCGCCTTCGTCGGCGAGGAACGCGATCGCGTACGCTACCTCGTCAGCGGTGCCGGACCTGCCGACGGGTGTGGCCGCGCCCATCGCCCGCTCGTGATCGGAGGCGGATGAGGTGTCAATCCAGCCCGGAGCGACGGCATTCACCGTAATGCCCGCTGCGGCCATGTCGATGGCCGTCGATCGCGTCAGTCCGACGACACCGGCCTTCGCCGCGTGGTAGGCAACGTCGCCGGCGTAAGCGACGACGGGCCCGGACACCGATGACACGTTGACGATGCGGCCGTAGCCGACAGCCTGCATGAGGCCCACCACCGCGCGAGTCATCAGGAACGACGTGGTCAGGTTTCGATCGAGCGAGGCACGCCAGTGGTCGAGGGATAGTCGGTCGATCGCGCCCGAAGCATACGAGTCGGACATGGAAGTCATCCCGGCGTTGTTGACGAGAATGTCCACGCCGCCGAACGAATCCGACGCGCACGCGACGACAGCGTCCACATCGGCCTGATCGGTGAGGTCGGCGACCACCCCTTCCGCTCGGATACCGGCGGCGCGCAGTTCTGTGACCCGGTCGAAGATGCGATCCGTCGTCGATGTGATCACCACGCGACTCCCGCCGGCGCCGAGACGACGGGCTGCCGCGAACCCGATTCCCTGTGCGCTTCCCGCGCCGGTGATGATGGCGACTCGCTGTTTTTGCGTCGTCATGGCGAAACCTTCCGTTAGCTGTACGACCGCACGATGTTCCCCTCAAGTGAAGACCGTGTGGTCGGCACAGAGTCAACCGCCGGGCTCAGCCGGCGCATCAGACTGCATCGTGTGGTCAGGAAAGTGTCACGGCAAGCTCACCGCCCCGCGCGTCGAACGCCGGATAGTCGTGACACTTGGTGTCGTCTCACTGCGATACCGACACCTCATCTCATCACCTGGGCGCACGCCGCTCGGCGTCGTACTGGCCGATTCCGGCCATGCGGATGGCCGCTTCGTCGGATGCCGTGCGGGAGGTCTGCACGCTGCAATGGAGGCATGAAAGAACAGATCACCTACGCTGGCGAGGCCGACCTCGCCCCTGCCGCGCGTGCCGAGGCTCTCGCCGCGCGCCTCTTCGAGTCCATCGTTCCCGCGATGGAGCTCATGACCGTCGAGCTCGGGTTCCGCCGCGGCCTCTACGCCGGGCTGTGGAAGCTCGGCGATGCGAACGTTGTCGAGCTCGCCCTGGAGTGTGGTGCATCGCCGCGCTACGTGCGCGAGTGGCTGGAGCAGCAGGCCACCGCGGGCATCGTCGACGTCGCCGTCGACGGGGATGCGGCAACCCGCCGCTATACCCTGTCGCCAGCGCACGCCGAAGTGCTGCTGGATGCCGAGAGCCCGTTCGCGATGGCCGGCGTCTCAGCTTTCCTCAGCGGAATGGCCGAGACGTTCGATGCAGTCGTGACCGACTTCGGGCGCGGCGAGGGCGTGACCTACGCCGATTTCGGCGCCTCCGTGCGGCACGCCATCTCGTCGCTCAACCGGCCCGGGTTCACCCTGGCTCTAGGCGAGTGGCTCGCACAGCTGCCGGAGATCGATGAACGTCTCCGCACACGAGCGTCGATCGTCGTCGACGCGGGCTGCGGCACCGGCTGGTCGACAATCGCGCTTGCGCGGCGCTACCCGCTCGCCCACGTGATCGGCGTCGACCTGGATGCGGCATCCATCACCGAGGCGGAAGCGAACGCCGCCATGGCGAAACTGGGCGAGCGCGTGCGTTTCGTCATCGGCGACGCCGGGGACCGGAGGATCCTTCGCCAGCTCGCGCCCGATGGCGCCGCGCTCGTCACGCTGTTCGAAGCGCTGCACGATGCGAACGATCCCGCGGGGGTGCTGGGCGCCCTGGCGAGCATCCTGGATCCGGACGGGGCGATCCTGATCGGAGACGAGAAGGTCGCCGACGAGTTCACGCCCGACGGCGACTTCCTCGAGCGACTGAACTACGGCTTCAGCGTGCTGCACTGTCTCCCGGCGACCATCGCTGAAGGCGACGGAGAGGCGAACGGCACGGTGATGCGTGCACCGGTGCTCGCGCGGTGGGTCGAAGAGGCCGGTCTGTTCGGACCGGACGTGCTGCCGATCGACAACGAGCTGTGGACGTTCTACCGCGTCGGAAGGCGCTGACGAAGGCTGTGGCCCGTGCCTAGACTGGGCCCGTGACCGCTGGAGACCAGCTGATTCGCTACGTCCGGACAGCGGACGGCGACGTCGCGTGGTCGTCCATCGGCACGGGCCCGCCGCTCGTCATGGGCGGCTGGTGGTCGAGCCATCTGCAGCAGGACTGGGTGTTCGACGACTTCCGCGACTTCATCCTCCGGCTCGCTCGCCATCGCACCGTCATCCGCTACGACCCGCCCGGCATCGGGATGTCGTCTGCCGACCGCGCGCCGCAGGGGATCGACCCCCAGACACACGCACTGCTCGCCGTGATGGATGACGCGAAAGCACGCACCGCGGATCTGTTCGCCGGAGCGGCGGGATGTCCCGTCGCCGTCGCACTCGCATCGCGCGAACCGGCGCGGGTTCGCTCTCTCGTCCTCTATGGCGGATACGTGCGCGGGAGCGACATCGCCTCTCCGACGGATCGGGAGGGGATGATCGAGCTCGTACGCCGCTACTGGGGCATCACCTCGCGCGTGCTCACCGACATCTTCGTACCGCACACCACCGCCGAAGATCGGGAGCTCTTCGCCGAATGCCAGCGCAGGATCGCCAGCGCCGATCGTGCGGCGGCGGCCCTTGCCGCGGTCTACTCCCTCGATGCCTCCGACGACGTGGGGCGAGTACGCGCACCGACTCTGGTATTGCATCGGAGCGGCGATCGTGCGATTCCGCTCCCTCTGGGACGAGAGCTGGCGGCGCGCATTCACGGTGCCGCATTCGTCGAGCTCGAGGGCGCGAACCACTTTCCGTGGCATGGCGATGTAGACAGCATCATGCAGCCTGTGCTGCGGCAACTCGGGGTCGCGGACGATGTCGCGCGACCACCATCCGAGCGGCCGCCGATCGCGAGACTCACCCAGCGGGAGCGGGAGATCCTCACTCTCGTCGCTGAGGGACTCACCGACGCACAGATCGCGGCTGTGCTGTTCCTCAGCGCTCATACAGTGCATCGGCACGTGGCGAACGCGCGAGCGAAACTCAACGTACCGTCCCGTGCGGCAGCCGCGGCACTCGTCGTGCGCGGCTGACCGGCGGACCGCAGTGTGCGGTCAGGGTCGTGGTCCCGGCATCGTCATCCGCGGGAAATGAGTCGTCGCTCCATTGCGAGCGTCACCGCCCGCGTGCGCTCGGCGACACCGAGCTTGTCGAACATCCTGAGAGGATGAGTTTTCACCAACGAACGATCTGAACTGCGTCGCGCTCGAGGTGAGATACGAGGCCGCGCTTCCCGGGCTGATGCTGGTCTCTCGTGCGCCCGGTCAGGGCAGGGCTGCGAAGTGGGCGCGGATGTCGTCGGCGAGGAACGTGGGCTCCTCGATCGCGGCGAAGTGGCCCCCGCGCGGGTAGACGGTCCAGCGTTCGAGGTTGTAGAGCCGCTCGACCCACTCGCGGGGCGGGGTGCCTTCCGACACGAACTCGTTCGCGAACACGGCCATCGCAGTCGGCGTACGGACGAAGTCGTCCGGCCCGAGCGGCTCCTCGTGCCGACGGGTGTCATAGTAGTCGCGCATCGACGAGGTGATCGAGTTCGTGACCCAGTACAGCGTGACCGTGGTGAGCAGGAAATCGCGGCCGATGCGCGCGTCGACGTCGCCGCCGCTGTCGCTCCAAGCCCGCCACTTCTCGACAAGCCAGGCGGCGAGGCATGCCTCGGCGCCCCGGCATGCCGGGGCGTGGGGTCAGAGACGTGCCCGGCATCGTCATCCGCGGGGAATGAGTCCTCGCTCCATCGCCAGCGTTACCGCACGCGTGCGGTCGGCGACACCGAGCTTGTCGAACACCTTGAGCAGGTGGGTCTTCACGGTCGACTCGCCGATGCCGAGCGCGACGGCGATCTGCTTGTTGCTGTTGCCGCGGGCGACCAGCTGCAATACCTCCGTTTCGCGCGCGGTGAGCACCGCTTCGGGCGCCGGCGCCCGCATGCGCTCGACCAGGCGCGCGGCCACATGCGGCGAGAGGGCGGTCTGGCCGGCCACCACCGAGCGGATGCCCGCGACGATCTCCGCCTGCGGGGAGGCCTTCAGCAGGTAGCCGCTGGCCCCGGCCTCGATCGCGGCGAGGATCTGGTCATCGGACTCGTAGGTCGTGAGGATCAGCACCTTCGTGTCGCTCTCCGCGGTGATTCGCGCCGTGGCTTCGACGCCGCCGACCCCGGGCATCCGCAGGTCCATCAGCACGACGTCCGGGCGGGTCGCCGCCGCCATGCGCGCCGCTCGCTCTCCGTCGGAGGCCTCGCCGACCACCTCGAAGCCGGGCTCGTCCGAGAGCATTCCGACCAGGCCGGCCCGCACGACGGGATGGTCGTCGACGATGAGCAGCCGGATCACTGCGAGACCACCCGGTCCGCGGGTGTCGCGGGCAGCCGCACGACGAGCGTCGTGCCGCCGCCAGGGATCGACGACACTTCGAGTTCGCCGCCGGCGAGTGCCACGCGCTCGCTCATGCCCTCGAGGCCGAAGCCGTCGCGCTGTGCGGCGACATCGAATCCGCGGCCGTCGTCGGCGACGGCGAGCTCGGCACCCCCGTCCGGCCCAGCCGACACCCGCACCTCGACCCGGGTGGCCACCGCGTGCTTGCGCACGTTGGCGAGCGACTCCTGCAGGCAGCGCAGCACGACCAGCTGCGACTCCCGGGGAAGCACCGCGTCGGAATCGAGCTGGAGGTCGAGGTCGATCGTGAGCCCCGCTTCGGCGCGGAAGCGGCTGACGAGGCGATCGACGGCGTCGCCGAGGGCGGCATCGGAGGGAACGGCGGCCAGGCGCGACACGATCGCGCGAGCCTCGTCGAGGGCATCGCGCGAGAGTCGCTCGACCGTCGCGATGCTGTCGGCCGCGGCATCCGCTCGCCCCTCGCCCAGCTGCCGGCCGGCGCGCTCGGACAGGATGGCCAGGCCCGCGAGAGTCTGCGCGAGCGTGTCGTGCACGTCGCGGGCCAGCCGCTCGCGCTCCATGGCTGCGCCGCGGTCCCGGCTGAGCGCCTCGATCTCGGCCTGCGCTGCGGTGAGTTCGCCGACCAGACGCGCGCGTTCCTGGCCGTACTCGACGACACTCGCGATCCACAGGCCGAACGCGATGGCGAAGGCGAGACCGAGACCCGCGATGACGGCGCCCGTGATGAGAGCGGGCACCACCGCATCCCCGCCCTCGAGGATCCCTGCGAACAGTGCGAATCCGATGAAGGTGCCGAGAGCGATGACGATCGATCCCGCCACGGCCCGACGTCTGGTCGATCCCAACACCCAGGTCAGCGGGTAGGCGATCGCCAGCATGACCGCGAAGAAGGGCTCACCCGCGCACCCGCCGGCGAGAGCGACGGCGCTGCCGGCGACGAAGACGGGGAAGTGCCACGGCCGGGGCGACGTGAGCGCGGGCCGCGCGCTGAGCAGATAGCTCAGCGCGAACAGCACCAGCGCCGCCCCGGCGACGGCGACGTCGACCGACGAGGCGTCGCTCGGCCCGACCGCGAGCGCCAGGACGACCATGAGGGACGCGGCGATCATTGCCGCGTCCCACCATCGTCGATTCTGCATGTCGGCCGTCCCGGGCTCAGGCTACGCGCCGCGCCTGTTCCAGCGGAAGGTCACGCGCGCGAGAACGAGCCCGACGACAAGCCACACCGTCAGCGCGATCGCGACGCCCGCGATGTTCCATTCGCCGTTCTGCTCCAGTGCAGAGTACTCGCCGGGGAGGAAGACGTACCGCATCCCCTGCGCCATCCACTTCACCGGCAACGCACTGGCCGCCGTCTGCAACCAGTCGGGAAGCATGTAGAACTGGAAGTACACGCCCGAGACGAACTGCACCACGAGCCCGATCGGGATCACCAGCGCCACGGCGCCGCGTGTCGAGCGGGGAACCGCCGACAGCGCCACGCCCAGCAGTGCCGATCCGGTGATGCCGAGGACGAAGACCCATCCGAACGTGAACCACTTCTCGAGATCCGTCGGCAGCGGCACCTGCAGAACGATAGCGGCGAATCCCAGGATTATCGCCGCCTGTGCGACGCCGGTGACGCCCACCTGCACGATCTTGCCGAGGAAGTAGCTCACCGGCGAGAGCGGCGTCGCGCCGAGCCGCTTCAGCACCCCCTCTGACCGATCCACCGCGATGTCGATCGCGAGATTCTGGAACCCAGAGAGCAGGAGACCGGCAGCGAGCATGGCCGGCAGATACATCTGCGCGACCGGCACCGGGGGCAGCCCCGGCGCGGGCTGCATGTCGCCGTCCGCGCCGAACGCGACGGTGAACAGTCCCAGCATGAGGATCGGGAAGAGGAAGGTGAACAACATGGTGTCGCCCGAGCGGACGTACTGCGCGAGCTCGAAGCGGCCCCGCCAGAGTCCCATGCCGACGCGGGTGCGCCCGGCGGTGCCGCGGGCAGCGGTGGTGTGGTGCGTGATGACGCTCATGATTCATGCCTCCGTGACGAGGGCGTCCGCGGGTGCCGCGGCGCCGGTATGCTCGGCCACCAGGCCGAGATAGACGTCTTCGAGCGACGGCCGAACGATCTCCACCGTCGCCGGCTCCGTCCCGGTGCGGGCGACGAGGTCTGCGACGAAGCGCCCCGGTTCCGCGGTGCGCGTCTCCCGCGGGCCTCCTCCGCCCGGCTCGCTCCACCGCACGATCGGCGTGCGGGCATCCTCGCCGCCGACGGTGCCGACCGGCCCGATCGCCCGCAGCCGCCCGGCGGCGAGGATCCCGACGCGATCGGCGAGCTGCTCCGCCTCTTCGAGGTAGTGAGTCGTCAGCAGAATCGTCGTGCCGTCGGCGGAGAGCCCCCTGATCATCGTCCAGAAGTCCCGACGCGCCTGCGGGTCGAACCCGGTGGTCGGCTCATCTAGGAACAGCAGCTCGGGGTTTCCCACGACGCCGAGCGCGACATCGACGCGTCGCTGCTGACCACCCGACAGCTTGCTCAGCCGCGTCCCCGCCTGCTCCTCCAGACCGACGGCCGCGAGCACGTCATCGACGCCGCGCGGGTCCGGGAAGAACCCGGCGAACTGCGTGAGGTATTCGCGCACGGTGAGCGCGCCGAGCACCCCGGTACCCTGCAGCACGACCCCGATGCGCGCCTTCCACGTCAGCCCGGCCGTCGCAGGATCCGCGCCGAGCACGTGGACCTCGCCGCTCGTACGGTGGCGATGCCCCTCGAGGATCTCCACCGTGGTCGACTTCCCCGCGCCGTTCGGCCCGAGAAGCGCGAACGTCTCACCCCGCGCGATGTCGAACGACAAACCGTCGACGACGACACGGCCCGAATATTCCTTCCGCAGGTTCCGCACCCGCACCACGTTCTCATTCATGTCATCAACGATTCCGTGCGGACTCGGACGTCGGCAGATCCATCCGTCCGAACCGGGGTCCCCCATTCGATGGATGCCGGGCGTCGTCCCACCGACGGAACGAAGACCGGCGACTGACGCTTCGACGAGCTCAGCGACCGGCGGTAATGGTCCCCGAGCTTGTCGAGGGGTCGTGGCTTCGGAGTGGGGCGGCGACGAGCGCTCGTACCCGTGCCAGAACGTGCTCGCAGCGCCGAAGATGCCCCGGCGCTGGTGCGCCGAGGCATCTTCGGACTTGCAGGCACTGCTGTCACCATCGGTGATAGCCGAGACGGACCAGCTCGGGCAAGCCGCCCCGCATCGCGACTCGACGCGGTGGCGACCAGCTCTCACGTCGTCTTCCGTGCGCTGGTCCTCTCGGCAACACGCGCCGCCCCTGAAGCCACCGCATTATTGCCGTGCTTCGATGATGAAGTTGAACGGCGTCTCCGCAGCGACGCGCACCCGGCTGAATCCGGCGCGGTGCAGCACGTCGCGGGTTCGCGCGAAGCCCGCCTGGGCGCCGAGGACCGCCTCACCGCCCTCCGCGATGGCGTGGGCCGTGCAGATCATGCTGGACGCCGAGTAGTAGAGCTGCCCGACCGTCGTGAGGTTGTCCTCGACCCTGTCGGCGGCGTGGGGCTCGACGAGCAGGAGCGTCCCGTCCGGGTCGAGTGCCTCCGCAGCGTGCCGGAGAGCAGCGACCGGGTCGCCCATGTCGTGCAGGGAGTCGAAGAAGCAGATCAGCCCGTATCCTCCCGGCGAGTACTCCGTCGCCCGGACGTGCTCGAAGCTGACGCGCTCCTCAACGCCGGCCTCGAGCGCGTTGCGACGCGCCTCCGCGATCGACGGAGCGTGCGCGTCGACTCCCAGGAACCGGGAGTTCGGGAACGCCTCGGCCATGAGCACGGTCGAGTAACCGTGCCCGGCGCCGATGTCGGCGACCGTGATGCCGCGCTCGAGCGCCGGCACGACGCCGTCGAGCGCCGGCAGCCACTCGGACACGAGGCTCGCACGGTACCCGTTGCGGTAGAACGCGGCCGTCCCGTGGGCCAGGCGCGGGTCGTGGTCGCCCCACGCGACGCCCTCGCCCGTGCGGAACGCGTGCAGCGCCTTGGACTCGCCCGCCCACATCGCAGCGGGCACGTTCCAGGCCGGCGGCAGGTACACGGCGCTCGAGTCGTCCGCGAGCACGATCGCGTGCTCGACGGGCAGCTCGAACGTGCCGCTCGTCGCGTGGTAGGTGAGGTAGCCGGCCGCCGCCTGCGAGTGCAGCCAGTCCCGGACGTAGCGCTCTGCGCAGCCGGCCCGGTCGGCCAGCTCCTGCGAGCTGAGCGGACCGGCCCCGGCGAGAGACTGGTAGAGGCCGAGCCGCGTCCCGATGCTGACCATCACCCCGAGGTAGCCCGCCGCGATGTCGTCCAGGGCGCGCATCACGAACGCCTCCACGGCTGTCTCATCCACTTCCATCGTCTCCATGACGAAGTTCCTTTCGTTGTCGAACAGTGATTCCATGCTCGGACGGGGCGGCGGCAGCGGGCAGAGGCATCCGGACCCTCCTTCGGTCCATTCGTGCCACGATGTGGGGGGAGGTCACGGATGGAGTCCGGCACTCTGAGCGTGAGCGTCATCGCACTGCCCGACGTCGGCGTCGCCACAATGTACGGCGTGTTCGACGTGCTGAACGCGTTCTCGGTCATGCCGATCGCCAGCGCAGGCCCGACGCCGCCGTTCCGCCCCGAGATCGTGGGAGCACAGGCAGGTCTGCTCACGGTCGCCAGCGGCATCCCCGTACCGGTATCGCGCCGGGTGAGCGAAATCCCGAGCACCGACATCGTCATCGTGCCGTCGATCGTGCTCGGCGCCGACGGGTGGCGGAAAGATCGCTATCCGGAACTCGTCGAATGGCTCGCACGTATGCACACGCAGGGCGCTCTGCTCTGCTCGGCGTGCTCGGGGATCTTCCTGCTCGCTGAGACCGGGGTGTTCGACGAGCGCGATGTCACCGTCCACTACGACTACGCGCAGGACTTCCGCGATGTGCATCCTAGGGTGCGCATCCACCCCGAGCGTGCGCTGATGGTGTCGGGCAACCGAGACGAACTCATCAGCTCGGGCGCTTCGACCACGTGGCATGACCTGGTCCTGTACCTCATCGGACGCTTCGCCGGAGCGACCGTCGCTCAGGAGGTGGCTCGGCTCTTTGCGCTGCAGTGGCACCAGGACGGGCTCGCGCCCTACATGCTGTTCGAAGGGCGACGCGATCACGGCGATGCCGTGGTGGCGGATGCGCAGGACTGGCTGCGCGTCCACTTCTCGGTCGCGAGCCCTGTCGACCAGATGGTCGTGCGCTCTGGCCTCGCCGAGCGCACGTTCAAACGACGGTTCACGGATGCGACCGGAGTGAGCCCGCTCACGTACGTGCAGCGCATCCGCATCGAAGAGGCCAAACGTCGCCTGGAGCGCACCGAGGACTCCGTCGAAGCGGTGAGCTGGCGGGTGGGCTATGAGGACGCAGCGTTCTTCCGGCGACTGTTCAAGCGTGTCACCGGCCTGTCTCCCGGGGTCTACCGCAGACGATTCCGCGCGCCCGTGATCACGCCGCCTTCCGTCAGAAAGTGAGACGAGGCGAGACCGATCGGTTGCGGCTCGACGCCGATGAGACGGGTACGGGCTGCAGGATGAGACCCCTAGCACGCACCGGCCCCGATGGGACGACGGGCATACTCACCGATGAGGAGTCCGCTGCGAAGAAGGCGGAACTACTGGCCAGGTTCTGACTCCACAACTGGCGGCGGCAAGACTCACTGGCTGCTCGCTTCACGAGCTGCACCATAACCCGAGCCGTACGCGAGGGCCGGTGTCAGGGAAGTGTGGGCGGCGATCCCCCGGCCACGCCGCCCGAGACCGACGGTCACACCTGGCTAGAAACCTGGCTAGGACAGGCGGCCTACAACATCCTCGAAGCGCGCAACAACCTCTCGCGACTCATCGCCTCAGTCGAATCGGGCGCGGAAGTGACCATCATGCGCCGCGGCAAGCCGGTTGCGAGGATCGTGCCCGTCAGCGATCCGGGCGATACGACCCCTGCGGGCAACCGGATGGCGAAGTTTTTCGCCACCTACCGTCCGCCGGTCGGCGGGCGTACGAGCGACGAGATCGAGGCGGGAATCCGCGAGCTGCGCGAGGCGGGTGCGTGATCTACGTCGACACCGGCCTCGCGATCGGCGACTCCCCCGGCTGAGCCCGCAACGAGGATGGGACTCGCCCGGCATCCCTCGTTCTCTGGAGTTCAGCCGCGCGACCACCCCTCTCAGACCTCTGTCGCCGACACCATCGACAACGCGATCGCCACGCCCGACAAGGAGCAGCCCTTCGCGGCGATCGGCCCCTTCCGATGTCACGCCGAGCGGCGCACCACCAGCTCCGGGTCGAGCAGGGTCACCCGAGGCGGCTGTCGTCCGGCGAGCAGATCGACCAGCACGCTCGCCATCTTCGCGCCCTGCAGCAGCCACGGCTGGCGCATCGTCGTGAGGTGCGGCGAGGCCGACGTCGCGACGGGCGAGTCGTCGAAGCCGATGACCGCGACGTCATGCGGCACCCGCAGTCGCCGCGACCGCAGCACTCGGATCGCGCCCCGGGCCATGAGGTCGCTCGCGGCGAAGACGGCGTCGGGCGCTTCGCCGCGGTCGAGAATGCGTCGCATCGCGGCCGCCCCTCCCTCGAGCGTGAAGTCGCCCTGCTCCACGGCCGCCTCGGAGAGTCCGGCCGCGGCGAGCGCGGCGCGGAATCCGTCGAGCCGGTCGATGCCCACCGACATCGTGAGACGTCCGGCGATCATCGCGATGCGACGGTGCCCCTGCCGAAGGAGGTACTCCGTCGCTTCGCGACCCCCTCTCGCGTTGTCGACATCGACATAGAAGTCGTTGGCGAGCCCGGTCATCGGGCGTCCGCCGTACACGACGGGCACCGACGCGGCAACGCGGTTGAGGAACTGGTCGCTCGAATGGTGCGACACGATGAGCGCCCCGTCGACTGCCCCGCTGCGCACGTAGCGCGTCGTCTTGTCGCCCGGGTCGCCGCTCGCGACGAAGAGGTTCAGCACGTAGTCGGTGTCGTTCAGGTAGGCGTTGATCCCCGAGACGATCGTGGGGAAGAACGGGTCGCTGAAGAACCGCGTCGAGTCCTCGGCGACGATGAGCGCGATCGCGTGGGTCTGCCGGCTGGCGAGCGAACGGGCCGCACGGTTGGGCACGTAGTTCAGCGAGGCGATGGCCTGGCCGACCGAATCGCGCGTGCGGGCGCTGACGTCGTTCGACCCGTTGACCACGCGCGAGACCGTCGACTTCGACACACCCGCCAGCTCGGCGACCATGTCGAGCGTGACCGACTCCGGCAGCTCACGATTCATGCGCACCCCCCTCCCCGTTCGCGCAGTCCCCGACGCCGCGCCGGAACCGCTCCCGGCGACTCATACATTGTGGCGCGCTCCGGCCCGCACCGCGGACACCGATGTGCCCGGCCGCCAGGGGAGGGTGGCCGGGCACATCGGCTGAGGCATCAGCGGAAGGTCGCTGCGAGCGCTTCCAGCGCCTGCGTCAGCCCGGCGCTCGCGCTGCCGGTCTTGCGCACCGCGTTGTCGAGCTGCGCGACCACCGCGCTCCCGGATGCCGAGCCGGCAGCATGCTTCGCCGCCTGCTCGACGTGCTTCGCGACCTGCGACAGCACGTTTCCGCTCAGCGCCCCGGACGCAGCCGCCTGCTCGAGGTGCCACTGCACCGCGGCGAAGGCGACGTCTTCGACACCGGCATCCACGATCCAGTCGACTTCGCCGACACGGATGCCGCGCGTTCCGGTTCCGAGGTACACCCGGCCGAAGACGCGCGAGTCACCCGACAGCGCGCGCAGGTCGCCGAACTGCGTCGCGTCGTCGTTGATCCGCTTCCAGGTTGCACCGCCATCGAGCGACCGATACATGCCGTACCGAGCGGATGCCGCGGGAGTGACACTGTTGTCGGATATCACGCCCATCGCGTACAGCGCGGGCACAGATCCGTCCCCGGCGCCGAGCCCCATCCCGACCTGCTGGAAGGAGCTGTCGGTCTGCGGGTTGACCTTGGCGGCCGACCAGCTCGCCGTCGTCTCGTCGTACGTCAGACGCACCAGGCCCGCCGCGACCGTGTTCGGCGCGAGGTAGATGCTCCGCGTCCGGAACGAGTCGACCTGGATCTTGTTCACGCCCTGGCTGTGGCCGCTCGTGTTCCAGTTCGTGTTCGGAACGGTCCCGGAGGCGAGCGTGACGGCGCGGAAGTTGCGCCCGCCGTCGTCACTCACGTAGAACGTCGCGCCGCTGAACCCGTAGAACAGGTCGGGTTGCAGCTTGTCGGAGAACAACTTCACGTTGCCGGTCGTCACGGGGTTGCCGGCCGCGTTGAAGAAGCTGCTCCTCGTCCACGCCCCGCGATCGCCATTCTTCGCGACCACGCGCACCTCGCTCGAACCCTGCGGCCGGCCGACGTGCGAGCCGACCGCTGCGCTGTCGGCGCCTGCCGAGACATCCGTCCAGTAGGTGTTCGCGATCGCCTGGCTGCCGACCGACCACACCACAGTGCTCGCGGAGGCGTCGATCGAGATCCAGCCCGAGCTGTTCTGCGCGGTCGGACCCTGCCCGACGATGCCCGACGGCACCGCCAGCGGTGTCGCCGTCTTGCCCTCGTCGAAGGAGATGACGCCCGCGCTGATGTTGGTGTTCTGATAGTTGCCGGTCGGCGTCAGCACCATGACGTTCTGCTTCAGACCCGCGTAGTCGAGGTTCTGGGTGTTGATCCATCGCTCGAACACGCCCGGCTTGACGGCGCGCTGCAGACTTCCCTGACCGTCGAGGTCGTACCTCGGGTTGCCGTCCGCATCGAAAGCCGGATCGAGGTACTTGATGCGGTTGGCCGGCGACTCGGCGTTGACCGTCGAGTTCTCGGGAGACTTGGTGTAGTCCTTCTCCCAGCTCATCGAGCCCCAGTCGGCGAACGTGCTGATCATGTAGTCGTGCGTCTGCGACGGACTGTAGAGGTTCCAGATGACGGTCTCTTCGAACCCGTCGTTCCAGAAGCCCCACACCACCTGGTTCTGCGGCGTGATCGGCTGATCGGCGACCCTCAGGTTCTTCGTCATCCAGAATCCGTTGCCCGTCGTCATGAGGGCCATGTCGCTGTCGTACGGATTGATCTGGATGTTGAAGGCCCAGTGAACCGCGGCGCCCCAGCCCTTGTCACGGTCGACGTATCCGACGCCGCGGTAGTCGCGAATGCCGACGACCTCGCTGTGCACGACATTCCAGTTCTGCCCGTAGTCGTTCGTGTACCACACGACTTCCTCGGTGCCGTCGTCGTGACGGTGGAAGCTCGACGCGACCATGACGCCCGGGCGCTGCCGGTCGACGGCGATGCCGCCGATTCCGCCGCGCTGCATGACCTGGCCTGCGTCACGATCGGCCTGTGTGAGGGTCGCGTGCACGAGATTCGCCGGGTCGGCCGGTGACACGTCCGCGGATGTGCCCGCGCCCAGGTCGAACCGGTATACGCGACCGTCCAGGGCGAAGTTCGAGTTCGACCCCACCTGCGTGAAGTTGTTCAGCCCGAACTCCGCGTACGCGACGACGAGCCTGCCCTCCCAGTCCCACGCGAAGTGCTCGGCGACGAACCCGCCGTATCGGCGGTCTGTGCGCGCGTCGGGCTGCCCGGCGACCTCGGCGAAGCTCCCGCCGCCGTCCTGCGATACCCACAGGGACTTGTACGGCCGCTGCTGCATCGGGTCGACCGCCACTGTCGGCGGCGTCTGCGAGATCGCACCGACGGTGCTCACGATGATCCGCGTCGAGTTGCCGTTCGCGTCGACGGGACTGTTCGGGTCGACCGCGATGAAGTTCGCGCGGAAGTTCACGGCGAGGTCGCCCGCGTCGGTGATCCGGGCGAAGGTCTCACCGGCGTTGGTGCTCTTCCAGATACCCGCCTGCTGGCTCGCGAAGTACACGATGTCGTTGTTCTTCGGGTCGATCGCGATCCGCTCGCCCGTCGAGCGGTTCGACTGGTCGTTGCCGTTGATGTACGTCGCGATCGGGAATCGCTGCCACGTGTCGCCGTAGTCGTCGGATCGGTAGATCGCGGCGTTGGTCGCGCTGCCGCCCGCGGCCATGTAGACGCGGCCCTTCTGCACCGGATCGGGCATGATGCTGATCGGGAACGTCGCGCCGCGCCCGGGGCCCCGCGGGTCGCCGGGAGCGTAGGCGGCCGAGTGGTCGGTCGCGTCGTCGTTGAGCCCGACCCAGAAGTCGTTCTCGAAGTCGTAGCGATAGGCCCCGCCGATGTCGGCCTTGGCGTAGAGCACATCCGGCTCGATCTGCGAGAAGACCGATCCGGTCACGTATCCGCTGCCGCCGACCTTGACGACGCCGTCCCAGTCGTAGGCTCCCGACTCGGTACGGGCGACGACGCCCACCTTGAAGATCTCCGTGGCGGTCGCCTTGCCGCTGACGGCGCCGACGGTCACGAAGAGCGTGCCCGCAGCCTTCGGCGTGATCGCGATGCCTCCGTCAACGAGAGAGACGTCGGCCTTGTCGGAGCTGGTCGCTGCGATCGACACCTTGGCGTCGGCGGGGGTCACCGAGAGCGGCACGACGGTGGTCTTCGCGTCGAGCAGTCCGGGGTGGATCTCGAGCTCCTGATCCTGGATGTCCGCGATGGTCACGGCGGGTCCATTCGCGGCGGGGCGCGGCTCGGCGGCGTAGCTGCCCTGCGGCAACGCGATGAGCAATGCCCCCGCGGCACTGACGGCCACGAGTTTCAGCAAACGTCTCACTGGTTTCATCCTCCTCGATGAAAAGCCGCAGACAGTGCCTCGGGCGCCCATGCTGCGACGGGATGGGGATTCCATGGGAGCGCTCCCGGGAGCGCTCCCAATCGCGAAATTAGCGGTCACGGCACGGCCTGTCAAGAGCCCGAATAGACTGGACGGGTCCGGCGCCCGCGATTTCCCTGGGCACGAACAGACGGAGATTCAGCCGCATGACCACCCCCACCTCGGCGCACGTCGCCGACACCGTCGACAACGCCCTGGCGACGCCGGAGAGGGAGCAGCCGTTTGCGGCGCTCGGCCTCAAGCCCGATGAGTACGACAAGATCCGGGAGATCCTCGGCCGCCGCCCCACGAGCGGCGAGCTGGCGATGTACTCCGTGATGTGGAGCGAGCACTGCTCGTACAAGTCCAGCAAGATCTACCTGCGCGAGTTCGGCCGGTCGATGACCGACGAGATGACCAAGAACCTCATGGTCGGGATGGGGCAGAACGCCGGCGTCGTCGACATCGGCGAGGGCTGGGCGGTCACCTTCAAGGTCGAGTCGCACAACCACCCGAGCTACATCGAGCCGTTCCAGGGCGCCGCGACCGGCGTCGGCGGCATCGTGCGCGACATCATCTCGATGGGCGCGCGTCCCGTCGCGATCATGGACCAGCTGCGCTTCGGCGCGATCGACGACCCCGACACGGCGCGCGTCGTGCACGGCGTGGTCTCGGGCATCTCGTTCTACGGCAACTGCCTCGGCCTTCCGAACATCGGCGGCGAGACCTACTTCAACAAGGTCTACCAGGGCAATCCCCTCGTCAATGCGCTCGCGGTCGGAGTGCTGCGCCACGAGGACCTCAAGCTCGCGAACGCCTCCGGCGCCGGCAACAAGGTCGTCCTCTTCGGCGCCCGAACGGGCGGCGACGGAATCGGCGGGGCGTCCATCCTCGCCTCGGACACGTTCGCCGACGGAGGCCCGACCAAGCGCCCGGCCGTTCAGGTCGGCGACCCCTTCGCCGAGAAGGTGCTCATCGAGTGCTGCCTGGAGCTCTACCAGGGCGAGCTGGTCGAGGCCATCCAGGATCTCGGCGCCGCCGGCATCTCGTGCGCGACCAGCGAGCTCGCGGCCAACGGCGGGTCGGGCATGCGCGTCGACCTCGAGAACGTCCTGCTGCGCGACCCCTCGCTCACGCCCGAGGAGATCCTCATGAGCGAGAGCCAGGAGCGCATGATGGCGATCGTCGCGCCCGAGAAGCTCGACGCGTTCCTCGAGGTCGTCGGCAAGTGGGAGGTCGAGACCTCCGTGCTCGGCGAGGTCACCGGCGACGGCCGCCTGCAGATCTTCTGGCACGGCGAGGAGATCGTCAACGTCGACCCCGCCACCGTCGCCGTCGACGGCCCGGTGTACGAGCGGCCGGTCGCCTACCCGACCTGGATCGACGCGCTGCAGGAGGACACCGCCACCAAGCTCGAGCGGTCGGTGGACCCCGACGTGCTGCGCGAGCAGTTCGCCGCTCTGGTGCGCAGCCCCAACCTCTCCGACAAGTCGTGGGTAACGAACCAGTACGACTACTACGTCATGGGAAACACGGCCCTGTCGTTCCCCGACGACGCCGGCATGATCCGGGTCGACGAGCATTCCGGCCTCGGCTTCGCGATCGCCACCGACTGCGACGGGCGCTTCTGCCAGCTCGACCCCTACGCGGGGGCGCAGCACGCGCTCGCGGAGGCGTATCGCAACGTCGCCGTCACGGGCGCCGCCCCCGCCGCCGTGACCGACTGCCTCAACTTCGGCAGCCCCGAGAATCCCGAGGTCATGTGGCAGTTCCAGCAGGCTGTGCAGGGCCTGGCAGACGGATGCCGCGAGCTCGGCATCCCCGTCACGGGAGGCAACGTCTCGTTCTACAACCAGACGGGCGACCAGCCGATCTTCCCGACGCCCGTCGTCGGGGTGCTCGGCGTGATCGACGACGTCGCACGCCGCATCCCGTCCGGCTGGCAGGATCCGGGCGAGAACATCTACCTCCTCGGCGTCACGGCGACCGAGCTGAGCGGCTCGGAGTGGGCCGAGGTCGTGCACGACCACTTGGGCGGCCGGCCGCCCAAGGTCAACTTCGAGGCCGAGCGCAAGCTCGCCGAGCTGCTGCGCGCCGCGAGCGATCAGAGCCTCGTCTCCAGCGCCCACGACCTGTCGGGCGGGGGCCTCGCGCAGTCGCTCGCGGAGGCCGTGATGCGCTTCGGCGTGGGCGCGCGGGTGTGGCTGAACGAGATCCAGGAGCGCGACGGGGTGGATGCCGCGACCGCCCTCTTCTCGGAGTCGACCGGCCGGGTGATCGTGACGGTGCCGCGCGAGGACGACGTGAAGTTCCGCGGACTGTGCGACGGCCGCGGGTATCCGGTGCTGCGGATCGGGGTCACCGACTCCGCCGCCGACGGAGACGGGCCCGCCCTCGAGGTGCAGGGACTGTTCACGGTGCCGCTCGCGGAGCTGCGCGACCTGTCGCAGTCGACGCTGCCCGCCGCCTTCGGCGCCACCGTGTCGGAGCCCGTGGCCTGACGAAGCGGGGCCGGCATCGCTCGCGCTGCCCGAACCGGTAAACGCGGTCGTCTTGTGCGGGACCTCACACCACACGCGGTCGAAAACGCCACTCGCGGTCGTCGCGGTCGGGCGCGACTACCGGTTTCG
>Ga0307505_10000998_pt1 | contig 25871 bp, 20 predicted proteins | sample 23_S_MG_FD_202183 | JGI IMG/M metagenome (GOLD analysis project Ga0307505, IMG submission 202183) | Soil microbial communities from Populus trichocarpa stands in riparian zone in the Pacific Northwest, United States - 23_S | ecosystem: Environmental > Terrestrial > Soil > Riparian zone > Trees... | reverse complement strand
AGGCCGACCACGAGGAAGAAGAAGGTGAGCAGGCCGTCGTTGACGAGCTCGCGCAGCGGCAGCCGCCACGCGGTCGCGCCCAATGCGATGGCGACCGGCATCTCCCAGGCCGCCTCGATCGCCTCGCCCAGCGGCGAGTTGGCGAGGCCCACGGCGGCGAGCGTCATCACGAGCAGCAGCAACCCGGTCGAAGGCGCCCAGCGCGCGAAGTCGAGGGCCGCGGCCTGCATGCGATGGCCGAGCGAGCCGTTGAGCGCCTCGGCGAGCGAGCTCTCGTCCCACGGGCCCTCGTAGCGGCGGCCGTTGATGAAGAACGTGGGCGAGACGAGCGCGCCGCTCGCGCCCGCGCTCTCGACGTCCTCGGCGACCTTGGCGCGGGCGCGCTCCCACGCGGTCGCGCCGCCACCGTCGCGCCCGGGAAGCTGCAGCGTGGTTGCGACCGCGTCGAGGTCGTCGTCGGCCAGGCGCGGGCCGACCTTCATCAGCGCGTCGTGCGCATCCCAGTACTGGCCGGCGCTCTCGTGGGAGTATTCGGCCAGCTCCGCCGCGGCGCGTGCGCGCTCATCCCCGGTGATCGGGCGGTGCCGGAAGACATAGCGCAAGCGCTCGCCGAAGCGGTCGCGCAGGTTGGCGATGACCTCGTGCGCGCCCTGGCAATAGGGACAGTCGAAGCTGCCGTACTCGACCAGCGTGAGGTCCGCGAGGTCGCTTCCCAGGCAATGGTCGCGGCCGCCCTGGACGGGCGGCGCGAGGCGGTTCGCGGTCGCTGCGATGGCGTCGGACATCGGGCGAGAGTATGCCCGATGCGGCCGCGCCGCCGGTCAGTCGTCGGTGCCTGCGGCGGTCGCCGGCGGCATGCCGGGGCCGCCGCGCGCGACGATGCGCGCCCAGCCCTTCTTCGCCAGCCGGTAGAAGGAGCGCACCAGCAGCACGGTGAGGATCGCCTCCAGGAACGTGAGCGCGAAGGCGAAGAAGGGGTTCATGCGCGCCTCGCGCCGGTGGAACTTGGCGACCGCCCGGTCGCGCGCGATCTCGATCGAGTCGTAGAACGTGGGCACCACCAACAGCGTGAGCAGCGTGGAGGTGATCACGCCGCCGATGATCGCGACCGCCATCGGGCGGTAGAACTCGCCGCCCTCGCCCACGCCGATCGCCACCGGCGTCATCCCCGCGATGAGCGCGAACGTCGTCATCAGGATCGGGCGCAGGCGCACGCGCCCGGCGTGCATCAGCGCCTCCTCGCGATCCACTCCCTGCGCTTCCTCCTTGCGCGCGCAGTCGAGCAGCAGGATCGCGTTCTTTGCCACCAGCCCCATCAGCATGATCACGCCGATGAAGCTCATGAGGTTGAGGGTCCCCCCGGTGAGCAGCAGCGCCAGCACCACGCCGATGAGCGAGAGCGGCAGCGACAGCATCACCGGCACTGGCGCGGTGAACGAGCCGAACTGCATCACCAGCACGAGGTACATGAGCGCGATGCCCATGACGAGCGCGATGAACATCTCGCGGAACACCTCCTGCTGGTCGCGCGAGGAGCCGCCGAGCTGCAGGCCGTAGCCGGAGGGGAACTCGATCTGCTTCGCGATCTTCATCGCATCCGCCGTCACCTCGCCGGGCGAGCGTCCCTGCGCGTTGGCCGACACCGCGATGCTGCGCTTGCCGTCCAGGTGGGAGATCGTGGCCGGCCCCTTGCCCATCGTGATGGTCGCGATCTGGTCGAGGGGCACCATCATGTTGGTGCCCGAGACCGCGATCGGCAGGCGCTCGATGTTGGTGATGTCGACGCGATCGTCGGGGTGCAGCCGCACCGAGACGTCGCGCGTCTCGCCGATCGGGTCGACCCAGTCCCCCACCTCGACCCCGGCAAAGGCCACGCGCAGCGCCTGCGCCGCATCCCCCACCGAGATACCGAGCTGGTTCGCGAGACCCCGGTCGAGCTCGATCTTGAGCTCGTCCTTGGGCTCCTGCTCCGACAGCCCCACGTCCACAGCGCCCTTGACGGTCTTCAACTTGTCCATGAAGTCGCTGGTGATGGCCATCAACCGGCGCGAATCGGGGCCGCTGAACTGGATCTGCACGGGCTTGCGCGGCCCCTGGTTCAGGTCGTCGAGCACGGTGTACTCGGCCCCGACGAGGCGCTTCAGGTGGCCCCGCAGTTCCCTGGCGATGTCCCACGACGAGCGCTCGCGCTCGGTGCTCTTGCCGATGTCGACCCACACACGCCCCCCGCCCGCGTTCACGGCGCTGTTCGTGGCCTTCACCTCGGCAATGGTGCGCGCGAGCTCGGCGGCCTTCTCGACCTTGAGCTTGGCGTACTCGAGGCTCGCCGACGAGGGAATGCGCACGTCCACGGCGATCGTCCCGACGTCGGAGGCGGGCAGGAAGCTCGTTCCGCCGACTTTCCACTGCAGCGCCACCGCGGCCACCAGGGAGAGGACCGCGATCGCCGTCATCCACTTGCGATGGTGGAGCGCCCAGGCGATCACGTTGCCATAGCGGTTGGCCTGCTCGTCGAACCAGGCGTTGAAGCGCTTGAGGTAGCGCGCGAGGCCCTTCCTCTCGCCGTGCTGGTAGCCGGGCGGGTCGCCCCAGTACGCCGAGAGCATCGGGTCGAGCGTGAAGGAGATGAACAGGCTCACCAGCACCGAGGTCGCCACCGTGAGCGCGAAAGGCCGGAACCACTCGCCCGCGCCCCCACCCATGAAGGCCACGGGAATGAAGACCGCGATGATCGAGAACGTGGTCGCGGCCACCGCGAGGCCGATTTCCGCCGTGCCAAGGCGCGCGGCGGTCATCCGGTCGGCGCCGCGCTCCATGTGGCGCACGATGTTCTCGCGCACCACGATCGCGTCGTCGATCAGCACCCCGATCGCGAGCGAAAGGCCCAGCAACGTCATGAAGTTGAGCGTGAAGCCGCATGCCCACACCGCGATGAACGCCGCGATCACCGACGTGGGCAGCGACAGCGCCGTGATCAGCGTCGAGCGCCAGGAGTTCAGGAACGCGTAGACCACGAAGACGGTCAGCATCGCGCCGAAGACGAGCGCCTCGATCACGTTCTTGAGGCTCGCCTCCGCGTCCTTGCCGCCGTCGCGGGTGACCTCGAGCTTCGTGCCCGCAGGCAGCGTCTTGTTGATCGCGTCGATCTCGGCGCGCACCTTGGCTGCGACCGTGACGGTGCTCGCATCGCGCGAGCGCGTGACCGACATGCCGATGTTCGGATTGGCGTTGCGCAGGCTGAAGCCCGAGAGCTCGGCGAAGCCGTCCTCGATCGTGGCGACCTGCCCGAGGCGCACGACCTCCGCTCCCCGCCGCTTGATCATGATGTTCTCGAACTCGCGTGGCGTCTCGATGCGGCCCACCAGGCGGATGCTTTGCTCGTCGAGCGCGCCCTTCACCCGGCCCACGGGCGCGGTGGTGTTCTGCGCGCGCAGCGCGCTCACCACCTCGGCGATCGAGACGTTGAACTCGCGCAGCTTCTCGGCGCGCAGCAGCACCGAGAGCTCGCGCCGCAAGGCGCCATTCACGTTCACGACCGCCACGCCGTCGATGGCGCGGAAGCGGTCGGCGAGCACGTCCTCGGCGAGGCGCGAAATCTCGGCGTGGGACTGGCTCCTGGCCGACAGGGCCATCTGCATGATCGGCTCGGAGGACGGGTCGATGCGCTGCAGGATGGGCTCGCGCATCTCGACCGGCAGCTTGTGGCGCACCGACGCGATCGCGTTGCGGATCTCGTCGGAGGCCTCGACCATGTTCTTCTTGAAGTTGAAGATCACCACGACCTGCGCGCGGCTCTCCGAGGCGGTCGAGCGGATCTGGTAGACCTGCGGTATCGACTGCAGCGCCTTCTCGACGCGGTTGACGATCTCGCGCTCCACCGTCTCCGGCGAGGCGCCCGGGTACGGGATCACCACGACCATCACGGGCATCTCGACGTCGGGGTTCTGGTTCACGCGCAGCTTGTTGAGCGCGAGCAGCCCCATGCACATCAACGCGATGATGATGACGACCATCGAGACCGGCCGCCGGATGCTGAAGTCGGAGAGGAACACGATCTACTTCCCGACCACCGTCGAGGCGACGGCCGAGGACTTGTCGGGGGCGGCGGCCTGGACTGTCTGGCCGTCCTTCAGCAGCGCCGTGGGATAGCGGATCACGCGGTCCCCCTCGGCCACCCCGGACTTCACGATGATGTCGCCCGTGCGCGGGTCGCGGTCGCCCACCGACAGCGTCGCCCGCTGCAGCTTGTTGTCCTTCACGCGCCACGCGAGCGCCTTGTCGCCGTCGCGCACCACCGCCGTGGCCGGGAGCGTGAGGCTCGCGGCGCTCGCGGTCTCCACGCGGCCCTCCGCGTAGAGCCCGGCCAGGCGCGGCTGCTTGTCGCCCACCAGGTCGACCAGCACTTCGACCTGGCGCGTGGTCGGATTTGCGGAAGGGTTCACGCGCCGCACCTTGCCGGCGAACTCCTGCTCGCCGTAGCCGTTCACGCGGAAGTGCACCGCCTGCCCGGCGCGCACCTCGCCGACATGATCGGCCGAGACGAGCGCCTCCAGCCGCATGCTGGCGGGATCGATGACCTTGAGCAGCTCCTTGCCGATCTGCGTGGTGTCCCCGGCCGAGACCTTGCGGTCGGTGACCACCCCGTCGAAAGGCGCGCGCACCTCGGTGCGGGCGAGCTGCTGGCGCGCGACCACGGCGCGCGCCTTGGCCGCCTCGACGTCGCTCTGGGAGTTGTTGCGCCGCGCCTCGGCATCGTCCAGGGCTTGTGCCGAGGCCATGCCGGAGCCGCGCAGCGTCTTCATGCGCTCGTGCTGGCGTTCGGCCTGCTCCAGCGCCTGGCCGGAGGCGCGCGCGGCCGCCTCGGCCGAGGCGAGCCCGTCGCGGATGGCGGTATCGTCGAGTCGCACCAGCAGATCGCCGCGGCGCACGGTGTCGCCATTCTCCTTCAGCACCTGCATCACGATCGCGGGGACTTCGGCGCGCAGGTCGGCCCGGCGCTCGGGCTGGATCGACCCGGTGATGGAGGGTCCCGAGGCGAGAGCCGCATTGCGCACGGTGTGCACGTCTTCGGCCGAGATCAGGAGCGGCTGCGCGGGCGCGCCGGCGGCGCCCTTCTGGGCGTCGGCCGGGCCCTTGCCGCAACCGGCCAGGGCGAGCGCGAGCGCGAGCAGGAGGGAAATTCGAGGCATTTCGGGAGTCCGTTGTTCTTGTGGATGCGGGACGTTACGCCCCCAGGCCGGCGGGTAGCCAGCGGCAACGGACGAAACGCGGAATTCAGGGGGTGAATTGTAAGGCAAGGGCGCGAGGTGTACCGTGCCTTTGGGGGCAGTCAGGACCCCCGGGGACCTCCCCTCCAAGACGGACTTCCGTCCAAGCCTGCAGGTGCCGTACGCCCGGCTTGGCAGCTCGTCTTACCGGAGGACCCCGCATGAAACCAGCCCTGCTGATCGATTCCACCGAAGTCCTGTCCAGAGTCGGAATGCGCGCGGCCATCGACGCGGTCGAGGCCGCTTTCGCGGCGCTGCACTCGGGACGCATCGGCACACCCGTCTCGGTCGGCATCACCGTCGCCGATGGCTCCTTCCACGTGAAGGCCTGCGCCGGGGATGCCGGCGGTATCTTCGTGGCGAAGGTGAACTCGAACTTCCCCGGCAATCGCAGCTGCGACGGCCTGCCCACGATCCAGGGCGTGGTTGCCGTCTTCGAGACCGCGACCGGCCGCCTGCGCGCCCTGGTCGACTCGCCCTCGGTGACGGCGCTGCGCACTGCGGCGACGACCGCGGTCGCGCTGCGGCACCTCGCGCCCGCCGGCGCGCGCGTCGCCACGGTCCTGGGCTGCGGCGCGCTGGGCCGCTTCCACGTAGAAGCGCTCGCCGCCTGCGCATTCGAGCAGGTGAGCGTCTTCGACCGCGTCGCGGCCCGCGCCGAGGATGCGGCGCGATGGGCACGTTCGGACCTCGGGCTCGACTGCACCGCCGTCGCCGAGGCACGGCCCGCCACGCTCGCAAGCCCGGTGGTGATCACCTGCACCACGGCGACCGTGCCCTTCCTGGGCCGGGAGGACGTGCGCGCGGGCACGTTCGTGGCGGCGGTGGGCGCCGACAGCGAGCGCAAGGCCGAGATCGGCGCATCGCTTCTCGCCGAGGCGCGCATCGTCGCCGACTCGACCGAGCAGTGCCGCCGGATGGGGGATCTGCGCAACGCCGCGCCGGGCGACGCCCGGGTGTGCGGGGAGCTCGCCGACGCGGTCGCGGGGCGCCTCGCGCGCACCGCCGGCGACGAGGTCGTGGTGTTCGACTCGACCGGGCTCGCGCTCGAGGATCTCGCGGTCTGCGCGCTGCTGGTCCAGGGAGGGCCTAGCCGAACTTGATCCCCTGGGCGAGCGGCAGGTCGCGCGAGTAGTTGATGGTGTTGGTGGCGCGGCGCATGTAGGCCTTCCAGGCATCCGATCCGGACTCGCGCCCGCCGCCCGTCTCCTTCTCGCCGCCGAACGCCCCGCCGATCTCGGCGCCCGAGGGGCCGATGTTCACGTTGGCGATGCCGCAATCGCTGCCTGCGGCCGACAGGAAGAGCTCGGCCTCGCGCATGTCGTTGGTGAAGATGGAGGAAGCGAGCCCCTGGGGGACGCCGTTGTGCAGCGCGAGCGCCTCGTCGAGGCTGCGGTAGCGCAGCACGTAGAGGATCGGCGCGAAGGTCTCGCGCCGGACGAGCTCCGTCTGCTTCGGCATCTGCACCAGCGCGGGCCGCACATACGCCGCACCCGGGAACTCCTTCTCCAGCTCCCGTCCCCCACCGTGCACCTTCCCACCGTCGGCGCGCGCCTGCTCGAGCGCCTTCGCCATCGCGTCCGCCGATCCTGCATCGATGAGCGGGCCCACGAGCGTGCCCTGCTCCAGCGGGCTGCCCACCGGCAGCGAGTCGTAGACCTTGGTGAGCCGCGCGACCAGGTCGTCGGCGAGGCTCTCGTGGACGATCAGCCGTCGCAGGCTGGTGCAGCGCTGCCCGGCCGTGCCCACAGCGGAGAACGTGATCGCGCGCACCGCGAGCTCGAGGTCGGCGCTGGGCGCGACGATCATCGCGTTGTTGCCGCCCAGCTCGAGCAGCGTGCGCGCGAAGCGCCCTGCGGTGCGCGCGGCCACCGCGCGCCCCATCGCGGTCGATCCCGTGGCCGACACGAGGCGGATGCGCCCGTCGTCCACCAGCCATTCGCCCTGCTCGCGTCCTCCCAGGACGACCGCGGAAAGGCCGTCGGGAATCTCGGCGCCCGTCGCGCGCGCGCGCGCCACCGCGCGCTCGAACAGGCGCTGGCAGGCGAGTGCCGTGAGCGGCGTCTTCTCGGAAGGCTTCCACACCACGGGATTGCCGCACACCCACGCGAGCGCGGCGTTCCACGCCCATACCGCGACGGGAAAATTGAACGCGCTGATGACCGCGGTCGGCCCCAGCGGATGCCATGTTTCCATCATCCGGTGGCCGGGCCGCTCCGAGGCGATGGTGAGCCCGTAGAGCTGGCGCGACAGGCCCACGGCGAAGTCGCAGATGTCGATCATCTCCTGCACTTCGCCCAGGCCCTCGGCGAGGATCTTGCCCGCCTCGATCGTCACCAGGCGCCCGAGCGGCTCGCGCGCCGCGCGCAACTCGTTGCCGAAGAGCCGGACCAGCTCGCCCCGGCGCGGCGCGGGCTGCTCGCGCCAGCGCAGGAACGCGGCATCGGCCGCCGCCACCATGGAGGCGACCTCGGGCCTGGCGTGCGCCTTGAGGCGGGCGAGCTCGGCTCCGTCGATGGGCGAGCGCGCGGTGAGGGCGGCGCCGGCGAAGGGCGCGAGGTCGAGGTCCAGGCTCTTCAGCAGCGCGGTCGTGTCCATGGTCTTCAGGCGTAGTAGGCGCCGAAACGGTTGGCGAGGAAGTCGGCGAGCGGCGCCTGCTCCTGGCGCACGAAACCCGATTGCGGAAGCTTACCCGCGATCAAGAGGTCGACCATGGCGCATATGCCCGCGGCGGTGGTGACCTGGATGGCCGAGAAGAGGCGCCCGTCGATCTGCTGCGCGTAGATCTTCTTCACGAACACCTCCTGCTGCAGGCGCCCCTCGCGCTCGCCCGTGACCGAGACGTAGACCAGCACCACGTCCTGCTTGGTCATCGGGATCGCGGCCTCGAGCACGTCCTTCAACAGGTCGCGCCGGCGGTCCAGGCGCAGGTCGCGCACCAGCACCTTCACGATGTCGCGATGGCCGGGATATCGCACGGTCTTGTAGTTGAGGTTCTCGACGCGCCCCGCAAGGGTGTCCGAGAGCGTGCCCAGCCCGCCGGAGGTGTTGAACGCCTCGTAGTCGACGCCGTCGAGCGAGAAGCTCTCGAGCTCCTCGAGCGGCAGGGTCTCGATCGCGACGCCGTCGCGTATCGAGAGGCACGGGTTGCAGTACTCGTTGATGAGGCCGTCGGTGCTCCAGGTGAGGTTGTACTTGAGCGCGTTGTTGGGGAAGGTCGGCAGGGCGCCGACACGCATGTACACGTCGCGCAGCCGGTCGAAGCGCTGCGCGAGGTCGTGGGCGGCGATCGAGATGAAGCCGGGGGCGAGGCCGCACTGGGGGATGAGCGCGCTCTTCGACCCCTGCGCGAGCGCCATCACCTGGCGCGTGCTCTCCACATCCTCGGTGAGGTCGAGGTAGTGCGCGCCCTCCTCCCTCGCCGCGCCTGCGATCGCCGGCGTGAGGTAGAACGGGCACGCGCTCACCACGACGTCCTGGCCCTTCACCAGGCGCGCAAGCTCGCCCGCGCCGCGGATGTCGGCCACGATGCACTCGGCGGCCGAGTCCTTCATCGGGGCGAGGCGCTGCGGGTCGGCGTCGACCACGCGCAGCCGGTAGTCGCCGGTGCGCCCGAGCAGGTGGATGATGGCTTCGCCGATCTTGCCGGCGCCGAAGAGCGTGAGGCGAGTGGTCATGGGATGTCCCGGGAGTAATGGCCGCGCAACATCATAGGCCGAGCACCCGTCGAATCGTAGTCGCCGCATTGACCTTTCGACGCCCTTGGACTAACATTTCGGTGTCATCTTCCGCCGTTTTGGAGCGAAATGACTCCCAAGGACCGGCAACTGATCGAGCTCCTCAGGGCCAACGCCCGCGAGAGCGTGGCCGGCCTCGCCCGCCGCATGGGGGTGGCGCGATCCACGGTGAAGGCGCGCATCGCCCGGCTCGAGGCCGAGGGCGTGATCGCCGGCTACACCGTGCGCCTGGGCCAGACGCCCGAGCGCTCCGCGATCACCGCCCACGTGCTGCTCGAGGCGAGCGCCAAGCGCTCCGACGCGCTCATCCGCGAGCTCAAGTCGACGCCCGCGATCCGCGGCCTCTACGCGATCTCCGGAGCGTTCGACTATCTCGCCATCGTCGAGACGCCCTCGACGCACGAGATGGACGCGATCCTGGACCGCATCGGCCGCATCGAGGGAGTCACCCGCACGCAGACCTCGATCGCGCTCTCGGTCAAGTTCGAGCGGCTTTGAGCGCGAAGCCCGGTCGCGTATCGTTCGGGGAGGAGCCGACGAGCGGGGAGGCGATGCAGGCGAGCACCGAAGCGCGGCGTGAGGGCGGCGACAGGCCCGACCTGGTGGTGCTGGTCGCGCTCACGCTCGTCTACTTCGTCGCCGGCCGCCTCGGCCTGTCCTTCGCCACGATCCACGCGAGCGCCTCGGCGATCTGGCCGCCCACCGGCATCGCGCTCGCCGCGCTGCTCATCTTCGGCTACCGGGCGTGGCCCGCCATCTTCGTGGGCGCGTTCCTGGTGAACGTCACGACCTCCGGCTCGATCCTCGTCTCGATCGCGATCGCCGCGGGCAACACCGCCGAAGGCCTCGTGGGCGCGTACCTCGTCGGGCGCTTTGCCCGCGGACCCGCGTGCTTCGAGCGCGTGGCCGATGTGTTCAAGTTCGCCGCCCTCGCCGCCGGCGTCGCCACCATGGTGAGCGCGACGGTCGGCGTGCTCGCGCTCGCGCTCGGCGGCCAGGCCGGATGGGGTGCCCTCGAGCGCATCTGGCTCACGTGGTGGCTGGGCGATGCCACGGGCGCGCTCATCTTCGCGCCGCCCCTCGTGCTCTGGTTCCGCGACCGCAGCCTGCATGTTCCCGACGGGCGCCTCACCGAGGTGGTGCTCACGACCGCTCTCGTGATGGGCATCGGCGTGCTCTGCTTCGCGAGCCCGGTGCTGAGCGGCTATCCGCTGACGTTCCTCTGCCTGCCCCCGCTCGCGTGGGTCGCGTTCCGGTTCGGCCGCCGCGCGGCCACGACGCACGTGGTGCTCCTGGCGCTCATCGCGATCTACACGACCGAGCATGGCGTGGGCCCGTTCGTGATGGCCACGCGCAACGAGTCCCTGCTGGTGCTGCAGGCCTTCATGGGCACGATCGCGCTCATGATGCTGCCGATCGCAGCCCTCATGGGGCAATACGAACGCGCCACTGCCGCGCTCGAGGCGGCGAACATCCAGGAGCGCCGCGCCCGCGCCGAGGCCGAGGCCGCCTCCGGCGCCAAGGACGAGTTCCTCGCCATGCTGAGCCACGAGCTGCGCAACCCGTTGCAGGCGATCAGCAGCTCGATCTGGCTGATGGACCGTCCCGCGCCGGGCGGCGGCGCTTCGCGCAGCCGGGCGCTCGAGATCCTGCGGCGCCAGACCGAGCACCTGACGCGCCTGGTGAACGATCTTCTCGACGTCGCGCGCCTCACCGCCGGCAAGATCGCGATCCAGCCGCAGGCGGTGAATCTCGCCGACGCGATCCGGCGCAACGTGAACGCGCTCGAGGTGGCCGGCCGGCTCGAGGACCACACCGTCGAGGTCGAGGCCGATCCGCTGTGGCTGCGCGTCGATCCCGCGCGGCTCGACCAGATGCTCGCCAACCTGATCGCGAACGCGCTCAAGTACACGCCGCAGGGCGGCACCATCCGCGTCGGCGCGCGCACCGAGGGCGCGGACGCCGTGGTGCGGGTGCGCGACGACGGCGAGGGCATCGCGCCCGAGCTGCTGCCGCGCGTCTTCGACCTCTTCACCCAGGGCGACCGCGGGCTCGACCGACGCGAGGGCGGCCTGGGCGTCGGGCTGGCACTCGTCCAGCGCCTGGCGCGCCTGCACGGCGGCAGCGTGGAAGCGCGCAGCGAGGGCTCCGGGCGTGGTGCCGAGTTCGTCCTGCGCCTGCCCGTGGCCGCGCACGCGATCGGCGGCGCGATGCCGGAGCCCCCCCAGCGGCCGGTCGAGCCGCGCCGGGTCCTCATCGTCGAGGATCAGGCGGACGTGCGCACGGCGCTGCGCACGCTGCTCGAGCACGAAGGGCACATCGTCTACGAGGCCGAGGATGGGGCGAGCGGCATCGATGCGGCGCTGCGCTGGCGGCCCGACGTCGTGCTGATCGACATCGGCTTGCCACGCATCGACGGCTACCAGGTGGCGCAGACGCTGCGCTCGCGGCAGGAGGCGATCGGCACGCGGCTTCGGCTGGTCGCGGTGACCGGGTATGGACAGCCCGAGGACAAGCGGCGCGCGCGCAATGCGGGGTTCGACGAGCACCTGGTGAAGCCGGTGGACCCCGCGGCGCTGCAGCGCGCCCTGGGCGAGGCGGTGGCCGCGGCGACGGACGCAAGCTAGAGCGCGGCGAGCGCCGCCTGATAGGCGGGTGCCGCCTGCTCGGGCTTGTTCACCGTGGTCTTCAGGTCGCGCACCAGGCCGTCCTTGAGCCCGTAGATCCACCCGTGGATCGAGAGCGCCTGCCCACGCTCCCAGGCGTCGCGCGCGATCGTGGTCTGGCACACGTTGGCCACCTGCTCGATCACGTTCAGCTCGCAAATGCGGTCGATGCGCCGCGGCATCTCCATCATCATCGCCACGCGGGCGTCGTGCTTCGAATGCACGTCCTGCACGTGCCTCAGCCAGTTGTCGGCCAGGCCCACGCGCTGGTTCTGCACCACGACCGAGACGCCGCTGCAGCCGTAGTGGCCGCACACGATGACGTGCTCGATCTTCAGCACCTCGATCGCGAACTGCATCACCGAGAGGCAGTTGAGGTCGCTGTGCGCCACGACGTTGGCGACGTTGCGGTGCACGAAAAGCTCGCCGGGCTGCAGGCCCACGATCTCGTTGGCGGGCACGCGGCTGTCGGCGCAGCCGATCCACAGGTAGCGCGGCTGCTGCTGGCCGGACAGGCGCGCGAAGAACTGCGGGTCGTTGCGCCGCATGCGCTCCGACCACGCGCGGTTGTTCTCGAAGAGGTGGTCGAGGGACATGGGGCGGGATTCTACCGCCCCGGGCCGACGCCCCCGCTCAGCAGCCGCCCGGGATGGTCGCCGAGACCGCGCTGCCGAGGCCGCCTTTCGGGTCCTGCGGCTTGTATTCCACCGTGAGGCTGGCGAAGTTGAGCGAGAACTGGTCGACCGGCACGCTCGAGCTCGACCCGCCCGTCTGGTACGACGTCACCATGACGTTCTTCAGCTCGTACTTGAGGTAGTCCTGCTGCCCCTCGCCCGACCTGCGCCCGATGAGGATCGCCCGGGGGATCACCATGCCCGAGACCGCGTTGGCCATCAGCAGCGGCGTCGCCTTGTCGACCGGCTTGGAGAAGGACATGGGCGCAGTGCAGGGTTTTCCCGCGCGGCTCCCGCCAGCCCCGGTCGTCGACTGCGTCACGCCCCACGACCAGGATTCGATCTCGATCTCGCCCTTGTGCCTGGCGTCGGTCGACTCGCCGTCGATGCCGTCGATCTTGAGGAAATAGTCGACCGCCGCGGCCGATGCGAGCCCCGGGCCGGCGAGCGCGAAGGTGGTGGCGACGGCGGCGATCGTCTGCGATTTCTTCAGCATGAACATTCCAGGAACCTCCAAATTGGGGGGGGTGACGGAGTCCGCGCGGCCTCTGGGGAAGGGCGGGCCGCTGGGATGACGGGTGCTGCCGCGTGCGACTGGTGCCGGGAGTATGAGCCAAGACGGGACAACGTAGGAGCCGTCCGACAGACCCGGCCCGATGCGGTACGCAAACTCGCGTCTAGACACGGCCGGCGGAGAAGGAACCTGAAGAAGGACTGGATGAAGGCGCTGGACTCCGCGCCCACCGTCGAAGCGGTGCTCGAGGTCGTGGAAGAATTCGTCGCGAGCCGCTCCGACGTCTACTGGTCCGGCGTACCCGCGGAGCTTCGCAACCCCAGGCTCGGATCCGCGGAAGCGCTGCAGCAATGGCACCACGGGCTGGTCCAGGCGATCTCGCGCATGGTCTCACCGGGGACGCCGATGCAGGAGCTCGCGGTGTTCTCGCTGCGCTCGGCGGTGAGGATCCACCAGATCAACCTCAGGTCGGATCCGGGCGCGTCGTCGAACGACAGGGACTTTTCCACGGCGCCGCACCGCCGGCGCTCGACCTGAGCCCGCCTTAGCTGCCGCCCTTCGCCCTCGCTTGCGCGATGCGGCCGATGATGTCGTCCAGCGAGGCGCCGAGGCGGCGCCGTTCGCTGTCGCCGATCGGCAGGTCCGGCAGCGTCTGCCTGCAGGCGTCGAAGGCGCGCAGGAGGAATGCGCAGATCACGTCGAGCGCCTCCGGATGCGCCTCGCCGTGTTTCAGCAGGGAGTCGCCCAGGGCGATCTGGCGCTCCAGCTGCACCACCCGCGCGTCGACCCGTCGGCCCATCAGGCCCGCCGACGAGAGGCCGAGGGCGAGGAAGATCGTCGGCGGATCGGCCGGCTTCACCAGGAAACCGTCGAACCCGGCTTCCATGGCGCGCTCGCGGTCGGCGTCGCCGGCCCAGCCGGTGTAGGCGACGAGGCGGGGCTTGGCGCCGTACCGGCGGCGCAACTCGCGCGCAACTTCGTAACCCGAGAGGCCGGGAAGCGCGAGATCCAGCACCGCCCCGTCCGGCTGCCACGCCTCGGCGAGCCGGATCGCTTCGTGGCCGTCGTACACCGCGCGCGCTTCGAGCCCCTGGCTCGCGAGCAGCTCGGCGATAGTGTCCGCCGAGTCGCGCACGTCGTCCGCGACCATTACCCGGCCAGGGCTTTCGAGAGCCGCCACGCGAGATTCTCCTCCACTGCGATCATAGTGCTGCGGACGGCGGCAAGGGAATACCTGCGTCTCGCTGCCGTGAGTTGGATCGTGATGCGGACCTCGGGCCGGGCAGCCTTCGCATTCAGCGAAGGCTCGCTTGCCGCAATGCCAATTCCCCGCCGGGATCTTCGCGTGGTGTCATCGGTCGACCGGTGACGGAGGTTTTTCCCATGCCAGCTCGCAGCATCCTCATATTCGGCGCCTCGTACGGCGCGCTTCTCGGAACCAAGCTCGCGCTCGCGGGCCACGACGTGACGCTCGTCTGCCGCGCGCGCAACGCCGCCCTCGTCAATGCCGAGGGGGTCGTCGTTCGCATGCCGGTCAAGGGACGCCCGGTGCCGGTCGAGGTCCGCTCGCGCGGCCTCGCCGGATCGCTGCGAGCCACCACCCCCGATGCCGCGCAGCCCGGCGACTACCACCTGGCCGTGCTCGCGATGCAGGAGCCCCAATACCGCTTGCCGGGCGTGCGCGAGCTATTGCAGGCGACCGCGCGCGAGCGCGTGCCGTGCCTGTCGATCATGAACATGCCGCCGCCCCCATATCTGGCGCGCATCCCGGGCATCGACGCGGCGGTGTGCACGGACAGCTTCACGGATGCGTCGGCGTGGGAAGGCTTCGATCCGGCGGTCGTGACCCTGTGCAGCCCCGATCCGCAGGCCTTCCGCCCGCCGGAGGAGGCCGGCAACGTGCTGCAGGTCCGGCTGCCGAGCAACTTCAAGGCCGCGCGCTTCGAGGATCCGGCACTCACCGCGATGCTGCGCGAGCTGGCCGACGGCATCGAGGCCGCGCGCTACGTGGTCGACGGCGAGGCGGTCGACCTTCCGGTCAAGCTCAAGGTGCACGACTCGCTCTTCGTCCCGCTCGCCAAGTGGGCGATGCTCCTCGCGGGCAACTACCGCTGCCTGCAGGACCACGGCATACGCTCGATCGCCGAGGCGGTGCATGGCGACCTCGAGGCCTCGCGCGAGGTCTACGAGTGGGTGGCGGGTGTCTGCGTGGCGCTCGGCGCCGATCCCGCCGACATGGTCCCCTTCGAAAAGTACGCCGAGGCGGCGCGTTCGCTGCAGAGCCCCTCGTCGGCGGCGCGCGCCCTCGCCGCGGGCGTGCCCCACATCGAGCGCGTCGACCGCCTGGTGCAGGCCGTGGCCGCGAGCCGTGGGCTGCGGCACGCGAGCATCGACGAGACCGTCGCGCGCGTCGACGACTGGCTGGTGCGAAACCGCCTCAAGGGCTGAAGCTGCGGCAAGGCCGGGCCCTGTATCGTTCGGGGCCATGGAACGCGACCATCCGCTGCGGCGGGCACTGCCCTTCATCCTGCTGGCCGGGCTCTGCTTCAGCACGCTCGACGCCACGGCCAAGTTCCTGGTCCAGGAGCACACGCTCTTCCTCGTGGTCTGGGCGCGTTATGCGGGGCAGATGGTCGTCACGACGCCCATCGCCTGGCATCGGGGCGGCGCGGGGTTCTGGCGCACGCGCCACCTGCGCATGCAGCTCGCGCGCTCGCTCTTCCTGGTGATCGCCACGCTGTCCTTCTTCGGGGCGCTGCGCTTCCTGCCGCTCGCCGAGGGCACGGCCGTGAGCTTCCTCGCGCCGATGTTCGCCCTGCTGCTCGCGCTCCCGGTGCTGGGCGAGCGCCCGACGCGCGCGCGCTGGCTCTCGGCGCTGGGCGGCTTCGCCGGCATCCTGCTGCTCGTGCGCCCGGGATCGGCGGTTTTCCACCCCGCGACGGCGCTGCTGGTTCTGGCCGCGGTGTCGAATGCGCTCTACCAGCTGCTCACGCGCAAGCTCCCGCACGACACACCCCACACCACGCTCTTCTACTCGGCGCTCGTGGGCACGGTGCTGCTCTCGGCTGCGCTGCCGTTCGCCGAGACGCCCACGAACATCGGGCTGCGCGACGGGGTGCTGCTGCTCAGCCTGGGCCTCTTCGCGGGCCTGGGCCACTGGGCGCTCATCACCGCGTTCCTCAGGGCACCCGCGACGCTGGTGGCGCCGTTCACCTACGTGCACATGATCTGGGCGACCCTCTACGGGCTCCTGGTCTTCGGCCAGCTCCCCGACGCGCTCTCGGCGCTCGGCATGGCGGTGATCGTGGCGAGCGGCATCGGGCTGGTGCTGCACGAGCGGCGCATCGCCTTCAACCCGCCGTCCACCCTCCCCCGAGGGCGTTCATGAGGTCCACGGTAAAGCCGAGGTAGGCCTGGCGGTTGCGGATGAAGCCGAGCAGCGACTCGTTCAGCGTGCGCTGCGCGTCGAGCACTTCGAGATACGCGGAGTACCCCCGGTCGTAGCGAAGGCGCGCGAGCCTGAGCGCCTCGCGTGCCACGGTGACCCGCTGCTGCAGGTCGCCCTCCGTGTCCGCGGCCTGGCGCAGGTTCGAGAGCGCGTCCGAGACCTCGCGAAACGCCGACTCCACCGCCCGGCGATACGCCGCTTCCGCTTGCCTTGCCTGCGCCTCGGCCTGCGCGGTGCGCGCGGCGTAGCGCCCGCCGTCGAGGATCGGGCCGAGCAGCCCCGCGCCGATCGACCAGATGCGCGATCCCGAGGCGACCAGCGAGTCGAGCTCTCCGCTCTCGAAACCGACCGAGCCGGTGAGGCGCAACGCCGGAAGCTGCGAGGCGCGCGCCACGCCGATGCGCTCGGTGGCCGCGGCGAGCCGCGCCTCGGCCTCGCGCACGTCGGGACGCCGCTCGAGGAGGGCCGAGGGCAGGCCCGGCGGGGGCGCCGCGGGAATCGGCAGCGACGCCACGTCCTTTTCCGGAAGCGCGAGCTCGAGGCGGCCGGTGAGGGTCGCGAGCTGGTGCACCGCGAGCGCGCGCTGGCGCGCGATCTCCTTGGCCTGCGCGGAGGCCGCGGTGCGCAGCGACCCGGCCTGGTACACGTCGAGCGCCGAGGCCACGCCGGCGTCCAGGCGCTTGCGCGCGAGGCCCACCGACTCCGCGGCGGCCGCGAGGATCTCGCGCGAGGCGGCGAGCTGCGAGTCGAGCGAGCGCAGCGCGAAATAGGTGCGCGCGATCGTGGCGGCGAGCGTGAGGCCCACGGTGTCGCGCGCATGGCGCGAGGCGAGCAGCTCCGCGCGCACCGAACGCTCGGCCCGCCTCAACTTGCCCCACAGGTCGATCTCGAACGACGTCGCGAGCCCCAGGCCGAGCGTCGTCTCGGTGCCGTTGCGAATGCTGCGCGCCCTGGAGGCGCTCACGTCGCCCTCGACGAGCGGGAAAAGCAGTGTTGCGTGCGCCTCGCGTAGCGCCGCCTCGGCCTCCTCCACGCGCGCGCTCGCCTGGGCGAGGTCGGCATTGCGATCGAGGCCGGAGCGCACGAGCTCCTCGAGCGTCACGTCGCCGTAGAGCGTCCACCACGCGGGCGGCACCGCGAGCTCGCCCGGCTTCGCCGCCTCGCCATAGGCGGAAGGCAGGGGGCTCGCGGGGCGCTCGTAATCGGGACCGACCATGGCGCAGGCGCCCAACGCGAGCGCCACGCACGGGGCGAGCGCGCGCATCAGCGCGCCTCCTGCGGCACGGGTTCCGCGGGCAGGTCGGTCTCCCCCATCTTCTGGCGTCGCGCGAAGAGCGTGAAGAAGAGCGGGACGAAGATCGTGGCGACGAAGGTGGCGAGCAGCATTCCTCCGACGACGCCGGTGCCCATCGAGCGGCGCGCCGCCGAGCCCGCGCCGCTCGCGATCGCGAGCGGCATCACGCCGAAAACGAAAGCGAGCGAGGTCATGACGATCGGCCGGAAGCGCAGGCGCGCGGCCTGCAGCGCCGCGTCCTTCGCGCTCATCCCGGAAAGCAGTCCCTGCTGCGCGAACTCGACGATGAGGATCGCGTTCTTCGCCGCGAGTCCGATCAGCACCACCAGCCCGATCTGGAAGTAGATGTCGTTCTCCATCCCGCGCAGCGCCACCAGCCCCAGCGCGCCCACCACCGCGAAGGGCACGGCGAGCACCACCGCCGAGGGCAGGCGCCAGCGCTCGTAGAGCGCGGCGAGGATCAGGTACACCATCACGATGGCGAGGCCGAAGGCGAGGATCGAGGCATTGCCGGTGCGCTTCTCCTGGAACGCCTGGCCGCTCCACGCCAGCGTGTATCCGGGGGGCAATGCCTCTGCGGCGACGCGTTCGACCGCCTGGATCGCCTCGCCGGAGCTGACGCCGGCCTTGCCGGATCCCAGCACCTTGGCGGCTAGGAAGCCGTTGAAGCGCTCGGCCTGCTCCGCGCCCGAGGTCGCGCTCACCTCGAGCATCGCCTTCAACGGGATCATCTCGCCCGTAGTCGCCGAGCGCACGTAGACGGCGCCGATCTGGTCGGGGCGCGCACGAAACGGCGCCTCGGCCTGCAGCTGCACGCGGAACGTCCGGCCGGCCATGTTGAAGTCGTTCACGTAGAAGACGCCGAGCGTGCTCTGCAGCGCCTCGAACACTTCCGCGATCGGCACCCCGAGCGCGAGCGCCTGCTCGCGATTCACCTCCACGCGAAGCTGCGGCGAGGTGGTGCGGAAGAACGTGTTGATGCCCTGCAGCTGCGGGTCGGCCGTGAGCGCCTCGGTGAGCGAGCGCACCGCCTCCCCCAGCCCGCGCGTATCGGACGATGCGCGCGACTGCACGTAGAACTCGAAGCCGCCGGCACTGCCGAGCCCACGGATCGCCGGCGGATTGAAGATGATCGCCATGCCGTCGGGGAAGCCCTGCCCCTGGCGCGTGATGTCGGCCGCGACCTGGGAGGCGCTGCGGCTGCGCTCGCCCCAGGGCTTGAGCAGGATGAAGGTGGTGCCGGCATTGGGCTTGTTCGCGCCGCCGATGAAGTCGCGTCCCGAGTTCACGAACGCGTGGTCGATCTCGGGCGTGGACGAGAGGATCTTCTGCAGCCGCTCGCCGGTGGCCTGGGTGCGCTGCAGCGAGGCGCCGTCGGGAAGCACGATCGACCCGATGAGGTAGCCCTGGTCCTCGGTCGGGATGAAGCTGGTGGGCACGCGCCAGAAGAGCAGCGCCGCGGCGAGGATGACGAGGACGAAGCCCGCGCCCGCCATGAGGGCACGGGCGAGCGCCAGGTTCACGCCCCCGAGGAAGCGTGCGGTCAGCCACGCGAAGCCGCGGTTGAAGGGCGCGAAGAGGCGCGACTCGCCATGACCCCTTTTCAGCAGCAGCGCGCACAGCGCCGGGGTGAGCGTGAGGGCGGTGAGGCCCGAGATGACAACCGCCACCGCCACCGTGACCGCGAACTGCTTGTAGAGCTGGCCCGCGATGCCGCCGAGGAAGGCCACCGGGATGAACACCGCGCAGAGCACCAGGATGATCGCGATCAACGCGCCCGAGACCTCGTGCATCGCCTCGATGGCCGCTTGCTTTGCGCCCATGCCGTGGTCGCGCATCAGGCGCTCGACGTTCTCCAGCACCACGATCGCATCGTCGACCACGATGCCGATGGCGAGCACCATGGCGAAGAGCGTGAGCGTGTTGATCGAGAAGCCGAGGACGTAGAGGCCGGCGAACGTGCCGATGATCGAGACCGGCACGGCGAGCATCGGGATCACGGTCGCGCGCCACGTCTGCAGGAAGATGAAGACCACGCCCAGCACCAGCAGGGCGGCCTCGAAGATCGTGATCTGCACCTCGCGGATCGAGCTCTTCACAACCAGCGTGGTGTCGAACGGGATCAGGTAGGCCATGTCCTCGGGGAAGGCCTGCTTCATCTCCGCCAGGCGCGCCTTGACGGCGTCGGACACGGCGAGCGCGTTGGCACCCGTCTGCAGGAACACGGCCATCCCCACCGAGGGCACGCCGTCCACGCGCGGCGCGGTGTCGTAGTTCTGCGCGGCGAGCTCCACCCGGGCCACGTCCTTGATGCGCAGCACGCCCCCGGGGCCGCTCGCGCGCACCACGATGTTCTCGAAGTCCTCGACGCGCGCAAGCCGCCCGCGCACCGTCACGGTGTAGGTCACCGCCTGGCCGGGTGGGGCCGGCTCGGCCCCGACCTTTCCGGCGGCGTACTGGGCGTTCTGCGCGCGGATGGCGTTGGCGATGTCCGAGGGCGTCACGCCGACGCGTGCCATGCGGTCGGGGTTCAGCCACACGCGCATCGACGAGCCGGCGCCGAAGATGACCACGTCGCCCGCGCCCGGGAGGCGCTTGAGCTCGTCCAGGATGTTGACCGCGGCGTAGTCGGCAAGCGCCGTGGTGGGCATGCTCCCTTTCGGCGACGTGAGCGCGATCACGACCAGGATGTCGTTGGAGCGCTTGCGCACCACGACCCCGTTGCGGCGCACCTCCTCGGGCAGGACCGGCAGCGCGATCTGCACGCGGTTGTTGAGCTGGAAGGTCGCCCGGTCGACGTCGGTGCCGACCTCGAACGTGGTGGTGATGGTGAGCGTGCCGTCGGACGAGGCGCTCGAGGTGAAGTAGATCATCCCCTCGGTCCCGGAGAGCTGCTCCTCGATCGGCGCGGCGACCGTGCTCGCGATCGTCTCGGCGCTGGCGCCGGGGTACGAGGTCGTGATGGTGACGGTCGGCGGGGAGATCTCCGGATACTGCGAGACCGGCAGGTTCACGCCCGAGATGATCCCCGCCAGCGTGATCACGATCGCGATCACGCTCGCGAAGATCGGCCGCTCGATGAAGAAGCGCGAAAAGTTTCCCACGGTCTACTTCGGGGCGGCCGCGGCCGGGGCGGAAACGTTCGCCTTCACCGCGGTACCGGGACGCACCTTCACCAGGTTGTCCACGATCACCAGGTCGCCCTCGTTCAACCCGCCCACGATCAGCGCGTCGGAGCCGACCCAGCCGGCGACCTGCACCGGCTTCACGACCGCCTTGCCGTCGGGACCGACGGCCATCACCACGCGCGACTGCTCGCCCTGCATCAACGCCATCTGCGGCACGGCCATCGCGGTCTGCTCGCCGGCGAGGATGCGCACCTTGAGGAACTGCCCCGGCAGCCACTTGCGCCCCGGGTTCGCGAAGGTGGCACGCATCTGCACCGTGCCGAGCCGCGCGTCGACCGTGCTGCCGGCGAAGCTCAACCGTCCGCCATCGGCGGCCACGGTGCCGTCCGCGGCCACGAGCTGCACGCGCGCATTGCGTTCCGCGCCGCGAATCGTGGTGTAGTCGCGCTCGGCAAGAGAAAAACGCACGTACAGCGGGTCCGCCTGGCTGATCGTGGTGAGCAGGCTCGACTCGGTGTTCGCGGTGACCAGCGTGCCCTCGGACTTGAGCGCGCGTCCGGTGATGCCGCCGATGGGAGCCGTGATCCGGGTGTACGAGAGGTTGAGCTCGGCTTCGCGCAGCCGCGCCTGTGCGCCCGCGATCGCCGCGCCCGCCTGCTTCGCCGTCGCCACCGCCTGGTCGACCTCGCGCTGCGGGATCGCGCGCTCCTGCGCCAGCGGCTCGAGGCGCTTCGCCTCGGTCTCGGCGAGCTCCTTGCGCACCTGCTCCTGCAGCAGCGTGGCGCGGGCCTGCTGCACCGCCAGCTCGTAAGGCGCGGGATCGATCACGAAGAGCAACGCGCCCTCAGGCACCGCCGCGCCTTCCTCGTACGCGCGCTTCTCGAGGATGCCGCTCACGCGCGCGCGGATCTCGACCTCGCGCGAGCCCTCGGCCTGGCCCACGGCCTCGAGCGAGACGGGCAGCGAACGCGCCACTGCGCGGACCGCCGTGACCGCGAGCGGCTGCGGTGCCGCGGCCTTGCCCTCCCCGTCGGCCTTGCCGCAGGCGGCGAGCACGATGGCGCTGGCGGCGAGGGCGAGGACTGCGCCGGGGCGCGCGCGCGGAAGGAGGCTCATCGGGGGCTGGTCGGGACAACCGGGATTGGCTGCGGTAGTATACATACCATCCAGAAGGTATGTTGTCGGAGAGCCATGCGCAGGACAAAGGAAGCGGCCGCACAGACGCGCGCGGCGATCGTCGAGGCGGGGCTGGCGTGCTTCGACCGCCACGGCATCGCGGGCACGACGCTCTACGACATCGCAGCCGAGGCCGGCGTCACCAAGGGCGCGGTCTACCACCACTTCAAGGGCAAGCGGGCGATCCTGCACGAGCTGCGCGAGCAGTTCGCCCTGCCGCTGCTCGACGCCGCCGACACGGCGATGCTGCGCGGCAACGACGTCCCGGCGCTCGAGCGCATCGAGCGCTTCGTGGTGGGCGTGATCGAGGAGCTCGAGCACGACGCGCGCAAGTGCCGCGTGCTCTCGGTGATGCTCTTCAAGTGCGAGTACGTGGGCGACCTCGCCGAGGAGCTCGCGGGGGCGCTGCGCAACAGCCTGCGCCTCATCAAGTCCTTCGAGGCCGCCTATTGCGCCGCGCGTGACGAGGGCCAGCTCGCCGACGGGATGCAACCCGAGATCGCGGCGCTCGAGACGATGCTGTTCTTCTCGGGGCTGATGCGCCTGTGGCTCCTGCACGGCCCGCGCAGCGCGTTGCGCAGGAATGCCAAGGCGGCTGTCGCTGCGCACGTCCGCTCCCGCGGCGTCGCCCCTCCCCGCGCGGCGCGCTACGGCGCCTTCGCCAGCTCTCCCAGGCAGTCGTAGGCGGCGTACTTGTAGGCCTCGGCGAGGCTGGGAAAGTTGAACACCATCTCGATGAAGGCGTCGACGGTCCCGTCGAGGTGGATGACGGCCTGCCCGATGTGCACCAGCTCGGTCGCACGCTCGCCGATCACGTGCACGCCGATCAGCTTGCGCGTGCCGCGGTCGACGATGAGCTTGAGCAGCCCCTCGTTGTCCCCGGCGATCTTGCCGCGCGCGTTCTCGGCGTAGTAGGCGCGCCCCACGGCGTAGCGGATGCCCTCGAGCCGGCAGCTGTCCTCGGTCTCGCCCAGCGCGCTCACCTCGGGGATGGTGTAGATCCCGTAGGGCAGGAGGTCCGCCACCGAGCGCTTGTACTCGAAGCCGAAGGCGTGGCACACCGCCACGCGGGCCTGCTCCATCGAGGTCGCGGCGAGCGCAGGAAACCCGATGGCGTCGCCCGCGGCGAGGATGTGCGGCACGACGGTCTGGTAGCGCGCGTTCACCGCCAGGTAGCCGCGCTTGTCGGGCACGATGCCGACGGCGCCGAGGTTCAGCTCCTCGGTACGCCCCTCGCGCCCGGCCGCGTACAGCAACTGCCCGGAGGCGACATCACCTCCGTCCTCGAATCGCGTCACCACGCGCTCGCCCTCGCGCGCGACGCCCTTCCAGCGGCGCGCCAGCATGACCTCGATGTCCATGCGCCGCATCGAGGCCACGAGCTGCTCCACCATCTCGTAGTCGAGGAAGCTCAGGAGCGAGGCGCGCGAGTCGACCAGCGAGACCTTCACGCCGAGCGCGGCGAACATGCACGCGTACTCGCAGCCGATCACGCCCGCGCCCAGGATGGTCATGGTCGCGGGGAGGTCCTCGAGGTTCAGGATCTCGTCGCTGTCGTGGATGCGCGCGTCGTTGAAGTCGATCCCGGCGGGCCGCGCGGGCCGGGAGCCGGTGGCGATCAGGATCACCGAGCCACCGACGCGCTGCGTGCCGCCCTCTCCGTTCGACACCTCGACCGTGTGCGCATCGACGAAGCGCCCCACACCCCGCAGGAACGTAACGCCGTGGCGCTCGAGGTTGTCGCGGATGCGCTTCGACTCGGATGCGACGATCGCCGCCTTGCGCGACATGAGCCGGGGGAGCGTCGCGGTCGCCTCGAGCTCGACCGCCACGCCGTACATCTCGCGCGAGCGATATCCCGAGAGGTACATCGCGGTCTCGCGCAGCGTCTTGCTCGGCACCGTGCCGGTGCGGGCGCCGGCACCGCCCGGCTCGGCCTCGCGCTCGATCACGACCACGCGCTTGCCGAAGTACGCTGCCTGGGCCGCGGCCTTCTCTCCGGCCGGGCCGACTCCGATCACGACCAGGTCGTAGGAGTCCATGCGGGGCTCAGTCGCGCGCGGTCGTCGGCATGACGCGCACTCTAACCGAGCGCTAGCGCCCGGGCCACCCGCGCCGGCCGAGCGCCTCGCCGAGACGAACCGTGTCCTCCGCGTCGACGTAGACCTGCGAGGACACGCGCAGCAGCAGCTGGTCGCCGAGCGCCACCGCCATCGCCTGGATGCGCTCCTCGTCCCAGAGGGCGCGCGCGGTGGCCAGCGCGTCCTCGCGGGTTGCCGGGCGGCGCTGCGGCAGCACGAAGGAGCGCATCGCGGCGCAAAGACCGATCGGGCCCACCGGTTTCGCGCCGACCGCGAGCAACGCCGCGGTGGCAGCGTCGAGCACGCGACGATGATGGTCGCGCACCGTCGCGGCATCGAAGCCCTCGTGGAACCCGATCGCCGCCGGCACCGTCAGCCAGGCCGAATAGTCGCGCGTGCCGACCCAGTCGAAGGAGCGCGGAAATCCCATCCCGACGAAGTGGCTGATGACCGGAGGGCGCGTCGTCGCCGCGACCGCAGGCGAGGCGTACAGGAACGCGCTCGCCCGCGGCGCGAAGAGCCACTTGTGCGCGTTCGAGACGTACCAGTCGGGCTGGAGCGCATCGAGGTCGAGCGCGAGCTGCCCCACCGCGTGCGCCCCATCGACCAGCACGAGGGCGCCGCAGCTCCGCAGCGCGGGGATGATGCGCTCGAGCGGCAGCACGAGCGCCGTGGGCGAGGTGATGTGGTCGACGATCGCGAGCTTGACGCGCGGCGCGAGGGCGCGCTCGAAGGCCGCGACGATCCCGTCGGGGTCCGCGGGCAGCGGCAACTTCACCACCAGGGGAGTCGCGCCGGCTTGCGCGCAACGCGCCTCCACCATGAGGCGCACGGCGTTGTAGGTGTGGTCCGTGATGAGGACGCGGTCGCCGGGCGCGAGGTCGACCGAGGCGAGCGCCGACTGGACGCCGAGGGTGGCATTCTCGACGAAGGCGACGTGCTCTTGGCGCGCGCCCACGAAGGCCGCGAGCCGCGATACCGCCGTGCGCAACGCCGTGTCGCCCTGGTCGGGCATGACGCTGCGCCGGAAGAAGACGTCGGGCTGCGCTTCCATCTCGGCGCGGATGCGCGCCTGCTCGGCGAGCAGGCCCCTGGGGCACGCGCCGAAGGAGCCGTGGTTGAGGAAGGTGCCCTCGGCGGCGAGCTCGAACAGCGGCCGCAGCGCGCGGCCGAGTGGCTTGCCGGACCCGCTCACCAGGCGAAGGCGGGCTTCTCCAGCGCCTGGGCGAAGGCGGCCTCGACGGCGATGCCGTCCATGATGAGCGCCACGATCACCTCGCGGTGGTCGCGGATCTCGGCCGGCAGGCTCGCGCGGTGGGCGAGGAAATGGTCGTGCATCGCCTTCAGCGCCTCGGGCTCCTTCACCTTCTTGTTGCGCTTGAGCGAAGGCTCGACCAGCTTGGCGTACGACTCGATCAGCGAGCTCTTGGCCGCCGTCTCGCGCGTGCTGCCCACGCGCTTCTCGGCGTGCGAGATCCAGAAGCCGGCCCACGAGTTGACCGTGGCCTTGCCCGATTCGTAGACCATGCGGTCGTACGACTTGCGCCAGGTCTCGTTCTTCTCGATCGCGAGGAAGACGTCCTCGATCACGTCCTCGGTATGCGGCTTCTCGATGGCGTCCAGGACCTCGTCGACGAGCTGTTTCAGGCGCAGGCTGCGGATGGTGGCGGGTCCTGCGGCGGTGGCTGCTTTCGGCATTGCGGTTTCCCCAAGGTATTTTGTGGATCTACTGCTGTCACTTAACAGAGTACACCTGCGCGGACCCCTACTTCATCGAGTGCAGGCCGAACATGTTGCCCTCGGTGTCGTGGACGAGTGCCACGAAGCCGTATTCCCCGATCGAGAACTTGGCCTTCTCCACCCGGCCGCCCGCCTTCTTGACCCGC
>Ga0307505_10000997_pt1 | contig 25890 bp, 25 predicted proteins | sample 23_S_MG_FD_202183 | JGI IMG/M metagenome (GOLD analysis project Ga0307505, IMG submission 202183) | Soil microbial communities from Populus trichocarpa stands in riparian zone in the Pacific Northwest, United States - 23_S | ecosystem: Environmental > Terrestrial > Soil > Riparian zone > Trees... | reverse complement strand
CAGCTTGCTCCGGATGCGCTCTTCGTTCTTGCCGTACTCCTTCTGGTACGCGGCATAGTGATCGCCCCACAGGTCGCTGATGTACTTGAGGAACAGCATCACGAGGATGTAGTCCTTGTACTGCGCGGGATCGACGACGCCTCGAAAGGTGTCGCAGGCGGCCCAGGCCGTGTTGTTGACGTCTTGTTGGGTGAGCTGGTCGGTCATGAGGTGGCCTTTTGTGCGTGCTGCATCAGGATGTGGGTTGTCAGTCGATGGCGCGCTGCAGTGATCCTGCCCAGGAGGGACTGTTCTTCCTCGACCAAGCCCGCGAGTTGAGCGATGCGTCGCTGCGTTGCCATTGGGGGCACCGGAACGTCCAGGGCCTTCAGGGCCTCCGCGCTGATCATTCGCACCGACGTGCCCGCAGCGAGCGTCCTGAGCTGCAACTGCGCGGCGAGCGAATTGATGAACCAGCACAAGTACTCGGGCAACGCACCGTTTGGGCGGATCAAGAGCATCGGCGCCGACAGCACGGCCGTCCCGATCCCTTCCGGGACCTGTGCTGCACCGTTGCTTTGGCCCCGTGAGCGAAATAGCAGATCGCCTGCCCGCAGCAGGTGATGTGACTTGGCCGTCGGAAGCGACACCCTGACAGCCCCCTCAGGTTGAAGCACGTTGTCCTCGTCGATGTCCTTCATTTGAATCACGGTGACACCGCCACCGGGATCACGCTCGAGGCGCGACCGGAATGGGTAGCCCATCTGAATCTCGGCCAAGCGAGCTAAGTGCATCTGAAGAAACCTCGTTACGACAATCTGTAGTACACGAATGTAGTCCTATGGCTGCCTCATTGTCAATAAGCAGTAATGGTGTTTCTACATAATGTCTATGTCGGCCGGCTCCGCCAAGGGTGAGGGAACCCAAAAACAACCAAGATTCTCAAGGAGATAGATCAGGCTGTGAATCATCGGATTGGGGTCGCGCGGAAGCCTGGATGCGTCGCAGCGAGGGTAAGCGGCGAGGGCCCGCCCCGTTGCCGGAGTTAGGCGCACCATCTACCTCGGGGGCAAGGACGGAAGAGTGGGCAGGAACTGCGCTCCGGCCGTACGGGAGTCAATGGAGCTTGGCTGCGGCAACGGATCCCGAGCCTCGTCACTCCGTCGACGCATAAGGCAGCGGCCGCCGCCTCTCGATGTGGAAACGCACGAGTGCTGCGAAGCGATAGAGCGCGTGCACGAACTTCCCGTACGGCAGCGTGAGGAAGAGCGCGAGCACGAAGCCGAGGTGCGTCGCGAGCAGCACACCCATCACCCGCGTCTCGCGCAGCGCCATCAGCAGCAGGCCCGTCACGCTGGTGAAGAAGAGCAGCCAGAGGAATCCCAGGTCCATGCCGTCCTGGCGCTCGTCGACGAGCTCGGGGTCGCGGCGGCCGCGCAGGCTCATCAGCCCGAGCGGCCCGATGATCAACCCGATGCCGCCCACCGTACCCAGCAGCACCGGCAGGCTGTAGAGCGGATACGGCGCCTTCCATCCGAAGACGTAGTGGTAGATGGTCGCCACGCTGGTGGCCGCGAAGCAGAGCAGGAAGCCGTAGAAGGTAAGGTGATGGAAGGTGCGGCGCGCGAATGAGGGTGTGGCCTCGGGATAGGTGCAGCCGTCTCCGCCGCCGTCGAGATACTTGAGCCCCATCGCGTCCCAGGTCGCCCCCGAGAGCTGCGGCGCCTTCATGAACTCGAGCGTCTCCTCGCCCATGTCGGGCCAGAAGCGCACGAAGCTCGCGAGGAAGGACACCAGCACGAAGGCCGACACGACCAGGAAGATCGAGGCCATGACGCCGTGCGGCAACACCGCGTAGAACGAGCCCTCGGCGTCCGACCACGGCGCGAAGAAGCGCGCCGGGCTCGCGAACCAGCCGGTGAAGGCGAGAAACGCCGCGAGCGAGAGCGCGGTGGCAAGGCTCACCACGGTGCCGTTGCGCTCGAAGGCGCGGCCGAACGACTCGGGCCAGGCGTACTTGCGGTAGGTCTGCGCCCGCACCTGCGCGAGCACGCGCGGGATGCTCACCGCGAACTCGTGCGGCGGCGCGTACTGGCACGCATAGAGGCAGGCGCCGCAGTTGTGGCACAGGTTCGCGAGGTAGTGCACGTCGCCTTCGGTGAACTCGAGGCGCCGCTCGAGCGCGGGGAAGACCGCGCAGTAGCCCTCGCAGTAGCGGCAGGCGTTGCAGATCACGAGCTGGCGCCGCGCCTCGGCGACCAACTCAACGAGTCGGGGGACTGGTTCTTGCCCGAGGGCCGACGGCCCGATGGAACCTGTCCCCTTAGACATGGCGCGCCGCCTCCCCGCCCGCAATCCGGCCGAACGTCGTCCCGATGGCCATGCCGATGCCGGCGACGTAGCCCTGCCCCAGCACGTTGCCCGCCATGATCTCGCCCGCTGCGAACACGTTCTCACAGGTCGTGCCGTCGGCCATCAGCATGCGCGCGCGCTCGTCGACCGCGACGCCAAGATACGTGAACGTGATGCCGGGACGCAGCGGCCAGGCGTGGTACGGCGGCGTGTCGATCGCGCGCGCCCAGTGCGTCTTGGGAGGAGCGAGCCCGGCGGTGGCGCAGTCGTCCAGGATCGTGTGGTCGAACGTCCCGGGCCGTACGGCGGCGTTGAACTCGCGCACCGTCGCTTCGAGCGCGGCCGCATCGAGCCCGAGGGCCTGCGCGATGCCGGCGAGCGACTGTGCGGCCACCGGCGGGAACACCGTCGGCATGAAGCGTCCCATCGACTTGGCGTCGATGAGCGCATAGCCGATCTGGTCGGGCTGCCCGGCGACGAGGCGCCCCCAGATCGCATAGCGCTTGGGCCAGAAGTCCTCCCCCTCGTCGTAGAACCGCTTCGCGTGCTTGTTGACCACGATGCCGAGCGAGACCGCGTCGACGCGGGTCACGATGCCGCCGTCGTACTTCGGGCTCCTCGCGTCGATCGCCACGCAGTGCCCCTGCTTCGCGTCGCTCACGGGCTTCGCGCCCAAGGCGAGCAGCTTCTTCAGCACCACGCCCCGGTTGTACGGCGTGCCGCGCACGATGAAGTTGTCCGCGGGCGGCCCCCACGCCTCGCGCAGCCAGTCGAGGTTGGACTCGAAGCCGCCGCAGGCGATCACCACCGACTTCGCCGCGATCTCGCGTGTGGCGCCGGCGCGCGTGACCGTGGCCGACTTGAAGCGCCCGCCCTCGAGCTTCACGTCGACGACCTCGGTCTCGTAGAGCACCTCGACGCCGAGCGCGAGGGCGGCGCGATAATACGCGTTCACCAGCGCCTTTCCTCCACCGAGGAAGAACGCGTTGGTGCGCGAGAGGTGCAGCGTGCCCCCGAGCGGCGCCTGGAAGCGCACCCCGTATCGCTGCATCCATGAAACGTGCGCCTCGGTCTGGCGGATCGTCATGCGCGCCAGGCGCTCGTCGGTGAGCCCTCCCGTCACCTTGAGCAGGTCTTCCCAGTATTCGGCCTCGGGATAGGCCCCGGTGAGGGGCGGCAGGGGCCCCGCGTGCATCGTGCGCATGTTGCGGGTGTGGCGGCTATTGCCCCCGCGCATGGTTTCGGGCGCCGATTCCACCAGCGTCACCGCGAGGCCCGCCTCGCGCGCGGTGATCGCGGCGCACAATGCCGCGTTGCCGCCGCCCAGGACGAGAAGGTCGCGCGGGCGTGAGGGCTCGGTTGCATCCCGTTCAAAAGTCGCGGCCATCCCGAAGTGTATATTCCGTGGACATTTCCCCGAAGGACACGCCGATGAGAACCCTTTCCCGCCTCCTCCTGGCTGCCGTGGCGTTCGCGCTGGCCGGCCAGGCCGCTGCGCAGGCCAACTTTCCCACGCGCCCCGTCACCCTTACCGTGGGCTTCGCCCCCGGCGGCGGCACCGACACGGCCGCCCGCATCGTCGGCAAGAAGCTCACCGAGAACATCGGCCAGGCGGTCATCGTGGAGAACAAGGCGGGCGCCGGCGGCAACATCGCGGCGCAACACGCCGCTACCGCGCAGCCCGACGGGTACGTGATCCACCTCTCCTCTGTGGGCCCCCTCACCGTCGCGCCGCACATGTCGAAAGGCCTTCCGTACGACCCCAAGAAGGACCTGGCGCCGCTCACCCTCGGAATGAGGTTCTCGAACGTGTTCGTGATCCACCCCACGGTGCCGGCCAAGACCCTCGCCGAGTTCGTGGCGCTCGCCAAGGCGAAGCCGGGCACGATCAACTACGCGTCCTCGGGCGTGGGCGGGGCGGCGCACCTCGCCGGCGAGCTCTTCAAGCAGATGGCCGGCATCGACATGGTGCACGTGCCCTACAAGGGCGGCGGCCCCGCCATGGCGGACATGCTGGGCGGCCGCGTGAACATGTACCCCGCGGTGCCGTCGACCTCGAAGCCGCACATCGACGGCGGCAAGATCATCGCCATCGGGACCACGGGCGACAAGCGCACCGCGATCATGCCCGACGTCCCGACCGTCGCCGAGCAGGGGTACCCCGGCTTCGAGGCCACCAACTGGTACGCCTTCGTCACCTCGAGCAAGGTGCCGAAGGAGATCCAGCAGTTCTGGACCCGCGAGCTGGTGAAGGCACTGAAGGACCCCGAGGTGATCGCCGCCCTCGAGAAGCAGGGCCTCGAGCCCGAGCCGGGAACCCCCGAGGAGCTGGCGAAGCTGATCGACACCGAGACCGCGAAGTGGGGCAAGGTGGTCCGCGAAGCGAAGATGACCGTCAACTGACCTCGACGATGCCGGACAAGGCCCCGGCTCGAAGGCGATTTGACGCCCGCTCGGATTCAAGACGGGAAGAACGAGTAAAGGGAGTAGAGGGAGTAAAGGGAGTAAAGAGGGTTTCGTCGTCGAGTTGCGAGCACCGTGACCGTAGCCACCGATCACCCCTCTTTCCTCCCTCTACTCCCTTTACTCGTTCTTCCCGTCTTTAGTCAGTCCCCGTGCGCGGGCTTCAGCTCGCGCAACGGCTTGGTGATCGGGCCCTTGCCCGAGTAGCGGTCGAGGTAGAGGTAGATCACCGGCGTGATGAAGAGCGTGATCACCTGGGAGAAGAGGAGCCCCCCCACGACGGCGAGGCCGAGCGGCTGGCGCAGCTCCGCGCCGGCGCCGAGGCCCAGGGCGATCGGGACCGCGCCCATCATCGCGCACAGCGTCGTCATCATGATCGGGCGGAAGCGCAAGAGGCATGCCTTGCGGATCGCGGCCATCGGCTCCATGCCCTCCTCGCGCTGCGCGTTGAGCGCGAAGTCGATCATCATGATCGCGTTCTTCTTCACGATGCCGATCAGGAGCAGGATGCCGATCACCGCGATCATCGAGAGGTCGATGCCGAAGATCCAGAGCGTGAGGAGCGCGCCGATCGCGGCCGACGGGATGCCGGCGAGGATCGTGATGGGGTGGATGTAGCTCTCGTACAGCACGCCCAGCAGCACGTAGATCACCAGCAGCGCGCTCACCAGCAGCCAGATCTGGCTCGCCTGCGACTTCTCGAACGCGGCGGCGTCGCCCGCCCACTGCGCGATCACCGACGAGGGCATGCGCGCCTCGCTGCGGAAACGCTCGATCTTCTTCGCGGCGTCGCCGAGTGCCACGCCGGGCCCCAGGTTGAAGGTGACCGTGATCGCCTGCAGCTGTCCGGCGTGGTTGATCGACACGGGCCCGACCTTGCGCTCGACGGTGGCGATGCTCGAGAGCGGCACCAGGGCGCCGTTGCTGCTGCGAAGGTAGACCTTCGCGAACGCCGACTCGTCGCGCCGGTCGGCGTCCGCGGCGATGAGGATCACCGAGTAGGAGTCGTGCGAGGTGAAGATGGTCGACACCTGGCGCTCCCCGAACGTCGAGTAGAGCGCGGTGCGGATGTCCTGCATCTGCACGCCGAGCGCATTGGCCTTGTCGCGGTCGATGGAGAGCTGCGCCTGCAGGCCCCGCATCTGCGAGTCGGTGGCGACGTCGCGGAACATGGGGTCCGGGCGCATGAGCCCGACCAGCTTGTCGGCGCTCTCCTGCAGGTCGCGGTCGCCCACGCTCTTCAGCACGTACTGGTAGCGCGCCTTGCTGATGCGCCCGCCGATGCGCAGGTTCTGCAGCGGAATGAAGTACACGCCCACGCCGGGGATGCCACGCACGTCGCGCCGCAGCTCCTCGATCACCGCCTCGATGGGCTTGCGATCGCCCTTGGGCACGAGGTTGATGAACATGCGGCTCGTGGTGGTCTCGTCGGCGGTCGCGATCACGCTGGCGACGGCCGGGTGGGCACGGACGACGTCGTTCACCTTGAGCAGCGTCGCCGACATCGCCGGAAAGGAGATGTCCTCCACCGCTTCGGCGCGCACGAGGATCTGGCCGATGTCCTCGGTCGGGAAGAAGCCCTTGGGGATGGCGATGAAGAGGCCGATCGTCACGGCGAGGCTGCCGAGGGCCGTCCAGAGAACCACCGGGCGGTGCAGCAGGCACCAGTCGAGCACGCGCTCGTACCCGGAGTGCGCCCACTGGTAGATGCGCTCGAACCATGCGGTCCAGCGCAGGATGGGGTCGTCCTCGCGCTCGTGCTTCAGGTACCGGCTGGCGAGCATCGGCACGAGCGTGAGCGAGACCAGCGCCGATACCAGGACCGCGAGCGAGACCACGATGGCAAACTCACGGAAGAGCCCGCCGATCACGCCCGGCATGAAGAAGATCGGGATGAACACGGCCACGAGCGAAAGCGAGATCGACACGATGGTGAACGCCACCTCGCGCGCGCCCTTGATCGCCGCGGCGAAGGGCTCCATGCCCTCCTCCACGTGGCGAACGATGTTCTCCAGCATCACGATGGCGTCGTCCACGACCAGCCCCACGGCGAGCGTGATGCCCAGCAGCGACACGTTGTTGAGCGAGAGGTCGAGCCATTTCATCAGCGCGAGCGTGCCGATGAGCGAGATCGGCAGCGACAGCGCCGGGATGATCGTCGCCGAAGGCCGCCTGAGAAACAGGTAGATCACCAGGATCACCAGCAACGCGGTGATCGCGAGCGTCACCTTGATGTCGAGGATCGCGTGGCGGATGGCGATCGCGCGGTCGTTCCTGATGTGAATCCTGACCGAGCTCGGCATCTGGGCCTCGAGCTTCGGTATCGCGGCGCGCAGCGCGTCCACGGTCGCGACCGTGTTGGCGTCTGGCTGGCGGCGCACGGAAATGCTGATGGCGCGCTCGCCGTCGTTCCAGCTCGCCGTCTTGATGCTCTCGACGCTGTCCTCGACCTGCGCCACGTCCTCGAGCCGCACCGTGCCGCCGCCCGGCAGCGTCGCCACGATGATGCGGGCGAAGTCGGCCGCGCGCGTGAGCTGGCGGTTCGCCTGGATGGTGAGCGTCTGGCGCTCGCCTTCGAGCGTGCCCACGGGGGTGTTGGCGTTGGCCGTCCGGATCGCGTTGGCCACGTCGTCCATGGTGAGGTTGCGCGCCGCGAGCGCGTCCGGCCGCGCGTGCACGCGCACCGCGAATTTCTTGCGCCCGTTGATGTCCACTTCGGCCACGCCGCTGATGGTGGAGAGCGACGGGGCGATCAGGTTCTCGGCGAGGTCGTTCAGCTGCGAGAGCGGCATCGACGGCGAGGTGACCGCCACGAAGAGGATCGGCGCGTCGGCGGGATTCACCTTGCGGTAGTTCGGCGGGTTGGTCATCTCCACCGGCAGCGAGCGCTGCGCGCGCAAGAGCGCCGCCTGCACGTCGACCGCGGCGGCGTCGATCAGCCGGTCCTCGGCGAACTCCAGCGTGATGTTGGTGCGGCCTTGCGTCGAGGTCGAGCTGATGGCGTCGACGCCCGCGATGGTGGCGAACTGCTTTTCCAGCGGAAGAGCCACGGACGTGGCCATGTTCTCGGGGCTCGCGCCCGGCAGGTTCGCCGAGACCGAGATCGTCGGCGTCTCGAACCTCGGCAACGCCGCGATGGGAATGTCGCCGTACGCGAGCACCCCGGCCACGACGAACGAGGCCGAGAGCAGCACGGTCATCACGGGGCGGCGGATGAAGGCTTCGGTGATGTTCATTTCTTCGCTCCCGAAGCCTTGGGCCCCGGGCCATCGCCGCTTTGCGGCGCCCGGGGTGACGAAGTTGCCTCCTGTGCTTTCCCATCCGCCGTCGGCTCCGTGACCACAGTGCCGGGTCGCAGATTCTGGGCACCCTCCACCACCACGCGAGCCCCGGGCGCCACCCCCTCCACCACGGCGAGACCCTCGTCGACGTAGGTGAGCGTGACCGGACGGCTTTCGACCTTGCGCTCGTTGCCCACCACGTAGACGAAGCGATTCTCGGGGCCGGTCTGCACCGCCTGGGCGGGCACCACCGTGCCCCCGGTGATGATGCGCGGCGAAAGCTCGGCGCTCACGTACATTCCCGGCCAGAGGCGCGAGTCGCGGTTGGAGAACTCGGCCTTCACGCGAATGGTGCCGCTGGGCGTGTCGACCGCGTTGTCGATGAAGCTGACGCGGCCCTTGTGCTCGGTGCCGCCGGTCAGGGTCGACACGGTGACTTCCACCGGGGCTGACGCCATCGCCTGTTGCAGCCCGGCGAGCTCTTTCTCCGGCAGCGTGAAGGCGACCGCGATCGGATCGATCTGCGTGACCGTCACCAGCGCCTGGGCCGTGGCCCCGGGCTGCACGAGGCTGCCGGCGCGCACGTTGATGGTGCCGGTGCGGCCTGCGAAGGGCGCGCGGATCTCGGTGTAGCCGCGGGCCACGCGCACGGCTTCGAGCGCCGCCTGGTCGACCGCGAGCTGGCCGTTCAGCGTGTCGACCTGGTTCTGCGCAGCGTCCAGCGCCGCCTGCGAGATGAATTTCTGCCGGAAGAGCTCACGCTGGCGCTCCAGGCTTCGCTGCGCGGTCGCGAGGTCGGCGCGATCCTTCGCCACCTGCGCCTCGGCCTTGCGGATGTTGGCCTCGTCGGCGCGCGCGTCGAAGGAGAACAGCAGGTCGCCCCTGGCGACGGTCTGGCCCTCGCGGATATGGACCTCGCGCACCGTGCTCGTCACCTGCGAGCGCAGGTCCACCGTTTGCAGCGCCGTCACGGTGCCGTTCGCCTTGAGCAGCACCGGCACGTCGCGGCGCTCCGCCCGCGCGGTCACCACCGGAATCGCCTGCGGGGCGCGCTTGGCCTGCGCCTCCTGCGACTTGCTCTTGCCGAACCACCAACCCCCGGCGATGACCGCGAGCACGATGGCCACGCCGGCGAACCAGGGCCAGCGGCGGCGTGAGGGGGAAACGATGGAAGTGTCTGTTTGCATTGGGCGACCCCCATGATACCGCCAGCCCCCGCGCTTCCCGCGCCCCGTCACGCAGGTCTGCTCATACTGTTGAAACAAGACGTTACGGGCGGGAATCCCCCAGGATCGCGTCGGCCGCCTTCTCCGCGATCATCACCACCGGCGCGTGGGTGTTTCCGGACACCAGCGTCGGCATGATCGAGCAGTCCACCACCCGCAGGCCCTGGACCCCTTTGACCCGCAGGACGGGATCGACGACCGCTTCCCCGTCGTCACCCATGCGGCACGTCCCCGACGGATGGAAGATCGTCTGGCCATGCTCGCGCGCGAAGTCGAGCAGGCCCTCGTCGGTCGCGACTCCGTCACCGGGTCGATGCTCCGAAGAAAGGTACGGTGCCAATGCTTTCGTGGACGCAAGGCGGCGTGCGTAGCGCAACCCCGCGACGGCGCAGCGCCGGTCGAGCTCGGTGGAGAGGTAGTTGGGCTGCATGGATGGCGGCGTGAACGGGTCCGGCGACTTGATGCGCACGTGACCGCGGGACTCGGGCCGCAGCTGGCACACCGAGAAAGTGCAGCCAGACCACGGATGGGGCGCACCGCCCGCCACGTCGGCCGAGAGGGTGGCGAAATGGAACTGAATGTCGGGGCGCGTGGCACCCGGAAGCGCGCGCGTGAAGAGGCCGCCCTGGTTGATGCCGACCGCGAGCGGCCCGCGCCGTTGAAGCAGCCACTGCAACCCGATGCGCAGCTTGCCGCCGAGCGTGCGCAGCTCATCGTTGGTGGTGATCGGGCGCGAGACCTTGTAGATCAAGCGGACCTGGAGGTGATCCTGCAGGTTCTCGCCCACGCCGGCACGGTCCGCGACCACCGGGATGCCGAAGGATCGCAGCAACGCCGCGGGCCCCACGCCGGAGAGCTGCATGAGCTGCGGGCTCTGAATGGCGCCCGCGCTCAGGATCACCTCGCGCGCCGCGCTCACCCGCCGCAGCTCGCCGCCCTCGCGGTACTCCACGCCCGTGGCGCGCATGCCCTCGAAGATCACGCGCGTTGCCTGCGCGTTCGCGCGCACCTCGAGGTTCGCGCGCTTGCGCGCCGGGCGCAGGTAACCCACCGCCGTGCTGCAGCGCCAGCCGCGGCGCGTGAAGAGCTGGTAGTAGCCCACGCCCTCCTGGCGGCCCGCGTTGAAGTCGTCGCTCCTCGGCACGCCCAGCTCGTTCCCGCCGCGGATGATCGCCTCCATCAGCTCGTGCTCGACGCCGATGTCCGAGCACCATTGCGGGCCGTCGCCGCCATGGCCGGGAAATGCGCCGCGGCTGTTGTGCTCCGAGCGGATGAAGTACGGCAGCACGTCGTCCCAGCCCCAGCCCGCGTTGCCGAGGTCGCGCCATCCGTTGTAGTCCTCGGGCTGCCCGCGCACGTAGATGAGGCCGTTGATCGAGCCCGAGCCGCCCAGACAGCGCCCGCGCGGCCAGTAGAGCCGCCGGTCCTTCATGTTCGGATCGGGATCGGTGTGGAAGCCCCAGTTGTAGACCGGGTGGAACATCGTCTTGCCGTAGCCGATCGGGATGTGGATCCACGGAGAACGGTCTTCCGGCCCGGCTTCGAGCAGCAACACCTTGTGGCGGCCGTCTGCGGTGAGGCGGTTGGCGAGCACGCAGCCAGCCGAGCCCGCGCCCACGACGATGAAGTCGAACATGGGCCATCGTAGCAAGCGACGCACAGCATCGCGTGAGCGCTAGGCGCCGACCGCGATGAGGACGGCGCCGACGGCCAGGAGCACGACACTAGGTCCGATCTTGGGTGTGCGCTCTACGCCACGACCTCCGGATGGCAGCGCAGGATCGTAGGCGACCTCCACGACGGTGCCGATCTGCCTCGGCGCCTCCGGTGCATCGATCTCGTATTCGAGGCCGTTCGCAGCTCGAAAGCGCACGACGGCAACCGACAGGTACACGGGGTCAGTCGACATTCCGGACGCGCCCTCGCTCAGGCCCTGGCCTCGACGCTCGGCAAGCCGGGAAATGACTCCATCGACCCTGGCCTTGCCTGCGCACCATTGCCGGTGCTCGCGCTGCACCTTGACTGCGACCCACCCGAACACGGCGGCCGCTGCGCAGACGACCGCTCCGACCACTACGAGGGAGCTGTCAGCCATGACGGTTCCGCAGCGCGGCCACCTTTGCGATCGTCAGGCGGGGGGCGGCTTGTCCCCGCCGAGGCTGGCGTAGTACTCGCGCAGGATCTCGAGCACCTCGGGGCGCGAGAACTCTGGCGCTACGGGGTCGCCTCCCGAAAGCGCCTTGCGCAATCCGGTGCCCGACACCTGCAGCCGGTCGCCGTCGCCGTGCGGGCACGTCTTCCCCGACGCCATGCCGCCGCACGCGTAGCAATGGAAGGTCAGGTCGAGCTTCATCGGCTGGATCTCGAGCGAGCCCTTCGGGATCTCGTCGAAGATCTTGTGCGCATCGAAAGGCCCGTAGTACTTGCCCACGCCGGCATGGTCGCGCCCGACGATCTGCCAGGCGCAGCCGTAGTTCTGGCGGAACACCGCGTGCAGCAGCGCCTCGCGCGGGCCGGCGTAGCGCATGTCGAGCGGATATCCTGCCTGGACGACCGTGCCGGGCACGAAGTACTTCTCGATCAGCACGCCGATCGCGCGCGTTCGCACCTCGGCGGGAATGTCGCCCGGCTTCAGGTGCCCGAGCAGCGAATGCACCAGCACGCCGTCGCAGGTCTCGATCGCGACCTTCGCCAGGTACTCGTGCGAGCGATGCATCGGGTTGCGCGTCTGGAACGCGGCCACGCGCGACCAGCCGAGGCGCTCGAACTCGGCGCGCGTCTCGGCGGGCGTCATGAAGAGCGTGCCGTACTTCGCCTTGAAGCCGCCGTCGGAGAGCACCTTCACCGGTCCGGCGAGGTTCACCTCGCCCTGCTGCATCACCATCTGCACGCCAGGGTGAGCCGGATCGTCGGTGCGAAACACCGACTTGCACTCGTGGCGCTGGTCGATGCGGTATTTTTCGGTCACGGTCATCACCGCGAGGACGGAGTCGTCGTCGGGGTCGATGAGCGCGAGCTCCGACTTGCCCGGCGTGAGGGAGTCCGCCGTGGCAGCGTCGGTCGAAAGGGTGATCGGGATCGGCCAGAAGGTGCCGTCGGCGGTGCGCATGTCGTCGCACACGCCGCGCCAGTCCTTGCGGCCCATGAAGCCCTCGAGCGGGGTGAAGCCGCCCATGCCGAGCATGATGAGGTCGCCCTTCTCGCGCGAGCTGACGCGCAGCTTCGGCAGCGAGGCCGCCCGCTTCGCCTCGGCGGCGGCAGCGTCGCCTTGCAGCAGCAACGGCCGAAGGCCGCGGCCGCCATGGGGGGAGACGAGTGGCATGGGCCGCATTGGACCATACATAATGCCCGCATGAAGATATGCATCGTTTCCGACAGCCACGACCGCGCGGACCCGCTCGCGCAGGCGGTGCGCGAGGCGAAGGCGCTCGGCGCCGAACTCGTCATCCATTGCGGCGACCTGATCGGGGCGCAGACGATGAAGCCCGCCCTCGCCGAGGGACTGCCGGTCCACGCGATCCACGGCAACAACCTCGGAGACCCGCAGGCGATGCAGTTCCAGTCGCGCAAGAGCGGGGGCCAGCTTCAGTACTACGGCTCGGAAGCGTCGCTCGAGCTCGGCGGGCGGCGGATCGTCGTCGTCCACTACGACCATCACGGCTACGCCATGGCCTGCACCGGCGACTGGGAGCTCGTGTGCTGCGGGCACTCGCACAAGGCCGAGGCCCGGCAGGTCGCGAACGTGAAGGGCGCCTCCACCTGGCTCGCCAATCCCGGGACCGTGGCGGGGCTGGCCGCGCCGGCGACCTGGATCCTCGCCGACCTGGCCGCGATGTCGTTCGAGATCAGGACCTTGTAGCCGCATTCAGCCGCTTCTATGGCCGCATAGCAAAGTTTGTGGCCAGCCGAAGCGCAGCCCGACCGTAAAATCGGCCGCAATAGCGAGGAGGAATCATGATCGGCACCAACCCGTTCGCGCCTGCGATGCAATCCCTGCCCGCCGGTTTCATGGAGTGGTACCTCGGCCTGATGGCGGCGGCGGTGATCGTCGGCGTGCTGGTCGACATCACGCACAAGGGCAGCGCCAAGTACTTCTTCGCCAACATGAAGGAGTCCCGCGCGAAGAAGGGAGCTCGCCAGGTCGAGGGCGGCGAGCTCGTGTCGATCGCGGCGCAGACCGCGGTCGTGGATGTCCTCGCCTCCGGGGAGTTCTGCAACCCCCGCCGGCGCATCGCGCACCTGCTCACGATGTACGGCTTCCTGCTCTACGTGGCGACCACGGCGATCATGGTCTTCGGCCATCCGGTCGCGGCGGGATCGATCGTGCCCGTGCTCTGGTGGATCGGCGCGCTTCTGGTCGCCGTGGGCGGCTACTGGTTCTGGTTCTTCATCCGCGCCGACGTCTCCGCCGAGGGCAACTCGCCTTTCCGGCTGATGCGCGCCGACCTCTTCGTGCTGTCGCTGTTGGCGAGCGTGACGCTCGGCCTCATCTGGGCCTGGGACGGCGGCGGGGTGGGCTGGCCCTTCCTGCTCTACATGCTCGCCACGACGGTGCTCTTCGGCGGCGTGACCTGGTCCAAGTTCGCGCACATGTTCTTCAAGCCCGCGGCGGCGTTCGAGAAACGGCTGTCCAGGGCCAACGGGACAGCCGAGAACCTGCCAACGCAGACCCGTGATGATCCCGAGCAACAAAAACGACACTCCATGGAACTGTTGAAAGACGCTCCGATGGACATGGGACTCGGCATCAAGCGCGAAGCGCCCCGCCACTATTAGAAGAGGAGCCGACTTATGCCTACGTTTGTCTACATGACGAGGTGCGACGGATGCGGACACTGCGTCGACATCTGTCCCTCGGACATCATGCACATCGACCCGATCTATCGCCGCGCCTACAACATCGAGCCGAACATGTGCTGGGAGTGCTACTCCTGCGTGAAGGCCTGCCCACAGCATGCGATCGACGTGCGCGGGTACGCCGATTTCGCCCCGCTGGGCCACAGCGTTCGTGTCGACCGCGACGAACGCAAAGGCACGATCGCCTGGAAGATCGTGTTCCGGGACGGCACGGAGAAGAACTTCCTGTCGCCCATCACCACGAAGCCCTGGGGGACGGCGATCCCCAAGCTCGCGGACGTGCCCGCCCCCAGCGAAGAGGCACGCAACAGCCAGTTGTTGTACAACGAGCCGAAATGGATCCGCATGGATGAGGGCGGCTTGCGTACGCTCGAGGACGCGGGCCTCAAGCTCACGCAAGGCGTGTACTACTGATGGCCTACCAAACGATCATCGAAAACGGCATCGACATCCTGGTGGCCGGTGCGGGACTTGGCGGCACGGGTGCCGCATGGGAGGCGAGGTTCTGGGGCCAGAACAAGAAAATCGTCATCGCCGAGAAGGCCAACATCGATCGCTCCGGCGCGGTCGCCCAGGGCCTGTACGCCATCAACTGCTACATGGGCACCCGCTGGGGCGAAAACAATCCGGAGGACCATGTGCGCTACGCGCGCATCGACCTGATGGGGCTGGTGCGGGAAGACCTGCTGTTCGACATGGCCCGTCACGTCGACTCCACCGTGCACCAGTTCGAAGAGTGGGGCCTGCCCATCATGAAGAACCCGAAAACCGGGCGCTATATGCGTGAAGGGCGATGGCAGATCATGATCCACGGCGAGTCGTACAAGCCCATCGTGGCCGAGGCCGCCAAGAAGTCGGCGGACAAGGTCTTCAACCGCGTGTGCGTCACCCACCTGTTGATGGACGAAAGCAAACCGAACCGGATTGCCGGTGCCGTCGGCTTCAACGTCCGCACAGGCAACTACCACGTCTTCAAGGCGAAGGCCGTCATCTGCGGCGCGGGCGGCGCCTCCAATATCTTCAAGCCGCGCTCAACGGGCGAAGGGGCCGGCCGCACCTGGTATGCGCCCTGGTCGTCCGCGTCCGCCTACGGCCTCATGATCGACGCCGGCGCCAAGATGACGCAGATGGAAAATCGCATCGTGCTGGCGCGCTTCAAGGACGGTTACGGCCCGGTCGGGGCCTACTTCCTGCACCTGAAGACCTATACGCAAAACGCCCTGGGCGAAGAGTACGAATCCAAGTGGTTCCCCGACTTGCAGAAAATGGTCGGCAAGGAGTATCTCGACCCTGAGGTCTCGCACCTGACGCATCGGCCCATCCCGACGTGCCTGCGCAACCATTGCATCATCAGCGAGGTGAAGGCCGGCCGCGGCCCCATCCACATGGTGACCATGCAGGCCTTCCAGGACCCGCACCTGGAAGAGGTCGGCTGGGAAAACTTCCTCGGCATGACCGTGGGCCAGGCGGTGCTGTGGGCCGCCACCGACGTCGATCCCAAGAACGAGAATCCCGAGCTGACCACGTCCGAGCCGTACGTCATGGGGTCCCACGCGACGTGCTCGGGCGCGTGGTGCTCGGGTCCCGAGGACATCTCCCCACCCGAGTATTTCTGGGGCTACAACCGCATGACGACGATCGAGGGTCTCTTCGGCGCCGGTGATGCGGTCGGGGGCACGCCGCACGCCTTCTCCTCCGGCTCGTTCACCGAAGGCCGCCTCGCCGCGAAGGCCGCCTGCAAGTACATCGACGACGGAAAGGGCGAAGGCATCGTCGTATCCGAGGCGCAAATCGAGCGCCGGAGGCAAGAGATCTACAAGCCCCTGGAGCATTACCGGATCTACCGCAACGCGGTCGTGGCGGGCACCGTCAACCCGCATTACATCAATCCCCAGCAGGGCCTGGACCGCCTGCAGAAGCTCATGGACGAGTATTGCGGCGGCTACACCGTGGGCTACATGACCAACGAGCACCTGCTGAACATCTGCCTGAAGAAGTTGAAGCTCATGGAGGAAGATCTCCAGAGCCTCGCCGCGAAGGACCTTCACGAGTTGCTGCGTGCATGGGAGCTGATGCACCGTCACCGGGCGGCGGAGTGCGTCACGCAACACACGCTCTTCCGCAAGGAGACGCGCTGGCCGGGCTACTACTACCGCGGCGATGTCATGAAGCTGGACGACGAGAACTGGCACGTGCTCACCGTTTCGCGTCGCGATCCGCAAACCGGCGAGTACACCATGGAGAAGGCGCCCTGCTACCACCTGGTCGCGGACGAGGACCAGCCGAAGGCGACCGCTCACGCTTGAACATCATTGAAAGGACCGACGAGGAGATCCACGCGCTGGCCGATCCCCTGTGGCGCGATCTCCTCAAGCACTCCAACGAAGCCAAGTACGGAGAGTTCGTGGCCAAGTTCGCCAGATCCTTCGCCCTCGCCATGAATCAGGTCGCGGCGAATCACCAGTTCGCGAACAGCGAGCTCGCCAGGAGCCTGTCTGAACATGCCGACTATCTCGGCATCATCCGCCGGGGCGAACACGTGACGGTCCTCTATCGGCAACGCAGCACCAAAAAGCCGGGAGAATGGCTCGGCAGGCTCGTCCTCGGCTACGAAGACGGCGAGGTCAGGATTTTCGCGGCGTCCATCTTCTGATGAACCAGACCATCCATGACGGCACGTTTGTCGAGCTCACCTACAAGGTGACCGACAGGAAATCGGGGCATGTCCTCACCTGCGTCGAGTTCCCATTGGGCTACGTGCACGGACACAATGAAATCCTGGCCCCGACCGTGCACAAGGAGCTGGAGGGCAAGTCCGCCGGCGATGTCATCGAAGTGCCGATCGACGGCAATCGCATCTTCGGCCCGAGGGACGAGTCGCTGGTTTTCACCGATCGCATGGAGAACGTCCCCGAGGAGTACCGGCAAGTCGGCACCTCCATCCTCATGGAGAACGACAAGGGCCAGGCCCGCAGCTTCCTCGTGACGCGGATGGATGACGAGACGCTGACGGTCGACGGCAACAATCCGCTTTGCGGCAGGGAGGTCGTCTTCACGCTGGAGATACTGACGGTGCGTGACCCAACCGACGAAGAGATGAAAGCCGGCGGAGCGATCGGCGCCGGGCCGGATGTCGACCCGTCACTTCTCGTCACCCCGGCGTAGGCCGGGGCCCAATTACCCAGGAGATCACCATGAGCGAGCAAAAACCCCCCACCAAGGTTCCCGACGGCCACACGCGTTTCTATACGACGCGTCAGAAGGCACCGAACGAAAAGGGATTTGTCGGCTACGAGACCGTCTGGAAGCCGTTCCAGAAGGAAGCCGAGTACAAGACGCCGAAGAAGCCGTAGGCGTCAGGCCGTGGCATGGGTGAGCCGGATCGCCTGGAGGCCGCGCAACCCGCGGGCGAGCCCCCGCGGCATGCAAGCCCCGTGACCCCGCGCTACATCGTGGAAACAGCCGTAAGCGGCGTGTCGGTATCGACGTTGTTCTGGCGCACCGTGTTGTTGCCCAGCGACTCCACCGTTGCCTGGGATCCCGACATGGAGAACCCATAGTTGTTGCCGGTCACCATGCTGTTGCTGATGGTGAGCAGGCTCATGCCGCCGCTCTCGCTGACCAGGGCGCCAGTCTGGAGATTGGATAGCGTCGTTCGAATCACCGGCATCCTGGCCATCCCTCCCATCGCCGCGGCGACGTGGATGCCGACCTGGCCCCCGGACATCACGGAATCGGTGACGGACGCCGTCGACTGGGTGCCGGCAATGGTGTGGTTGAACAGCTTGAGGCCGACCTGCAGGTTCCCGAGGAACTGCGTGTTGGAAATGGTGCTCGCGGAATGCTGCTGGATCAGCGCCCCGTAGCTGTTCTCGCGTATCAGCGAGTTGACGATCGCCACCGTGGCCGGTGCGTTGACCAGCACGCCCGCAACGGCGAAGTTCGAGATGACGCAGTTCTCGATCGCCAGCCGCGAGCCATCGGTCATCGAGATCCCGTTGGCCGCGCCGATCCCGTTGATATTCAGGCCGCGCAGGACGACTTGCACCGACGGAGTCGCGATGGTGATCGCATCGCCGGTGGCGGCCGAGATGCCTGCATAGAATCCCGGGTTGGCGGTGATCGTGACCGACCTGTCGATCGTGACGGCGCCGTAGCCCGCGGCATCGAGCGCCACGATCTCGCCGCCGTAATCGACCATCGTCATCGCCGCCGCGAAGCCGCGGCATGGGTTGGCAAAGGAGCAATTGTTCGCGGTGTTCGAGTCGTTGCCGAAGGAAGCGACGAAGACCCGCTGCACGGCGAGGGCGGCAGGGCTCGCCAGGACGCCGGCCAGCACAAGGGCGGGAAGGGACAGGGACAGGGACGGGCGGAACATGTTCTTTCCTTCGTGGAGTTCGACCCTTCTGGATACACGCTTGCGGCGCGGCGCTCTGTGCGCTCGCACACGTACCGGGCTGGCGACGCAGACGAGTCGCTGGTTTTCACCACGTCAGGACGTGCCGTATGCGGAAGGGAGCTCCGTCGCGCGCCGGAGCTCCCCGGTCTTCGGCTCACATGCTCAGTGCACTGCGGAGGCGATCGGCGCCAGCGCGGCGCTGATGCGCGCGCCTTGCCCGGCGTTGATCATCGTGCCGAGGATCTCGAGGAACCTGGCGTCCTGGACGCCGCTCAGGACGTACTGCCAGCGGTAGGCGGCCAGCATCGTGGCGTGGATCGCGCGTTGCTCGTCCGTTGCGAAGCGGCGGCCGGCCGCTTCGACGAAGTACTCGGCGTCGGCCTTGGCTTGCATCTGGCAGATGCCGTCCACCGCGGCCACCAGGCCGATCAGCTGGTCGACGGCCTGGTCGCGCTGCGCCGCGTCGAGCTTGCGGTCTTCGCGCAACCATTCCATCTCGTCGAGGATCGCATGCTGCGACTCCTCTTTCCAGTGGAACAGGAATACATCCTTCCACAGCGGGTCGATCCGCGTCTCGGGATCGATGCTGCTGCGGTAGTGCGCCTGCGAGAACAGCTCGATGTCGCAGATCAGCGCGAGCACCGCCCAGTTCGAGGCGGCCAGGACCGCTTGCGCCACGTCGTTCGGCTGCGGCAGGAACGCGTATCCGGCCGGCATGCCGCCGGCGCACATCGCCTCGAGGCGGCGGAACAGCTCCTGGTGCTTCAGCTCCTCGTCGGTCAGGCGCACCAGCGCCTCGAGCGCGACCTGGTCGCCGAGCCAGTGCTCCCGGCTCACCTCGAGGACCTTGGCGCCGATGAAGCGCTCCACCAGCGCGAACATGCGGCTTGCCTTCCTGACCGGCGACGAGAAGCGGCTGTTCTCCCAGGTGCAGGGGCGCACGTAGCGGCGGCATCATGAGCCCGCCCATGGAAGCGCCGGTCTCGACGGCGCCGGCGAAGTGCCCCGGAAAGCCGTTGCGCATCATCAGCGGGATCGTGAAGCTGCCGGTCACGGCGGTGTTGGCGGCGCCGCTGCCGCTCACCAGGCCCACCGATACCGAGGCGAGGATCGCGGTCTGGGGGACGGTGTGGCGCGAGCGCCCGGCGAGCCGGCGCATCACGTTCACCATCGCCTCCTGGGCGCCGAAGCCGCGCGCCGCGGCCGCGAGCAGCAGGAAAGCGGCGATAAGGGTGAGGGCGAGTTGCGCGTACAGGCCGTAGATGCCGGTGGCGAGCTCCACGGTGCTAGGCGATCTGCTCGTAGTCGATCACGAAGTAAATGAACGCGTAGAGGCAGATCCAGATGTACAGGACGACGATGACGCGGTTCGCCATCGTCGGCAGGAATTCGTAGAGCTTGCCCTCGCGATAGCGGAACAGGATCTGCAGGATCAGCGCGATCGGCACGAGGTAGCACGCCAGCTCGCTGGGGCCGCCGCGGCCGGTATAGAAATACCAGACCAGCCAGGCGAACATCACCAGCGAGATGGCGTACGTGAGGTTCGCCAGGTTTGCGAACCCCTTGAGGCGACCGAGCACCACGTTGGGCGCCGGCCTACTGCGCTACTTCGCCACCTTCCACTTGTCGTTCCAGGCGTTGTGGTCGCGCAGGAACTTGGCGAGGCCGGCGTGCACCGGGATGTCCGGGTTGGCGTTGATTCCGCTGACTTGCATGCCCACGAAATCCTTCGCCATCGGCGTGAAGCCGGGGTCGTTCTTGGCGAGCGCCTCGCGGTGCTTGTAGAACGCGCCGAGCATCTTGTAGACGACGTCTTCCGGCATGTCGGCGCGCATGTTGTAGCCGAACAGGATCGGCACGCCGAGGATCTGCTTGACGCCCACCGGCTTGCTGAAGGCCTTCGCGGGATCGACTTCCGCCATCGCGGCCTTCATGGCGCCGGTGGTCCTGGGGCTGGGCCTGTTCATCGCACGCGAGATCGCGCAGGGACACGGCGGCAGCATCGAAGTCGAGTCTTCGGATCAGGCCACGACTTTCACGCTCAGCATTCCGCGGCAGGCGAATGCCGGCCAGCTTCACGCGTTTACCGCATCATCGATTGAGGTGCCTTCTCCGCGGGCGGCGGTCTCGCCCGGGCGACCGGCGTATAGTCGCGCTTCCCTAGGTCGCCAAACAGGAGGCGCGAGATGAAGGCAAGCAGACTGTTGCTGGGCGTGGCAGCCGCGATGTTCGCATGCGTGGCATCGGCGCAGGACCGGCGTCCGGATTACGGGCCGTCCATCACCGTCACCCAGGCGAAGAAGATGGCCGCGGGCATCCTCGCCGAGTGCTCGAAGAACGGCTGGAACGTGGCGGTCGCGATCGTCGATCCACACGGCTTCCTGGTGTATTTCGAGCGCATGGAGAACACCCAGTACGCCAGCATGGACATCGCCATCGGCAAGGCCCGGTCCGCGGCGACCTATCGCCGCCCGACGCGGGCGTTCACGGACGCGATCAACAAGGGGCCCGCGACCGCCACGCTGCCCGGCACCTTCGCCTCTCCGGGCGGCCTGCCGATCATGGCCGACGGCAAGGTGATCGGCGCCTCCGGCGTGAGCGGCGTCACCGGCGACCAGGACGAGCAGTGCGCCAAGGCGGGCACGCTGTAGCCGTCCCGCGCAAGGACCTCGAAAGGGCCCGCTGGCGGGCCCTTTTTCATTGGGGCGCGATGTGAACTGCGTGAAGTGGCGCTTCGCCGTGCGCTGAGGCTGGCGTGTTTCGCAATGCAATTGCGTTTGAGCGGGTGGACCCCTCTCAGGAGAACGCCTTGACCGACCCTCGCTTCCGCCCGTCGCGCTTCACCCTTGCCTTCGCGCTGGCCCTCGCTACCGCATCGATCGCATGGCCGACACTCGCTTTCGCGCAGTCTCCGCACGCTCCGGCCATCACCGAGGCGCGCGCGGATGCCGGCGTGCTGCACGTCTTCGGGTTCAACTTCGCCGGCCGGCCGCGCGTGACGCTGGGGGCCGCTACGCTGACCGTGATCTCCACCACCGCGACGCGCATCCAGGCCCTCGTGCCGGCGAGCGTCGTGCCGGGGAGCTACCTCCTTACCGTGACGACGGGGGGCCACGACGACAATCGGGGCTACGACGGCAAGTACGACGAGTCCTGGATCACGATCGGCGCCATCGGGGCGCAGGGGCCCGCGGGTTCTCCGGGCGCGGACGGCGCGACCGGTCCTGCCGGCCCGGCGGGCGCCACGGGACCTTCGGGAGCCCCCGGTGCTGCCGGCATTCCCGGCCTGCAAGGTCCGCAGGGAGTCCAGGGGCCCGTGGGTGCGACGGGTGCGACGGGTCCGATGGGTGCGACGGGTGCGATGGGTGCGACGGGTGCGACGGGTGCGACGGGCGCGACGGGCGCGACGGGTGCGACGGGTCCGATGGGTGCGACGGGTGCGGCAGGTCCGGCTGGCGCGGGTGGCATCCTGCAATCCTCAGCCGTCATTGTGTCTCGCCAGCGGGTCCCGGAAGACAACGCGTTTGACGTGGTCATCGTGGAAGCCCTTTGCCCGGCAGGGTCGGTGCTGACGGGAGGCTCGGCGAATTTCCGCGGCTTCGAATTGGCCGAAAGCGGCCCGATCTCCGGCGCCTTGGGCTGGGTCGCGGCCGGCCGGCTGCCCCAGCGCGCGTTCACCACCTTCGACAAAGTAGAGGCCATCGCGGTCTGCCTGAGGTTGCAGTAGAGGCTGCGTCTCGATGCAGTCCGGCGCCAGAGCCTCGGGTGGCTACAGGCGCCCGAGCAGGCCCAAGGTGGGAAACCCATCGGGGGTAAGCCCCAGGGATTTCTGAAGCTCCTTGATCGCGGCGACGGTGCGGGGGCCGATGATGCCGTCGGCGGTGCCGATGTCGAAACCGCGCTGCGACAGCCGCTCCTGTAGCCGGATGCGCTGCTCGCGCGAGAGCGCCGGCTCGCCCCTCGGCCACGATGCCGTGATCGCACCGCCGCCGCGCAGCCGGTCGGAGAGGTGGGCGATGGCGAGGGCATACAGGTCGGCCGGGTTGTAAGCCAGCAGCGCGTTGAAGTTCCGCAGCACCAGGAAAGCGGGGCCGCTGGCGCCGGCCGGGAGGAGGAGCGAGGCCATCTCCTCGCCCGGCAGCACGCGGCCATCGACGCGCTTGATCCCCAGGGCGCGCCAATCGGCCATCGGGAGCCTGCTGCGGCGTCCCGAAGGGCCGCCGTACTTGGGCGGCAGGCGCACTTCGTGGCCCCACGCCTCGCCGAGCTTCCATCCGGCCTTCGCGAGATAGTTCGCCGAGGAAGCGAGGGCGTCGGGAACCGACTGCACGAGATCGCGCCGGCCGTCACCGTCGAAATCCACCGCCACCCGGCGGAACGTGGACGGCATGAACTGCGTGTGGCCGAAGGCGCCCGCCCACGAGCCCACCAGGTGCTCGATCGGAACGTCGCCGTCCTGGAGGATGCGCAGCGTCGCCATCAGCTCCTCGCGGAAGAAGGGCTGCCGGCGGCCGAGGCAGGACACGGTCGCGAGCGAGCGGATGAGCGGCCGGGAGCCCATGCGCTCGCCGAAGCGCGTCTCCACGCCCCACAGCGCCACCAGCACGTGGCGATCGACGCCGTAGGCAGCCTCGATGCGCTCCAGCACGTCGGAATGCGCCGCGAGCTTGCGCCCCCCTTCCGCCACCCGCTTCTCGTCCACCAGCATCGCAAGGTAGTCCCACGGCTGGATGGTGAACTCCGGCTGCCGGTCCATGAGCTCGAGCGCGGAGTTGTCGACTTCCACCCCGGCGAACCAGCCATCGAACGCGGGCCCGTCGATGCCGCGCTTCACCGCTTCCGCGCGCAGCTGCGCGATGCAGGGAGCGATGTCCGCCGGGGTCGGCGGGGACGAAGCGGGCTGCTGCGCGGTGGCCGAAAGCGAAGCCAGCACGGCCAGGGCGCTGACAAAGTGAAAACGGATGCGGGTCATGGCTCGGAAAGCGGGAATCGACAAGCTTACGATAGGCATTTTCGCGGGCGGTTCAAGAATGCCTCGCGCCCGCCCCCGGCAGCAGCGTGGAGAGTCACCCGTCGAGCGGGTAGATCGGCCGCCGAATACTGCGGTAACTGAACTGCGTCCAGTCGGAAGAGGCCACGCCGACGCCGTCGCACAGCACCGCCCCCTTGGCGATGGGAAGGAACACGGGGCGGTAGTACATGCGCGACTTGAGCAGCAGGTAGCGTTGCTTCTCGGGCCGGATCCCGACGCTTTCGAACACGCCCCGATCCCAGGGCTCCTGGTTGCGCTCGGTGACGACGATCTGCGCGTGGCCGGTATCGAGCACGGCGGTCCTGCCCATGTAGCAGCGCATGCCGGTGAACTGCGGCCCGGTGATGGTGTACTCGCCGTCGGTGACGTTGCGCACGACGCCGGTCAGCTCCATCGGCTCGCCCTTGCGGCCGATCGCCGGCATGTCCACCTTGCCGCCGACCGGCAACGTCACACGGTTGCCGACACCCGCCTCCACCATGCGAGCGACCGCCTGCGGATCGCGGATCGGGCCCACAGCGATGTCGCTCAAGCCAAGGCGCAGCGCCGCCTCGAGCACATGCATCGTGTCCTGGGTCGCGCCCGAGGCGCAGTTGTCGGCATGGTCGAGCAGCAGCACCGGCCCGCCGCTCTGGTCGCCGAGGCGCTTGGCCTCGGCGAGCGCCTCATCGAGCGGGCGGCCGCGGTAGATGAAGTCCTCCTTGCGCTGCCACGCCGCGTCGAGAATGGCGTCGCAGGCCGCCTGCGCCGCTGCGCGGTCGCGGTCGGCGACGACGACGACGCTGATTCCCGCGTCGTGGATGTCGGCCTGCGGGAACCCCCCGAACGACGTCGCGGCGAGCAAGCCGCTGCGCTCCGCATCGCGGGCGGCGTCGACAAAATCCCGCATCGCGCTTTCCGCGGTGTTCATGCGCAGGGTGTGGACGAGCAGCGGCCGGTTGCCCCAGGCCATGACGGGGTCGATCTCGCCCTTCAGATGACGCAGCAGGATGCCGCCCGCAAGTTCCCCTGCCTCGTATTGGTCGATGTGGGGATAGGTCTTGTAGCCCGCGATGACGGTGCAGTTGCGCACCATCCGCTCGCTCAGGTTCGCGTGCAGGTCGAGCGAGACCGCGATCGGCGTGTCCGGCGCGATGGCCCGGATGCGCTCGAGCAGCGTGCCCTCGCCGTCGTCGATGCCGCCTTCGACGACCATGGCACCGTGCAGGTCGAGGAAAATCGCGTCGCAACCCTGCCGGATCGCATCGCAGATCAGCCCGCAGATGCGCTCGTACGCGCCGCCGTCCACCGGCCCGCTGGGATGGGCCCAGGCCGCGACCGGCGTCACGACCTCCGCACCTTCGCTGCGCGCCAGGTCGAGGAAAGCCGCCATCGGCACATTCCTGCCGTCGACCGCTTCGAACGCTTCGCGCCCGATCAACGGACCGTCGTTCCCGAACGCCTCCCACGGCGTGGCAACCGGCGAGAACGTGTTCGTCTCGTGCTGCATCTGCGCTATGACGAACTTCCGCCTGGATCGCAAGGGCGTCCGCTGGGTTACGGGGAAGCCTTGAGGTCCCCGATGAAGCCGCCGACGACTCGCGTGAGCTCAGCCTCCTTGCCGGCGTAGAAGTGGTCGGCGCCCGCGATGGCGCGCTGGGCGGAGCCGGGCGTACGCGCGAGCGCCGCCCGCCGGGCCGCGGCCGATTCGAGCACCGCGGGAAGGTCGCGCTCGCCGTACACGTCGAGCACCGGCAGCGGCAGCGCCCGCAGCTCACCGCCGCGTCCCATGCACACCCACGCCGCGAAGGCGGGGCGCTTGGCCGACTCGAGGTGGTGCTGGCTCATCCAGGAGCCGAGGCTGTGCGAGGCGAGGACGAGCCGCTCGTGCCCGCGCCCCTTCAGCCAGCCGGCCGCCGCCTCGATGCGCTGCGCAGCTTCGGGAAAGAGCGCGGGGAAATAATCGCTCGCGGGCGCGTCGGCGGCGAGCACCGGCATCTGGATCGACAGCGTGGTGAACCCGAGGTCGGCGAGGGCGACGCGCAGGCTGCCGATCATGCCGTGGTCCGGGTGCAAGCCCCGGCCGTGCACCAGTACGACGGCCGGTTTCCCGGCCGCGCCCGGCGTGTGCAGGCCGAGGAACGTGCGCCCCGCGGGCGAGGCGATCTCGACGGCGTCGCCCACGACGAGGGTCCCGAGCACCTCGGACTTCCAGCGGGCCTCGCGCGCAGGGTCCTGGGCCGGCGTGGCGAACGCCAGGCCGGCGAGGGTGAAGAGGGCGGCGAGTCGGCGCATGGGCCCATCATGCAACAACCCATGGGC
>Ga0307505_10000996_pt1 | contig 25890 bp, 21 predicted proteins | sample 23_S_MG_FD_202183 | JGI IMG/M metagenome (GOLD analysis project Ga0307505, IMG submission 202183) | Soil microbial communities from Populus trichocarpa stands in riparian zone in the Pacific Northwest, United States - 23_S | ecosystem: Environmental > Terrestrial > Soil > Riparian zone > Trees... | reverse complement strand
TGCGCGCGCGGAACCGGATCGCACATCTGCCGTGCACCGCGCGGCGTGAGCATCATGAGTGACACGCGCCTGGGCGCGCTGCCCGATGCGACGCGGCCGATCGCATCGGCAGACGACACAGCGCGCGTGGACAACGCGAACTGACCGCGGGTCCCTCGGCGCAGCGCAAGCCGATCCGGCTGCGCTGCGCATTCCACGACGCGTGTGTCCTGCACCCCGATGGCGGGGAACTCCAGGCTCTTGGTCCACAGACCCTGTATTGCCCGGGACCCGCGGATTCAACGACCGCTGCCTGGCTCGGCGTGTTCGTGAGCCCGGCATGGACCGGATCGAATCATTGCCGGCCCGTCCGGATCACGTGCGACCGAAGACGAGATTGACCATGACGATCGTGGTCACGAGGATCAGTACCGTAAGTGGCAGCCCGACGCGCAGGAAATCGCGGGTGCGGTAGCCACCGGGACCGGCAACCACGAGCAGGACCGGATTGGCGCTCGGCAGCACGAACGTGTTGGATGTCGACATCGCCACGATCAGCGCATAGGCCGCCGGATTGCCGCCCGACGCCAGGGCGATGTTGATCGCCATCGGTACCATCATCACCGCCGCGCCGACGTTGGAGATCACCTGCGAGAAGGCGAGTGCGAGGATGGCGATGCATGCCTGCAACACCCACTGCGGCAGGCCGCCGAGATAGACCATGACCTCCTGGGCCAGCCACGCAGCGGTCGCGGTCGAGTCCATCGCGCTGCCGAGCGGAATCAGGCAGGCGAGGATGAAGATCGTCTTCCAGTTGATCGCATGGTAGGCCTCGTCCATGCTCAGGACGCCCGCGAGCAGCATGCCGACCGCACCGACCAGCATCGCCACGGCGAGCTTGAGGTCGGTGAACAGACCCAGTCCCATCGCGAGGGCGAAAAAAAACACCGCGTGCCAGATCTTGGCAGGGCGTTGCTCTTCCTGCGGGAAATCGGTCACGACGACGAAATCGCGCGCTTCGGCAGCCAGGGTGAGATCGCGCCAAAGGCTGTGCATGACCAGGGTGTCGCCGGGCTTGAGCGCGACCTGGCGCACGTCCTCGCGAAACACCTGGTCACCGCGGGTCACCGCGAGCACGCTGATGCCAAAGCGCTTGCGCATCCGCAGATCGGCGACAACCTGCTTGATCCAGCGCGAATTCGGCGGAATCACCGCCTCGGAAATGCCGGCGCGGGTCGGGTTGAACATGTCGCCGAAATTGCGCAGGCGCGGTTGCACGCGGCAGAGCTGGTTGTTGGCGAACTCGTTGATCGATTCGCGCTTGCCGAGCACGCCGAGCACGCTGCCAACCCAGATCATCTGGTCGCCGGGCGGCGCCAGACGCGCATCGTTGCCGGTCTTGAGCGCGAGGATGAGCGGCGCACCGTGCAATTGCTCGGTTTCGCTCACGCTCATGCCGACCAGCGGGCTTTCCGCGGTGACGACGAGTTCCACGACCTCGCCGTCGATCCCGTACATTTCCGCGAAGTAGGTCTCGGTGCGCCCGGGCGTGACCTTCTGGCGCTCATCCTCGCTCGGCCACAGGCGCGGCGTGAGGAAGGCGAAGTAGATCAGACCGACGATCAGCAGCGGGATGCCGACCGGCGCGATCGAAAACAGCGGAAACGCCTCGATGCTCTGCGCACCTGGCGGCAGGTTGCGGTTCGCACTCGCGATCAGGTCGTTGAGCAGGATCAACGGCGAGTTCGAGATCATCGTGATGTTGGTGCCGCACAGGATGCAGAACGCCATCGGCAGCAGCAGGCGCTTGAGCGGGATGCCGGTGCGCGAGCTGATGCGGCTGGCAACCGGCATGAACAGCGTCGCCAGTGCCTGGCTCTGCATCACCGACGACATGCTGCCGACCATCGCATTCATGAGGCTGGAAACCCGCGTCTCCACGCCACCGGAAAGCCGAAGGATGAATGACGCTGCCTTGCTCAGCACGCCGGTGCGATCCAGTCCGGCGCCCATGATCATGACCGCGATCAACGACATGACCGCATTGCCGGCGAAACCGTCGAACAACTGGTCCACCGGCATGAGGCGGGTCACGCCGATGACCACGATGACGAGCAACGCGACCAGATCGGCGCGAATCCATTCCAGCACCAGCATGAGCAGGGTGAACACCAGCAGCCCCAGCACGAGGGCCATTTCGGTGGTCAGGGTAAGGCTCATGTCCATCGTCTCGGACTACGCCTGCGGATGAGATGGCGGGGTGTGCATGTCGGCGCTGCACTCAGATTCTTTCATGGATGAGATCCCATACACCGTGACCGAGTCGCACGCCGCGTTTCTCGAAATGGGTGCCGATGCGCCACTGCGGTTGCGGCGAATACGCCCCCTTGCCAGCACGATTGCGCCACTGCGGTGACGCGTCGAGCACCGCGAGCATGTGCTCGGCATACTCGGCCCAGTCGGTGGCCAGATGCAACAGGCCTCCGCTTCGCACACGCATGGCCAGCAGATCGACGAACTCGGGCTGGATCAGGCGGCGCTTGTGATGGCGCTTCTTCGGCCACGGATCGGGGAAGTAGATGCGCACTTCATCAAGCGCCTGCATGGCGACTTCGTGCTTGAGCACTTCGACCGCATCGTGGTTGCTCAGGCGCACATTGTCGGCGCCGGCCGCGGCAAGCCCGTTCATCAGGCGACCGACACCGGGGCGATGGACTTCGATGCCGATGAAGTTGCGGCCGGGATCGTTGACGGCGGCATGCAGGAGCTGCTCGCCGTTGCCGAAGCCGATTTCCATGACCACGGGCGCGCGACGCGGGAACAGGCTGTCGAGGTCGCGCGGTGTGGCCAGAGGCTCCAGGCCGTAGCGTGACCAGTGCGCGTCGAATGCGCGCTGCTGTGCAGGCGTGATGCGCCCCTGGCGCAAGACGAAGCTGCGTACACGCCGGGTTTCGAGGCTTTCGTCCCTGGCCCGATCCGTGTGGCGTGGGTCGGTCATCGCGATCAGCCGATGACGCCGTCGAGCGGGCTCGATGCGGATGCGTAGCGCTTGCGCGGAATGCGGCCGGCACGGAACGCGGCACGCCCGGCCTCGACCGCGAGGCGCATCGCGTGGGCCATGAGCACCGGATCGCGCGCGCCGGCAATCGCGGTATTCATCAGTACGCCGTCGCAACCGAGTTCCATCGCGATCGCAGCGTCGGATGCCGTGCCGACCCCGGCATCGACGAGCACGGGCACGTTCGCGTTCTCGACGATTTCGAGCAGGTTGTAGCGGTTCTGGATGCCGAGCCCGGAACCGATCGGGGCGGCCAGCGGCATGATGGCGACGCAGCCGATCTGCTCGAGTCGACGTGCGAGGATCGGGTCATCGGAGGTGTAGACCATGACATCGAAGCCATCGGCTACGAGGATCTCGGCGGCAGCCAGCGTCTGCACGACATCGGGAAACAGCGTCTTCTCGTCGCCGAGCACTTCGAGCTTGACCAGCGTGTGGCCATCGAGCAGCTCGCGCGCGAGGCGCAGGGTCCGCACGGCATCATCGGCGGTATAGCAGCCGGCCGTGTTCGGCAGGATCGTGTAGCGCGAAGGCGGCAACACATCGAGCAGGTTGGGTTGCCCCGGCTCCTGGCCGATATTCGTGCGCCGGATCGCGACCGTGACGATCTGTGCGCCGGCGGCTTCCGTGGCCAGCCGGGTCTGCTCGAGATCGACGAATTTTCCGGTGCCCGTGAGCAGTCGGGATCGGTAGCTGCGACCGGCGATGACAAGGGCGTCGTCGATGATGGGGGCGGGCGCGGCGGGAAGATTCATGGACGAGTCGAGGTTCCAGTGGCAACGGGGTGGACAGGGGCGAACGATCCGGCGGCGATCACCTCAGCCACCGCCGATGGCGTGAACGATTTCGACGCGGTCGCCGGCAACCAGTCGACGCACCGAATGTTCGCTGCGCGGAACGATCTGGCGGTTGATCTCGACGGCGACGCGACGTTCGCCATAGCCTGCGGCGTCGAGAAGGTCGACCACCGTGGCGTCGGAGCCGATGCTGCGTGGTTCGCCATTGAGCATGATTTGCATGTGATCATTGTAGCCGTGCCCGGCTGTCATCCGACAGGCACGGACTGCGCAAATGACAACGCCGCGGAATCCCGCGGCGTTGTCGTCAAAGCATCTTTCGGATGCTCCGGGTCGTTTCCGCTGCTTCAGCGGTCGCGACGTCGGCGTTCTGTCGCTTCGGCATCCTGCTTGGCTTCTTCCTTGGCGTCGATTTCCTTCCTGGTCGGCGGCGCGGCCCGTTGCTGCGGAGGTGGCGCCGTACGTTGCTGCTGCTGTTGCGGCGGTGGCGCCACGCGTTGCTCCTGCGGCGGAGCCGTACGCTGCTGTTGCGGCAGCGGAGCGGCGCGTTGCTGCGGCGGCGGCGCGGAACGCTGCGTTTCCGGAGCGACACGCTGTGGCGCGCGCACCGGTGTCTCGCGCTGCGTTTCCGGAGCGACACGCTGCGGCGCGCGCACTGGCGTCTGACGCTGGGTTTCCGGAGCGACACGCTGTGGCGCGCGCACCGGTGTCTCGCGCTGGGTTTCCGGAGCGACGCGCTGTGGCGCGCGCACGGGGACCTCGCGTTCACGGGTGTCCGCAGGATTGACCCGTTGCGGCGCCCGTTGCGGTACCGAACGAGGCGTTTCCTGCTGCGGCTGTGCACGCTCGGGTTGCTGGCGCCCGATGTCGGGTGCCCGGCGTATCGGCGCATCCGCCTGCGGCGCGCGTTCGGTCGCCCGCGGGGCATCGACGCGTCCGTTGTCGCGACCTGGTGCGTAGCGCGTCGACGGCAGGGCGCGATCGTCCGTCCGGGCCGGTGATGCACGTCCCGGCGCAGGTCTTTGCGCATTGTCGATCGCTGGCGCGCGTTGGGCCGGCGGCCCACGGCTGGCCCCGGGTTCCGACGATGGGGCGGCACGACCCGGCGCTGCGACGCGCTCGTTCGCGGACCGTTCCGGCAGGGCTCGCGGCGTTGCTCCGTCGGCGATTCCGCCGCCGACCACCTGGACACGCTGGGCTGCACGCTGGTTCGGTTGCGCTGCGCGCTGGGTCGACAACTGCCGCATCTCGGTCACCGCCAGCGGCTGGTTGGCATTGCGCTGGATGGCCTGGATTCGCGCATCCATCGGCGCCGCACGCGGGGGTGGGGCGGTGCGGGCAATGACACCGCGCTGCGCAATCGCCGCCGGCGGCGCTACGATGCGACCGCCGCGACCGGCGCCCGGGGCGACGATGCTGGCAGCGACCGGTGCGACATCGAGGCGGCTGAGCACATCACCGCGGGCCAACTGGGTCTGGTTGACCTGCATGCGGGCGACGTTGACCGCGCGCGAGTTGACGAACGCGTCGCGCGGAACGGCGGTGAACGCGCTCTCGTTGTTGCGATAGGCGTAGTTGAAGTTGCTGACCGGACGTCCGCGCGAATAGTCGTTGTAGACGTTGGTGATGTAGGTGTTGTTGATGATCGTCGTGTTGCGCACGTTGATATTGTTGAAGTAGTTGCGCGATCCGCGATACCACGGCACGTAGACATCGCGCGGGCCGAGCGGGAACCAGCCCACCGGGCCGCCGCCGCCAACCGAGATGCTCACGCCGAAGTTGTTGCCGCCGACGAACGCGACGAGGGCCGGCGCGTAGATCGGACGCACGTTGCGCGGACCCGGGACCCAGCCCCAGCGGCTGCCGACATAGGCCCAGCGCCCGTAGTGGAACGGCGCGAAGCCCCACGGGGAATTGTCGACCCAGGTCCAGCCCCAGGGATCGATCCAGGCCCAGCGGCCATGGCGATACGGCGCCCAGCCGACATCGACGCGGCTCGGATACCAGATCGAACCGTAGGTCGGCGCTGTCGACCACGAGCCATGGTTGTCCAGATCGGCGTAGCCGATCATGTCCTCGGACACATAGCGGCGCGAGACCGAGCGCTCGTAACGGTCGTCGCGCTCGTAACACCAGCGATCGAACGCGTCTTCGCGCGGAAGATCGAAAACTTCGTAGTCGCGCAGATCCGAGTCGCGGAAGCGGTAGGACAGGCCCCGGCTCACGCTGTAGCTTGCGTTGTTGCTGCCGTAGACGCTGCCGCTGCCGTCGAACACGGTGATCATCGTCGAGTCGCCGGCCGGCGCGATGTCGACGCGGTACTTGCCGGCGCGATCGACCACGAAGGCGAGGGTCGGCGTGTTGATTTCATAGACCTGTCCAGCAAACACCCGCCGCACGCTCAGGTTGAGCACGCCTTCGGTGAGTTCGATCTGGACGATCTCGTCGTCGAGGTTGAGCAGATTGAATGCGGTCCGCTCATCGAGGCGGATCGTCGCGGAACCGACATCCATTTCCGCGCGCGCGCCGCGGTCGACATAGAGGCCGTCGCCAGCGATCAGCGGGCGGTTGAGGCTCGCGTGCGTCCACTCGTTGACGCCGGCGGGCTGGAAGCTGACCTCGCCACCGAGGTAGCTCAGTCGCGCCACGCGTCCGGGCGGGTCGGCGAGGGCAGGTCCGGCCCAGGCCACCAGCACGAGTGCGAGCGGCGCGAGCCAACGCAGTGAAAGGGTTCGATGGCGCATGAACATGTCGTTCTCCCGATGACGCTTTCCACGTCCCATTGCGGAGGGGACTATCCCGGAATGCTTGCACCGCTGGCGTGGTTGAGCGTTGGCGTATCTGAGCGCATCCCGGCTGAATGAAAACCTTCCAGTTGGCGTTCCTTTCCCCGCCAAACAATGGTTTACAAGCGCTTACATGAATTGGATTTCCGTTGCCCTGCGCGCCGGCCGTGGTTGCGGCCGCAACCCGCATCATGACGCTTGCCGAGCACTCCCGCACGCCGCTACTCTTTGCCGCGCGCGGGTGTAGCTCAATGGTAGAGCTGTAGCTTCCCAAGCTACTGACGAGGGTTCGATTCCCTTCACCCGCTCCATACACCCGTATCCGGCCCTTGCCCCGAAGCAAACGTGATTTGCGCCGGTCAGGGGCCATCCGGACAATCCCACTGCTGGCTTGCGGCGACTGGATACCTGACGATGAAGATCGCGATCCTGTCCCGCAACGCCTCGTTGTATTCGACGATGCGCCTGGTCGAGGCGGCGCGCAAACGCGGGCATCGCGTGCGCGTGCTCGATCCGCTGCGCTGCTACATGCGCATTGCACCCGGTGCGTTCGAGATGCACTACAAGGGCCGCACGCTGAGCGGTTTCGATGCCGTCATTCCGCGGATCGGCTCGTCGGTCACCTTCTATGCCACGGCCGTGCTGCGCCAGTTCGAGATGATGGGCGTGCGTGCCCTGAACGGTTCCGACGCGATCCTGCGTGCGCGCGACAAGCTGCGTTCACTGCAACTGCTTGCACGCGAGGGCATCGCGCTGCCGCTGACCGTGTTCGGCGACTATCCCGACGACACCGCCGATCTGCTCACGATGCTTGGCGATCCGCCGCATGTCATCAAGCTCAACGAAGGTGCGCAAGGGCAGGGCGTCCTGCTCGCCGAGAAGCGTTCGGGCTCGCAGGGCATGATCGAGGCATTCCGGAGCCTGTATGCGAATTTCCTCGTCCAGGAATTCATCGGCGAGGCCGGCGGCGGCGATCTGCGCTGCTTCGTCGTCGCCGGGCGCGTCGTCGCGGCAATGCACCGGCAGGCACCCGAAGGCGATTTCCGCGCCAACATCCATCGCGGCGGCAAGGCGAGCGCGGTGCAACTGACCGAAGCGGAAGTCGACATCGCATTGCGCGCTGCGGCCGTCATCGGACTGAACGTCGCCGGTGTCGACCTGTTGCGCTCCCATCGCGGACCGCTCGTGCTCGAAGTGAACGCGTCTCCTGGCCTGGAGGGCATCGAGGCCGCGACCGGAACCGACGTGGCCGATACGATCATTGCCGCGATCGAGGCTGCCCACGTGCGCCCGGCGGCGCGGGCGCAGCGCGGTTCGCGTCGCCTTCGGGCGGGACAATCCGGTTAACGGAACGATCAGAGCGGTTTAACGGCGTTTTAAGCCGGCCCTGCCTATAGTCGCGGCACTGTAAGTTCTGCTCGACACTCCTAAGCGTATGGTGACAGGCAGATTGCGGTAATCGGGGCAGTAGCTTTTGGCCCAAGCGAGGTGTGTTCCCCCAATGGCACCTCCTTGGGCCATTTTCTTTGCGTTTTCCGACCGTTCAGCCTCCGGACACGCGCTTTCCCGCAGCGTTCACAGTTCCCGGACCCTTCTCGCGGTGCCGCCGAGCCAGGCATGTATGCGCATACTCGTAATTGAAGACAACAGCGACATCGCTGCGAACATCGGTGATTTTCTTGCCGACAAGGGCCATGTGGTCGACTTCGCCGGGGACGGCGTGACCGGCCTGCATCTGGCCGTCGTCAATGAATTCGACGCGATCATTCTGGACCTGAGCCTGCCCGGCATGGACGGGCTCGAAGTCTGCCGCAAGCTGCGCGAAGAGGCGCGCCGGCAGACCCCGGTGCTCATGCTCACCGCGCGCGACGCGCTCGAACAGAAGCTGTCGGGCTTCGACTCCGGGGCGGACGACTACATGGTCAAGCCGTTCGCGCTGCAGGAACTCTCCGCGCGCATCGAAGTGCTCGGACGGCGCGGCAAGGGCATCAAGAGCCGCATCCTCCAGCTCGCCGACCTCACCTACAACCTCGATACGCTGACGGTCATGCGTGCCGGCAAGTCGATCCAGCTCAATCCGATCGGGCTGAAACTGCTGCAGGCGCTCATGGACAAGGCACCGTCGGTGGCGACCCGCCAGGAACTGGAGACGCGCGTGTGGGGCGAGGAACTGCCCGACAGCGATTCGCTGCGCGTGCACATCCACGGCCTGCGTGCCGCGATCGACAAACCGTTCGACAAGCCGCTGATCCAGACGCGTCACGGCATCGGCTACAGCATGGTCGATCCGGATGCGATACCGACGTAGGCTACGCAGTCGCATCATCATCTCGTTTGCGCTGTTCGGGCTCGGCCTGACGGCGCTGTTCGCCATGGCCACGGTGTACATGCGCGCGCGGCTGGAAGACCAGCTGATCAACAGCACGCTCGAACGCGAAGTGCACAACTTCGTGCAGTTCAAGCGCGAGCACCCCGATCCCAACGCGCCGTGGACATTGTCCACGTTCGACGCCCAGATCGTGCGTGCGGGACGCACGGCCACGGTGCCGTTCGCCTGGCAAGGCTACGAGACCGGCGTCTACGACATCAACGATCTCGATCGCGACGGCATGGATCGCGCCTACAAGCTCGCCGTCTACAAGGACGACGACTACTGGGCATTCCTGCGTCTGGACGTGAGCAGTCAGCAGCTGAGCCAGCGTCAGCTCATGATCGCGTTGATGAGCGCGGTGATCGTGTTCGCCATGCTCTCCCTGGTCATCGGACTGTGGCTGTCCGCCCGCGTCATGCGGCCCGTCATCGATCTTGCCGGACGCCTGCGCGAACTGCGCAAGGCCGGCAAGTACGAACCGCTCGCTCCGCGCTTCGTCGACGACGAAGTCGGTCAGCTCGCGGCCGCGCTGGACGACTATGCCGCGCGCCTGACCCATCTGGTCGAACGCGACCGCGAGTTCAACGCCGATGTCAGTCACGAATTGCGCACGCCGCTGGCGGTTATCGCATCGACTGCCGAACTCATGCTCAGCCAGGACCTGCCCGACAAGGCGCGCGAACGGCTCAAGCGCATCGAGCGCGCGGTGCGCCAGTCCACCGAGTTGACCGATGCCTTGCTGCTGCTTTCACGCAGCGAGCGCCAGGGCCCGACCAATGGCGAAACCACCGATGTCGCGCGCGTGGCCGAGCAGGTCATCGACATCAGCCGGCCGCATCTGGGCAGCAAGCCGGTCAGCGTGCGCCTGGACATCGAAGAGGCGCTGACCACGGCGGCGCCTTCGTCGGTCGTCGCGGTCGCCTTGACCAACCTGATCAGCAACGCGTTCAAGTACACGCAGGAAGGCGAGGTCGTCGTGATCGTCGGCCACGGCCGCGTGGCGGTCGAGGATACCGGACCCGGTTTCGCCGCCGAGGACGCCGAGCGCCTGTTCGTGCGCGGCGAACGCGGCACGACCGCGGTCAAGGGCGCAGGTCTTGGCCTGGCGATCGTGCGCCGCCTGTGCGAGCTCTACGGCTGGGACGTCTCGCTCGCCCCGCGCCCGCAGGGTGGCGCGGTCGCGACCCTGCAGTTCACCCGTCCGCGACCCGACTGAGCCACGCCTGGCGCATTGCCCAGGCGAACTCGCGCGCAAGGCAGCCGCAAACGCACGCAGTTTCCGGCTTTCGTCGAGAACCCCTCAGCCCACCGGATCGAGCCAACCCCACTGGTCCTTCGTCGCGCCCGTGAACAGTCCGAAGAACAGCTCCTGCATGCGCCGCGTGACCGGGCCGGCCTTTCCTGCGCCGACCGCCTTGCCGTCGACCGAGCGGATCGGCGTGACCTCCGCGGCTGTGCCGCACATGAGGATCTCGTCGGCCAGGTACAGATACTCGCGCGGCATGTCGCGCTCGATCACCTCGATCCCGTTCGCGCGCGCGAGCGTCATCAGCGTATGCCGGGTGATGCCGGTGAGGATGGCCGCGCTGGCCGGTGTCGTGTGCAGCTGGCCATCGAAGACGAGGAACAGGTTTTCGCCCGCACCCTCGCTGAGCAGGCCGGTCGAAGCCAGCGCAATGCCTTCGCCGAAGCCGAGGCGGCGTGCCTCGCGGGCGATGAGCTGTCCGGACAGGTAGTTGCCGCCCGCCTTGGCGCCGGCCGGGATCGTGTTCGGCGCGAACCGTTGCCAGCTCGACACGCAGGCGTCGATGCCGGTTTCGAGCACGCCCGGACCGAGGTAGGGGCCCATTTCCCAGGTCGCCACGGCGACGTCGATCGGCGTTTCGGCCGAAAGGCCGAAGCCGCCAAGGCCTCGATATGCGACGGGTCGCAGATAGGCCTTGGTCAATCCGTTCTTGCGGATGACGTCACGACAGGCGCTGGAGAGCTCGTCGATCGTGTACGGAATGACCATGTCGTAGATTTTCGCCGACAGGTACAGGCGCCTGAGGTGATCGCCGAGCCGGAAGATCGCCGGACCGTCCGGTGTCTCGTAGCTGCGGATGCCCTCGAACACCGACGAACCGTAGTGCAGCGCATGCGCCATCACATGGACGGTCGCTTCTGCCCAGGGCTTGATCGCGCCGTTTTGCCAGATGAAAGCGGGGTAGGTCGATGACATGTCGTGAATCCCTGGGAACGAACCGCCAATGATAGCGGCCAGCACCGCTATCGGGCATGACGCGGTGTGTCAGGGGCAAGACAGGTGCGCCACTGGGTGGGCTTGATCCTGGAACGAATCGCGCTCTCCGCATCGGGTGCACGGCCGCTCAATACGGCAGGACAAGCCACCAGCAGCCGTTGCGCGAGGTCAGTCCGTATTCGCTGACCGCCTCGTGAGGGACGCGATCGGTGCCGCGCACGCTGCGAATCGTCAGGCGCGTGTCGGACCGCTCGCGTGCGCTGGGCGGCAGGCCGAACGCGTCGTCGTGCATGCCGGCACTGTCCAGTTCGATCGCGACCAGCGGTTCCGCAATGAGGCGCGCGAGGTGCTGGAGTTGTGAACTCGCCGACGCGGTACCGCGGCCCTCCCAGAGGAACAATCCCGACAAGGTCATGGCATTGCGTGCGTTGAACGCACCGATCACGCGATTGCGCAGCTCGTCCGCGCTGGTCGGGCAGGTGCGCGTCGCAACATCCGGCACCCACGCCGGCGTACCGGCCTCACCGGGGCGACGCTCACTCTGCACGGGTGCTGTCGGCATCGGGGTCGCGCAGGGCCGGTCGGTGAAGACCGGTTCCCCGTCGGCGCCGATGCAGCGGCGTATCCGGGGTTCCTGCGCGAACGCGCCGGCCGCGACCAGGAGTGCGGCGGCGAAAACAAGCGGTTTCATGCGCAAGCAATTGCGCAGCAGGCCATGCTTGCCTTGTTGTTCCCGTTCTGGTCTAGTGCCGCCCATGCCTGCTTCCGCCACCCTGCGCCGCATCGCCACGATTGCCGTCAACGGCAACAATAGCAATGCGCGAATGAATACAGGGGCCGGCGCGCGCTGAGGTTTGCAGACACGACACACGCGAAGAAGGCCCGCCCCCAAGCGGGCCTTCTTCGTTTTCGCCGTTCCAACTTTCATTGGAGACATCACGATGTGTTCCATTCTCGGCATTTTCGGCCTGCAGCCCGGCGACGACGTTCCCGCGCTGCGACGGCTCGCGCTGGAGCTTTCGCAGCGCCAGCGCCATCGCGGTCCGGACTGGAGCGGCGTGCATGTCGATGACGGCGCGATCCTCGTCCACGAGCGGCTCGCGATCGTCGATCCGGCCGGCGGATCGCAGCCGTTGCGTTCGGCCGATGGCGAGCTCGCGCTCGCGGTCAACGGCGAGATCTACAACCATCGCGAACTCGAGCGCGACCTTGCGATGCCGTACGAATTCCTCACCGGTTCGGACTGCGAAGTCATCAATGCGCTGTACCGCGAGCACGGCGCAGCCGGGGTCGCCCGGCTCAATGGCATCTTCGCGTTCGCGTTGTGGGACAGTGCGCGCAAGCGCTTTCTGATCGCGCGCGACCCGCTCGGCGTGTGTCCGCTGTACTGGGGTCACGATCGCGAAGGGCGCATCTGCGTGGCATCGGAAATGAAGGCGCTGGTCGGTGTTTGCGCCGACGTCGCCGCATTCCCGCCCGGACATTGCTATGACAGCGAAACCGGCGAGCTTGTGCGTTACTACGACAAGCCCTGGCGCGACTACGCGCGCACCGAAGGCGTGACGGTTTCGCCACAGGCCCTGCGCGAAGCGTTCGAGAGTGCCGTGCATCGCCAGCTCATGACCGATGTTCCGTACGGAGTGCTGCTCTCGGGTGGCCTGGATTCGTCACTCGTGGCCGCCTGCGCCGCGCGTTTCGCGCGTCGTCGCGTCGAAGACGACGACACCTCCGAAGCCTGGTGGCCGCGCCTGCACTCGTTCGCGATCGGCCTGGAGGGATCGCCCGATCTCGCCGCCGCGGAAATCGCCGCCAAGGCGCTCGACACCGTGCATCACGGCTTCCGCTACACGTTCGAGGAAGGCCTCGACGCGCTGCCCGAAGTGATCCGCCACATCGAGAGCTACGACGTCACGACAATCCGTGCGTCGACGCCGATGTACCTGCTCGCGCGGCGGATCAAGGCGATGGGCGTCAAGATGGTGTTGTCGGGCGAAGGCGCCGACGAGATCTTCGGTGGCTACCTCTACTTCCACAAGGCACCGGACGCGCGCGAGTTCCACGACGAGACCGTGCGCAAGCTCGATGCCTTGCATCTGTACGACTGCCTGCGCGCGAACAAATCGATGATGGCCTGGGGCGTCGAGGCCCGCGTGCCGTTCCTCGATTTGGAGTTCCTCGACGTGGCCATGTCGATGGATGCCACGGCAAAGATGGCGGGTAACGGACGGATCGAGAAAGCGGTGCTGCGCGAGGCATTCGTCGGCGCACTGCCCGAATCGATCCTGTGGCGGCAGAAGGAGCAGTTCAGCGACGGCGTCGGCTACGGCTGGATCGACGGGCTCAAGGCACATGCCGAGGCCCAGGTAAGCGACCGCGAGTTTGCCGCCGCTGCCGCGCGCTTCCCGGTCAATCCGCCGCAGACGAAGGAAGCATATTTCTACCGCCGCATCTTCGAGCAGTATTTCCCGGGCGCCGCGTGCGCGGAGACGATCCCGGGCGGCAAGTCGATCGCCTGCTCGTCACCGGCGGCTATCGCCTGGGACCCGGCGTTCGCGAAGGCCGCCGATCCGTCGGGCCGTGCGGTGGCCGGAGTGCACCTGGCAGCGACGGTGCCAGCCGGCTGACTTGGTCGCGCCTTTGTGGGAGATCCCTCAGGCTCTAATTCGTTGTCCATAAATAAAGAAAGATTCGGCCTGTAACGACCTCCCACCACAGCAAGGCAGCGAAGGTTCCCGCACGAGAAGAAAACCGCTTCCGCTGCCTCAGCGCTGCAATCGGTCGAGGATCGCCAATGTCGGCCTGGCCAGATTGAGCGTGTAGAAATGCAGGCCCGGCGCGCCGCCGTCGATCAGTCGGTGGCAAAGCTCGGCAACGACATCCGTAGTGAATTCACGGATCGCCTCGACATCATCGCCGAGCGCGGCGAGACGCTTGCCGAGCCAGCGCGGGATGTCGGCCCCACACATCTCGGAAAATCGCCTGAGCTGGCTGAAGTTCGCGATCGGCATGATGCCCGGCACGATCGGTGCATCGATTCCGAGCTTGCGCGCCGCATCGACAAAGCGGAAATAGCCATCCGGGTTGTAGAAGTACTGGGTGATCGCACCGTCCGCGCCGGCATCGACCTTGCGCTTGAAGTTGGCGAGATCCGCATGCGCGTCGTCGGCTTGCGGATGCACTTCCGGATAACAGGCCACTTCGATCCGGAAGTGATCGCCGGTTTCGCTGCGGATGAACTCCACCAGTTCACTCGCGTAGCGGAAGTCGCCCGTATGGCCCATGCCCGAGGGCAAGTCGCCGCGCAGGGCGACGATGCGACGACAACCCATCGACCGGTAGTTCTCGACCAGCGCGCCGAGTTCGCTGCGCGTGCCACCGACGCAGGACAGATGCGGTGCGGCGTCGAAACCATGGTGCGCGGCGAGATGGCGGACCGTATCGGGTGTGTAGGACAGGGTCGAACCACCAGCGCCAAACGTGCAGGAGACGTACTCGGGCGCGCGCGCCTTGAGCTTCGCCGCTGCCTTGTCGAGCTGCGCGCGCTGCTCGGCGGTCTTCGGCGGAAAGAACTCGAAGCTGATCGATGGCATTGCGGAAAAGCCGGTGATTGTGGATCCGCCGATTGTATATCTCTTTCTCGCGATGAAGGGATATATGCGATCGCATTCGCCGGGCTGGCTTGTTCTCACCCGGCCCGCAGAGACCGCCTCGACGCTGCGCACGGCGAGCGGCTACGCTGCCGGCTTCCAGCTGCCGCAGAGTCATCGCATGTCGATCGTCCTGACGCCGTTCGCCCGCACGCGTCTGTTTCCGAAGGAATCACGCCGCAACACGATCCAGGACTGCACGCCCGAAGCGTTCGAGCGACGCCTCAACGACGACCCGCCGCACAAGGTGCTCGAAGGCTATGCGCGGTTCTGCCGATTGCATGTCCACCGCAACTGGACCTCGACGCGCTGCCTGACCGTACCGATCACCGACGCCAATCGCGATCGGCTGCGCTCGGCCTACGAGGCGCGGACAGCACAGGAACTGCCGATTCTCGTGCGCTGGTTCGAAGGCGTCGAGCCGCCGGTCGCGAACTGGCTCGTCGTGATCCTCTACAGCCGCGAACAGCTCGCCAGGGAAGGCACGCCGATCCAGGCCGACTGGGGCATCGTCGGCTGCCTCTACACGCTGGAACCCGAAGAGATCCCGATGGCACCGATCACGATGATGCGCAACGCGCTCGGTGTCGACGAAGGCGGATCGGGCGTGCCGCTCGATCGCGACGCGTACCGGCGTGCAGTGGAATTCTGGGAACACAACGCGAACTGGCGGCCGTGAACAGCACGACTGCTTTCTGAGAAAAGTGGACGAAGGATATCCGTTTGAACGGCTAATTCCTCCGTCCCCCATTTGCTGACGATGGTGCGCTATGCAGCGTCAGCTCCAAGCGACCGACCACCTGAGTACGTTCGGCGAAACCCCAGCGGCGGCTGTCCAGGGCGTTGTCGCGGTTATCGCCCAGCACGAACAAGCTGCCCGGGGGGACGCTGATCTCGTCCAGCGTCTGCGATTCGGGACGCCGCAAGGCTTGCTCGTTGAGATAAGGCTCGTCCAGCGGGAGGTCGTTCACCCAGGTCCGTCCTGCCTCGATCCGCACACGGTCGCCCGCCAGTCCGGCAATGCGCGCGATGAACACTTCCGACGGCATGCTCGGCGGACGGAATGCCACCACGTCGCCAACCGCCAGCGCGCGCTGGTGCGGCGTCAGCGCCGACACCAGGACAATGTCGCCCGGCACCAGCGTCGGCGCCATCGAAGCGGATGCGACCCGAAACGGCGCATGACCCAGCACCCGCATCCGCGGATCCCAGGAGGCCGTGCCCAGCGGATTGAGCAGGAACATTCCAATCACGCTGGCCGCGACGACGACCAGCAGTCCGAACAGCCAGCGCATGCCAAGCGACATGCCAGCTTCGGGAGACGGCGGGGGTGGCGGGACGTCAGTCATGGGTCTCCAGGTGGGCGTTGGCATCACCCCCGCATTCTCGCCGCTCACGGCCGGCCCGCGCATCCCTGCGAAATCCGGCCCTGTGGCGACACTCAGTCATCAGGGGCGCCAGACGCGCACGTCCACCACAGGAGAAACGTCATGCACACACGCGCCGAAATCCGCGACGGTCGGGGTCCGACGGTCGGGGTCAGAGTCGGCTTTCACGCGAGAAACAATACAGGCGCCTCTCGGCGTCCGTTCATTTGCATTGGCTGACAGGATTTCTTCACAGCTCGACGGCCCTGGCGACGACGTGAAATCGTATCCGCGCAGGAATTCGGCGAGAGAATCGATATCGGCGTGTTCGCTTTCTTCTGCGTGCGTGACGGAGAGTATCGGAGCATCCGCTCGTCACGCGAGACATATGCAGAGTGCGCACATCGACCCCCGGGGCCGACGGCAGCAACCGCTATTCGGCCGCCTCGGGAGCGCCCATGCTGCCTTTGCTGTACATCCCGGAGCGATCGAAGCAGCAGGCACGGCGTTTGCCCGATGCGAGCTTGTCGCAGGCGACGCCGATGCGTTTCGCGCGCGTCTCGGCCTTCTTGCCCGAGGTGATCCAGTGGATCCAGTCGCGTCGTGCGACCGGCGTGATGTCCTTCCACGTCGCCAGCGCAGCGGCATTGGCGGTGAGCGCGTTGTGCAAGTCAGCCGGTACCTTGGGCTCGGGTTCCTCGGTGACCGGCGCGATTTCGAGTTCGATCGTTCCGCCCACCTCGGCGCCCGTGGTTTCGCGCAGTGCCTTCTCCACCTTGAGCCAATGGCTGCCCTCGCCATCCGGCTCCAGCGTGGCCTGGAACGGCTGGCCGCCGAGCGTGCCGTCCACGGTGACCATGCTGCGCGTCGGCAGCTTCGCGCTCGCGGCCTTGGGCAGCACGAGGAACGCCCAAGTCGCGCCCTTTGGCTCGGCGGGGCGCAGCAGCTTGGCCTTGAAGCGGATCGTGTCGGTGCGTGTGTTCATGGCGAAACAATAGCACCGCCACCGGCTGTCATCGCAAGACGGCCTGACTGAGTGGAAGCCTCTGTTTACCCTCGCCGGTCCAGCCGCCGCAAGCCTCGTCTGATCGCATACGGACAGGCGACGTCTGCTCGGGCGAGTGAACGGTGCTTGAGCAAGGCATGTCCGCTTCGAGTCGAAAGCAGACCCCCCGCAGAAAACAAAACGGGCGCCTTTCGGCGCCCGTTCCATTTCCGACAATGATCAGCCCATCGATCAGTAGCGGTAGTGCTCGGGCTTGTACGGTCCTTCGACCGGCACGCCGAGATACGCGGCCTGCTCGGTGGTGAGCGTGGTCAGCTTGACGCCGATTTTCTCCAGGTGCAGGCGGGCGACTTCCTCGTCGAGCTTCTTGGGCAGGATGTAAACCTTCGCCTCATACGTGTCCTTGTTCGCCCACAGATCGATCTGGGCGAGGGTCTGGTTCGAGAACGAGTTGGACATGACGAAGCTCGGGTGGCCGGTGGCGCAGCCGAGGTTGACGAGGCGACCTTCGGCGAGCAGGAAGATCGCGCGGCCGTCGGCGAACGTGTACTTGTCGACCTGCGGCTTGATGTTGAGGCGGGTCACGCCGGTGAGGTTGTTCAACGCGTCGACCTGGATCTCGTTGTCGAAATGGCCGATGTTGCAGACGATCGCCTGGTCCTTCATGTGGCTCAGGTGCTCGATCGTGAGCACGTCCTTGTTGCCGGTCGTGGTGACGTAGATGTCGCCGCGGCCGAGCGTGGACTCGACGGTGTTGACCTCGAAGCCTTCCATTGCCGCTTGCAGCGCATTGATCGGATCGATCTCGGTGACCACCACGCGGGCGCCGTACGCGCGCAGCGAATGGGCCGAGCCCTTGCCGACATCACCGTAGCCGCAGACGACGGCGACCTTGCCCGCGAGCATGACGTCCATCGCGCGCTTGAGCCCGTCGGCGAGCGATTCGCGGCAGCCGTAGAGGTTGTCGAACTTGGACTTGGTCACCGAATCGTTGACGTTGATGGCCGGCACGAGCAGCGACTTCGCCTCGACCATCTGGTACAGGCGATGCACGCCGGTCGTGGTTTCCTCGGAGACGCCCTTCCAGTCCTTGACCACATTGGTCCAGAAACCCGGACGCTCCTTCGCGACGCGCTTGAGCAGGTTCTTGATGATCTGCTCTTCATGCGACGCAGCGGGCTCGTCGACCCACTTCGAGCCCTTCTCCAGTTCATAGCCCTTGTGGATCAGCAAGGTGACGTCGCCGCCGTCATCGACGACGAGTTCGGGACCTTTGCCGCCCGGGAACGTGACCGCGTCGAGCGTGCAGTCCCAGTACTCTTCGAGGGTCTCGCCCTTCCACGCGAATACCGGCGTGCCGGTCACCGCGATCGCGGCGGCGGCGTGGTCCTGGGTCGAGAAGATGTTGCACGAGGCCCAGCGCACGTCGGCGCCGATGTCCTTGAGCGTCTCGATCAGCACCGCAGTCTGGATCGTCATGTGCAGCGAGCCGGTCACGCGCACGTTCTTCAGCGGCTTGGCGGCCGCGTACTTGCGGCGGATCGACATGAGACCGGGCATCTCGTGCTCGGCGATGTCGATTTCCTTGCGCCCCCAGTCGGCGAGCGCGATGTCGGCGACCTTGTAGTCCTGGGCAGGGTTGTTCTTGATGACAGCGTTCATGGGCGTTTGCTCCGTTGGATTGGGGCGGGCGCCGTTTCGGGGAATCCGAAAACCTGCCGAGCCTGATTCCGGTCCCATCGCGAACGAAGGCCGGACTTGCAGCGCCCCTCGGCAGGACGAGGGTGCGCAGTATATCTCTTGTTCCGGATGAAGCGATAATTCAGCAAAAAAAGAGGCGGGGTTCCCCCCGCCTCCTTGAAAATTCCGGATCGCCGTTCAGAGGCGACCGGCTGCAACGCTAGCTCACGGCGTGCAGGTCTCGACCTTGATGTTCCTGATCGCCATGCCGTTGGGTGCGCTGGCGGTCGTGTTGCTGTCGGAAACATGCCGGAACCGGATCTGCATCGCTTGCCCGATCGAGTCGTCGATATCCACGATCGAGGTGATCGAGGTCGAAGGCAGCGGATGGCACCAGGCGCGGCTTCCCGCAAGCGTCGCACCTGCCGTCAGCGTCCCGGTGTACGGATCGGTGAAAAGGCGGTTGTCGGGAAGCTGCGTGAACGCGCCGGCACCGTACTTGACTTCGATGAGGCTACCGTCCCAGCAGCCGTTCGGTCCGTCGATTTCGAAATTGTGGAACACGTCGTAGGACAGGATCACCGCGGTGGCGCTGCCCGGCACGTTGATCGTCGGCGAGATCAATCCACGGTCACTGGTGACACTGTTGTTTGGCACCCGCCACACCGTGCCGGTCAGGCCGGTGCCCGCAGGAGCGGCGACCTGGCTCCATCCCGTGCCGCCCGAGCCGTCCGTCGTCCAGCCATTGACGCCGCCCTGGACATCGTCGAAGAAGAGCTGCGCGGTGGTCGTGCCGGTCGGGCATACGCCGGGCACGCCGGTCGTGAACGTGAACGCGGTGGAGGTGGGGCCGTCACCGCAGTAGTTGGCCGGACGCACGCGCCAGTAGTGCTGGGTCAGGCTGGGCAGCGTGGTATTGACCGCCCAGGACGTGCCGGTGACCGTTGCGCTCGCCACGATCGTGGCAAAGCCGGCGTCGCTCGCCACTTCCACGAGATAGGTCAACGTGCCCGGAACAGCGCTCCATGTCAGCGTGGGACGCACCTTGACGCCGCTCGCGGTATTGGCCGGCGCGAGCAGGGTGGGAGCGGCCGGGGCCGTCGAGGAGATTCCGAACTCGAGCGTTACCGCGCGGGTCTGCGCGCCGCTGACGCCTTCGACCGTGAATTGGTGTTCGCCGCTGGGCAGCGCGCTTGCGCCTGTGAGGGTCAGCGTCGAAACACCCGGCGCCACCGGAATCGGATTCACGCTGAACGCGGGCGTCGTGCCGGCAGGTGCGCCGACGACACTGAGCGTGACCGGATCGGTGAACCCGCCGAGCGCGCCAGCAAGCAGACTCCACGTCGGATCGCCGCTGCTCGTCGCGCCACACATCTCCACGCGGGCCGGACTCTCGGAGGTTATTGCGTACTGCGGCAAGCCGCATTCGGCGAACTTGAACGTGCAGATGCGCGTGGACCAGGAGGAACCGCTGGTCGTGGCGAAATACTCGCTCGTGAACCAGAACGTGCAGCCATCGGACGGATCCACGCTCATCGAGGCATAGTCGCCCCAGCGGCCGCGGCCACTGAATGTCGAGGTCTGCGAGCCGGTGGTCGGCGGCGTGCAATCCTGTTCGTCGCGCAGGGTTCCGGCCGGGTCGGCGAGCGTGCGCCCGGTGACCCGCAGTTTCGGATTCAACGTCGAGCTGGAGACGCTGTAGCCGGCGCCGATATTGGCGCCCTCGTCTATGCTCACCGACCCCATCCAGCGATGATTGGCATCGGGCGCGTACAGGCCCTCATCGACGATCGACTTGACCAGGGTGACCGGCCCGGCTTCGTCGTCAAAGGCATCGGCAAAAATTCGGTCGAAGCTCTCGCCCGACGGACGCATGTCGAAATGCACCCAGCGCAACCCGGCCTGTTCGACCAGGCCCTGCGTGGAGTGGTTGATCACGAGCGACATGCTGGTCGGTGCACCCGGTGCGAATGCGCGTGCCGACGCCCGGTACATGAGATTGCTGCCGAACTCGTCGAGCTGCGCGGTCGTCCCGGCCTGCGGAATCGTGTTGAAGTTGGGCACGAACGGGGTGCGCGCGGCGACTCGCTGCGGCTCGCTGCTGAGCGTGCTGTTGGCCGGCGTGGTCCAGTCCAGGCACAGGTCCCAGAACAGGTAGTCGCTCGTCGAGGAGTCGAAATGCGTGAACACCGGGCAGCTGCCCGGGCGCGCCAGCCTCGTGCCTTCCATGTGCGCCGGAAGCGCGCCATATGCGTTGATGCCCGGAACACGCACGATCGCCGCGGGTTGGCCGGCCAGCATCTTGTCGCGCTCGAGCGCAATGTAGGCGGCACCGAAGAATGTCGAGCCCGCGCCATTGAATTCATGGGTAACGAGCAGGTAGGCGTTCTGCTTGCCCGACTCGTCGGCCCAGATGCCGAAGTGCGGATAGTCGCCGAATACGCCGTTGGCCGAACTTGTGCCGGGTGGCCAGATGAACTCGTAGCGGTAATAGGTGCCCAGCGGGTCAGAGGTGGTCGAGATCGCGACGCACTGGCGCGCAGCGTTCGCCACGCTGCCGTAGGTGGCGAACTGGCTCATGAGCCAGCGCTGCGCGCGTGCATCCCACAGTGCAATCGGGTCGCCGGCATTGGTCGTCTCACAGCGCCCGCCGAATCCGGCGAAGAACGAGTTTCCGGGCGCCGACGCGGTGAGGCGCGCGCCCGTTGCCTTGTCGAAAATCGCCCAGCGGGTATTGAGCCACTGGATGTAGTGGATGTCGCTGACGTCACCGTTGGTGTCCGGGGGGACCGAGTTGCCGGCATTGCCGGGTCCGGATGCGGCACCGGCAATCAGGCCGATCACAGACAGCATCGGAGTCGGGGCGGGTACGTTGATCGGTGCGCTCTGCACGTCGCGGGTGGCCAGTTCGCGAAGGAATTCGCTCTGCCACGCGCGCGTCGGCTTCGGGAAGATATTGGGTACTTCGTAGGGTTGCGCCGTAGTGCCCTGATCCGTACCCGGCGGCAGTTCGGCAAGGATGTCGCGCATGGGTCGCGACACGTCATTGCGGGCGGAATGCCCGATCACCATCGGCGCGGCTGACGCCAGTGGCGCGAACACGAACAACGCCGTCGCGATCGCCGCGAGGCTCTTTGAAACACGCATGGAATGACCCCCTGAACAAGTGATGAGATACCGGACCGATGGTCCGCCCCGTGGGCGGATGCTGCGCCAAATCCTCGACACTTTCAATTGCGTGCCGCGATCGATCGAGCCAATTCTGTTCGCGCTACCTGAAATTGCCCGGGCACCCTGAAGTCAAGCAACCGAATCAACTGCTTGCGGGAGGGTCGGTGATCGGAGCTCCTCACGCTACGGCAACGGCAATCCGTACTCGCGGGTAGCGGCAAACTGACGTGCGCGCACAGGAATGCCGGTTATTGTCTACCGGGTCGGGTAGTGTGGGTCAGCCGTTGGTGATGGCCTTCCAGAAACAAGCGGGTGTCAGCCGGCAGATCGGAACGTCGCAGCGCCTTGTCCAGTGCTGCACGCTCGGCTTCGGGGGATTGCCGGCGCAATGCCAGCAATGCTTGCTCGTTCAGGGCGTTGTCGTCGCTGCGCAACCAGCGTTGCAGGCTTGACTGGTTGACCTTGACCCCGCGCCGCTCGACCCGCTCGAAAGCGGTCATGACGAGCTCCGCATAGCGCTCGTGCGCCATCGTATCGAGCGGACCACCGCGCAGGATGCGCAGGGCGACGGAATCCCATTGCTGCTGCAGTCGCGCAATGGGCTGCATGTCGTGTGCCACGGCGAGAATGGCCGCTCGAGCTGACGCTGCGGTAAATTTCTCGCGACCCGCGAACGTGGCGAGTTCACGTTGGGCAGCAGCATCCAGCTTCGCGATCAAAACGGGCCGAAAGCGGATTTCCGCCGCCGCAAAGCGTTGCATGTCCAGATCCGATGACGCGAGCATGGCGAGCAGTCGGGGCAGGGCTGCTTCGATACCGGCTGGATCAAGGTCGGGACGCCAGAGTGCGAGGCTCTCGATCTGCGGATCGGCCTTCCAGATCGCCGGCTCCATTCCGGGCGACATGAGCGCATGGGCGCCGGCCGGGTCGCCGATGATCTGCTTGGTCTTGCTGGACTTGTATTGGGAATAGGCGACGACATAGCGTGAACCCACCTCCAACCGATCGGCTCGATCCGGGGCAACCAGCTCGACGAGATCCGGCACTTCGCCGAATCCCTGCAGGCGCGTGACATTGTCGAACAGGATTCGATTGCCGCCCGGGTTCCCCCGGTAGTCGGCGACGACGATCGCCACGGTCCCGCGACTCAACGCAACGGTGGGCGGATCGATCGGTGCAGCTTGCAACGTCCCCGATATCAACAACGAGAAAAAGACTGCGGCGAAAGCCTGTCGAATAGCTGGCATGGATCGTTTGCTCCCCCTGCGAATCAGGCGCAGACGATACCATCCATGCCGCACCGATGCAGCGCTCGAGAGGGCTCGAATGGCGCACGTATCACCGCAAGGAAGGCTCAACCCGCGAACGCGTAACGCACGACATGGAAGAACACCGGTGCGGCGAACGTCACCGAATCCAGCCGATCGAGCATGCCGCCATGGCCCTCGATCATTTCGCCCCAGTCCTTTGCGCCGAGGCTGCGCTTGACCGCCGACAGCGCGAGGCCACCGAGGAATCCGCACAGCACGATCAACAGCGACAGCAGTCCGGACTGCAGCGGTGTGAACGGCGTGATCCACCACAACGACGCGCCGATCGCCGCGGCCGACAAGCCTCCGCCGAGCAGACCTTCGACGGTCTTGGAGGGGCTCACCTCGGGCGCGAGCTTGCGGCGGCCGAACAGTTTGCCGAATACGTATTGCAAAACATCGCTGATCTGCACGACCAGCAGCAGGTACAGCAGGAGCAGCAGACTCTGACCCTCGTACCCCGGGATATCCAGCAGCAACAGCGCGGGCGCATGACTGATGCAGTACACCGTGAGCATCAGGCCCCACTGGATCTTCGTGTTGCGCTCGAGAAAATTGCCGATGTCGCCGGCCAGCGCGGACACGGCCGGCAACAGCAGGAATCCGTAGACCGGAATCAGGATCACGAACAGGCCATACCAGTTCGCGCCGATCAGCCAGTACTGCAACGGAATCGCGACGTAGAAGCACAGGCAGAGCGGCAGGTGGTCGCCGCGGCGCGTCGGCGTCAACGTGATGAATTCGCGCAGGGCCAGGAACGAGGCGATCGCGAACAGCACGAGCGTGGCGACCTTGCCGAGCAGAAAGCATGCACACAACACGGCGACCATCACCCACCACGCATTGATGCGCGCATTGAGATTGTCGACCACGCTGCCGGGTTTCACGCGCGTGAGCGTCTGGCCGATCGCGCTTGCGACGACGAGCAGCGCGAGCACACCGCCCATGACCCACCAGAATTGCGCCGGCGCGCCGGCGACGAAACGCTGCAGCGAGTCGGAGAAGTTCATGCCAGTTCCACCACCGCGGCGCGCGCGCGTTCGAGAAACGATTCCTTGCTTTCGCCAATGCCGGGCACGACGCGTTCGCCGAACCGCACCGTGCAGATCAGCGGAACCGGCAGCAGACTGCCCTTGGGCAGACTGCGCCGCGCGGTATCGAGGTGCACCGCAACGAACTCGACTTCGGGAAACCGGCTCGCCAGATGGAACAGGCCGGACTTGAACGGCTTCGGCAGCGCCTCGTCGTTGCGCGTGCCTTCCGGAAACAGGATCAGCGAATCGCCGGCATCAAGCGCGTCGTACAAGGGTTGCAACGGATCGCCCTCGCTGCGATCGCGGTGGCGTTCGATCAGCACCGCGTTGAGTCCGCGTTGCGCGATCAGCGCACGCAGGCCGCGACTCCAGTAGTCGCGCGCGGCAACCGGACGCGTGCGCCGCCGCAGTTCCGCGGGCAGTGCGGCCCACAGCGCCACGGTATCGAGATGGCTCGTGTGGTTGGCGAAGTAAACGCGTTGCGCGCGGGTCGGCTGCACGCCGATCCAGCGCGGATAGGCGCCGAGCAGCAGCTTGACGAGGATCACGAGCAGGTGTGACAGCATCGCGTCAGGTCCGTGCGCGCAGTTGCGCGGCGATGGCGCGCGTGCGGACCACGCAGGTCAGCGCGGTCCCGGCGGTGATGACGATCGCGACGAAAATCAGGGCGTACTGGGTCAAGGTGATGTGCCATTCGATCGCGCCGAGGACACAGCCCAGAGTCAATGCCGCCATGCGTTGAGGCTTGGCCATCGGCCCGCGGAAATCCTGTGCGAGCCCGAGGCTGCCACCGGTGACGCGGATGTAAGCCGTCAGTGCCGCGAGCAGGGCGGCCAGCCAGCCCAGCCATGGCAGCGCAATCGCATGGCCAAGCGCGATCAGAAACAGCGAATCGGCAACGCGGTCAGGCAGTTCGTTGTACAGCACCCCGACGGCCGACTGCTTGCCGCCCTCGACTGCGACCATGCCGTCGAGCAGGTTGCACAGCAGTCGAAGCTGCACGCAGAGCGCAGACAGAATCAGCCCGATCGGTGTCGGCGAAGCGACCAGGAGTGCAGCGCCGGCCAGGGCGAACACGACACTCAAGAGCGAGATCTGGTTGGGGGTGATCGCACTGCGCGCGAGTGCAGCCGCCAGTGCCTGTGCCCAGCGCGCGCTGCGCGTGGTCAGAGGTCTGCGGTTTAAGGCATCGGACATCCGGCGATCCTATACGACATCGGCCGGGAGGTGCTGCCGTGGGTCAGTCTTTCAAACCCGATGCCTTGAATCAGGAGTGCAGGAGAGCATCGGTCCTGAAGGGCCTGCCACAACAGCCGGCGCGCGTATTGTCACAACTCCTCGCAAAGTTCCTGTGGAAGGGCCTTGAGGCGCGATGCCTTGGGCCAGGATTGCAGAAGAGATTCGAGCATCGGCCCCGAAATGCATCCTACAAGGGCGGCACC
>Ga0307505_10000995_pt1 | contig 25891 bp, 24 predicted proteins | sample 23_S_MG_FD_202183 | JGI IMG/M metagenome (GOLD analysis project Ga0307505, IMG submission 202183) | Soil microbial communities from Populus trichocarpa stands in riparian zone in the Pacific Northwest, United States - 23_S | ecosystem: Environmental > Terrestrial > Soil > Riparian zone > Trees... | reverse complement strand
AGCGGCTTGATTACAGCGGAATCGCAGAGACGCAGAGAAGCGCAGAGGTCGCGGATAAAGGCAAAGCGATAAAGCTTTCGAGCGAATAGGGAACAGCATCGACTTGGCGGGCAAGTGAGGGAGGAAAAGCAAAACCAGGCCGGTAAGGTCTCGTGGCTGTGGTCCGATAGGCGCTCGGGGGGCGTATCCAGAAGCCCTGAATGACCGCCGATCGGGCATGTCGGGATTCGCGCGCTTGCCGCCACGTCGAGGCCGTGCCCATTCGCCCGAACACACCTTTTGCTTTTTTCCGCGACCTCTGCGCTTCTCTGCGTCTCTGCGATTCAGCTTTAACCCTCAGCGAAGCGTAGAGAGGTAGGCAGCGATGTCGCGGGCATCCCGCTCGGTGACGCCCAGGTCCGGCATCGCGCTCTCCGGCGAGATCGCCTGCGGCTCGCGCAGCCAGCGCTCGAGGTTGGCGGGGTTGTTGGGCAGGATCCCCGCGATCACCCCGCGCCTCGACCAGCCGTCGAGCGGCGGGCCCACGGGCTTGTTGGCGCCGACGATCCCCGGGATCTCGTGGCAGATCGGGCAGGCGTACTGCTGGATCGCGACCTTCCCGCGCCGCGCATCGGCCGGACGCGCGGGCTCGGGGCGGCGTTGCGGCGCCGGCGCGGCGGCAGCGCGGCGCTTGTACTCCACGGGCGCGATCGCCGGCATCGCCATCACGAACGCCACCACGTCCCAGAGCTCGTCCTCGGTGAGGCGAAACTCCCACGCCGGCATGCCCGTCATCTTGAAGCCGTTGCGGACCGTCCAGTAGACCTCCCCGGCCGTCCACGTGCGCGCGGTGTGCACCAGGCTCGCGGCCGAGGGCGTCATCCCGAGCGCGAAGGGCTCCGGGGCGACGCCGGGCGCCCCATGGCACTGCACGCAGTGGTCGCGGTAGAGCGCGAGGCCGCGCTCGATGCGCGCGGCGTCGTCGAGCGGCGGTGCGGCGATACCGCGCGCTCGCAGCTTCACGGACTGGCGCGAGGCGGTGTCCACCGCCCAGTAGGTCGGCGCGAGATGCTGGTCGGTCGCCGAGATGTCGTACATCCCGCCCACGAGCGCGCCCGCGGCGAGCAGCCCCGCGAAAGCCACCGCGGCGAGGGTGAGCAGCACGCGCCTCACTTCGCCTCCTGCAGGTAGGCGGCCATGTCGCGCGCATGCGCTTCGGTCACGCCGAGGTTGGGCATGGTGGTGCGTGGATCGAAGCGCTGCGGGTCCCGGATCCACGCGGCGAGGTTCGCGGGCGAGTTCGGCAGCACGCCGCCGAGATACGCGCGCTCGCCCACACGCGCGAGCGACGGCCCGATGTCGCTTTCGGCGTCGGCGACGCCAGGAATGCGATGGCATTGCCCGCAGCCGAACTGGCGCAGCAGCAGGCGCCCGTTCTCGCGGTCGCCCGCGGCCGGCGCGGGCCGCTCGCATGCGGCGAGTAGCGAGAGCGCGGCGATGGCGGCGGCGACCCTCATGCGTGCGCCTCCAGCAGGCGGTTGCACGCGATGAGGCCCGCCAGCAGCAGCGCGTAGCCCGCGGGCACCCACATGATGAGGCCGCCCAGCTGCTGCGCCTCGAGGGTCGTGCCGGCGTAGAGGGGGGCCGGCGCGAAGGTGAGGAGTGCCGCGAGCGCGCCCGAGTGGATGATCGTCGTGACGACGTAGATCGCCGCGGTGCCCGCGCGCACGCGCCGGAAGACGGTCCACCAGAAGAGGAGGGCGGTGAATAAGAAGCACGCGTGCTGCAGGGCGTGCACGCCCGGGACGGCTAGCGCGGCATCGAAGAGCCGCGGCGCGTGCCACGACCAGAGCGCGGCGGCGTGCAGCAGCCACGCGGCCGGAGGGGGGATGCGCAGCGGCCACGCGAGCGCGCGCAGGAACCTGCGCGGTGCGATGGCGCCCAGCGCGGTGAACGGGCGCCCGAGGATCAGGAGCGGCGGCGCCACCACCATCAGCAGCTCGTGCTGCACCATGTGCAGCGCGAAGGAGCCTGCGGCGGCGCGATCGAGCGCGGGCGCCAGCGCCGCGGCGAGCGCCAGCCACCCCGCGGCGAATGCCGCGAGGTGCCACGGCGCCAGCGGCGCCCGCGCGCGCACGCCGGCCAGGTACGCGAGCCCGGCTACGGCGAGGGCGACGGCCCCGAGCACCGCCGGCGCATCGGAGGAGAGCGGCACGCCATGCGCATGCGCGGCCGTGGGCCAGGCGAGCGCGAGGAGGAGGATCAGGCGCATGGCCTCACCAGCAGCACGGTCAGCGCCTCCCAGGCGATGGCAAGCAGCGCCAACCCCGCCAGCGCGGCCGAGAGCCAGGACTCGAACTCGTCGCGGCGTCGCATTCCCGCAACGACGATCGCGACGCACGCCGCGCCGGCTGCAAGCGTGGCAACCCCGATCGCCCAGGGCACGGCGCTTGCGAGGCCGCGCGTGCAGGCCACACTGGTGAACCCGTAGATCGCCGCGAAATGAAGCGCCCAGGCGATCGGGCCCGCCGACAGGCGTAGCGCCGTGCGCGCGAAGCTCATGGCGACCCCGCGAGGCGCGGGAAGCCGTGCACGAGCACGATGCCCACGAGCGTCTGCGCCACGGTGTAGTGCCAGAAGAGGCGCATGGTGTCGAAGCTCGCGCGCCGCACGGCGTCCAGGCGCCCGGTGGCCAACCGCGCGATCGCATTGATGGCCACCGCGGCGACGACCACGACGAACCATCCGGCGAGCACGAGCACGAGCCAGACCGCCGCCCCGTACGCGGAAGCCACCGGGGAGAGCGCGCGCTGGGCGGCGACCTCGACCCCGAACGCAGCGGCCAGCAGCAGCAGGCCCGCGGCGAGCGCGGTGAGGGATCGGCGTGGGCGCGCAGCCGCGAGGGCACGCCCCGCGAGCCCCACCGCGAGGCTCGAGAGCACGGCGAAGAGCGCCGAGAGGGCGGGATAGGCGAGTCCGGGCAGGTCGGCCGCCTGGGGCCAGCCGCGCGGCGCCACGGTCCACAGGTACAGGTAGGAAAAGATCGCGCAGCCGTAGAGCGATCCGGACACCAGCAGAAGCACGACCACGCCCCACCAGCCGTGAGACTCGGGGCCGCTCGCGTACGTCGGCAGGCGCACGCCACCGCCGATGTCGGGCGCCTGGGCGAGCGGCGCCGGATCGAGCTCCCACGCCCAGCGCGCGAGCGCGGCGAGGGCCACGATGCCGCACGCGACGGCGGGCACCACGAACTTGCCGGTGAGCAGCAGGAAGAACGCGGCGGTGAAGACCGCGCCCACGAGCGGCGACCAGCCGAGCGGGGGCATCCGCAGCAGGAACTGCGGGCGCCCCTCGAGCGGACTGGTGACCAGCGCCTCGCGCCAGCCGGTGATCGTCCCCGGTAGATAGTGGTGGCCGGCTTCCACCTCGCGAGCGAGGTCGGGGTTGTCCCAGAGGGGCTCGCGGCTCGCCACGCACGGGATGCTGCGGGAGCCATAGGTGCTGTTGGGCAACCATTCGAGCGTCCCGGCGTTCCACACGTTGCCGGCGCTCTCCTCCTGCGTGGGGCGGAAGCGCCGCAGCGCGTCGAAGACGAAGATCGCCACGCCGGCTGCGATCATGAACGCGCCCACGGTGGAGACGAGGTTCAGGGTATCCCAGCCGTAGCCCGCCGCGTACGTGTGCACGCGCCGCGGCATGCCGGCGAGCCCGGTGATGTGCATCGGGAAGAACGCGACGTGGAAGCCCGTGAACATGAGCCCGAACACCCAGCGCCCGAGGCGCTCGGAGAGCGCGTTGCGGCTGGCGAAGGGCGTCCAGTAGTAGAACGCCGCGAAGAGCGGGAAGACCATGCCGCCGATCAGCACGTAGTGCAGGTGCGCCACCACGAAGTAGGTGTCGTGCGCCTGCCAGTCGAAGGGCACCGCCGCGAGCATGACGCCGGTCAACCCGCCCATCACGAAGGTGAAGAGGAAGCCGAGGATGAAGAGCCCCGGCGTCGTGATGCGCATGCGGCCCTGCGCCAGTGTCGCGATCCAGGCGAACACCTGGATGCCCGCCGGGACCGCCACCGCCATGCTCGCGGCCTGGAAGAACGAGAGCGACAGGCGCGGGATGCCGGTCGTGAACATGTGGTGCACCCAGAGCCCGAAGCTCAGGAACCCGGTCGCCACCATCGCCAGCACCACGAGGCGGTAGCCCACGAGCGGCTTGCCCACCATCGTCGGCAGGATCATCGACACCATGCCGGCGGCGGGCAGGAAGATGATGTAGACCTCGGGGTGGCCGAAGAACCAGAACAGGTGCTGCCAGAGAAGCGCGTCGCCTCCGCGCGCCGCGGCGAAGAACGGCCAGCCGAAGGCGCGCTCGAGCTCCAGCAGCAGCGTGGCGAGGATCACCGCCGGGAATGCGAGCACCACCATCAGCGCGAAGACCAGCATCGCCCAGGCGAACACCGGCATGCGCCCCAGCGTCATGCCGGGGGCGCGCGTGCGCAGGATGCCGACGATGATCTCCACGGCGCCCGCGATGGCCGAGATCTCGATGAAGCCGATGCCGAGGAGCCAGAAGTCCTCGGAGATGCCCGGCGAGTAGGTGGCGCTGGTGAGCGGCGGGTTCATGAACCAGCCCCCGCGCGGAGCGAGGCCGAAGAAGAGGCTCGCGAAGAACACGAGGCCGCCGATCGCGTAGGCCCAGTAGGCGTACGCGGAGAGGCGCGGGAACGGCATGTCGCGCGCGCCGAGCATGTTGGGCAGCAGCAGCACGCCCATCGCCTCGACCGCCGGCACGGCGAACAGGAACATCATCACCGTGCCGTGCATGGTGAAGAGCTGGTTGTACAGGTCGGGCTTGACGAGGTCGTTCTCGGGCACCGCGAGCTGCGTGCGCATCACCAGCGCGAGCACGCCCGCCAGCAGGAAGAATAGGAACGCGGTGCCGATGTAGGCGAGGCCGATGAAGGTGTTGTTGTACTCGGTGAGCACGCGCCATCCGCGCGGCACGCGCCAGGCGCGCTCGAGCGCCTCCAGCTCGCCCGCGGGCCGCGCGCCGGGATTGGGAAGGGCGCTCACCGCAGCGCCGCGAGATAGGCGGTGAGCGCGGCCAGGTCCTCGGCTGCGAGCCCGGGGAACTGGGGCATCAGGTTGCCGGGCTTCACGTGCTGCCCGGCGGCGATCCAGCGCGCGCGGCTGGCGTCGTCGTTGGGAAGCGCCGCGGCCGCGAGCGACACGCGGCTCGCGACGTGGGTGAGGTCGGGCCCCCGGGGAGTGGAACGTGGGGCGGGGCCGAGCGTGCCCGCGGCCGGGGTCCCGCGCACGGCATGGCAAGCGGCGCACAGGGACGCGAAGAGCGCCCGTCCGCGCTCCGGCCCCGGCGCCGCAGGCTCGCGCTGCCCCGATCGCCACGCCTCGAAGCGCTCAGGCGTCTCGGCGAGCACGTACAGGCCCATGAGGGCATGCGGCCCGCCGCAGTACTCCGCGCACTGGCCCCTGTAGAGCCCCGGGGTTTGCGCGGCGAGGCGCAGCACGTGGGTGCGACCGGGGATCAGGTCGAGCTTGCCCGCGAGCGAGGGCACCCAGAAGCTGTGCAGCACGTCGCCGCTCGCGAGCCGCAGCTCGACCGGGCGCCCCGCGGGGATGCGGATCTCGTTCGCGGTGACGAAGTCGCGCCGGCCACCCGCGTCGAGGTACACGACCTCCCACCACCACTGGTGGCCGACCACCTCGATGCGCACCGTGGGCGCCTCGGCCGAATAGGGGCGTGGCACGGCGATCGACGCGTACACGAGCAAGGCCAGCAGCACCACCACCGGCAGCGCGATGCCGCCGGCGACGATGGCCCCGGGGCGCGCGAGCCAGGGGCGGGGCGCGCGCAGCGCGAGCGCCGCGAGGACAGTCACGAGCGCGAGGACCGCCACCGCGCCCACGAGCATCACCCAGGTGAGCTGGGCGATGGCCGCGGCCTCGGGCCCATGGGGCTCGAGGGCCGATTGCAGGGCCCCGGCGGGATTCATGGATACGTTGACCGCATTTTTGAGACAATGTCCCGCCCATGGGACCCGCCTCCCCCTCCCACCGCCGCGCCACCGCCACCTGGCTCTTCGCCTGCTGCGCGCTGGTGTTCCTCATGGTGATCGTCGGCGGGATCACACGCCTCACTCATTCGGGCCTGTCGATCGTCGAGTGGCAGCCGGTCGCCGGCGTGCTTCCGCCGCTGAACGAGACGCAGTGGGAGGAGCTCTTCACCAAGTACAGGGCCACCCCCGAATACGCCCAGCGCAACGCCGACATGGACGTGGCGGGCTTCAAGAAGATCTTCTGGTGGGAGTACGTGCACCGCCTGATGGGCCGGGTGATCGGCGTGGTCTTCCTCGTCCCGTTCCTCTATTTCCTCTTCAAGGGCCGGCTGGACGACGATGTGGCGTGGAAGCTCGGCGGCATCTTCGTGCTGGGCGCGCTGCAGGGGGCGCTCGGCTGGTTCATGGTTCAGAGCGGCCTGGTGGACGAGCCGCGCGTGAGCTCGCTCAGGCTCGCCGCGCACCTCGGGCTCGCCTTCGTGATCTTCGGCTGCATGCTCTGGGTCGGCATGGACCTGGTGCAGCGCGAGCGGGTGCCCAATACCGACTCGGTGCGCGGGACGGCCGCGGGAATGGTGTCGCTGGTCTTCCTCCAGGTCCTCGCCGGCGCCCTCGTGGCCGGCATCGGAGGGGGCTACGCGTACAACACCTGGCCGCTCATGGACGGCCATGCGATACCGCCCGACATCGCGCTGCTGGTGCCGTGGTGGACCAACTTCGCCCACAACATCGCCACGGCGCAGTTCGTGCACCGCATCCTCGCCTTCGCGGTGGTACTGATGGCGCTCGGCGTCTGGCTCGCGGTGCGCCGCGACCTGCCCAACCCGCGCGCGCGCTTCTGGAGCAACCTGCTGCTGCTCGCGGTGGCCCTGCAGTTCGCGATCGGGGTGGCGACGCTCGTCTTCGGGGTGCCGTTCAACCTCGGCATCCTGCACCAGGCCGGCGCCGTAGCGGTCTTCGCGATCGCGATCGGCGTGCGCCACGCGCTGCGCGAGGTGCGGCAGTTTCAGATGTAGCGGCCGGCCCCCGCAAACGGGGGCCCTGTCTGTGACGTAGTTCACGTCGCCGCCGCCGCGCGCGCCGGATAATCGCGCTCAACTTCCCGGGTCCTGGATCGATGAGCGCAGCCGCTGCACTGCAGTTCGGAGTCGGCAGCAAGCACGCCGTGCGCATGCGCCGCTTCTTCCTCGCGGCCTCGGCCTACGCGCTCTGCCTGCCGCTGCTGGGCATCGCCCACGCCCTCGGGCTCGTGCCGATGCGCATCGTGGTCGAGGTCGGCGCGGTAGCGGTCGCGGTGAACGTGGTGCTGTTCGCGCTCTTCCGCGGCGGCTGGAACGAGCGCTTCGCCGATCCCAGCCTCACCTGGCTGCAGATCCTGCTCGCCGCGCTGGTGGTGATGTACGCCGCGTACCACTTCGACAGCCAGCGCAGCCTGCCGCTCATGATCCTGCTGGTGATCCTGTCCTTCGGCTCGTTCCGCTTCTCGACGCGCGAGTTCCTGCTCGCCTCCGGGGTGCTGCTGGCCGCGTACGCCGCGGTGATCAACCTGCTGATGTGGAACAAGCCCGGGGCCGTGAACGTCTGGCTGGAGGCGTTCCAGTGGATCACGCTCGCCTTCGTGCTGCCGTGCTTCGCCATGGTGGGGGGGCGCCTGTCGGAGATGCGCAAGCGCCTGCGCCGCACCAACGACGAGCTGTCCACGGCGCTGGCGACCATCCAGAAGCTCGCCACCAACGACACCCTCACCGGCCTGCCCAACCGCGCCTTCTTCAACGAGGCGCTGGGGCACGCGATCGCGCAATCGCAGCGCCACGGCCGGCCGCTCGCTCTCTTCTTCCTCGACCTCGACCGCTTCAAGAACATCAACGACACCCTCGGCCATGCGATCGGGGATCGGGTTCTGCAGGAGGCGGCCGCGCGGCTGCGGGGCGCCGTGCGGGCGAGCGACCTGATCGCGCGCCTGGGCGGCGACGAGTTCGTGCTGCTGGTGGAGGAGTACCGCGACACCGCGCAGCTGGCCGAGATCGCGACCAAGGTGCTGAAGGCGTTCGAGCCCGGCTTCTCGATCGAGGGCCAGGAGCTCGCGCTCTCGGCGAGCGTCGGGGTGTGCGCGTTCCCGCAGGACGGCGCGGACGCCCAGGCGCTGCTCGCGAGCGCCGACATCGCGATGTACCGCGCCAAGGAGGACGGGCGCAACCGCCACTGCTTCTACTCGGCCGAGCTCAACCAGTTCACCGGCGAGCATCTCGCGCTCGAGGCGAGCCTGAGGCACGCGCTCGAGCGTGGCGAGATCGAGGTGTTCTACCAGCCCAAGATCGGCTTCGGCAGCGGCCGCGTGACCGGCGTCGAGGCGTTGATCCGCTGGCGCCACCCAACCCTCGGGCTCCTGCTGCCCGACAGGTTCATCGGCATCGCGGAAGAGACCGGCGCCATCGTGCCGATCGGGTACTGGACCTTGAGGCGCGTGTGCGAGCGCGCGCGCCGCTGGCACGACCAGGGCATGGCGCTCTCGGTCGCGGTCAACCTCTCGGCGGTTCAGTTCCACCAGCCCGAGCTGGCTTCCGAGCTCGCCGCCATCCTCAAGGCCACGGGCGCGGCGCCGCACATGCTCGAGCTCGAGATCACCGAGAGCATGGTGATGAAGGATCCCGAGGCCGCGGTCGCGGTGATGGAGGCGCTGCGCGCCATGGGCGTGCGCCTGTCGATCGACGACTTCGGCACCGGCCACTCCTCGCTCGGCTACCTCAAGCGCTTCCCGGTGAACCAGCTCAAGGTCGACCGCACGTTCGTGCGCGACCTGCCGCACAACGGCGACGACGTGGCGATCACGCGCGCGGTGATCGCGATGGCGCACAGCCTGAGGATGAGCGTCGTGGCCGAGGGCGTCGAGCACCAGCAGCAGTTCGAGCTGCTGCGCGCCGAGGGCTGCGACGAGTTCCAGGGGTACTACTGCCGGCCTCCGCTGGAGGAGGCCGAGCTGATGCGCTTCCTCGCCGAAGAGCGCGCTAGCCGCGGGCCTTCGGCACTTCGCCCGTCGCTCTCGACGTGACAAAGCTCCCTAGAAGCGCGCCTCGTAGGGTGCAGCCGCGTCGAGCAGGGCACGGCCCCGGTTGGCCTGCGCCTTCACCACGCACTTCTCGCGCTGGTAGCCGCGCAGCGGCGCGCATTGCTCGCGCTCGACCACGAAGCGCGCCTGGATCTGGTCGCGCTGGGTGGCGCGGGCGGCCTCGCGCGCACGGGCGACCTGGACCACGTCGCCTGCCGACGCGATGGGTGCCGTGCCACGCGCGCCGATGTCGAGCGCGGTCGCGCTGGAGATGACCAGCCCGGTTCCGAGGGCCACTAGGATCGCTCGCTTCTTCATGTCGTCATCCATGAAAAGTGACGACGCCATGATCCTCGGGCGGCGACGACAGGTCTGTAAGCGCATTGGGAAGGGCCGATGCCGACGAGTCCGATAGGCGCGTCGGCGTTTTCCTACGCGGCTAGTTGCATCCGCGCAACAGGAAGATCAGGAGCAGGATCGGGATCGGCACGCCGAGCAGCCACAGCAAGATGTACCCGACCTTGCCTTGCTGCGCGCCTGGCGCGGGGACTTCGAACGGGTTGTGCATCGCGGCTCTCCAGTGGAGCGTGGGTTGCTCCCATGATCGGGCGCCCGCTTCGGGGCCGATATCGAATGCCGTCTGATTCGCGTGTCGGTTACTGGCTCGCGGTGATCCCGCCGTCGACGTAGAGCACCTGGCCGGTGACGAAGTCGGAGGCCGGGCCGCAAAAGAACAGCGTTGCGCCGACGATGTCGCGTGCCTCGGCGACGCGTCCCAGCGGGATCCGGGCGAGCAACGCCTTCCATCTCTCCTCGTCGGAGCGCCACTTCTCCGCCGCCTCGGTGAGCACCACCGTCGGCGCGATCCCGTTCACCGTGATCCCGCGCGGCGCGAGCTCGAGCGCGTGCTGCTTCACCAGCATCACCAGCGCGCCCTTGGTGGCGCAGTACGCGGAGTAGCCGTAGCCGCGCATGCCGAGCTGCGAGCGCACCGAGAGCATGTGCACCTGCTTGCCGCCCTGGCCCTGGTGGCGTGCGGCCGCCTGGGCGAGGAACATGGCCGATCGCAGGTTGGTGCGGTAGATCTCGTCGAAGGTCTCGGGGGTGACGTCGGCCAGGCGCTGCTCGCGGTTCTTGCCGATGCAGTTCACCAGGATGTCGAGGCCGCCCAGCAGCTTCGCCGCGCCGTCCACACCGGCGGCAATGCTTTCCACGCTCTCGGCGTCCAGCGCGATGCCGTGCGCCTCGTGGCCCGCCTTCGCCAGCGTCTTCGCGAGCGCCTCGGCCTTGGTGGCGCTCCTGCCCGCCACCACCACGCGCGCGCCCGCCTCGCACAGGCCTTGCGCGACCGCTTCGCCGATACCTCCGTACCCTCCCGGGACGAAGGCCCTTTTGCCGCTGAGCTCGAAGAGTTTCATGCTTTGAGAATTACAGCCGTGAAGAACGAGTAAAGGGAGTCGAGGGAGTAAAAGCAAGACGTGAAGGTGTTCGTGGCATCGGCTCCATGGCCTCGAATGACCGTCATGGTTTTCCTCCCTCGACTCCCTTTACTCGTTCTTCACGTCCGTAGTTGTATCAATCCATGTGAAGTCCACCGTTGAGGTCGAGGACCTCGCCGGTGATGAAGCCCGCGAGCGGCGAGGCGAGGAAGCAGACGGCGTGGGCGAACTCCTCGGGCTCGCAGAAGCGCCCGACAGGGATCTGGGCCAGGATCTGGCGCTGCTGCGCATCGTTAAGCTGCTCGGTCACCATCGCCGTCTTCACGTACGCCGGGGCGATGGCGTTCACGGTGATGCCGTGCGGGGCGGCCTCGCGCGCGAGCGAGAACGTGAGCGAGCCAAGCGCCCCCTTCGAGGTGGCGTAGGCGGTGCCGGCGGTGAGGCCGCCCGTCTTGGCGGCGAGCGAGGCGACGTTGACGATTCGCCCCCAGCCGCGCTGCTTCATGCCGGGCAGCACCGCGCGCGACCAATAGAACGCGCCATCCACGTTCACCGACATCACGCGGCGCCACTCGGAGTCGTCGGTCGCCTCGGCCTTCAGGTTGGAAAGCACGCCCGCGTTGTTGATCATCACGTCCAGGGGGCCGAGCGTCTTCTCGACCTGCGCGTGCGCCCGCCGCACCGCGCCGGGGTCGCTCACGTCGCAGGGAACAGCCACGGTGGTTCCGCGCAGGAAGCGCACCACGCTGTCCAGGCGCAGCGCATCCACGTCGATCAGCGCCACGTTCGCGCCCTCCTCGAGCATCGCGCGCACCACGGCCATGCCCATCCCGCCGGCGGCCCCGGTGATGCAGACGTTCTTTCCCTCGAGGCTCATATGGCGGCCATTCTACCGTTGCAGATTCGGGAGCAGACCCCGCAAATCGGGCAGGGGCAAGTTCGGGCAGATACAGGGACAGACCCCGCAAACCAGGCAGGGGCAAATTCGGGGTCTGTCCCTATGCGTCCAGCGCGCTCTTGCGCCCGAAGAGACCGCGGGCCCGGAAGGTCACCACGAGGATGAAGAGGACGTACATCGACATGAGCGACCATTCGGAGGCGTACGCGCCGGTGAGCCCGACCACCAGGCCCACGAGCACGCCGGCGATCACCGCGCCCCAGAAGCTCCCCACACCGCCAAGCACGATGATGAGGAAGGCCGGCACCACTGCGTCGACGCCCACGTGCGGGCGCATGCCCCAGATAGGGGCCATCACGACGCCGGCCACGGCGGCGAGCGCGGTCCCGAGCGCGAACACGCCGAGGCGCAGCCGTGCCAGGTTGTAGCCCAGCGCCCGCACCATCTCGCTGTCGTGCGCGCCCGCCTTGATCACGGCGCCGACGCGCGTCTTCTCGATGAAGAGCCACAGCGCGACGATGAGCGCCGCGGCCACCCCGCAGGCGAAGAAGCGGTACTTCGAGTAGATGAGGTCACCCACGAGGATCGCCCCCGAGATCGCCTCCGGCAGCGGCAGCATCCGTTCCCGCGAGCCCCAGAGCGCCCGGATCAGCTCCTCGATCACCAGCGCCGCGCCGAACGTGAGCAGCAGCCCGTAGAGCGGGTCCTTGCCGTACGTGCGCCGCATGCAGAGCTCGAGGAGCGTGCCGAAGAGGCCCACCACGACCGGCGCGGCGAGCAGCACCACCGCGTACTTCGCCGGCGTGGGAGCCGTCCCCATCATCTGCAGGGCCACGTAGGCGCCCAGCGCGAAGAGGGAGCCGTGGGCGAGGTTGATGACTTCCATCACGCCCACGATCAGCATGAACCCCAGCGCGATCAGCGCGAACAGCAGCCCCAGCGACAGGCCGTTCACGAGATGCGGCAGCAGGTTGGCGAGGAACTCCATCCCGGGTGCGCCGCCGCCTTCGCCGTCAGACCTCGTACGTCGGCGTGGCCTCGTAGCTTTCCAGCTTGCAACTGCCGCCGGCGTCCTTGTCCACGACGTCCTTGGGGTCGGCCTGCGTGAGGATGCGGAAGATGTCGTCCTTCTCCGCCGGCTGCTCGTTGTATGTCGCCATGTAGATGGTCTGCTGGCACTGGTGCGTCACCGGGTCGATCCACGCGTCGTGGTGCTGGAGGCGGTCGCGGGCGGCCATCTTCCGGCCTTCGAGCTTCTTGATGACGGCGATGTTGTTGGTGGTGCCCGCCTCCTCGATGCAGCGCAAGAGCTCGCGCGTGGCCACGTAGCCGTTGTGATAGACGTTGCCCGGGACGCGGATCGCCATGCCGGGAAACTGCTTCTGGTAGGCGGCGACGAATTCCTTCACGCCCGGCAGGTCGAGGCGGTAGTACCAGGTGGTCCCGAAGACGCCGAAGATCGCGTCGGGCCCCAGGCCGTAGACGTCGGGCCAGTCCTGCTGGTTGTTCACCCAGGCGGCCGCGCGGTTCAACTTGAGGCTCACCACCTGCTGGCGCAGGGCCTTGATGTCGTCGCCGCCGACGGCCGTGGCGACCACGTTGGGCTTGAGCTGCTGGATCTTCAGCAGGTAGGAGCTGAAGTCGCGCGTGTTCTGCGGCACCAGCATCTCCTCGACGATCTTGCCGCCGTTGCCCTCCACCAGGGTGCGCATCGCCTTGGCGGTGTTGTGGCCCCAGACGTAGTCGTTGGTGAGCATCACCCAGTTGCGGCCGCTGGTGTTGATCGCGTTCTTCACGATCGCGTTGGCGAAGTTGGTGCCGTTGCCGTCCCACACGAACTTCACGCGGTGGCAGTCCTTGCCCGATTCCGTGGGCGAGCTCGAGTTGGTGTTCAGATAGATGCAGCCGTATTTCTGCGCGACCTGGGAAATGGCGTTTGCCACGCCCGAGTGCACCCCGCCGATCATGAAGGCGGCCTCGTTGCGCGTGATCATGCGCTCGGCCACGCGCGAGCCCGTGGCGGGCGTGGTCTCCGTGTCCATGTGGATCGCCTCGATGCGCCGGCCGAGGACGCCGCCCTTGTCGTTGAACTCCTTGATGGCCATCATCGCGCCAAGCCGCTCCTCGGTCCCGCTCGCGGCATACATGCCGGAGGCGTCCATGGTGAGGCCCACGACCAGGGGTTTCTTCTGCGCGGCCTGGGCCCAGGCGTGGTTCACGGCCCAGGGGCCGAAGAACGAGGTGGCGGAACCGGCGGCGATGGCTTGCAGCAGGCTGCGGCGGCGTTTCGAGACGTTCGTCGTGTCGTTCATGGGATCTCCTCGGTTGTCGGGGCGCCCCGGGTGGTCCCGGGTACGCCGGGGGTTCGCTACCGTTTCACGATCTGCATCTGGTTCAGCTTCTCCTGGGCTTCGATCATCGAGGGCACCATCCGCTCGCCCAAGCCCAGGGCGACGGCTTGCTCGTACGACTGGTGCACCGCCTCGCCGATCGAGGTCGCGATGGGCAGCGACTCGGCGAGTTGGGTGTAGTAACGCAGGTCCTTGGCGGCGTTCTGGATCGAGAACTTCATGCGCGCGAGGTCGCCCGCGACGGCGCCGCCCGCGACCATCTGGAAGATGGGCGAGTTGATGGCGCCCTGGGAGACGACCTCGAAGAGCTTGTCGAGCCGCACGCCGGCTTTCGACGCCACCGCGAACGCCTCGCTGATGGAGGCCACGGTGGTGAGCGCCAGGAAATTGTTCACGAGCTTGAGCGTATGCCCCGCGCCCGGCGGGCCCACGTGGAAGATGTTCTCGCAGAACGTGGCGAGGACGGGTTTCACACGGGCGAAATCCGCATCTTCCGCTCCGACCATGGTGTTGAGGCGCCCTTCCTCGGCCTCTTTCGGCGTGCGGGCCAGCGGCGCGTCGACGAGCACGGCGCCCTTCTCCGCGAGGGCGGCGCGCACCTTCGCCGTCGATCCCGGCTCCGCGGTCGAGGTGTCGATCACCGTGAGCCCCGCGCGGGCCGCGCCGAGGATGCCGTTCGCGCCGAAGACGTTCTCCTCCACCTGGGGCGAGCCCGTCACGCAGAGGATCATGAAGTCGCAGGCGCGCGCGAGCTCGGCGGGCGTCTTCGCTTCCTTGGCACCCGCCTCCACGAGGTCGGCGATGCGCGAGCGGTCGCGGTGGACCATGAAGGTGAGGGGGAAGTCCTTGGCGAGCAGGTGCTTCGCCATGCCGTGTCCCATCATTCCGATACCGATGAAGCCGACGTGCGGGTTGCTCATGCGATCTCCAGGTTGTTGGCCGCCAGCTCCCAGTTCGACACCATGTCCTCGTAGCGGCGCGCCACGTCGTCGACCACCTGGGCGTCGGTCCAGCGCCCGGCGAACCAGTGTTCCGCCGCCGGCGCGAAGATCGAACGGCCCACCGCGAAACCGCGCACGCGCGGGCTGGTCGTCGCCGCGGCGAAGGTGGCCCGCAGGATTTCCGTCGAGGCCTGCATGCCGAGCACGAGCACGCCGCGGCAGAGCGGGTCGTGGCGCGCGATGACGGCGTCGATGGCGCCCCATTCGGAGGGGTCGGAATCCGGCGGCAGCTTCCACCAGTCGGGGCGTATGCCGGCCCCGTAGACGTGCTCCATGGCGCGCGCCACCGTGCGCGTACCCGCGGGAGTGCGCGCCGGCGGGATCACCTCGAGCAGCAGCTCGCGGCCCATGGCGGCGCAGGCGTGTGCCACCGCCTCGATCTGCACGATGTTCGCGCGGCGCAGCTCCTCCGCGTCGTCGGGGTGGTAGAAGACCAGGCATTTGGCCACGTGCTGGGCCGGCCACGTGCGCATCTGCAGCCCGAGCGAGGCGCCGGCTTCGAAGGCGAGGGGGATCGCGCCCGGCAGCTCCACGGGTCGCGCAACCCAATGGCCCGCGGCGGTGAGCCGCGGCAGGATCGACTCGCAGTACCTGTCGTCGACGATCACGCCGCCGCCGGGACGGCTCGTGGCACAGCGCAGGAACGCATCGCAGATGAGGGACTTGAACGCTGCGATCCGCGCGGGCGGGGCTCCGTTGGCCGCGGCGACGGTCTCCAGCTGCGAGCGGTGGTCGAACGCGAGGATGTAGAGCGGTGCGTGCACTGCGGGCCGCGTGGTCGCACGGTGCAGGTGGTCGAGGTCGCGGTCCTCGCGCAGGCGCGGCGTGGACGATCCGTGGTCGAGGTAGTGGGCGAGCTCCATCCCCGTGGGCATCGCGGGCGCGCAGCCGTGGCGCGAGACCACGATGGCGCCGCAGGCGTTGGCGTAGCGGGCGCAGGCTTCCAGGGGTTCGCCGCGCAGCCAGCCGGAAAGGAAACCCGCCATGAAAGCGTCGCCCGCGCCCAGGACGTTGAAGACCTCGACCTCGAAGCCCGGGCCGACGAGTCCTTCCTCGATCGACGCGGGGATCGCGCCCTCGAAACAGACGCAGCCGCGCGGGCCGCGCTTGAGGACGAGGAGCGCCTGGGATCGCACTCGCACGGCACGTAGGGCCTCGATCACGTCCGTGGACCCGCCCGCGATGCTGAACTCCTCCTCCGTGCCGACGACGAGGTCGCAGTAGGGCAGCACGGCCGCGAGGCGCGAAGTCGCCGTTTCGCTCGCGGCCGAGCGCTCGGCGCCGTCGCCGGGGCTGCCGAGGCCCCAGAGCACCGGGCGGTAGTCGATGTCCAGCACGACGCGTGCGCCCGCGCCCCGGGCGGCCAGCAACGCGCTTTCGACCGCCGTGCGCGTGCCCGCGGCGGAGAGGTGAGTTCCCGAGACCAGGAGCGCGCCGCAGCGGGCGATGAAGGCGGGATCGATGTCGCCCGCGCACAGCGCCATGTCGGCGCAGTTGTCGCGGTAGAACAGGTGTGGGAAGTCTTCGCGGTCGCGGATCGCGAGGAAGACGAGCGCGGTGAGGCGCGCGGGGTCGGTGAAGACCTGGGAAACCTCCACGCCTTCGGCGGCGAGGGTAGCGCGCACGAAGCGGCCGTTCTGCTCGTCGCCCACGCGCGTGATCATGGCCGAGCGCAGCCCCAGCCGCGAAACGCCGACGGCGGTGTTCGCGGGCGAGCCGCCGAGGTAGCGCGCGAAGGTGGAGACGCCTTCCAGTGGCGTGCCGATCTGCTCGCCGTAGAGGTCGACGGCTGCCCGCCCCAGGCAGGCGATGTCGAAATCCCGTGCATTGCGGCTCATCGACGCTTCTTCGCGCGCTTCGGCCGGGCCCCGCGGGTCACGCGATGGCCCACGCTCACCACGAGCGCCTCGGCGAGGCAGATGGGCTCGACCAGCGAGCGGAAGGGACGGTCGCTGTCGTCGGCGAGGTCGAAGGCGACGGTGGCGCTGCGCGCGAGCGGGCTCACGGCGCTGTCGGTGATCACGACCACGGGAACGCCGCGGCGGTGGGCGTCGGCCGCGAGCTCGAGCACCTCGGGCGAGTAATTGCGGAAGCTCACGGCGACGAGCGCGTCGTCGGGGCGGATGCCTCGCACCTGGTCGCGGATCATGCCGCCCACGCCGTCCAACAGCGATACCGCGAGCTCGAGCTGCCCCAGGCCGTAGGCTAGGTAGGTGGCGACGGGAAAGGCGCGCCGCTGGGCGAGGACGTGGATGCGCCGCGCGCCCGCGAGGAGCTCCACGGCGCTGTCGAGGCGCTCCACCGTGAGGTGCTCCTCGAGCCGCGAGAGGTGCGCGATGGAGTCGGCGACGAAGTCGTGCAGAACGGCCTTGGGCCGGGACAGCGCCGGGGCCGAGCGCTGGATGGTGACGATGCGCTCGCGGTAGCTCGAGCTCCTCTGCACCAGGCGGTCGCGGAAGATGCGCTGCATCTCGGTGTAGCCGCCGTAGCCGAGCGTCTGCGCGAAACGCACCATCGCGGAGGGCTGCACCTCCACCTTGGCCGCGGCTTCGGCTACTGTGTCGAGGGCGACGTCATGCGGGTGCTCGAGCGCGAAGCGAGCGATGCGCTGCAGCTGGCGCGAGAGGTCGGGAAAGCGCCGGCTGATCTCCGCCTGGATCTGTTCGTAGTTCGACGCGAGCGTGCTCATGCGGCCACATTAGAACAAACGTTCTTGCTTATTGCAACGGTGGAATATATATTTAATCCGTGGACGCGACCCTCCCCCGCGCAGCGTGGTTCCCGCCGGCCCTTGTCGTCACCGTGGTGGTGCTGGCGAGCGCACCGCTCTGGATCGTGAAGGTGGGCCTCTATCCTTATATTGCCGTCGAGATCATGATCTGGATGATGTTCGCGCTCGGCTATAACCTGCTGCTGGGGTACGCCGGGCTGCCGTCGTTCGGGCACGGCGCCTTCTTCGGCGTGGGCGCCTACGCCTTCGGGCTGGCCCAGTTGAAGCTGGGCGCCGGCCTTTGGCTCGCGCTCCTGGCGGGCATCGCCGGCGCCGCGCTGGTGGGCGCAATCGTGGCGGCGTGCATCTCGCACCGGCGCGGCATCTACTACGCGCTACTCACGATCGCCTTCGGCCAGGTGCTGTGGTTCCTGGCGATGAAATGGCACACAGTGACTGGGGGCGAGGATGGCCTGCTCAACATCCGGCGTCCGGCGCTCGACCTGGGCTTCGCGAGCTGGCCGCTCGCCAGCAACACCGCGCTGCACTACGCGGTGCTGGTCGCGCTCGTCGTGGTGACGATGCTGCTCTGGCGGCTCGTGCATTCACCCTACGGGCGCGTGCTGGGCGCGGTCAAGCAGAACGAGGCGCGGGTCGCGTTCTCCGGCTACAACGTCTGGCTCTACAAATGGAGCGCGTTCGTGATCTCCTGCGCGGTGGCCGGCCTCGCGGGCTCCTTCTTCGCTCTCGCGCAGCAGTCGGCCTATCCCAACGTGATGAGCCTGCACAACTCCGGGTTCGTGGTGATGATGGTGCTGGTGGGCGGCGGCCTGGTGAGCTTCTGGGGGCCGTTCATCGGCGCCGCGTTCTTCCTGCTCGCGCGCGACCTGCTCGGCGCGTACACCGAGACGTGGCTCCTCTGGTATGGGCTCGTCTTCATGGCCGTCGTGATCTTCAAGCCCGAAGGCATCGCGGGCATCTGGCGCGACGGGCTGCGGCGCGTGCGCCGCGGGCCGGAGCGCCTCGTCCCGGCGGCCCGATGACCGCGTTCTTCGCGGCGCAGGGCCTGGCCAAGCGCTTCGGCGACCGCCTCGTGCTGCAGGACGTGAGCTTCGAGCTCGCCGAAGGCGAGGTGCACGGCATCATCGGGCCCAACGGGGCGGGCAAGACCACGTGCTTCCACGTCCTCACCGGCAAGCACAAACCCGACGGCGGCCGGGTCACGTTCCGTGGGCGGGACATCACGGGTTTCGCGCCGAAGGAGATCGCGCGCCTCGGCATCGCGCGCTCGTTCCAGCTCATGAACCTCTTCGACGACTACAGCGCGCTCGAGAACGCCGTGGTCGCCACGCGGGAGTTCCGCGCGCGCGCCTTCGACGTGCTGGGCGCGGCCGCTTCGGCGAAAGCGGCGATCGAGCGCGCCGAAGCCGCGCTCGCGGACGTGGGCCTCGCCGGCAAGGAGGGCGTGAAGGCGAAGAGCCTGTCGTACGGCGACCGGCGCGCCCTCGAGATCGCCGTGGCGCTCGCCGCCGATCCATGCCTGCTCTTCCTCGACGAGCCGACCGCGGGCCTCGGGGCCGAGGGGCTCGAACGGCTTTCGGCCCTCATCCGCAAGTTGCGCGGGCGCGTGACGATGTTGATCATCGAGCACGACATGCGCTTCCTCTTCGGGCTCGCGGACCGGGTGTCGGTGGTGCACTGGGGCCAGGTGATCGCGCGCGGCACGCCCGCGGAGCTGCGCGCCAACCCGTGGGTCGCGCGCTCGGGCTTGGGGAGCTGATGCTCGAGATCGCCGCCATCGATACCTTCTACGGCGAGTCGCAGGCGCTCTTCGGCCTCTCGCTAACGGTCGCCGCGGGCGAGGTCGTGGCGCTCCTCGGCGCCAACGGTGCCGGCAAGACCACGACGCTGCGCTCCATCCTCGGCCTCACGCGCCCCCGCCGCGGGCGCGTCCTGTTCGGCGGCCGCGAGGTCACGGCCGCGCCGACGCATTCGATCTCGAACGCGGGCGTGGGCTGGGTTCCCGACGACCGCCGCGTCTTCCCCGCGCTCACGGTGGCGCGCAACCTCGCGATCGCCGCCAAGCGCACACGCTTCCGCTCGTGGTCGCTGAAGGAGTGCTTCGAGGTCTTCAGCGCGCTCGAGCACCTGCAGGCCCGGGACTGCGAGAACCTCTCGGGCGGCGAGATGCAGATGGTGGCCATCGCGCGCGTGCTGCTGGGCGGACCGGGTCTCGTGCTCATGGACGAGCCCACCCAGGGCCTCGCCCCGCGCATGGTCCAGCAGGTGATGGCGATCGTGCGCCGCCTGAAGGAGGAAGGCGTGGGCGTGCTGCTGGTCGAACAGAACCTCGATACGGCGATCGGCGCAGCCGACCGCGCCTATGTGCTCGATCGCGGCGCCGTGGTCTTCGCGGGCACGGCGGCGGAGCTGCGCGCCGATGCCGCGTTGCGCCGCCGCCTCCTGGGGATGTGACCGTGCTTCGCGTCGAGAAGCTGAAGAAGGTCTATACGCGCGGCGTCCTCGACCGGACGCCCACGTTCACTCTCGAAGCCGATTTCGCCGTCGAGGAGCCGACCATCGTGGGTGTCCTCGGGCCCAACGGCTCCGGCAAGACCACGCTCTTCGAGCTCATCACCGGCAGCAACGCGCCCACCGCTGGGCGGGTGCTCTGCTCGGGCCAGGACATCCATCGCGTGCGCTACGACCAGCGCACGCGCGTGGCCATGCACTATCACCAGTCCTACCAGGTGCGCTCCTTCCGCAGGCGCCTGCCCGCGTTCCTGCTCGAGCCCGCGCGCAGCGCTTCGCCCGGCATCCACCTCTTCGACGAACCGCAATTCAGCACGCAGGACGGCTACATCGGCTTCATGCTCGACTTCTTCCGGCGGCTGAGGGCCCAGGGCAAGGTGGTCTTCGTCTGCCTGCATCCCAACGAGGCCTTCCACATCGAGCTGCTCCAGGAGCTGTGCGAGCGATTCATCTTCGTGCACCGCGGGCGGCTCACCCAGGCCGGCTCGCTGCCCGAGCTGGGGCGCCACGAGCCGTTCCGCGAGTATCTCGGCGCGCTCGCGGGCGCCATCGCGGCCTGAGCCTGGAACGCGCCATGGTCCGTCTCGCCGCGGCCTTCCTCGCGCTGGCGCTCGCGGCATGCGGCAAGCCCGCGCCACAGGCCGAGCTGGTGGCCAGGGTGAACGGGCAGGGACTCACGCGCGCGCAGCTCGACGCGCGGTTCGCGCGCGATGCGGCGCGCGTGGCGGGCACGGGCGAGTCGGCCAAGCCGGGGATGGACCAGCGGGTCAGGGAGGCGGCGCTGCGACGCCTCATCGACGATGCCATCGTGGACCAGAAGGCCGCTGAGCTCCGGGTGACGGTGTCGCAGGCGCAGGTGGAAGCGCGCTACGCGGAGTACCGCACGCGCTTCGCCACGCCGCAGGCGCTCGCCGAATACCTCGAGCGCACGCGCAGCACGCCCGAGGACATCAAGGACGAGCTGCGGCGCGCGCTCGTGGAGGAGGGTGTGGCCGAGAAGCTGGGCGGCGCGGTCCAGGTGAGCGACGACGAGGTGGCGCGGGCCTACGAGGCACAGCCGGCGCGCTACCAGGAGAAGGAGCGCGTCCGCGCGAGCCGCGTGGTGGTCCGGGTCGCGGAGGACGCCGCGCAAGCGGACCGGCGCGCGGCGCGAGCGAGGGCGCGCGCGCTGCATGCGAAGGCGAGCGTGCAGGCGGCCGACTTCGCCCAGCTCGCCCGCTCGTCCTCCCAGGGAGCGGAAGCCGCGAGCGGCGGCGAGATGGGATGGGTCGAACGCGAGGCCGTCGGCGGCGAGTTCGATGCCGTTGTCTTCGGTCTCGCCCCGGGCGCGGTGTCGCGTGTGTTCCGCGGCCGGTCCGGCTACGAGTTCGTGAAAGTGTGGGAGAAGCTCGCCGCGCGCGAGCGCTCGCTCGAGCAGGTGGCCGCTGAGATCCGCGCCGAGCTCGCGGCGAAGAAGCGCGACGAGCGCCGCCGCGACGCCCTCGCGCGGGTGCGGCAGGCCGCGCGCGTCGAGCAGCTGACCACCCGGTGAACCCGGCCGCGCGAAATTAGCGCTTGCGTTTTGCCGCGACGCTGGCGTAGAGTTCGCCGATAGAACGAATATTCACGAGGAAGCACGGCGCTAGAACAAACGTTCTTAAAACCGGAGGGAGGAGAATCATGGCTTGGCTCAAGCATGCTTGCCTGTCGGCAATGGTGGCGCTGGCGGCTGCACTGCCCGCGCTCGCGCAGGTCCACACCAGCCCGAACGACGGGCCCGGCCTCGGAAACCTGACCTACGCTCCCGGGGAGCTCTTCACCACCTTGAGCCGCATTGCGGCCCCGCCCACCACTCCGCGGCAGGGGCCCGGCAACGTCGACATGGTGAACGGCTACCTCATGGTGCTCACCGAATCCGACGGCGGCGGCACCGTGAACAGCGCGGCGATCGAGTTCTGGGACGTCTCCAACCCGCGTAATCCCACGCGCGTGGTCCGCCACAACAACGCCGATACGTTCGGCAACCGCGAGAACCACGGCTTCGGCCTGTCGTCGAGCTACGCGGGCGACTACCTGGTGGTGCAGGGCCACAACGGCCTGCTCTTCTGGGACGTGACCGATCCGATGAACGTGCGGCTGCTCAAGTACCTGATCCTCCCGGGCATCCCCGTGGGCGACTATACGGGCGCCTGGTGGGTCTTCTGGCAGGCGCCGTATGTCTACGTCGCGGGCCAGGGCAGCGGCCTGTACGTGGTCGACGCGACCGATCCCTCGAACCCGGTGCTCGTGCGCCGCATGCTGACGAGCGAGATCGGCGGCTTCAACATCGGCATCGCGCAGGCGCTGGGCAACCTCCTCGTGGTCGCCGGCTCCCAGAGCAACGGCCATCGCCAGGCCACACTCGACATCAGCGACCCGGTGAACCCGCGCGTGCTGAACGTCTACGACCACGGCCTCACCAAGCGCGGCTACTCGATGATGGTGGCCGGCGGCAAGGTTTACACCTCCGGCGGCGACGGAGGCCTCGTGCAGTTGCACTCGTACAACCTCACGCACGGCGGCGTGATCACGCCGCACCAGAGCGCGGGACCACTCCCGGGCACGGGCAACTTCGAGAACGGCGGCTACGCGAGCATTCAGTCCGGCTACGTGTTCTCCGGTTTCTCCAATCGCGCGGCCAAGTTCAGGATCGATCCGGTGCTCACGGCCGTGGGCCAGGCAGCCTCGGGTAACGCGGGCGACGACGAAGACTTCGCGGTCGCGCTCGGCAACATCATGTTCGTGGGCGACGACCACGGCACCGGCTCCACGCTGGTGGCGCACCAGGCGGAGCCCGACACCCTAGGTCCCTGGGTGGAATGGGTGCACCCCGCCGACGGCGCGACCGCGCAGGCGGTCACTTCGCGCGTGGGCCTGTCCATCTCGGAGATTTTCGACCTGGATTCGGCCAACCCGGCGACCTTCATCCTCCGTCCCGTGGGCGGCACCGCGGTTGGGGGCAAGTACAGCAAGCAGCACCACCTGCTCAACTTCTCGCCCAACCAGCCGCTGCAGCCGAACACCGCATATGAAGTCGTGGTGACGGGCCTGCGCGACCACAACGGCAACATGGGCGCCCCGTTCACGAGCCGCTTCACCACCGGAGCGCAGCTCCCGGTCACCGGCGTCGAGTACGCCGGCGGCGTGGCCGCGCCCAACGGGGCCGTGGGCCGCTTCGCCAACGGCGTGCCGCTCTACAGCGACCGCATCCTCTCGGGCACGCAGTTCTTCGTGCGCACACCCTATCCGCCGGCGTTCGAGGGCCGCACCTACATCCTCACGCGCCAGGACGACAGGCAGGGCACCGCTCCCGACACGGTGAGCTTCGACCTCGCCTACGACTCGACGGTGTACGTCCTCCTGGACTCGCGCGTTCCGGCGCCGGCCTGGCTCGCGAGCTGGACCGCCACCGGCCAGACGGTCAACACCAGCGAAACCGCGGCCCCGCTGCGGCAGGTCTACTCGAAGGTGTTCCCGATCGGCACGGTGGTGCTGGGAGGCAACGGCGCCCCCACCGCGACCAGCAGCATGTACTCCGTGGTCGTCATTCCGCTCCCGGAATCGCAGCCGAGCTGCATCGTGTCCGCCCCGGGGCCGCTCCCCGTCGGCGCCAACGGCAGCTTCAACGCGACCGGCAACGGCGGGAGCCTGCGCTACTCGTGGGACTTCGGCGACGGCTCGCCGCATACCCCGCTTTCCGCCAGCGCCTCGACGAGCCACGCCTACGCGGCGGCCGGGCGATATTCCGTGGTGCTGAACGTGTCCAACAACGCGGGCACGAGCAGCTGCACGGCGACGCAGATCGTGCACCATCCGCTTTCGGCCGTGCCGGCGGTGCATTCGAGCACCATCGCGCAGGCCAACGGCGTCGTGTACGCGGTGAACGCGGACAACGACACGCTCACGGCGGTCAACGCGGTCACGCTGCAGAAGATGTGGGAGGCGCCGGTCGGCGTCCATCCGCGCACCGTGGCGCTCGCGCCCAACGGCGACGTCTGGGTGGTGAACCAGGACGACGCGACCATCACGGTGCTGGATGCCGTGGCCGGGACGCGGCGCGGGACGCACCTGCTGCCCAAGGCCTCGCAGCCCTACGGCCTGGCGTTCTCGCTCGGCAAGGCGTACGTCACGCTGCAGGCCACGGGCGAGCTCGCGCGCCTCGCGTCGGACGGCCAGCTGGAGGCGCGCGTCGACGTGGGAACGAAGCCGCGCGGCATCGCGATCTCAGGCGACGGCCAGCGGATCCTCGTGACCCAGTTCGTCTCCATGGGACGCGAAGGCAAGGTGCGTGAAGTCGCGCGCTCGCCCTTCGCCGTGGCCCGCACCATCGACCTCGCCTTCGACCCGGAGCCGGATTCCTCGGTGAGCGGACGCGGGGCGCCCAACTACCTCACGAGCCTCACCATCAGCCCGGACGGCCGCTCGCTCGCGATCCCGTCGAAGAAGGACAACCTCGCTCGCGGCGACTTCCGCGACGGGCAGGCGTTGACCTTCGAGACAATGGTGCGCGCGATCGTTTCGGAAGTTGACCTCACGGCCAACGCCGAGAACCTGGTCAACCGCATCGACATCAACGACCGCGCGATGCCGCAGGCGGCGATCTTCAGCCCCTTCGGCGACGTGCTGCTCGTGTCCACACAGGGCACGAACACCGTGGAGTTCTTCGACGCGAAGAGCGGTGCCACGCTCGGCAACGCGGCCACCGGCCTCGCTCCCCAGGGCATGGTGATGAACGCGGACGCCTCGCGGCTCTTCGTGCACAACTTCATGGGCCGCTCGCTGTCGGTGTTCGACTCCACGGACCTGGTGCAGGGCCGCGGCAACGCCACGCCGCTGCTGGCCGAGGTGGCGACGGTGGCCACCGAGAAGCTCTCCGCCCAGGTGCTGCAGGGCAAGCGGATCTTCTACAACGCCGCCGACACGCGCATGAGCCGCGACCAGTACATCAGCTGCGCTAGCTGCCACCTGGACGGCGGCAGCGACGAGCAGGTGTGGGACTTCACCCAGGTCGGCGAGGGGTTCCGCAACACGATCAACCTCACCGGCAAGGGAGGCATGAAGCACGGCCGCGTCCACTGGACGGCGAACTTCGACGAGATCCAGGACTTCGAGAACGACATCCGCCACTTCGCCGGCGGGACGGGCTTCCTCTCCGACGCGGTGTTCGCGGCGACGTCGAGCCCGCTCGGGGCGCCGAAGGCCGGGCACAGCGCGGACCTGGATGCGCTCGCGGCGTTCGTGACCTCGCTCGACACGTTCCCGCCGAGCCCGTATCGCAACCCGGACCATTGGGGCGCGCTGCCGCCGCAGTCGCGCGGCAACGGGCAGCCGGGACGCGGACGTCCGGAGGCGGATCTCGGCCGCACGTTCTTCGGGCAGCGTTGCGCCTCCTGCCACGCCGGGGAGAACTTCACCGACGGGCGGCGTTGGGATGTCGGAACCGCGAAGCCGCATTCGGGGCTCGGGCAGGGCTTGCCGCTCGCCGGCGAGGGGTTCCGCACGCCGTCGCTGCGCAACGTCTGGTCCACGGCGCCATACCTGCACGACGGGTCGGCTGCCTCGTTGAGGGACGTCCTCGGCAACACGCATCACGTGGGCGAGCTCACCGAGCTGCAGAAGGACTGGATCGAGGTGTACCTGCTGCAGATCGACGGGGCCGAGCCCGCGCCGAAGTAAGTGCTGCGCCACAGGCCCGCGCGAGAGCGCGGGCCTTTTTCTTGTGTGCCGAGCATGTGCAGCAGCTTGGAGGTGTAAGTCCTCTGTCCAACCTGATGGCGGTGAAGGACTAGCGAAGCGCAAGGGCGTTGCCGCGAGGCGATGTCTGAAGGAAGCGCGGAGCAAACT
>Ga0307505_10000994_pt1 | contig 25922 bp, 19 predicted proteins | sample 23_S_MG_FD_202183 | JGI IMG/M metagenome (GOLD analysis project Ga0307505, IMG submission 202183) | Soil microbial communities from Populus trichocarpa stands in riparian zone in the Pacific Northwest, United States - 23_S | ecosystem: Environmental > Terrestrial > Soil > Riparian zone > Trees... | reverse complement strand
GAAGAGGTCGGGCAGATCGACGTGCTCGTCTCGGGCGCGGCGGGCAATTTCGTCTGCCCCGCCGAGGCCCTCTCGCCCAACGGATTCAAGACCGTCATCGACATCGACCTGCAGGGCTCCTTCCACGCCTCGCGCGCCGCTTTCGAGCAGTTGAAGGCCACGCGCGGGTTCCTGCTCTTCATCGGGGCGGGGCAGTCGTTCGTGCCGCAGGCCTACCAGCTGCACGTGGCCGCGGCCAAGGCGGGCATCGACATCATGATGAAGAACCTCGCGATCGAATGGGGCCGCCACGGCATCCGCACGGCGACCATCGTTCCCGGGCCGATCGAGGGGACCGAGGGCATGCGCCGGCTGACCCCGCCCGACTACATGGCGATCAAGCAGGCGGTGATCCCGCTGGGCCGCATGGGCACGGTGGACGACATCGGCCACGCCGCGGTCTTCCTCGCCTCGCCGCTCGCCTCCTACATCACCGGCGTCGTGCTGTGCGTCGACGGCGGCAACAACCTGGTCGGTTCCGCGATCTGGAACCAGGCCGTGCGCACGATGGACCTGTCGCGGAGATGAGCGCCCTCGCCCCCGCGCGTGCGCCACGGGTGATCGCGAGCCTGGACGAGCTGCGCGGACTGGTCGGCGCCGAGGTGGCGGTGAGCGACTGGCTGGAGGTGGACGCGGAGCGCATCGCGGCCTTCGCCGAGGCGACCGGCGACCACCAGTGGATCCACCTCGATGCCGAGCGTGCCGCGCGCGAATCGCCGTATGGCGGGGTGGTGGCGCACGGCTACCTCACGCTCTCGCTCATCCCCGCGCTTCGCGCCACCGCGATGACGATCGAGGGCGTCGGCATGGCGATCAACTACGGCCTGAATCGCGTGCGCTTTCCCGCGCCGCTTGTCGCCGGGCGGCGCGTGCGCGGCCGCTTCACGCTCGCGGCGCTCGAGGCGATCGAAGGCGGCGCGCACCTCACGTGGCAGGTCACCGTCGCCGAGGAGGGCGCGGCGAAACCGTGCTGCGTGGCCGAAGTGCTCACGCGGCTCTACGCGGCGAAGCGCTGATGGGCGAGAGCGCGCGCGCGGATCCTTTCGACCTGGCCGGCCGCGTGGCGCTCGTGACCGGCGCCTCGCGCGGCATCGGCGAAGCGGCGGCGCGCACCCTCGCCGGCCACGGCGCGCACGTGATCGTCGCCAGCCGCAAGTCCGACGCCTGCGAGGTCGTAGCGGCCTCGATCCGCCAGGGCGGCGGCAAGGCCGAGGCGCTCGCCTGCCACATCGGCGACCTGGCGCAGGTCGAGGCGGCGTACGCCGCCATCGGAAAACGCCACGGCCGCCTCGACATCCTGGTGAACAACGCCGCGACCAACCCGTACCACGGCCCGATCGTGGATACCGACCTCGCCGCGTTCCAGAAGACGGTCGAGGTCAACATCCGCGGCTACTTCTTCATGTCGTCGCTGGGGGCGAAGCTGATGGCGAAGAACGGCGGCGGCAGCATCGTGAACGTCGCCTCGATCAACGGCATCGTTCCGGGGCACCTGAACGGCGTCTACTCGATCACCAAGGCGGCCGTGATCTCGATGACCAAGGCGTTCGCGAAGGAGTGCGGGGCGATGGGCGTGCGCGTGAACGCGCTCCTGCCCGGGCTTACCGACACCAAATTCGCGGCGGCGCTCATCCACAGCGACGATCCGGCGGTGAAGGAGCGCATCGCGAAGATACCGCTGGGGCGCCACGCCCAGCCGGACGAGATGTCGGGGGCCATTCTCTATTTCGCGTCGGATGCGTCGAGCTTCGCGACCGGAGCGACGCTGGTCGTCGACGGAGGGTTCCTGGTTGGTTGATTGGATCCCGGCCCATCGCTGCGATTGCAGCGGCCGGGATGACGAAGGGATGAGATGACGGAGCTGAAGGGCAAGGTGGCGGTGGTCACGGGCGGCGGCAGCGGCATCGGCCGCGAGCTGGCGCTCGCCTGCGCGCGCGAGGGCATGCGCGTGGTGCTGGCCGACGTCGATGAGCCCGGGATGGCGCAGACCACGCGGCTCCTCGGGGCGGCCGAGAGCCTCGCCGTGCACTGCGACGTGTCGAAGGCGGGCGAGGTCGAGAATCTCGCCGCGAAGGCGTACGCGCGCTTCAGTTCCGTGCACCTGCTCTTCAACAATGCCGGCGTGGCGGTCTGCGGCCCCGCGTGGACCACTACCGCCGAGGAATGGCAGTGGGTGCTGGGCGTGAATCTGATGGGCGTCGCGCACGGCATTCGCGCTTTCGTTCCGCGCATGCTGAAGCAGGGCGATGCCTGCCATGTCGTCAATACCGCGTCGGCCGCGGGCCTCATCTCGGTGGCGGGAAGCAGCATCTATTGCGTGAGCAAGCACGCGGTGGTCACCCTGTCGGAATGCCTCGAGCACGAGCTGCGGCGGGAGGGCGCGCGCATCGGCGTCTCGGTGCTCTGCCCCGCGTTTGTCCCGACCGGCATCCACGATTCGGCCCGCAACCGCCCGCCCGAGCTCGCGACCGACAACCCGCTGGGCGAGCCCTACGCGAAGATGGTGAAGAAGGCCGTCGAGTCGGGACGCATCTCCGCCGCGGAGGTCGCGGCGATCACGCTGGACGCGGTCAAGGCCGGGCGGTTCTACGTGATCCCGCACGCCAAGATCAAGGCGCTGGTCGAGGCAAGGATGCAGGACATCGTCCAGGGGCGGGCACCAACCGACACATCAAACCGGGGTCAGACCCCGCAAGCCGAGCAACGGCAAGACCGGGGTCTGACCCCATGAGCGAACAGTTTGCCGGCACGATGCCCGTGACCGATCGCGCACGCTTCGACGTGGGCGCGCTGGAGGAATACCTCCGCGGGCGCATCGAGGGATTCGAGGGGCCGATCGAGATCGCGCAGTTCAAGGGCGGGCAGTCGAATCCCACCTTCAAGCTCACCGCGGGCGCTCGCTCGTACGTGCTGCGGCGCAAGCCCGCGGGCAAGCTCCTTCCCTCGGCGCACGCGGTCGACCGCGAGTATCGCGTCATGACGGCGCTCGCGGGAAGCGACGTGCCGGTCGCGAAGACGTGGTGCCTGTGCGAGGACGACGCCGTCATCGGCTCGGCATTCTTCGTCATGGACTTCGTCGACGGGCGAGTCTTCTGGAACGGGTTGCTGCCGGACATGACCAATGCGCAGCGCGCCGCCATCTACGACGAGATGAACCGCGTGATCGCTTCGCTGCACAAGGTCGACTACGCCGCGGTCGGCCTCGCCGACTACGGCAAGCCCGGCAACTACTTCGCGCGCCAGATCTCGCGTTGGAGCAAGCAGTACCAGGCCTCCGAGACCGAAAAGATCGAGGCGATGGATCGCCTGATCGAATGGCTCCCGGCGAACATCCCGCCGGACGAGGAGACCACGGTCGTCCACGGCGACTTCCGCATCGACAACATGATCTTCCATCGCACCGAGCCGCGCGTGCTCGCGTTGCTGGACTGGGAGCTCTCGACCCTCGGCCACCCGCTGGCGGACTTTTCCTATCACTGCATGAGCTGGCACGTCCCGCCGGGGATCTTCCGCGGGCTGCTGGGCCACGACATCGCCGCGCTCGGCATTCCCACCGAGCCCGAGCATGTCGCGCGCTACTGCCAGCGCACCGGCCGCGGCCCGATCGACCCCGCCCACTGGGACTTCTACATCGCCTACAACATGTTCCGTGGCGCCGCGATCGTGCAGGGCGTCATGAAGCGCGCGATGGAGGGCAACGCGGCGAACCAGCACGCGCTCCAGGTCGGCAGGACCGCGCGGCCGACGGCGGAGTACGGATGGCAGCGGGTCCAAAAACTCATTCGGGGACAGACCCCTTAGTCCGCTTGTGCGCCGCAGCAAAGCGGATTAAGGGGTCTGTCCCCGAATTTCTGGAGGTGGAGCATGGATTTCGAGTATTCGAAGAAGACCCAGGACCTGATGGCGCGCGTGGACGCGTTCATGCAGGAGCACGTGTATCCCAACGAGGCGCGCCACAACCACGAGGTGGCCGATGGCGATCGCTGGCAGCCCACGAAAGTGGTCGAGGAGCTGAAGGCGAAGGCGCGCGCGCAGGGCCTGTGGAACCTCTTCCTGCCGCAGTCCAAGGCGGGCGCGGGGCTCACCAACCTCGAGTACGCGCCGCTATGCGAGCTCATGGGCCGCGTTCCCTGGTCGCCGGAGGTCTTCAACTGCTCGGCGCCCGACACCGGCAACATGGAGACGCTCGAGCGCTACGCCACGCCGGAGCAGAAGAAGCAGTGGCTGGAGCCGCTGCTCGAGGGCAGGATCCGCTCGTGCTTCGCCATGACCGAGCCGGCGGTCGCCTCGAGCGACGCCACCAACATCCAGAGCTCGATCGTGCGTGACGGCGACGAGTACGTGGTCAGCGGCCGCAAGTGGTGGGCGTCGGGTGCCATGGATCCGCGCTGCGCTCTGTTCATCTTCATGGGCAAGACCGACCCGGCCAATCCCGACCGCCACAAGCGCCAGTCGATGATCCTCATCCCGCGCGAAGCGCCGGGCGTGAAGATCATCCGCCCGCTCACCGTCATGGGCTACGACGACGCGCCGCACGGCCATGCCGAGGTCGACTTCGACAACGTGCGCGTGCCCGCGACCAACATGCTGCTGGGCGAGGGCCGCGGCTTCGAGATCGCGCAGGGCCGCCTCGGTCCCGGCCGCATCCACCACTGCATGCGCACCATCGGGCTCGCCGAGCGCGCCCTGGAGGACATGTGCCGCCGCGCTCTCTCGCGCGTCGCCTTCGGCAAGCCGATCGCCGAGCAGACCGTGACCATGGAGCGCATCGCCGAGTCGCGCATCATGATCGACCAGGCGCGATTCCTCACGCTCAACGCCGCGCACCGGATGGACACGGTCGGCAACAAGGTCGCGGCCAGGGAGATCGCGATGATCAAGGTCGCGGCGCCCACGATGGCGTGCCAGGTGATCGACTGGGCGATCCAGGCCCACGGCGCCGCCGGGCTCTCGGACGACTTCACGCTCGCCTACCACTACGCGCACGTTCGCACGCTCCGGTTCGCGGACGGGCCGGACGAGGTGCACCGGAATGCGATCGCGAAGATGGAATTGAAGAAGTACAAGACCGTGGAAGAGAAACAGCTTGGGCCCCGGGCCATCGTCGCGTAGCGACGCCCGGGGCGACGAGGAGGTAGCGATGAAGAATAGACAAGTGAGGCTCGCGGCGCGTCCGGTCGGGTTGCCCAAGCCCGGCGACTGGCAGATCACGGACGAGGCGGTGGCGGAGCCGGGCGAGGGCGAGATCCTCGTCGAGGTGAGCCACCTCTCGCTCGACCCCGCCATGCGCGGCTGGATGAACGAGGGCAAGTCGTACATCCGGCCGGTCGCGATCGGCGAGGTGATGCGCGCGGGCGGCGCCGGCAAGGTGGTGAAGTCGAGCCATCCGAAGTTCGCGGTGGGCGATGTGGTCACCGGTGGCTTCGGCGTGCAGCAGTACGCGCTTTCCGACGGCAAGGGCGTCGTCAAGGTCGACACGCGACTGGTTCCCTTGCCCGTCTACCTCGGCACGCTCGGCATGCCCGGCATGACGGCGTACTTCGGGCTGCTCGAGATCGGCAAGCCGAAGGAAGGCGAGACGGTGGTTGTTTCGGGGGCGGCGGGGGCGGTCGGCACCGTCGTGGGGCAGATCGCGAAGATCATGGGCTGCCGCGTGGTCGGGATCGCGGGTGGAGCCGAGAAGTGCAAGTACCTGACGAGCGAGCTGGGCTTCGACGCGGCGATCGACTACAAGCACCAGGACGTCAAGACGATGCTCAAGGAGCATTGCCCCAAGGGCATCGACGTCTACTTCGACAATGTGGGCGGCGACATCCTCGACGCCTGCCTCGCGCGCCTCGCGATGCACGCGCGCATCGTGATCTGCGGCGCGATCTCGCAGTACAACTCGACCGAGGGCATGAAAGGCCCGGCGAACTACATGTCGCTCCTGGTGAACCGCGCCAGCATGACCGGCATGGTGGTGTTCGACTACGCCGACCGCTACGGGGAGGCCGCGCGCGAGATGGCGGGCTGGATCAAGGCGGGGCGCCTCAAGACGAAGGAAGACGTGGTCGAGGGCGGCATCGACGCCTTCCCCGAGACGCTCCTCAAGCTCTTCCGCGGCGAGAACTTCGGCAAGCTGGTCCTCAAGGTGGGAGCGTAGCGATGCATCCCTGGCAGAAGAACTACCCCGAGGGCGTGCGCTGGGACGCCGAGATCCGGACCTGCGCGCTGGAGACGATCCTGCAGCGCTCGGTCGATCGCTGGCCGGGCCATCCGGCCATCCACTTCATGGGCCGGAGAATCACCTACCGCGAGCTGGGTGCGCTCACCGACCGTGCCGCCGCGGGCCTGCAGGCGCTCGGCGTGAAGCCCGGCGTGAACGTGGGGCTCTACCTCGGCAACACGCCGCACTACATCGTCGCGTTCTTCGGCGTGATGAAGGCGGGCGGCACCGTGGTCAACTACTCGCCGCTCGACACCGTGAAGGCGCTCGAGCACAAGGTCGCCGACAGCGAGACCGACGTCATGCTGACCCTGGACGTGCCGCAGCTGCTGGCGCAAATGCAGCCGCTCATGGGCAGGACGCGCCTGCGCGAGCTGATCGTGGGCGAGGTGGCCGAAGCGGTGCCGTTCGGGAAGCTGCTCGACAACGACGGCAACTACGTCCGGCACCCGAAGGGCGTGGACGACCTCGCGATCCTGCAGTACACCGGCGGCACCACGGGCACGCCCAAGGGCGCGATGCTCTCGCACGCCAACGTGTCCGCCGCGACCGAGATCCTCTTCCTCAAGGGGCGCGTGGATCCCCCGGTGCTGCAGGAGGGTGTCGAGCGCGAGCTCGTGGTGCTGCCGCTCTTCCACATCTACTCGCTCACCGTCTGCATGCTCTACGGGATCCGCATCGGCGCCGAGCTCGTGATCATGGCGCGCTTCGACCCCGTTGCGGCGGTGAAGGAGATCGCGGAGAAGAAGATCTCCCTCTTCCCGGCCGTGCCCACGATGTATGCGGCGATCCTCGCCGTGCCCGGCGTGGAGAAGGTCGACCTCTCGTCGCTCAAGGTCTGCGGCTCGGGCGGGGCGCCGCTGCCGGTCGAGCTGCACCAGGCGTTCCAGAAGCTGACCGGCTGCCCGCTGCTCGAGGGCTGGGGCATGACCGAGACCTCGCCCGTGGGCACGTTCACGCCGGTGCGCGGCATGCGCAAGGCGGGCTCGTGCGGGATGCCGGTCCCGGGCGTCGAGATCCGCTTCGCCTCGCTCGAGGATCCGGCGAGGTACGTGGGGGTCGGCGAGAAGGGCGAGCTCTGCATCAAGGGCCCGAACGTGACCAGGGGGTACTGGAAGAATCCGGAGGCCACGCGCGCGCAGATGACGGCCGACGGCTTCTTCCGCACCGGCGACGCCGGGTACATGGACGAGGACGGCTTCGTCTTCATCGTCGACCGCATCAAGGACATGATCCTGTGCGCCGGCTACAACGTGTACCCGCGCCTGATCGAGGAGGCGATCTATGAGCACCCGTCGGTCTCCGAGGTGATCGTGATCGGCGTGCACGACGCCTACCGCGGCCAGTCGCCCAAGGCGTTCGTCGCGCTCAAGCCCGGCGCCGCGCCCTTCACCCTGGACGAGCTCAAGGCCTTCCTCGGGGATCGGATCGGCAAGCACGAAATGGTGCAGGCCCTCGAGATTCGCGCCGAGCTGCCGAAGACGCCGGTGGGCAAGCTTTCCAAGAAGGAGCTGTACGCAGAAGAGGCGGCGAGGCTCGCCGCGGCAAAGGAGAGGGCATGAGTGAGGTCAGGGTCATCACCCTGGAGAATCCTCCCGTGAACGGGCTGGGACACGCGGTGCGCAAGGGCATCGTCGAGGGGCTCGCGGCCGCGCAGGCCGATCCCGCGGTGAAGGCCGTGGTGATCATCGGGGCCGGCAGCGGCTTCTCGGGCGGCGCCGACATCAAGGAGTTCGGCACCGACAAGATGCTCGCCGAGCCCACGCTCGGGCAGGTGATCCGCGCGCTCGAGGCCTCGACCAAGCCCGTGGTCGCCGCGATCCACGGGATCGCGCTGGGCGGCGGGCTCGAGCTCGCGCTGGGCTGCCATTTCCGCGTTGCGCTCCCCGGCGCGAAGATCGGCCTTCCCGAGGTGAAGCTGGGCCTGCTGCCTGGCGCCGGCGGCACGCAGCGCCTGCCGCGCGTGGTCGGGCTGGAGGCGGCGGTGAACATGATCGTGAGCGGGGAGCCGGTTCTGTCCGAGAAATTGGGCCCCGTGCCAGAGCCGGCCAAGGCCGGCGCACGGGGTGACGAAGCTCCCGTCACCCCGGCCGCTGGGCAGCTCAGCCTGCCCCGGCAATCTTCAAGCCGGGGGGCCGGGGCCCAATTGTTCGACGAGCTGGTGGAAGGCGACCTGCTCGAAGGCGCGCTCGCCTTCGCGCGCAGGGCGCTCGCCGAGAAGCGCCCGCTGGTGAAGGTGCGCGACCGCAAGGTCGAGCACGAGAACGCCGAGGGCTACCTCAAGTTCGCGCGCAACACGGTGCAGGCGGTCGCGAAGAACCTTCCGGCGCCGGTGGCGTGCGTGGACGCCGTGGCCGCCAGCGTCTCGCTGCCGTTCGACGAGGGACTCAGGAAGGAGCGCGAGCTCTTCACGGTGCTGATGGGGAGCCCCGAGAGCCGGTCGCTGCGCCACGCGTTCTTCGCCGAGCGCGCGGCGGGGAAGGTCGCCGACGTTCCCGAGGGCACGCCCACGCGCCCCATCAAGAAGGTCGCGATGATCGGCGCCGGCACCATGGGCGGCGGCATCGCGATGAACTTCGCCAACGCCGGCATCCCGGTGGCGATCCTCGAGATGAAGCAGGAAGCGCTCGACCGCGGCCTCGGGATCATCCGCAGGAACTACGAGGCAAGCCTCAAGAAGGGCAAGCTCACCCAGGCCAAGCTCGACGAGCGCATGGGCCTCATCTCGGGCACGCTCGACTACAAGGACATCGCCGACGCCGACCTCGTGATCGAGGCGGTGTTCGAGGACCTGGGCGTGAAGGAGACGGTGTTCCGGAAGCTGGACGAGGTGATGAAGCCGGGCGCGATCCTCGCCACCAACACCTCGACCCTCGACGTGGACAAGATCGCCGCCTTCACCAGGCGCCCGCAGGACGTGGTCGGCATGCATTTCTTCAGCCCGGCGAACGTGATGAAGCTGCTGGAGGTGGTGCGCGGCGAGAAGACCGCCAAGGACGTGCTCGCCACCGTGATGGCGCTCGCGAAGAAGATCCGCAAGACCGCCGTCGTGTCTGGGGTTTGCGACGGCTTCATCGGCAATCGCATGATCGCGAAGTACGTGGAGCAGGCGGGCTATCTGCTCGAAGAAGGCTGCCTGCCGCAGCAGGTCGACAAGGCGATGGAGAAGTGGGGCATGGCGATGGGCCCGCTCAGGATGGGCGACCTCGCCGGCAACGACATCGGCTGGTCGATCCGCAAGCGCCGCTACGCCGAGGACGCGGAGTATGCGAAGCGCGCGCCGAAAATCTATGACCGGCTGTGTGAGCTGGGCAGGTTTGGACAGAAGACGGGCGCGGGGTTCTACAAGTACGAGGCAGGGAAGAGAGAGCCGATCCCGGATCCGGTGGTCGAGAAGCTGATCGTGGATCATTCCAGGGAGATCGGGGTCACGAGAAGAAAGATAAGCGACCAGGAAATCGTGGAGAGGTGTGTGTATGCCTTGGTCAATGAAGGTGCCCGCATCGTGGAAGAGGGCATCGCGCAGCGCGCCTCCGACGTGGACATGGTCTACCTCACCGGCTACGGCTTCCCGCTGCATCGCGGCGGGCCGATGCACTACGCCAACGAGGTGGGTCTCGGGGAAGTCGTCGCCGCCATGCACCGATTTGGTTGGGATCCCGCCAGATCGTTAACCTCCCTCCCCCTTGGGGGAGGGTCGGGGAGAGGGTCATGAACGAAGCCGTCATCGTCTCCACCGCGCGCACCGGGCTCGCCAAGAGCTGGAAGGGCGCCTTCAACATGACCCATGGCGCGACGCTCGGCGGCCACGTGGTGAACGCCGCGATGGAACGCGCGGGCGTCGATCCCGGCGAGGTCGAGGACGTGGTGATGGGCTGCGCCTACCCCGAGGGCGCGACCGGCGTGAACATCGCCCGCCAGGTGGCCTTGAGGGCGGGCTGCCCGGTCACCGTTCCCGGCATGACCGTCAATCGCTTCTGCTCGTCGGGCCTGCAGACCATCGCTCTCGCCGCGCAGCGCATCGTCGCGGGCGAGGGCGAGGTGATCGTGGCGGGCGGGGTCGAATCGATCTCGTGCGTGCAGAACGAGAGCAACCGGCACATGGCGCACGAGGGCTGGCTGGAGCGCAACAAGCCCGAGATCTACTGGCCGATGCTGCAGACGGCCGAGACGGTGGCCAGGCGCTACGGCATCGCGCGCGAGCGCCAAGACGAGTACGGCGCGCGCAGCCAGCAGCGCGCGGCCGCGGCCGCGGCGGCGGGCAGGTTCGCCGAGGAGATCGTGCCGATGGCCACGACCATGGGCGCTGCGGATTCGAGCGGGCGCCTCGTCACGCGCGAGGTGACGATCGCCGCCGACGAAGGCATCCGCGCCGACACGACCTTCGAGGGCGTCTCCAGGATCCGTCCCGCGCTGCCCGGCGGGGTGATCGCCGCCGGCAACGCGAGCCAGTTCTCCGACGGCGCGTCGGCCTGCGTGGTCATGCACGCGAAGGCCGCCGCGCGCCGGAATGTGAAGCCGCTCGGCATCTTCCGCGGCTTCGCGGTCGCGGGCTGCGAGCCCGACGAGATGGGCATCGGCCCGGTGTACGCGATCCCGAAGCTGCTCGCGCGCGCGGGGCTCAAGGTCGGGGACATCGGGCTGTGGGAGCTGAACGAGGCCTTCGCCGTGCAGGTGATCTACTGCCGCGACAAGCTCGGCATACCCGACGACCGCCTGAACGTGAACGGCGGCGCGATCGCGGTGGGGCATCCCTACGGCGTCTCGGGCGCGCGCCTGGTCGGCCACGCGCTGATCGAGGGCAGGCGGCGCGGGGTGAAGTACGTGGTCGCGACCATGTGCATCGGTGGTGGGCAGGGCGCGGCCGGCCTGTTCGAGGTGACCTAGATGGCCGAGCAAGGCATGGTGCAGGCAGCGGACGAGAGCGACGAGGGCAATCGCGACTTCGTCACCTCGATCGCGCGCGCGTTCTCCATCCTGCGCGCGTTCAGGCGCGGCGAGCGCGCGCTCGGCAACAAGGAGATCGCGCAGCGCACGGGGCTGCCCAAGTCGTCGGTCGCGCGCATCGCCTACACGCTCACCCGGCTGGGCTACCTCGAGTTCCTCCCCGAGGAGGAGAAGTACTCGCTCGGGATCGGCGTGCTCGCCCTGGGGCAGCGTTACCTCTCGGGGTTGGACGTGCGCGAGGTGGCCAGCCCGCTCATGCAGGCCCTCGCCGACTACAGCAAGGCGACGGTCGCGCTCGCCGCGCGCGACGACGTGAACATGGTGTTCCTCGAGATCCGCCACGGAGATCCGCTCTTCCGCCTGAGGCTCGAGGTGGGCGAGCGCGTGCCGCGCGGCACGACCGCCCTCGGGCGTGCGGGCTTCGCCGCGCTCTCGCGCGACGACCGCGCGCGGGCGATGGCGACGTATCGCGCCGTCGTGAAGAAGGCCGAGTGGCCGCGCGTGCGCGACGGACTCGAGCAGGCAGTCCGGGACTACGAGAAGCACGGATTCTGCCTCTCGCTCGGCGACCGGAACCCGAACGCATTCGCGGTGAGCGTGCCGCTCGCCTCGCGCGACCGCCGCAAGGTGCTGGCCTTCAGCTGCTTCGGCCAGGTGCACGAGATGAAGCGCGAACGGATCATCACCGACCTGGGCCCGCGGCTCGTCGAGCTCAGGGACCGGGTGCAGAACGCGCTGGGGGAATTTTGACCAACTCGTCATCCCGGGCGTGGCAATCGCCACGATGGACCGGGATCCAATTCACATGAAAGCACTCCTCTGCCGCACGCTCACCGGCATCGACGACCTGCGCGTCGAGGAGGTCGAGGCGCCCCGCCCCGGCCCGGGCGAGGTGCTGATCGACGTGGCCGCGGCCGGCGTCAACTTCCCCGACGTGCTGCTCACCCAGGGCAAGTACCAGTTCAAGGCGCCGCTGCCGTTCCCGCCGGGCTTCGAGCTCGCGGGCACGGTGAGCGAGGTGGGCGAGGGCGTGAAGGACTTCAAGGTGGGCGACCGCGTGCTCGCGATCGTGAGCCATGGTGCGTTCGCGCAGCAGTGCCTGGCGAAGGTGGGGCGCGTGGCGCTGCTGCCCCCGGGCGCCGACATGGAAGTGGCCGCCGCGACGATGTTCACCTACGCCACGTCGTACCACGCGCTCAAGGACCGGGCCGCGCTGGCCCAGGGCGAGACACTGCTCGTGCTGGGCGCGGCGGGCGGCACAGGGCTCGCCGCCGTCGAGCTCGGCAAGACCATGGGCGCGCGCGTGATCGCGGCCGCCTCCAGCCCCGAGAAGCTCGAGGTCTGCCGCCAGCGTGGCGCCGACGACACCATCGACTACTCGAAGGAAGACCTGCGCGAAGGCGTCAAGCGAATTCTGGGCGACAAGGGCGTGGACGTCGTCTTCGACCCGGTGGGCGGCGCGATCTCCGAGCCCGCGTTCCGCAGCCTCGCCTGGCGCGGGCGCTTCCTCGTGATCGGCTTCACCGCCGGCGAGATCGCGAAGATCCCGTTGAACCTCCCGCTGCTCAAGGGCGCGTCGATCGTGGGCGTCTTCCTCGGCGGCTTCATGGAGAGGGAGCCGACCGCCGCCCGCGACGAGGTGAAGCTGCTGGTCGAATGGCTCGCGAGCGGCAAGATCCGCCCGTATGTCTCGAATCGCTATCCGTTGGACCGAGGCGTCGAGGCGCTGCGGGAAGTGGCGGAACGAAGGGCCAAGGGCAAGGTGGTCATCGTCCCATGACGCCAACCATGCTACCCCCCGACGAGCAGCCCGTCCTGCGCATCGTACCGATGCCGGCCGACACCAATGCACACGGCACCATCTTCGGCGGCTGGGTGATGGCGCAGGTCGACATCGCCGGAAGCATTCCCGCCTGGGACCGCGCCCAGGGACCGGTCGTCACGGTGGCCGTGAACTCCTTCGTCTTCAGGGAGCCCGTCTTCGTGGGCGACGTGGTCAGCTTCTACGCGCGCGTGCTGAAAGTCGGGCGCACGTCGATCACCGTCGACGTCGAGGTGTTCGCGCAGCGCAAGCGCACTGGAACGCGCGAGGCGGTGAAGGTCACCGAGGCGCAGCTCACCTATGTCGCGGTGGACGACCGGCGCCGGCCGCGGGCGGTGCCGAATCCGGTGGTCCAAACGTAGTGCCGATTCCTTCCAGAAGGACACATGAAACACTATGCAGTTGTCGCCACGCTCGCTGTTTTCCTCGCGCTGCCGGTCCATGCCCAGAAGGGCAAGGCCGGCGCCTATGCCGGCACCTTCGAGGTGTCTGGCTCGGAGCGCGATCCCAAGGTGTCGTACAAGGCGACCGTCAAGGTGAACCTGCCGGTGACCAACCGCACCGCGAGCGAGATCGAAGTCGACTACCTCGCCGGCGATGCGCCTCCTGCCACCATCAAGGTGACGCAATACGACTATTTCCATCGGGAGAAGTCGGCCGACTCCAGCGGCACCTTCGTCGAGACCAGGTGCGCGCTCGCCGGCGCGGTCGAGCTCCCCGCGACGGTCATGGGCATCGTGAACGTGGACCTTCGGAAGAAAAACTACGCGATGTCGCTCGTGGTCTCCTCGACCAAGGAAATGACGCTCAACTGCTCATCGACGCGACAGAAGTCGTTCAGGAAGAGCCTGGGCTTCGGCATGGCGCTGGGTACCGGCGCGCCGGGGATGCAGGGGGAGACCCCGCAGCCGCTTTCCGACCCCGCGCGCCTCACCGCCAAGTACTCGATGGACGCCTCGACGCAGAGTGGCGGCGCGGTCGGCCCGGTCGTGCAGGAGTGGGACCTCAAGCTCTCGCAGTAGGGTAGAATTCAAACGCTCGTTTGAATCCCCGCGGGAGGCTCCCAATGTCCGTCGACTCGACCAACACTTTCGATACTGCGGTCGCGTATTCCAGGGCGACGCGGATGGCCCAGCAAATGGGCGTCCGGCCCGAGCTGCGCGACGACCTCCTCGGAGGGCGCCTCCTCGTTCGCAAGGCCGCCGTCCTCGGCGCGGGCGTGATGGGCGCGCAGATCGCGGCGCACCTCGCCAACGCGAACGTGAAGCCGATCCTGTTCGACCTGCCGGCCAAGGAGGGGAAGGACAAGTCGGCGATCGCGAGGAAGGCGATCGAGGGCCTCGCCAAGCTCGAGCCCAGCCCGCTTGCGACGAAATCGGTCCTCGCGCAGATCGTTCCCGCCAACTACGAGGACGACCTGAAGCTGCTGCTCGAGTGCGACCTCGTGATCGAGGCGATCAGCGAGCGCATGGACTGGAAGAAGCAGCTCTTCGAGAAGGTGGCGCCTTTCGTCGCCGCCCACGCGATCTTCGCGTCGAACACGTCGGGCCTTTCGATCACCGAGCTCTCGAAGACGCTCGCCCCCGTGCTGCGCAAGCGCTTCTGCGGCATCCACTTCTTCAACCCGCCCCGCTACATGCGGCTGGTGGAGCTGGTGCCCACGAGCGAGACCGACGCGCACGTGATGGACCAGCTCGAGACCTTCCTCACGACGACGCTGGGCAAGGGTGTCATCCGCGCCAGGGACACGCCCAACTTCGTCGCCAACCGCGTGGGCGTCTTCTCGATGCTGGCGACGATGCACCACACGCTCAGGCTCAAGCTCGGCTTCGACGAGGTCGACGCGCTCACCGGGCCGGCCATCGGCCGCGCGAAGAGCGCGACCTACCGCACCGCCGACGTGGTCGGGCTCGACACCATGGCCCACGTCATCAAGACGATGCACGACACGTTGCCGAAGGACCCGTGGCACGCGTACTACAAGGCGCCCGAGTGGATGGCGGCGCTGGTGGCGAAGGGCGCGCTGGGACAGAAGACGCGCGCGGGCATCTTCACCAGGAAGGGCAAGGACATCCTGGTCCTCGACCTCGCCAAGCAGGACTACCGGCCGAGTGCGGGGGCCGTCGCCGAGGAGGTTCAGGCGATCCTCAAGCAGCGCGATCCGGTGATGCGCATGGCGAAGCTGCGCGCCTCGCCGCACCCGCAGGCGCAGTTCCTCTGGTCGATCTATCGCGACCTCTTCCACTACTGCGCGGTGCACCTCGAGGACATCGCCCACAACGCGCGCGACGTCGACTTCGCCATCCGCTGGGGCTTCGGCTGGTCGCGCGGCCCGTTCGAGCTGTGGCAGTCGGCGGGCTGGCAGCAGGTCGCCAAGTGGATCCAGGAGGACATCAACGAGGGCGTCGCGATGGCGCGCGTGCCGCTGCCCGAGTGGGCCCGCGACAAGCGCGAGGCGGTGCACTTCCCCGAAGGCTCGTATTCGGCGGCGACCGGCAAGCACGAGCCGCGCTCCCGGTTGCCGGTCTACGCGCGCCAGCTCTTCCCCGAGCAGGTCCTGGGCGAGCAGGCGCCCGAAGCCGGCACCACCGTCTTCGAGGACGAGGGCGTTCGCATGTGGCACCAGGGCGACGGCATCGCCATCGTCTCGTTCAAGAGCAAGATGCACTCGCTCGGCTCGGAGGTGCTGCAGGGCCTGAACCGCGCCCTCGACGAGGCCGAGCGCGACTTCGACGCGCTCGTCATCTGGCACGAGGCGCCGTTCGCCGTGGGCGCGAACCTCAAGGCGGCGCTCGAGTCGCTCAAGGCCGGCAGGTTCGACGAGGTCGAGCAGATGATCGCGCTCTTCCAGCAGACGTCGCAGCGGCTGAAGTACTCGCTCGTGCCGACGGTGGCCGCGGTCGAGGGCATGGCACTCGGCGGCGGCTGCGAGTTCGTGATGCACTCGCAGCGCGTGGTCGCGGCGCTCGAGAGCTACATCGGGCTGGTCGAGGTCGGCGTGGGACTCCTGCCCGCGGGCGGTGGCCTCAAGGAGTTCGCCGGGCGCGTGAACGCATGGGCCAAGGGCGGCGACGGCTTTCCCGAGATGCAGCGCGTGTTCAGGCAGATCGCGATGGGGGAAACGTCGAAGAGCGCCGAGGACGCGCGCGAGCGCGGCTTCCTCAAGCCCTCGGACGTGGTCGTCTTCCATCCGTCCGAGCTGCTCCACGTCGCCAAGCAGCAGGCGCGCGCGATGGCCGAGTCGGGTGCGCGCCCGTTGCTTCCCCCGGCGCAGATCCCCGTTCTCGGCGACACCGGCATCGCCACCCTCAAGATGATGCTGGTCAACATGAAGGAGGGCGGCTTCATCTCCGAGCACGACTACGACATCGCCTCGCGCGTCGCCGACACGCTCTGCGGCGGCGCGGTCGAGCCGGGCAGCCTCGTGGACGAGAAGTGGCTGCTCGACATGGAGCGCCGGCACTTCGTCGAGCTCGCGAAGACGCCGAAGTCGCAGGAGCGCATCGAGCACATGCTGAAGAACGGAAAGCCGCTGCGCAACTGAAAACTGGATCCCGGCCCGTTGCCGCAAGAGCGGCGGCCGGGATGACGAGGGAGCGAATGATCAGCGCTCGCATCAAGAAGCGGCTCGGGGCGGCCATCGGCGCGCCGGCCTGCCTGTTGCTTTTCGGCGGCGCGGGCGCGTTCTTCGCCTGGGCGATCGGCGCCACGATCCACGACGGCCTGCGCGCCGGGGATTGGGTGCGCGTCGAGGCGAACGTCCAACGGGTGGAAGCCGGGCAGGCGAGCTACAGCTACGAGTGGCAGGGCAAGCGTTACTTCGGCGACCGCGCGGGCACGTTCATCCTCGGCGGCACCTCCGAGGTCGACGACTGGGACGATCGCATGGATGCGCTGCTCACCGCGGCCGTCGAGCAGAAGAAGCCGATCACCGCGTGGGTCAACCCGGACAATCCCTCGGAGTCGATGATCGATCGCGAGATCCGCTGGAAGCTGCTGCTGGTGTTCGTGCCGTTCGCGGTCGGCTTCGGCGGCGCGGGGCTGGCGGCCTTCATCCTCATCGGGCGCCAGGCGCTCGGCTTCGGGCGAGGCGGGGGCAGCTATGCTCTGAAGCGCGCTCGCCTCCACGGTGGCGATGATCCGCGCCGGCAATCCCTTCAAAGCGCGGGCGCGGGCGCTTTGACGCTGTGGGTGTTCGCGTTCTTCTGGAACGTGATCTCGTTCCCGATCGCGTTGATCGCCGTGCCGGAAATCGTCAAGTCCGGCGAGTGGCTCGGGCTCCTCGTCCTCCTCTTCCCGTTGATCGGCCTCTTCCTGATTTGGGCGGCGGTCAAGTCCACATGGACCGCGATCCGCAGGGGCGGGGCCGAGATCAAGCTGCAGCCCGCCGTGCCGCGCCTGGGCGAGGTCGTCGGGGGCAACGTCACGTTCAAGCGCGGCGTGACGGCGGGCGACGCGTTCAAGGCGAGGCTCGAGTGCATCACCGTGGACAAGGGCTCACCGCTCGCGCACTGGAAGGCGGAGAAGGAGACCCGCGTGATCCAGGGGCCCCAGGGTCCGCGCCTTGCGTTCAGCTTCGCCACGCCCGACCGGCTTCCGGCGCTGGCGGGCGAGCGCGACGAGAAGACCACGTGGAAGCTCGAGCTCTACAAGCCGGGGCAGAAGGAGCCCGCCTACGCGTTCGCCTTCGAGCTCGCGCCGCCGCTGGGCGCCGAGCACGAGTCGGAGGAGGAGCACGAGGAAGCGCTCGCGGAGGAGGCCGAGCTCGCGATCGCGACCCCGATGGCGGCGGGAGTCCAGAACCTCCTCAAGGTGATGGGCGGCGAGGAGAAGCTCGCCGCCATGAGCGCCAAGGATCGCCTGCAGCTCAAGGCGCGCATGGATGCGATGACCCCCGAGCTGCGCGAGGCGGTCGCGAAGCTCGGCAATTACGCGCACTACATTCCGTTGGTGAAGAAGCTCGCGTTCTGGGCGATCGGGCTCTTCATCGCCGTGCAGGTTCTCGGTGTGATCGTCGCGATATTTTTCTCTAGCTAGGAGAAGCGAGATGAGCAAGCAGATCCAGGATGCCTACATCGTCGCCGCGGTGCGCACCCCCGTCGGCAAGGCGCCGCGCGGGATGTTCCGCAACGTGCGCCCGGACGACCTTCTCGCGCACGTGCTGAAGGGCGCGCTTGCGCAGGTCCCCGGGCTCGACCCGCACGACATCGGCGACGTGATCGTCGGCTGCGCGATGCCCGAGGCCGAGCAGGGCATGAACGTCGCGCGCATCGGCGTGCTGCTCGCGGGCCTGCCCGACAGCGTGCCGGCGATGACCATCAACCGGTTCTGCTCCTCCGGGGTGCAGGCGGTCGCGCTCGCCGCCGATCGCATCCGCACCGGCGACGACGACGTGGTGATCGCGGCCGGCACCGAGTCGATGTCGATGGTGCCGATGATGGGCAACAAGATCGCGTTGAACGACGCCGTGTTCGCGAAGGACGAGAACGTGGCGATCGCCTACGGCATGGGCATCACCGCGGAAAACGTCGCCAGGCAGTGGAAGGTCTCGCGCGAGGACCAGGATGCGTTTGCCGTGGCGAGCCACCAGAAGGCGGCGAAGGCGATCGCGGCGGGGGGGTTCAGGGAGGAAATCCTTCCCTACGAGATCGAGGGCTCGACGCCGGATCTCGTCAATCGAACGATCGACACCCGCAAACGTGTCGCGGATACGGACGAGGGGCCGCGGCCCGATTCCAGCGCCGAGTCGCTCGCGAAGCTGAAGACCGTGTTCGCGGCCAGGGGCAGCGTCACCGCGGGCAACAGCTCGCAGATGTCCGACGGCGCCGCGGCGGTGATCCTCATGAGCGAGAAGGCGTTGAAGAAGTACGGCGTGAAGCCGATGGCGCGCTTCGCCGGTTTCGCGGTCGCCGGCGTGCCGCCCGAGATCATGGGCATCGGCCCGATCAAGGCGATCCCCAAGGTGCTCAAGGCCGCGGGCCTCAAGCACGAGGACATCGACTGGATCGAGCTGAACGAGGCCTTCGCGGCGCAGGCGCTCGCGGTGATCCGCGAGCTCGGCCTCGACCCCGCGAAAGTGAACCCCCAGGGAGGCGCCATCGCCCTCGGGCATCCGCTCGGCGCGACCGGCGCCGTGCGCACCGCCACGCTGGTGCACGGCCTCAGGCGCACGAAGGGCAAATACGGCATGGTGACCATGTGCATCGGCACCGGCATGGGCGCGGCCGGGCTCTTCGAGTCGGTTGCGTAAATGATGCACAATACGACCCAGAAATCCCCGGGATCCGCCCTGCCCCGCGCGCTCCCGAAGAACGACCTATAACAGGAGAAGAGCCCCCATGAGATCCGCAGTCCGTCCCGTCGCGAAGCCGCTTGCGATCGCGATCGCGCTCCTCGGCGCGACACCCGCGCTCGCGTTCCAGTTCAACCTTCCTGGCGGCGCCAGGGCGACCGTCGACACCACGCTCAGCTACGGCTACTCGGTGCGCGCCCAGGAGCGCGACCCGTCGCTGATCGGCATCGCCAACGGCGGCACCTCGCGCTCGGTGAACGAGGACGACGGCAACCTCAACTTCGACAAGGGCGACCCGTTCGCCAACGTGATCAAGGCCACGGTCGACGCGGAGCTCAGGTGGCGCAACTTCGGCTTCTTCGGCCGCGGCAGCGCGTTCTACGACTTCGACCTGCACGACAGCGACAAGCTCGGCCCCACCGGCAGGGACCGCCTGGGCAAGAACGTGGTCGGGCTCGACGGCTTCTTCTTCGCCAGCTTGCCCATCGGCGACCGCGACCTGCGCCTGCGCGCCGGCCGCCAGGTGATCAGCTGGGGCGAGAGCACCTTCATCCCCAACGGCATCAACGTCGTTAACCCCGTCGACCTGTCCAAGCTGCGCATCCCGGGCTCGGAGCTGAAGGAGGCGTTCATCCCGACGGCGGGACTCTGGGGCAGCCTGCAGCTCACGGATGCCGCGACGCTCGAGGGCTTCTACCTCACCAACCACGACAAGGTGCGGCTCGACCCGCGCGGCTCGTATTTCTCCAACAACGACTTCGCCTCGGACGATTCCGACCGGGTGATCCTCTCGTTCGGCCGGCGCCGCGACCAGCACTCGCCGCCGACCAACCCGGTTCCGCCGAACGTGCCGCAGCTGGGTGCGGCCGCCGCGGGGCTCTTCGGTCCGTTCGATCCGGCCGCTTCGGTCTGGGCGCCGCGCGCCGCCGACCGCGATCCGAGCGACGACGGGCAGTACGGCCTCGCGCTGCGCTACCTCGCAGTTGCGCTCAACAACACCGAGTTCGGGCTGTACTTCATGAACTACCACAGCCGCATCCCGGTGTTCTCCGGGATCAAGGGCACGCCGACGTCGATCCTCACCGGCTCGCCGCTGCAGGCGCCGATCTGCGGCGTGGCGGCGCTGCGCGCGCTCTGCCATACGGGCACCGCAAACGCCTTCGCCGAGTATCCCGAGGACATCCGCCTCTACGGCGTGAGCTTCAGCACCGGCGGCCCGATGGGCATCGCGTTGCAGGGCGAGTACTCGTACCGGCCGAACCTGCCGCTGCAGTACGCGACCCCGGAAGTGTTGCTCGCCGCGCTCGGCCTGCCGAACCTGATCACCGGCTTCACGCAGATCCCCGGCGCGCCCACGGGCGCGACCGCCGCCGCCTTGATCCCCGACGGCACCTACATGCCGGGCTGGAAGCGCGTGAAGGCGAGCCAGCTCCAGGTGACCGGCACCAAGAGCTGGCCGAACAAGCTTGGCGCGGAGCAGCTGATCATCCTGGGCGAGGCCGGCGCGAACTGGTTCCACAACCTGCCTCCGGGACAGAAGTTCAACGGCCCGGGCGTGTACCTGCCCGCCACGGCCTTCGGCGCCGTGCTCTCGAGCGCCTTCTCGGTGCAGCCGGACGAGGCCTACCTCACCGAGTTCTCGTGGGGGTATCGCCTGGCCGGGCGCCTCGAGTACACCAACGCGATCCTCGGCGGCAACCTCGCGCCGCGCTACGCGTTCGCGCACGACGTGCGCGGGGTCGGCCCCAACTTCAACCAGGGTGTCAAGTCGCAGTCGCTCGGCCTCTCCTGGGACTACCAGCGCCGCTGGATCGTGGACATGTCGTACACGGTGTTCTCCGGGGGACGGAAGTTCTGCGGCACGGACGTTCCCCCCGCGGGCTCGGTCGTCACTCCGGGGCAGCCGGCGTCGTGGTGCTCCTCGGCCAACTCGATCAAGGACCGCGACTTCTACTCGTTCAGCGTCAGCTACTCGTTCTGAAGAAACTGGATCCCGGGCCGTTGCCGCGAGTGCGGCGCCCGGGATGACGAGAAAACATAGACAGGAGGAATTACATGTTGGCCATTCACCGGAAATCCTGGGCCGCGCTCGCCGTCGCCGCCGCGCTCGCGACACCCGCAGCGGCCGAGCTTTCGGCCGCCGACATCGGCAAGCTCGGCAACACCCTCACGCCACTGGGCGGCGAGAAGGCGGGCAATGCCGCAGGCACTATCCCCGCGTGGACGGGCGGGCAGACGCGAGTCGTGGCGGGCTACAAGCCCGGGCAGCACTATCCCGACCCGTTCAAGGACGACAGGCCGCTCTTCACCATCACGGCGGCCAACGCCGACCAGTACAAGGCGGCCCTGCCGGACGGCGCGATGTCGATGCTGAAGAAGTACCCGAGCTACAAGATGGTGGTCTATCCCACCCGCCGCAGCGCCGCGGCCCCCGAGGGCCACTACAAGGAGACGCGCGAGTGCGCCGCGAAGGCGAAGCTCGCCGCGGGCGGCAACGGCGTGGTGGGCTGCAGCGGCGGCACGCCGTTCCCGATCCCCAAGGACGGCAACGAGGCGATCTGGAACGCGCTCCTGCGCTACCGCGGCGACACCTTCGCGATGCACTGGTCGCAGGCGGCGGTCACGCGCGGCGGCGATTACGCGCTGGTGAAGTTCGAGTACGAGTACGACTTCTCGTACGGCAACCTCACCAAGGGCCCCGAGCAACGCGAGCCCAACAAGGTGCTGAACTACGTGCAGAACACCACCGCGCCCGCGCGCCTGGCGGGCCAGATCCTGCTCGTGCACGAGACCGTCGACCAGACCGCGCAGCCGCGCTCGGCGTGGACCTACAACCCGGGCCAGCGCCGCGTGCGCCTCGCCCCGAACGTCGCCTACGACAACCCCGGCACCGCGGCCGACGGCCTGAGGACCAACGACGACTTCGGCATGTACAACGGCGCCACCGACCGCTACACCTGGAAGCTGGTCGGCAAGAAGGAGCTGTACGTGCCTTACAACTCGTACAAGCTCTCCGAGCCCACGCTCAAGTACGGCGACATCCTCAAGCCCGGGCACATCAACCAGGACCTCGCGCGCTACGAGCTGCATCGCGCCTGGGTGGTCGAGGCGACGTTGAAGGCCGGCACGAGCCACATCTACTCGAAGCGCGTCTTCTACATCGACGAGGACAGCTGGCAGATCCTCGCCACCGACAAGTACGACGGCCGCGGCGAGCTGTGGCGCTACTCCGAGCAGCACAACGAGATCTGGTACAACATCCCGACGCTCTTCGGCACGCTCGAGGTCCACAACGACCTGCAGTCGGGCCGCTACATCGCGATGGGGCTGAGGAGCGAGGAGAGGGTGATCTTCGAGAACATCAAGCGCTCGCCGGCCGACTACACGCCGTCGAACCTCCGCGGCATCGGCACGCGCTGATTTCGCGCGGATGAAGACCCTGGGGGCCGTGGCGCTTTGCTGCGGCCTCTCGCTGCTGGCGCCCGAGGCCCGCGCCAAGGAGATCCTGCCGGAGTCGGGGGCGCTGGGGGACACCGCCCGGCGCCTGCTGCTGCTCGACGGCGCGCACCTCGGCAACCGCATCGTCGCCGTCGGCGACCGTGGCTACATCGCCTACTCCGAAGACCACGGCGCGAGCTGGCAGCGCGCCAAGGCGCCGCCCGCGCCGCTGCTGACCGCCGTTTTCTTCGTCGACGGGCGCAACGGCTGGGCGGTGGGGCACGATTCGGTGATCCTCGCCACCCAGGACGCCGGCTCCACCTGGACGCAGCAGTTCTCGGCCGCTTCCGAGCAGCGTCCGCTGCTCGACGTCTTCTTCACTGACGCGCAAAACGGCATCGCGATAGGCGCCTACGCCGCGTTCTACGAGACCGGCGACGGCGGCAAGACCTGGAGCGCGCGCAAGATCATCGAGGACGACAAGCACCTGAACGCGATCCTCGCGCTCGGCGAGGGGCGGCTCCTCATCCTCGGGGAGGCCGGCACGATCCTGCTCTCGGGCGATGCGGGCAAGACGTGGGCCCCGGTCGCGTCGCCCTACAAGGGCTCGCTTTTCGGTGCCGTGGTGGCCGGCGACGGCGTGATCGTGGCCTTCGGGCTGCGCGGGCGCATCTACCGCTCCACCGACGGCGGCAAAGCCTGGACGCACGTCGACAACGCCTCGCAGGCGACGCTCATGGGCGGCTCGCGCCTGCCCGACGGCGCCATCGTCCTCGCGGGCGCGGCCGGCACGGCGCTCGTGAGCCGCGACCAGGGCCAGTCCTTCGTGAAGGTCGACACCGGCTCCAATCGCGCGATGTCGCACGCGATGCTCGGCGCCCCGAATGGGGCGCTGCTCCTGGGCGAGGCGGGCGCGCACAGCGTGGCCCTGCCGTTATCCAGATGATTCGCTTTCGCGAAACCCTGTCCCACGTTCGCCCCCTCTCCCTTGGGAGAGGGTTGGGGAGAGGGTCATGAGCCTCGACAAGCTGATCCAGTCCGTCTCGCGCATCGTCTTCGACCACCGCAAGATCTGGCTGGTCGTCTTCGCGATCCTCACTTTCGTCTTCGCGGCGTCGGCCTCGCGCCTGGCGGTCGACGCCGGCTTCAACAAGATGGTGCCGCTCACGCACCCGTACATGAAGGTCTACCGCGACTACGAGAAGGTCTTCGGCGGCGCCAACCGCGTGGCGCTGGCACTGGTGCAGAAGGACGGCGACATCTACAACAAGGAGTTCATGGCGAAGCTGAAGGGCCTCACCGACGACGTGTTCCTGCTGAACGGCGTCGACCGGCCGTCGGTCAAGTCGCTCTTCACGCCCAACACGCGCTTCATCGAGGTGATCGAGGAGGGCTTCGCGGGCGGCAACGTGATCCCGGCGACCTTCCAGGGCACCGACGCGGACCTGCAGAAGGTGCGCGAGAACGTGAACAAGTCGACCGAAGTGGGCCGCTCGGTCGCGACCGACTTCACCGGCGCGCTGGTGAGCGCGGGGCTGCTCGAGATCGACCCGCAGACCGGCAAGCGCCTGAACTACTTCGAGGTGGCGGGCAAGCTCGAGGAGCTGCGTGCCAAGTACGAGGGCGAGCGGCACACCGTCCACATCATCGGCTTCGCCAAGGCGATCGGCGACATCCGCGACGGCGCGCGCGGGGTCATCACCTTCTTCGGCGTGGCCTTCGTGATCACGCTCGCCCTCATGTTCTGGTTCGTGAAGGACCTGAAGCTCACCCTGGTGGCGCTGGTGGTGGCGATGATGCCGGTGCTGTGGCTGCTGGGGACGCTGCCGATCCTGGGCTTCGGCATCGACCCGCTCTCGATCCTCGTGCCATTCCTCATCTTCTCCATCGGCGTGTCGCACGCGGTGCAGATGACCAAGACCTGGGAGCACGAGGTGATCTCGGGCGTCGACAGCCTCACCGCCGCCAAGCGCTCGTTCGCCAAGCTCTTCATCCCGGGAACGCTGGCGCTGGCCACCAACGTGCTCGGCTTCGCGGTGATCATGGTGATCCCGATCGACATCGTGCGCGAGCTCGGCATCACCGCCTCGCTGGGCGTCGCATGGATGATCGTCACCAACAAGATGCTGCTGCCGATCCTGCTCTCGCACCTGTCGATGTCGAAGGGCGCGCTGCAGAAGGAGGCCTTCCAGGAGGGCCGGGTGCAGCGCTTCTGGCGCGTCGCGGCCCGGGGCGTGGAGCGCCCGCGGGCGATGGTGATCGTCGGGATCGGCGCGGCAATCCTCGCCCTCGGCCTCTTCCAGGCGCACAACCTCAAGGTCGGCGACTACGGCATCGGCGTGCCCGAGCTCAGGCCCGACTCGCGCTACAACCTCGACAACAAGAAGATCGTGGAGAAGTTCGCCATCGGCGTGAACACGCTCGGCGTGGTGGCGCAGACGAAGAACGTGCAGGGCGCCTGCACCAACTACGACATCATGTCCACGATCGAGCGCTTCGACTGGTACATGCAGAACGTTCCCGGCACCCAGTCGGTGATCTCGCTCCCGGGCCTCGCCAAGGTGGTGAACTCGGGCTTCAACGAGGGCAACCTCAAGTGGCGCCAGCTGCCGCGCGACCCGCAGGTGATGGCCCAGAGCGTGACCCCGATCGACACGGCGACGGGACTCCTGAACCCCGACTGCAGCGCGATGCAGGTGCTGGTGAACACCACCGACCAGCAGGGCGAGAGCATCGCCAACCTGGTCGCGGAGGTGAAGCGCTTCGCCGCCGCCAACAACAGCGACCGGCTCGAGTTGAAGCTCGCCACCGGCAACATGGGCGTGACCGCCGCCACCAACGAGGCGGTCGACAAGGCGCGCTGGGAGATGAACTTCGCCATCTTCGGCGCGCTGCTGCTGATGTGCATGATCACCTTCCGCAGCCTGCGCGCCACGCTCTGCATCCTGATCCCGCTCGCGATCGTGTCGGTGCTGTGCGAGGCCCTCATGCCTACGCTCGGCATCGGCCTCAAGGTCTCGACGCTGCCGGTGATCGCGCTCGGCGTGGGCGTGGGCGTCGACTACGGCATCTACCTCTACGACCGCATCGAGGTCCACCTCGAGGAGGGCAAGGAGCTCTCCGTGGCGTTCTACGAGGCGTTGAACGAGCGCGGCACCGCGATGGTGTTCACCGCG
>Ga0307505_10000993_pt1 | contig 25934 bp, 26 predicted proteins | sample 23_S_MG_FD_202183 | JGI IMG/M metagenome (GOLD analysis project Ga0307505, IMG submission 202183) | Soil microbial communities from Populus trichocarpa stands in riparian zone in the Pacific Northwest, United States - 23_S | ecosystem: Environmental > Terrestrial > Soil > Riparian zone > Trees... | reverse complement strand
AGGCCGAGCGCACCGGCTGGCCGCATGGGATCGTCAGCTATGTCGACATGCAGTCTGAAACCGCGCCCGAGGTTATGAAGGCGCAGGCGCGCTTTCCGCTGATGCGCGGCGTGCGCCAGCAACTGCACTGGCACGAGCAAGAGTTGTATCGCTTCGCGCCCAAGCCCGACATGATGAATACGTCGATCTTCCGCGAGAACCTCGCACGGCTACGGGATCACAACTGGCTGTTCGAGTTGCAGGTGTTCAGCTCGCAGATGGCGAACGGCGCGGCGCTGGCCCGCGCCTTCCCGAACATCCAGTTCGTGCTGCTTCACGCCGGGATGCTCGAAGACCTGTCGCAGCAAGGCCGCGCGCAATGGCGCGAGGGCATGAAGCGGCTCGCCGGCGAGCCGAACGTCGCGACGAAATTTTCAGGCCTCGGCACGTTCATTCGCAAGAATGACCCGCAGCATATCGCCGACATGGTCGGCGAGACGGTGGCGCTGTTCGGCGCCGAGCGGTGTCTATGGGGCTCGAACTTCCCGATCGAGAAGATCTGGACCGACTATCGCTCGATCGTGGACGCGATCCGCGCGGCGGTGGCGAAGTTCGATGCCAAAGCGCGCGCAGCAATCCTGCACGACACGGCGGCGCGGCTGTACGGGCTTTAGGAAAAATTCGTCATTCCGGAGCGCGGTCGAGCAACGCGAGACCGCGAGCCCGGAATCCATGACCACGGAGCCCATCGAACCCCCGGTGTTCATGGATTCCGGGCCCGCCGCTTCGCGGCGTCCCGGAATGACAAGATACTAGCGCTTGCCGAAAGCCTGCTCGTAGATCTCCGGCTTGAAGCCGACGAGCAGCTTGCCGTCTGCTTCCAGCACCGGGCGCTTGATCATCGAGGGCTGCGCGAGCATGAGCGCGATCGCCTTCTTTTCGGTGATCCCTTCCCGCTCCTTCTCCGACAACTTGCGGAAGGTCGTGCCGGCGCGGTTGAGCAGGATTTCCCAACCCACTTCCTTCGACCACGCTTCGAGCTTCTTCCGCTCGATTCCCCCCACCTTGTAGTCGTGGAATTCGTAGGCCACGCCGCGCTTGTCGAGCCAGGCGCGCGCCTTCTTCATCGTGTCGCAGTTCTTGATGCCGTAGATGGTGACGAGCTTCACCATTCAGTCCTCATCCGCCCGGACGCTGGAGGAAGAAGCGGACCGTCTCGCGGCTCGCGTCGGGTCCGCGCGGATCGGTGTAGGACCCTGCCGCACTGCCGCCAGACCATGCGTGGCCGGCGCCGTGCAGCACCCATTGCTCCAGCACGGGTCGTCCGTCGTCATCGGTCTGGATCGTGCGGGTGTAGTGCATGCCGCCGGGAGCCTTGCCGCGTTCGACCGTAGCCGCAAAATCGGCCGCGGCCTTCGACTGGGCAATGACGCGGTCGCCGTTCACCGGGTTGACCGTCTTGTCGCCGTCGCCGTGGAAGACGATGGTCGGAACGACGCGTGATCCGGGGCGGTGCGCGGATTGCCCGGCAAGACCGCCGCCCTGCATCGCGGCGAAAGCCGACGGCACGTCGCGCGCAGCGCCGCAGGCGAGCCCGGAATGGACGCCGATCGCGGCATAAAGATCGGGATAGGTCGCGCCCATGACCGCCGCCGCGGCGCCGCCCGCGGACAATCCGGCGACATAGACGCGGCCCGGCGTGACGGCAAAGTCGCGCATGATCTGCCGCGTGATCCCCGCGATCAGCGAGGGCTCGCCAGCATCGCGATGCTGGTCGCTACCGTTAAACCAGTTCCAGCATTTCGACGCATTGGCCGATTGCGCTTGCGCCGGGTAAGCAACAAGGAAGGTTTGCTCCTCTGCCAACTCGTTCATGCGCGTGCCGGCCGCGAAATCGTCGGGCGACTGCGTGCAGCCGTGCAGCATCACCACGAGCGGCACCGGCTCACCTTTGTAGCCGCTCGGCACATAGAGCTTGTACATGCGGCTGCCCGCCGCGTTGGCGAAGCTGTGCGCCGCAAACGTCGCGCCGTCGGGCAGCGGGGCCGGCGCGGGTCGCGCGGCGCGGCCGAGCAGGCCGTCGAGCCCACCCTTGGCGCCAAGTCTGCGCAGGCGATCGAGGAGACCAGCCGACATCGGAGCCGACGTTCGCTCACTTGCTTCATGCGGCACGTCGCGATCCGTGCCGCGCGAGCCCGGAAGCACGCCGCCGCGGAGAACGGCCATCGCCTCTTTCAGCCTACCCTGTCGTGTGAGGCGCGTCGCTTCCGTCATGTCCGCGTTCAAATGGATCATCGCGCTGGTTCCTGTCTGTCGATTGTAGGGATTGATCGCCGCGTCGGCTTACGCGCGCGATGACGATCAGCGGATGCGCTCACGCAGCGCGGCCTTGACTGCTGCGCTCGCTTGGAGCGCGCCCAACACGTGAACGGAGGCGATCGTCGCACGCGCAAGTTCAGGTGAAATGTCCGGCGCGATGACAGCCAGTCCGAGCACCTGGATATGCAGCGTCTCGCCGGCCGCTTGCACGGCCTCGAGATCCTGCCGGCTGTATTGCCGCAGGCCGAGATCGAGCTCATGACGTGCGACGGTTTGCTTGACCGCGTCGTTCTGGCGATCGAGCTGATGGCGGATTGCGGTGCGGATGAAGTCGGTGCGGTTAGAGTAAAACCCCTCCTGCACCAGGAGGTCGATCCGGCCGAGATCGACGTAGCCGAGATTGATGGTGATCTTTTCGCTTTCCGGCCCCTTGGGCCGCAATTCGTGAACTTTGCCGGCCATCGCTGCCATCCTCATACCATCCGTATGGATGGTAATTGGAAGCCGGACAGCAGTTTTGCAAGAGCGATCGCGGGTTCCCAATCCAGATTTTTCCGGGACCAGGCGCGCGCCTTCTTCATCATGTCGCAATTCTTGATGCCGTGAATGACCGCGTTTCGCCATACGGCTGTTTTAAGCGACAGAGCGGTCGAACGCGAGTTCTTCGCTTGTCGCCGTCACCACGCGATTGCGGCCCTGACGCTTGGCCCGGTAAACCGCACCGTCGGCGGACCGCAGTAAGGCATCAAGATCATAGCCGGCGGTTTCAGTCGAAGCGATGCCGACGCTCACGGTCGCCTTGACCGGCGTGCCGTTCCCGATCTGAATCGCGGCCGCTTCCACCTGGCGGCGAATACGCTCGGCGACGTGGCGCGACTGCTGCGCGTTCGTCTGCGGCAGCAGGCAACAAAACTCCTCGCCGCCGATGCGAAACAGGAAATCGCTCGGGCGGATCGTGTTCTGCACAACGTCCACAAACCGGCGCAGCACTTCGTCGCCGCCGGAGTGACCGAGCCGGTCGTTCAGTCGCTTGAAATCGTCGATGTCGAGAAACAGCAGCGAAAAATCCTGTCTGTCCCGTTCGTGGCGCGAAACGAGACGCTCGCCGCGCGACATGCAGGCACGCCGGTTCCAAATGCCGGTGAGCGGATCGGTGTCCGCCGCCATGCGCTGCTCGAGTTCGAGCCGTTCTTTCGTGATCGCCACGAGGACAACCGCGAGAAGAACCGTATGGAAGAACAATGCTGCATTGAACGCGCCGACCCATGCGGCTTCGGCGGGGAGCGCGCCAAAGGGAAACGGCGCGACATTGATGAGCGGAATCCGGATCAGAAAAATCGCGGTCAAACTCGCGAAGAGCGCGACGATCATCCAGCGCGACGGCAACCGCTCATCGCGCCCGCGCCAGAACTCATAGCTCGTCAGCGCAAGCGGTGTAGCGATCAGCACCGACGACAGGCTGACGCGGTAGTATGTGTTCTGGGCGAAGTCCGGGATCAGGCAGGCAGCCATCCAGAATGCGGGCAGCGCCAGCATCGGCAGCCACATCGGCTCGCGCCGCTCGAAGACGCGAGCACCGTTCCAGCAGCATAAAAAGGCAATAATCAGCGACGCACCGGCCAGACCGACGGATGTAAAATTGCCGTCCAGGCCGTAGAACATGATGGCGATGCTGGCGGCGCAGCCGGACAGGAAGCTCGCGCTCCACCATCCGAACCACGTCATGCGGCGGTTCTTGAGCCAGAAGCCGAGAAACAATCCGGCCAGCAGCAGCTTGACGAAGAGCGTGAACAGAATAACCGTCGGACCGTCGATATGCATTTCGAGGGAAGCCATGGCCTCAGCCGACTCTCTATTCACGCCCGGTTACCCGGCTCAATCGTACGAGCCTTAGAGGATCCAGGTTAAGGTTTTCCTTGGCGAAGTTCGACTGCAATCCTCGCCTTGGCGACGGTTCTAGGCCTGTGGAACAAGTCGCGCTCATCATCGCGACACGGTCCTTGCGGCGCGGGCGCGCCGCGAGCCAGCGAGCGCGGGGAAGCCCGGATAGTGCCGGCTGTGATCGCCGTCGTGGTTCGCCATGCCCGGCTTGGTCAGCAGGCCGCGCGGGGGCGCGAAGCTCGTGATGCGCCGGCACGGAAACTCATGCCAGCCGATGTTGAAGGCAGCGAGCTTCGGGAAGAACTGCAACTCGCTGTACGGCAGGTGGTCATGGATCCACCAGGCCATCGCCTGCCACGTCGCGCCCTTGCCGAGGCGATCAACCAGCCACGGCACGGCGATCGTCGCCATCGCGCCCATGCCGCCGTCGTCGCTGCGCCGGTCCCAGATGTGGCGGGCGCGGGCGGCGTCGTTGGATGCGCAATTGTGAAAATGCTTGTTACCGAAGCCGTTGACCTCCGGCGTGCGATAGGCGGAGCGGATCGAAATGCGCCCGAAGGTGGCCTGTAAAGGCTCGAGCAGATTCTCGCACAGCGCCCGGCCAGCGGCGATCGCCAGATCGGGATCGTTCGGCAGGTTGGTCATGCCGTAGATGTTGGCAATCTCGCTGTAGAGAAACTCGCGCATGAAAAAATTGCGCGACAGGCGCACCCGTCCAAGCTCCTCGGCGCTGCGCACAGACTTGGGTGTTTTCATGCGAACCCTTAATGAGATTACGCTCTCACTGCCCCTCATGGTTTTTGATCATCGTAACGCACTGATTTTGCGGCGCAAATTTTCCGAAGGTACCGGCCTTGATTATTTGCCTAACGCAAGCAAATATAGGTTATGGAATCGGACAACCGTACGAACAACCTCCTCGGCGCACTCGTTGTCGCTCTAGGCGATGCCATGCGGACGAACATCGAGAGCGCCTCGGGACAGGGAGTAACGGCGGCGGCGGCGCTCGCTACGGCATTTGCCTTTCCGGGCAGGTCAGTAGACCACCTGCGCAAAATAGTCGGGCTTTCCGCGGCGGGCACGACCCGGCTCGTGGACAAGCTGCAGGCCGACGGCTTGATCGAACGGCGTGCGAGCCTGGATGACGGCCGCTCCCGTGCCGTCCTGCTGACGAAGGCCGGCAGCAAGAACGCTGACGCCGTGCTGAAGGCGCGCCGCTCGGTTTATTCGCGCGCCCTGGCGGCCCTTTCGACACGCGAGCGAAGGCAGCTCGAGCGCATGCTCGACACGATGCTGACTGCCCTGACGCCGGACCGTGCGACCTGCGAGTTGACCTGCCGGCTATGCGACATCGCGGCATGCCCTCAGGACATTTGCCCGGTCGAACTCGCAGCCCTTCGCGTTGAGAAGACCTGAACGGACCTTTTGTAAGGGAGTAAGAGCGATGCCCAGCTACCTACTCGCCTATCACGGCAGCAGCATCCCAAAGACCGAGGCGGAGAATGCTGAATTGATGACTGCATGGTTGGACTGGATGGATTCACTCGGCGTGTCACTTGAAGCCAATAACAACCCCGTCATCGCCAGGAGAACCATCCACCCCGGCGGTACCGTCAGCGACGAAGGCGGGGCCAACCCAGTCGTCGGACTGAGCTTCGTCAGGGCCGACAACATCGACGCCGCTATTCAAATGGCTAAGACCTGCCCGCACCTAGACGCAGGCGGTTCGATCGAGGTCGCTGAACTCTTCAAGGTAAATCGCGACCGATCGTGAGGAAAAGCGCATCGGCGCCAATCGCGCGAACAAGTTACGCTATGGCCCTTCGCAGCGAGGACATGACAGGATGCCGGATTTTTCCGGATTTCCGCCCTGGCTCGTTGCCTGCCTCTGGAGCGGGCTCGTGTCGCTCGGTCTGCTGCTTGGCGCATTCGCCGGACTCTACGCCCCGCTAAAACATCGCGGGATCACGAGCGTCATGGCGGCCGGCGCAGGCATCCTCATCGCGGCCGCTTCGTTGAATCTCGTTGTTGCGGCGGTGAGAGATGCGGGAGCTATGCGGGCGGGGTTCGCGCTTGTCGCCGGCGGCGCCATGTACTCGCTAGCAAACTTCTGGCTAGCCAAGCACGCCGCGAAGCATCGCAAGCGATGCGGCGAGTGCGTGCAGCAGCCGACGGAGAAAGGCACGCCTGGAAGCGGCTTGGCGATCGCTGTGGGGACTCTGCTTGACGCCGTGCCGGAGGCGGCCGTTCTCGGACTGGAGACGGCGAGGATCGGCGCTCCAGGTGCCGGACTCTTGGTTGCATTCGCGCTCGGGAATTTTGCCGAAGCGCTGTCGAGTGCATCCGGAATGGGGATTGCGGGCCGATCTAAAAGATATGTTTTCGGGCTTTGGGCAATGGCGGCTCTCGCGGTGACCTTGCTCGCCGGATTATCAGCCGGACTTGCCACTTTCGCTCCGCCCGGAATCGAAAGCCTCTGTAACGCATTCGCCGCAGGCGCTCTTATCGCGATGGTGGTCGAAACGATGGTGCCCGAAGCCACGCACGATTCCTCGCCGTTCAACGGCCTCATCGCAGTTCTGGGGTTTCTCGCGGTCATGCTCCTGCTTGCAGGCGCATGACATTCCCACTCAATCGTCCGGGGCGGCTTTGACGTCACGTCGTAGACCATGCGGTTGACGCCGCGCGCTTCGAGTTACCCTGCGGCGCTCATCCTGAGCGGCTTTGCGGCTTTCCCGTGAGGTTTCCCAGCGTCATCGCGCTGCCGTTCCGAGTGCTGCAGCAAGTACATCGACCAGGCCGCGCCCAGCGCTGCCATCCTTGTCGAGGCGTGGATTGTAGATAGCGACCTCGATACCGACCGCCTTGCCGCTCGCCATGGCGATCCGCAGCGCCGCCTCCAGTTCGTCCCATGACAGCCCGCCCGGCACGCGGAAATCAACCGCCGGCATAATGGCGTCGTCGAGGCAGTCGGCGTCCAGATGGACGAAGAAGCCGTCGAGCTCCGGGCGCGTCAGGTGGTCGACCGCTTCGCGCGTCGCGGCCTCGATGCCCATCTCGCGCACCGTGGGGAGATCAAGCGCCTTGAGCTCTTCGGGCAGCGGCTGGCTCCCGTACTCTTTCTGGTCCTCGTGATCGCGATAGGCGAACGCGAGCGCGTCCTCGGGACGCACCAGTGGACCGCGACCCTCGATGTCGGTCAGGAGCGTCGGCCCATGCCCGGTGGCGAAGGCAAGATCCATCGAAGCGCCCTCGCCGTTGGGTTCAGCCTCAGGCTGGAAGAAGTCGGCATTGCCGTCGATGAAGAACAAGCCGTAACGGCCGCGCCGCTTGAGGGCGAGCATCGAGCCCAGCACGATCGTGCAGTCGCCGCCCAGCACAACCGGAAACTCGCCCGCGTCGAGCACCGTCTCCATTGCATCGGCGAGCTTGGGTGACCACCCCGCGATCGCCTTGGCATTCAGGGTTCCGGTCTCGGGATCAGGCGTCGGATTCTTCGGCGGCACCGCCAGCCGCACGGCGCGGCGCGCATTGATCCGATCCGCAAAACCGAGCTCTAGGAGCTGATTGGGCAGGAGCTCCACACCCTCGGTCGCCAAGCCCAGTGTGGAAGGGGCTTCGAGGATTGCATAAGGACGGGTCGGCATGGCTGCCTCCGACTCACCAATTGGGACGTAGAAGAACTGGCCCAACTCGTCGAGCCAGGCGTGACGGTCGAGTTCCTGCGGTGAGTCGGAGGCTTGCCAGCGCTGCGAATGCCATCACTCCCACTCGATCGTGCCGGGCGGCTTGCTCGTCACGTCATAAACGACGCGGTTGACGCCGCGCACCTCGTTGATGATGCGCGTCGCGGCGCGGCCGAGGAATTTCATATCGAAGGGATAGAAGTCCGCCGTCATGCCGTCGACGGACGTGACCGCGCGCAGGCCGACGACGTGCTCATAGGTACGGCCATCACCCATGACGCCGACAGCCTTCACCGGAAGAATGACGGCGAAGGCCTGCCAGATTTCATCGTAGAGACCCGCCTTGCGGATTTCGTCGAGATAGACGGCGTCCGCTTCGCGCAGTATCTCGAGCTTCTCGCGCGTGATCTCGCCGGGGCAACGGATCGCAAGGCCCGGACCGGGGAACGGATGGCGGCCGACGAAGATTTCGGGGAGCCCGAGCTCGCGCCCGAGCGCCCGTACCTCGTCTTTGAAGAGTTCGCGCAGCGGCTCGACGAGCTTCAGCTTCATGCGCTCGGGCAGGCCGCCGACATTGTGATGCGACTTGATCGTCACCGACGGGCCGCCGGTGAAGGACACGCTTTCGATCACGTCGGGATAGAGCGTGCCCTGCGCGAGAAAATCGACCTTGCCGATCTTGCCGGCTTCCTCGTCGAACACCTCGATGAAGAGCCTGCCGATGATCTTGCGCTTGTCCTCAGGGTCCGTCTTGCCCGCGAGCGCCGTGAGGAACGTCTCCGACGCATCGACATGCACAAGCGGAATATTGTAGTGGCCGCGAAAGAGCTCGACGACACTCTTCGCCTCGTCCTTGCGCAGCAGACCGTGATCGACGAACACGCAAGTGAGTTGCTCGCCGATCGCTTCGTGCAGCAGGACAGCGGCAACGGCGGAGTCGACGCCGCCCGAGAGCCCGCACAGCACGCGGCCCTTGCCGACCTGCTTGCGGATTTTCTCGATCGACTCCTGCCGGAAGGCGCGCATGGTCCAGTCGCCGGAGGCGCCCGCGACTTTTCTCACGAAGTTACGCAACAGTTTCGCGCCGTCGGGCGTGTGAACGACCTCGGGGTGAAACATCAACCCGTAATATTTTCGCGTCTCGTCCTGGATGACGGCGAAGGGCGCGTTCTCGGAAACGCCTGCGACGGTGAAGCCCGGCGGCATTTGCGTGATGCGATCGCCGTGGCTCATCCAGACCGGATGGCGCTCGCCAACCTGCCAGGCCGAGTCGAACAAATTGCTCCTGGCTTTCACTTCCAGATCGGCGCGGCCGAATTCCCGATGATGGCCGCCCTCGACCTTGCCACCAAGTTGCGCCGCCATGGTCATCTGGCCGTAGCAGATGCCGAGCACCGGGACGCCCGCCTCAAAGACCGCCTGCGGCGCGCGCGGCGAGCCTTCGACATGCACCGACTCCGGCCCGCCGGAAAGGATGACGCCTTTCGGCTTCATCTCGCGGAAGGCTTCTTCGGCGCGCTGGAAGGGCACGATCTCGGAATAGACCCCCTCCTCGCGCACACGGCGCGCGATCAGCTGTGTGACCTGCGAGCCGAAATCGACGATCAGAATCTTGTCGTGGGGGGCCGTCATGGAAGGCTGGTAGCGGATCGGCGGGCGGGCAGCAATCCGATTCATCGCCGCGCACAACCCTCCATCCCTCCCCTTAGGGGAGGGTGGCGAGCCGCATCAGCGGCGAGCCGGGTTGGGGCAGTGACGCCGGCCGCCCCCACCCGGCTCGCTCCGCTCGCCACCCTCTCCCGCAACGCGGGGGAGGGATTTTTATTTTCTCGCCGCCACGACCGAGATGAAGAACCCGTCCGTGTCCGTCCGGCGCGGCGTGAGCAGGATGCCCTCGGCGTTCGAGAGCGCGGCCGCCCGCAGGATCGCCGCGCGCTCGCCCACTGCCTGTGCAACCTCCGCCGTTGGGAGCACCGCGAAGTGGGAATGACTGGCCAGGAAGGCGCGGACCTGCGCGCCGTTTTCGGCGTCCAGCACCGAGCAGGTGATGTAGGCGATCCGTCCGCTCGGCTTGAGGTAACGGACGGCCTGCTCAAGCAGCGCCGCCTGCTCTTTCACCCGGATCTCGAGGGCGCCGGGGCGCATGCGCCACTTGGCATCGGGATTGCGCCGCCAGACGCCGGTGCCGGTGCAGGGCGCGTCGATGAGCACGAGGTCCATGTGGCCGGCGAGATCGGCCAGCACGTCAGGCGAAGAACCGGACTCGTTCTTGCGCCCTCCTGCGGGCCGGCGCGGGCTGCGCACCTGAATGTTGTGCGCGCCGGAGCGCTTGATGCGGTCATGGATCGGCGCAAGACGGCGCAGGTCGTCGTCAAAAGCAAAAATCTGCCCGCGGTTTTCCATCTGCGCAGCGAGCGCCAGCGTCTTGCCGCCTGAGCCCGCGCAAAGGTCGAGCACCTGCTCGCCCGGCTTCGCACCGGACAGGAGCGCCGCCAGTTGGGAGCCTTCGTCCTGAATTTCGAAGCCGCCTTTCTGAAACAGCGGTTCGGATGTCGCGGGCGGATGGCGGCCTTCGGCGGTGAGCTCGATGCGCAGGCCGCGCGGCGACCAGCGCGTTTCGGTGGGATTGAGATGAGACAGCTCTTCGCGTGCCGCGCCGCGGTCGATCTCAAGCGTGTTCACGCGCAGATCGAGCGGTGCGCGGTTGGCGAGCGCGGCTCCCTCCTCCGCGCGCGTATCGCCGAACGTTTCGGTGAGACGGCCGTCAAGCCACTCGGGATAGTCGCCACGCACATGATCCGGCGCGCCATCGAGCGCCGTGCCGAGGCGCGCGCGTTCTTCGTCAGTGAGCGGTTCGGGCGCGTGCTGCGAGCCATCGAAGAGACGCGCGATCTCGTCCGCGCTCAGGCCGCGCGCGAGCTTGAGCATGCCGATCAGAATTGCGCGCGGCGTCGCTGCATCCATGATCCAGGCCGACGACGCGCGGCGGCGGAGCGCGTCATAGACATAGCCTGCGATGGTTGCGCGGTCGCCGGAGCCGGCGAAACGGTGACCGAGCCCCCATTCCTTCAGCGCGTCGCCCGCGGGGCGCGGCCGTGCCTCGATCGCCGAAAGCACTTCGATCGCTGCCGATAGATGCGCGGGCGGCCTCATGCGCGGTCCTTCCTATTCGCGGGTTTGCTCAGATCGCGAGCAGGATGCGTAATGCGAAGATCGCCCACATCAGGACGAGAATGATCAACGCAACGAAATGCACCTGCGCGCGGCGGGGCACATAATTGGTCGTCACGATGATGTAGGCGTGAAACACGCGCAGGGCGACGAAAATCCACGACATCAATACGAATAGCAGATCGGCCTGCCGCGTCATCAGCGCCAGGAGCACCAGCACATAAAAGAGTACGGGCAGCTCGAACTGATTGTGAAAGGCGTTGTTGACCTGCTGGGTCTGTTTCGACCAGTTGCGCTCGCCGAGCGCGATATCGCGAATCTTCACCTCACCGCGCCGGATCGAGGAGGTGCGCGACCAGCCCATCCAGACATTGAGGGCGAAGGTCATCGCAACAAGAACGAAGACGGGCAGCAGGACGGTCGGAATCGACATGGAGAGCTCCCGAAGCGTGCTCTATAGCATGCTCCAGAAGCCTCTTCTCGCCGCCGGTGAACAAGCACCGGGAACGCCGCAGGACGCGACGTCCCCGAGATCTGGTTCTAGGTCGCGGCCAGCACCGAGAGCTTGGTTCGCAGCGGTTCGATCACCGAGCGGAGCGCCGCAGCCGTTTCAGGATCCGCCATCACTTCATTCAGCCTTTGATTGATCGACGGCATGGCGGATTGCACCTGTTCCGCGATGCGCTTGCGACTATCGGCCGGGAGCTGAGCGGCCAGGCCCTGCACGCGGTCCAGATTCGCCGACAGTTCACGCAGCTTAGGCACCACCGCACCGACGGCATTGCGGTCTTTCAGCTCATCCAGCGCCGCGCGGATGCCGGCCACCGTCGTCGTCACCTGCAGCGTCACGCGCGGCGACGCGCCGTTCGGGGTCGAGACTGCGCGGCCTTCAACCGGCGTGCCCGTCGCGGTCGACTGCGCAACCTCCTCCGGCTGCGGTCCGCTCATGAACCAGGCGAGGCCCGCGACTGCGGCGAGCGCCACCGCTGCCATGGCCCAGCCCGACATGCCGGCCTCCCGCGGCGGCACGGGCGGCGGCTTCATGCGCTCGTAAGCCGCGCCGGCCGTCGCGCCCGCACGTCCTGCCGTATCCCTGAAATCCGCACCGACGGAGTCGAGGATGCCGGTGCCCTTGAGGAGATTGGAGAAGCCGGATGGGAGCGCCGCCGCGATCGCGTCCTTCTGCCCGGAGAGCAGATGCGTGATGCCGCTCGCGTCGAGGCCAAGCGTGCGCTGCTTCTGGCCGAGAGCGCCGAGGACGAGCGGCGCGAGAAGCCCGAGCAACGACTTGCCGGACGACTGTGCGATGCCGGAATAGGCGCTGAGTGCGACGACCAACGAATTGAAGGTGCTGTTGCCAAACAAGGTTGAGAGGACGCCTGCGCCATGATCGGCGATCTCCTGCTGGCTACCGCCGGTAAAGGAGCTCTTCACATCATCGAGCGAAGCCGACGACTGCGAGAGGACGTTCGAGATACGCTGCGCGCCCGCAGAGCTGTCGGCGACGCCGGCGAGCACGGCCAGGATCGCGGGGATGCCCGCGGCGACGGCCTGACTCACGGCACCTTTATCCTGTCCGAGGCCGCCCGCGATCTTGCCGACGAGGTCGGGCGTGATCATCCGGTGGATGGAAGCAATGAGATCCGATGGCATGGGGTTCGCTCCTTGGTTCGCAGCCTTGTGCGCAGACCGCGGGAACGATCAGACCATCGTGATGTTGCGCAGGTGTGAGATTCGGACGCGCAATTGCGATCAAAGACCGAAAAAATTGTGCCGGCGCCCTCGGGGTAATGCCGGAGGCACGTCCTCAGCGAAAATCCGGCCTGGCTCGGAGACGAGTCAAAGGCGCGTGGGGTAGTTCGGGCTTTCGCGCGTGATCGTCACATCGTGGACGTGGCTTTCGCGCAGGCCCGCGCCGGAGATGCGAACGAACTGCGCCTTCTCGCGGAATTCCTTCAGGTTGCTCCCGCCGACATAGCCCATCGCCGCACGCAGGCCGCCTGCGAGCTGATGCAGGACGTTGCCGAGCGGACCCTTGTAGGGCACCTGCCCCTCGATGCCTTCCGGCACGAGCTTCAGCGTATCCTTGATGTCCTGCTGGAAGTAACGATCGGCCGAGCCGCGCGCCATCGCGCCGAGCGAGCCCATGCCGCGGTACGACTTATAAGAGCGGCCCTGATAGAGATAGACCTCGCCGGGGCTTTCCTCGGTGCCCGCGAGCAAGCCGCCGATCATGGCGCATTCCGCGCCCGCGGCGAGCGCTTTCGCGAGATCGCCCGAGAACTTGATGCCGCCGTCGGCAATGACCGGCGTGTCGGTCTTGCGCGCCACTTCGACCGCGTCGAGCAACGCCGTAAGCTGCGGAACGCCGACACCCGCGACAATGCGCGTCGTGCAGATCGAGCCGGGGCCGATGCCGACCTTGATCCCGTCCGCGCCGGCGTCGATCAGCGCTTTCGCGCCTTCGGCGGTGGCGATATTGCCGGCGACCACCTGCACTGCGTTCGACTGACGCTTGATGCGCGCGACGGACTCCAGCACGCGCTTCGAATGGCCGTGCGCGGTGTCCACCACGACGACATCGACGCCTGCATCAATCAGGCGTTGGCTGCGGTCAAAGCCCGCATCGCCCACCGTCGTTGCAGCCGCGACGCGCAACCTGCCCTGCTCGTCCTTGCAGGCGTTCGGATTCTTCACCGCCTTCTCGATGTCCTTCACGGTGACGAGTCCGACGCAGCGATACTGGTCGTCCACCACAAGCAGCTTCTCGATGCGGAACTGATGCAGGAGCTTCTTCGCTTCCTGCTCGCTCACACCCTCGCGCACCGTGACGAGCTTGTCTCTCGTCATCAATTCGGAGATCGGATGGCCCGGATTGGTGGCAAAGCGGACGTCACGGTGGGTCAGAATGCCGACGAGCCTGCCGGGCGTGCCGTTCGACGTGCGCTCAACCACCGGAATGCCAGAGATCGAATGATGCTCCATGAGCGCCAGCGCGTCGGCGAGCGTCGCGTCGGGCGCGACTGTCACCGGGTTCACGACCATGCCGGATTCGAATTTCTTCACCCGCCGGACATGCTCGGCCTGCTCGTCGGGCTCGAGATTGCGGTGAATGACGCCGATGCCGCCGGCCTGCGCCATGGCGATCGCGAGGCGGGCCTCGGTGACCGTATCCATGGCCGAGGAGATGATCGGGATGTTGAGCGAGACGGTGCGCGTCAGCCGGGTGCGAATGTCAGCCTCGGACGGCAGCGTGTCCGAGAGGCCGGGCTTCAGCAAAACGTCGTCGAACGTAAGCGCTTCTTGCGCGAGGCCGTCGATAAGACGGGGCATCGCCAACTCCTAGTCCGGGCAGTGGCCGGAAATATGGCCGCGTGGCGTTAGCCGGAATCGCCACAGCGAGTTGGCATGGGTCGTTAGCACGCGCCTTCCGCCCTGCAAAGGGGCGGTTACTGCTTCGCCGGGGGCACGCCGTGCTTCTCGATCGCCTCGACGATCTCCCGGTGCTTGCGGTCCTCGCGGCGCATGTAGACGGCGATCACCGCATGGGCCGACGGCACGAGGAAGAACAATGGGAAGATGAAGCCGAGCAGGATGCACGGCACGATCAGGACGGCGTTGACGACGGCCGAGAAGACCTGACCGTTCAGCAGCAGTCCGAGCGGCGGCAGGAAGATCGCGAGCAGGTAGATCATGGCGTCCCTCTCCGGCCGAGATATGGGCGCGGGACAGGCGAAAACAAGATTGCCCTATTCCGCCGGAGCGCCGACCGGCATGCGGCGCAGCCGAATGAGATAGGCAATCAGCGCGGTAGCGGCGACGAGCAGCAGCGGCAGCGCCAGCAGGTTCACGCCGGTCCAGCCCACGAAGTGCAGCAGCGCGCCGGACGCGAAAGAGGTGATGACAACGGTGGTGAAAACCGAGAAGTCGAAGATGCCCTGCGTCCAAGCCTTCTCGGAGGGACGATAGGCGTCGGTCACGAGCGTGGTGCCGCCGAGATAGGCAAAATTCCAGCCGATGCCGAGCAGGATGAGCGCCGACGCGAAGTGGAGAAACTCGACGCCCGAGAGCGCGACCGCGACATGACAAAGCAACAGGCCGACGCCCGCGAGCATGATCTTCGGCGCGCCGAACCGCGCGATCAGGCTGCCGGTGAAGAAGGACGGCAGGAACATGCCGAGCACGTGCCATTGAATGACAAAGGCGGTCTCGTTCAGGCCGTGATGATGATGCGCCATGGCGAGCGGCGTCGCCGTCATGGCGAGGTTCATCACGCCGAAACCGACGGCGGCCGTGAGCGCGGCGACGAGGAAAATGGGCTGCGATACAACGGCCGAGATCGGCCGCGCCGGCTCGGCGGATTTCTGCTCGGAAGGCTTCGGCAGGTCGATGAAGGTGACGACGATTGTCGCGACAAGGCTGAGAAGGATGATCGTCGCGTAGGTTCCCGCAAAGGCGGCGCTCGTCAGCGTGTCGCGGGTAAAGGCGACCATGTGCGGACCGACGACGGCGGCGACGGCGGCACCGAGCAACACATAAGAGATGGCACGGCTGCGGAAGGCAGGTGCCGCGGCCTCCGCGGCAGCGAAGCGATAGAACTGCGCGAAGCCCTGGTAGCTGCCATAGAAGATGTGGGCGAAGCAGAACAGCCAGAACCAGCCGTTGATCAGGCTGACAACGCCGAGCGTGGCGCCGAAGGCGCCGAGCAGCGTGCCGAGCCAGAAGCCGGGACGGCGGCCGAACCGGCCCATGAACAGCGACGCCGGGATGGTCGTCACCATCGTGCCGATCATCAGGAACGAGACGGGCAACGTCGCGAGCGACTTGTCCGGCGCCAGCATGAAGCCAGCCAGCCCGCTCGCGGTGATCAGCATGACCATGCCGGTCTGCACGAGGGCCTGGCAGGCGGCGAGGACCGTCACATTCCGAATGTCGGGGCGCATGGCCAGCAGTTAGACCTGTTGCGGGGCAGCGTAAAGCCAGCCCCGGTGCATATCTGGCGCGGCGCCTGCGGGAGATGACGCCTGCCGCGGCCGGCGCTATGCCAGCCGGACGGAGGGGCAGCCGAGTCGCCCGCGCCATGCAGAACCGCATCATCGTCCCCCTTATCGTCGCCTGTGCGCTGTTCATGGAGAACATGGACGCGACGGTGATCACGACCGCGCTGCCCGCCATCGCCGACGACATCGGCGTCGATCCGATCTCGCTCAAGCTCGCGCTGACCGCCTACCTGCTCTCGCTCGCGGTCTTTATTCCGATCTCGGGCTGGATGGCCGACCGCTTCGGTGCGCGAACGATTTTCCGTGCGGCGATCATTGTTTTCACGCTCGGCTCCGCGGCCTGCGGCTTCGCGCAGGGGTTAAACGATCTCGTCTTCTATCGCATCGTGCAGGGGCTCGGCGGGGCGATGATGGTGCCCGTCGGACGGCTTCTGATTCTGCGCACGGTGCCGAAACACGAGCTCGTAGCGTCGCTGACCTGGCTCGTGATCCCTGCCCTGATCGGGCCGATGCTCGGACCGCCGCTCGGCGGATTCATTACGACGTTTTTTCATTGGCGCTGGATCTTCTGGATCAACATCCCGATCGGCATTCTCGGACTCGCGCTCGCCTCGCGCTACATCGAGAATGTGCGCGAGAAGAATGTGCCGCGCCTCGACAAGCTCGGCTTCGCGCTGTCCGGCATCGGCCTCACCGGCATCGCCTTCGGCCTCACGACATTCGGGCAGAGCCTGCTGCATCCCGCGATCTCGCTCGGGCTGCTGCTCCTCGGCGCAGCCTTCACCTACGCCTTTGTGCGGCACGCGCGCGGAATCAAGAGCCCGCTGATGAACCTGAAACTCCTGAAGCTTCAGACATTCCGGTCGAGCGTCGCGGGCGGTTATCTTTTCCGCATCGCCATCGGCGCAATGGCATTCCTGATGCCGCTCCAGTTCCAGCTCGGCTTCGGCATGACGCCGTTCCAGTCCGGGATGCTGACCTTCTGGGGGGCCGTCGGCGCGATGGCGTTGCGGCCGACCGTGCCGCTCATCCTGCGGCGCTTCGGCTTCCGGCGCGTGCTGCTTGTTAACGTCGTGATCGCGTCGTTTTTCATCGCGACGCCCGCCCTCTTCACCGCCGACACGCCGCATTGGGCGATCGGAGCCATTATTTTCGTCGGCGGCTTCTTTCGGGCGCTGCAATTTTCGACGGTCAACTCGCTGGCCTTCGCCGACCTCGACAACAAACACATGAGTCAGGCCACCAGCATCACGAGCGTCGGACAGCAGCTCGCCCTCGCGACCGGCGTCGCCCTCGCGGCCTTCGTGCTCGATATGACGCGGCTTACGCGCGGCGACTTCTCCATCGTCGCCGCCGACTTCGCGCCCGCTTATGTTTTTGTCGCGCTGATCGCGGTGATCTCGACGCTCTTCTTCATCGGCCTGCCGAAGAACGCCGGCGCGGCACTGACCGCGACCGAAGAAATCGCCAAGACCACGCGCCCGCCCGACACGCCGGGCTGACCATTTTCGACAGTCAATCAGAAAACCAAAGAGAGAGACTTCGCCATGCTTCGCATCAATATCCTTGTCCTCGTAAGCGCCTTGCTGCTGCCAATAGCGGCCAATGCCCAGGCCACGGCGGAGACTCGCAAGCTGGCAGCCGAGGTGCCGATTGCCGACATGCACATGCACCTCACGAAGGACCTGACGCCCGACAAGATGCGCACGCAGATGGACGCCAACAAGGTCAAGTGGGGCGGCGCGGTCGGCGGCGTGGCGCCTGGACAAGATGTCAGCGTCTACGCCAAAGCGCTCGGCGACCGCTACATTCCCGCTGGTGGGCAACAGGAACTATTCCGCATCTATCGCGAGAAAGGACCGGACGGGACGACCGACACGAAGAACCCGATTTTCAGGCGGCTGGCCGATTCCGCCGACATGCAATTCAAGAGCGGGCTGCTGCGCGGCTTCGGCGAACTGTTCGCGAACAACCGCCGCTCGCATCCCGACCCCACATTCCGCAGAAAGATTGCGACGGACTCGCCCACATTCAAGGAACTCTATTCGATTGCCGCTCGCCACGGCGGCTTTGTGCAAATTCATATGGAAGGCGACGACGACAGCCTTGCACAGCTCGACAATCTGATCGCGTCGGCCGGCCCTGTGACGATCATCTTGTCTCACTGCATGGTCACCGCGTCGCGCGCCGCCGTGCGCAAGCTGCTCGAGCGCTACCCGTCCGTCTATTGCGAACTGTCCGCCAGAGGCGCGCCGGTGCTCGGCGAAAAACATCCGCTGGCCGGCGCAATCCGCATCTATGACTCAAATGGAATTCAGGGCGAGTGGCTAAAATTCATTGAGGCGATGCCCGACCGATTCATGATCGGAAGCGATGCCATTCATGAATCTTATGACGACATCATCCAATCGTACCGGACGAACTTCCTCCCCTACCTGAAGCCCGACACGATGCAAAAGGTTGCGTATGAAAACGCGCAGCGGGTGTTCAAGCTCAAGTAGCGCCGCCGCGAAAGCGCGTCGCCAGCAAATAGAGCTCGGCCGAGTCCGGCCGGCTTGCCGGCGGCTTGACGTGCTTCACGCTGCCGAAGTCCCGTTTGAGAATCTTGAGCAGTTCTCCTTCGGTGCCGCCCTGAATGACCTTGGCGACGAACGCGCCGCCGGGCGCGAGCACGTCGCACGCAAATGCCGCGGCGGCCTCCACCAGCGCGACGATCTTCAGATGATCGGTCTTGCGGTGACCGATCGCGTTGGCCGCCATGTCGCAAATCACGACATCGGCCTTTCCGCCAAGCATCGCGTGCAGTTTTTCCGGTGCGTCCTCGGCAAGAAAGTCGAGTTGCACGAATTCGACGCCGAGGATCGGCTCGACCTCCAGCAGGTCGATGGCAATGACACGGCCCTGCCCCTCCTCCGCCTTTACCCGCTTCGCGGCCACCTGACTCCAGCCGCCGGGCGCGGCACCAAGGTCGAGCACCTTCTGGCCGGGTTTCAGGATGCGGTACTTGTCGTCGATCTCAATCAGCTTGTACGCGGCGCGCGAGCGGTAGCCTTCGCTCTTGGCGCGACGAACATAGGGGTCGTCGATCTGACGCTTGAGCCAGCGCTGTGACGAGACGGAGCGTCCGCTCGCGGTGCGCAGACTGGTGCGGCCGCGGACTGGCTTTTTGGTCATGACGCGGCCGGCCGGGTCCAGGCACCGTCGGCACGCATCATCTCCACCAGCATGCCTTCGCGGAGGCCGCGGTCGGCCACGCGCAGCCGGTCGCAGGGAAACACACGGCGGATCGCTTCGAGAATCGCGCAGCCTGCCAGCACGAGATCCGCCCGCTCCGACCCGATGCAGGCATGCGCGACACGCTGCTCGTAGGTTGTGTGCGACAGGCGGTCGACCACCGCATCAATGTCGTGCGCACTCATCCATAGACCGTCGACGCGCCGCCGCTCGTAGAACGGCAGGTCGAGATGCAGGCCCGCCATGGTCGTGACCGTGCCCGATGTGCCGAGCAGATGCACGCCGCCGGTTCCATTCACGCCGGCGCGGCCAGCGAATTCGCGCACGAGCGGCAGGACTTCTTCGATCATGGCTGTAAACACCGCCGGCGTGACGGCCTTGCCGCCGTAACGCTCGGCGAGCGTCACGACGCCCATCGGCATCGACACCCAGGATTGAATCGTGGCCATGGGCGGGCCGCTATCGGCGGTCGTGCAGCGGCCGAGAAATGCGAGCTCGGACGAGCCGCCACCGATATCGAACAGCACGGCGCCGTTCGCCTCCGGATCCATGAGCGACGCGCAGCCATGCGCGGCAAGACGCGCTTCGGTCTCGCGGTCGATGACCTCCAGCGCCAGGCCGGTCATTTCCTGCACGCGGCCGAGGAAGTCGCCTCCGTTGGCCGCCGCACGGCAGGCCTCGGTGGCGATCAGGCGCGTGCGAAGGCGTCCGTGCTGCGAGAGCTTGCCGGCGCATATGCGCAGCGCGCCGATCGCGCGGATCATCGCGGCGTCCGAAAGCTGGCCGGAGCCTGAAAGGCCCTCGCCCAGCCGGACAATGCGCGAGAAGGAATCCACCACCTGAAACGCATCGCCGGTCGGATAGGCGACCAGCAGGCGGCAATTGTTGGTGCCAAGATCGAGCGCGGCGTAATGCGGCTCACGCGCATCGCGCCTCACACCACGATCGAACGCAGAACGCCGCCGGCGCCGTCGGCCCGGCTGCGCCCACTGCGGCCCGCTCGCGCCATTCGCGCGCCCGTCCGTCACGGCGATCCTTTCCCGCGCGGCCGGAACGCAAAGCGCTCGACGGGACTGCGCGGTTAGCTCGAGTTTCTCAGTTGGGACCAGTCTAGCCCTGCCGGAGCCGCTCGCAAAGTATCTACGAAGTGCGAAAATTCAGGGCTTGCAGATTGGAGGAATGTCAGCCTGCGTCGAGGCCCTGATCCCGCCCATAGGCGTCGGCCGTCTCGTGCGTATCGCGATGGCCGTTGCCGTTCCGGCCGCTCATCAGAAAGCCGCCCGCGACCGCAGTCAGGATCAGCGCAGGCACGATCACACGCGGACCCAACATGCGGACGAGTTGCAATCCCGTGAGCAGGACCGCCGGCTCCTGCAAAAGGCGCGACACGGCGCTCGGCTGCTCGCGCGGTTTCGGCTCAACCCGTTTCACGGGTTTGCGGCGGCGGAGCGAGATCATTGCGATGCCGCAGACAACCGCGAGCAGCAAAAACAGGGCACCCAAAGCAAGCCACGCATCGAGCGTGCCATAGGTCTGCTGCACCCAAAGAAAAAGCGAGATCGCAAAGCAGAAGAAGGCGACGACTGCCGCGGCAGCCGCAATCGCGCCTGCGACAGCGAGCTTCATCATCGCGTCAATCTTATCTTTCAGGTCGTCCAGGAACCCGAGCACGTTCGCCCTCCTCCTGCGCGCCGCGCGTTACGGGCGATCAGCGGCGCCAGATCGCGCCGACGACGAAACCTGCTGCAACCGCCATCGCCAGCGTCGTGAAGGGGCGGTTCTGCACCGACTCTTCAACAGCGTCGGCCAGCGTATCGCGTACTTCGCGCATCGCGTCGGCGGCTTCCGTACCCATGTCGCTCGCTTCCGAGAGGACGCCATCGACGCGCTTGCGCGCCCGATTGACCTGCGAGCGTGCGCTGCGCGCTGCGTGGCTGCCGGTTGCATTGAGCAGCTTGGACACATGCTGGCTGATCTGCGCCATGTCGGTCTTGAGGCGTTCGATCTCGCGGTCCATTTCCTTGCTGGTGACGTTTCCGCCGTTGCCGGCGGCATTGCGTGCTGCTTCTGCCATGACAGGCCCCTGAGATTTGCGTGGATTCAGCGTCTCAACGCGCGCCGAAGCAACAGGGTTCCCTCCGCTAATCAGGCAGTTTCACTTCGTCATTCGGGTAGACATAGCTGAGCGCAATCGTGCCGATGATCAGCAGCGGCACGGCGAGCAACGCCCCGAACGGACCCCAGAACCAGGTCCAGAACGCTACCGCGAGAAAGACAAGAAGCGGGCTGAGCGCGAGCCGCATGCCAATGATGCTTGGCGTGGCAAACTCGCCCTCGACGATGGACGCAACCAGATAGAACACAGGCGCGATAAAGGCGTGAAGCAGGGAGTCGAAGGCCATCAGGCCGACGGCGAGCAACATCACGATGGTCACGGCCGGACCGATATAGGGCAGGAAATTGAGCAGGAAGGCGAGAATCCCCCACACTAGCGGGTTCGGCAGTCCGACGGCCCAGGTCACAGCCATCAGCAAGACGCCCAGCACCAGATTGATGACGGCGATGACAGCGAAATAGCCGGCGAGGCTCGATTCAATATCTTTGAGAAACTGGAGCGCGCCGAGGCGCGCCTTGCGCTCTCCCCAGAATTTCAGAAAGCGGATGCGGATCGCCTCACGGCCGGACAGGAAGAAGAGGAGCGTCGCGAAGAAAATCACGGATTGCCCGAGTGCCGGCGTCAGCACACCCAGCACCGGCTGAACCAGCATCGCAATCGGATCGATGTCGGGACCGCCCTGCTCGGCAGCCGACTTGCCGGTCAGGCTTTCCCGCAGATTGTTGAATGCCGCGATGGGCGCGTCGAGGAAGCGCAGCTTTTCGCGCAGCCCCGACCCCAGCTCGGGCGCCTTCTCGATCCATTCCGCGATCGGCCCGGCAAGTTGAACGAGCGCGTAACACAGTCCCGCGAAAATCGAGAGGACGAGAGCGAACGCCGTGACCCAATGCGGGATGCCGAATTTTTCGGCCTGGACCAGCACCGGCGTGAGCACCATTCCGACGACCAGCGCGAGCAATGCGGGCAGCACGACGGGCTGCGCCCAGTAGAGCGCGGCGAACAACAAAAGAATGAACATGCCGACGACCGAGCCGCGCGCCATGCCGTCCCAGACATAGCGGGATGCCGCGGACGCATTGACCTGCTCCGCGCGGGGTGCGGAGGACGCAGAATCCACGCGCGCAGGTCGCTGGTTCATCGCCATTCTCGAGGTTCGGTTGACGGACGGTCGTACCCACACGCGGACGGCCAACGAAGCAACGCTCCGCGAACAAAAAGGTTGCAGGGGCGCCTATTCGGGGCGTAACAAATCCCGCTCCTTCACGAATTCTGCTTACCCGAAGCACGCAAAAAGCAGCGCATGGACCAGCCAGTTGTCGTCGCCGGTGCGGGACAGGCCGCCACCGAATTTGCGGTCGCGTTGCGCGCGCAGGGCTATGCCGGCGCGATCCGCATCGTCGGCGACGAGCCCTATCTTCCCTATCAGCGCCCGCCCCTGTCGAAGGACTATCTCTCCGGCAAGAGCCCGTATGAGAAGCTGATGCTGCGGCCGGAAGCATTCTGGCACGAGCAGGGCGTCGAGTTTCTGCTTGGTAACGCGGCCGTAAAGATCGACCGCGCGCGGCGGACGCTCCTTCTTGCCGATGGCGAGGACCTGCAATACGGCGCACTGATCATCGCGACCGGCACACGCGCACGCACCCCTCCGATCGCGGGCATCGAATTGCCGGGCATACATACGCTGCGAAAGATCGACGACGTGAAGCAACTGCGGCCGGCGCTCGATGCCGCGAAGCGTATCGCCGTCATCGGCGGCGGGTACATCGGCCTTGAAGTGGCCGCCGTCGCGCGCGGCGAAGGGCGCGACGTGACGATCCTTGAGGCGGAAGAGCGCGTGATGAAGCGAGTCACTTGCGAGCAGATCTCACATTTCTATCAAGACATGCATCGCAGTCATGGCGTCGACATCCGAACCGGCGCGCGCATCGAAGCGATCGAAGGCAATGGACAGGCGAGCGGCATCCGGCTCGCGGGCGGCGAGCACGTCCCGGCCGATCTCATTCTGCTGTCGACCGGCGCGCGCCCGAATGAAGAGCTGGCCTCGGAAGCCGGTCTCCCCTGCCAGGACGGCATCATCGTCAATGAGCTGGCGCAGACCGAAGACGAGCATATCTATGCCGTCGGCGACTGCACGCGGCTGCCGAGCAAGCGCTATGGCCGGACAATCCGGCTCGAATGCGTGCAGAACGCCTTCGACCAGGCGAAGGCCGCCGCCGCAGCTATCGCCGGCAAAGGCGTACCCTACGATCCGGTGCCGTGGTTCTGGTCGGACCAATACAACGTCAAATTCCAGAGCTGCGGCTTATCCACTGGGCATGACGAAGCCAAGGCCGTCGGTGACATCGCGGCGAGCCATTTCTCCGTCGAGTACCGCAAGGACGGCAGGCTGATCGCGGTCGACGCGGTCAATGACGCGCGCGCCTATATGATGGGGCGCAAGACGATCGCGCTCGAGACGGCCTAACGCCCGGCCTGCGCCACGTCAGAAACAGAGAAGCCCGAGACTTTCTTGTAATTCTCCGACAGCGCGCGCAATTCGTCCTGCGTGATGTAATCGTCGAGATTGTCGAACGGGCGGTCGCCGACCAGCTCTTCCACCTTGATGTTGATGAAGTCCGGCGGAAACTCGCGGTTCGTCCGCACGACCTTGGCGGTCGGCTCCAGCCGCGCCGCCTCATAGGCCTTGAGCGCGTCGCGCGCGTCGCCATGCTTCGCCAGCAGATCGGCGAGCGTGCGCGCGTCGATCGCCGCCTGCGCGGCACCGTTCGAGCCGCGCGGGTACATCGGGTGCGCGGCATCGCCCGCGAGTGTCACGCGGCCGAAGGTCCAGCGCGAGAGCGGATCCTTGTCCACCATCGGGTATTCGAGAATCTGGTCGGCGCTGCGGATCATCTCGGCGACATCGAGCCAGTCGAAGCGCCAATCCTCGTAGATTGAAAAGAAATCCGCGAGATCGCCCGGCCTGTTCCAGTCGTTCTTGGTGTAGTTGTCGCGCTTGATCTCGGCCATCCAGTTGACGAGCTGGTTGCCCTCCCCATCCGTGTCGTTCACGATCGGATAGATCACCAGCTTGCCGGTCAGGATCGAACCGACCCGCATGTAAGAGCGGCCGGTGAGGATCGGCTTACGGCGCGTCACGCCGCGCCAGGTATTGATGCCCGCAAAGACAACGTCGTCGCCCGGCACGAGCTTGCGGCGAACGGCCGAATTGATGCCGTCGCAGGCGATCAGCGCCGCGCCGCGCGCGGACGTGGCGTTGCCGCCACCGTCCTTGAAACAGGCGGTGACGCCCGCCTCGTCCTGCTCGAAGCCGGTGCATTCGCGGTCCGTCACAACGCGGTCCGCGCCAAGGCGCGAGAGCGCGGCCTCAAACAAAATGCGATGCAGCTTGCCGCGATGGATGCCGACTTCGGGATACTGGTAGCCCGCGAGCTTGCCGCGCGGCTCCTTGTAGATGAGCTGGCCGAAGCGATTGAAGAAGCAGCTTTCGACGTTCTCGATCCCGGCTTTCAGCAGCGCATCGCCCACACCGAGCGCGGTGAACTCGCGCATGGCGTGCGGCAGCAGCGTGATGCCGACGCCAAGCTCTTTGACCTCCGGCGCGCGCTCATAGACGCGGCACGGGACGCCGCGCTCATACAGGTTGATCGCGAGCGCCAGCCCGCACACGCCGCCGCCGACAATGAGAATGTCCTGCGCGCGATCGGCCAAGTCCCGCCCTCCTCCGGTTCGGGGGCAACCTAGCGCGCGAGGCCGATGGCGGAAAGACTTGGACGAGCGTATGCTGTGCGCGCCTCCCGGAGGGCGCCATGACCATCATGTATCATGAAGGCAATCGGCGACTGCAGGACGAATTCGAGAGCCGCAAGATCGCCGACCGGCTCGACGAGTTGGCGCGCACGCGATTTTCCGCGGACGACCAATTCTTTATCGAGAGCCGCGCGCTTTTCCTTCTCGCGACCGCCGACGCGGAAGGGCGGCCCGACTGCTCGCACAAGGGCGGCATGCCCGGCTTTGTGCGCGTCTCCGCTCCCGACGAGCTTGTGTTTCCCGACTATGACGGCAACGGCATGTTCAAGAGTCTTGGCAACATCGCGGTCAATCCGCATGTCGGGCTCCTGTTTATCGACTTTGAGAAGCCGCGCAGGCTGCGCGTGAACGGCCGCGCCGTCATTTCGCGCGAGGACCCGCTGCTCGCGCACACGGTCGGCGCGCAGATGATCGTGCGGGTCACGGCGGACGCGATCTTTCCGAACTGCCCGCGCTACATTCCGCAAATGCAGTTCGTCTCGCCGTCCATGTATGCGCCACAGGCGGGCGTTGAATTCCCGGAGCCGGCGTGGAAAAACTTTCCGGACTTCGCGCCCGTGATCCATCCGCGGCAGCCGACCTACAAGGGAGACGCGCCCGCGAAAGATTAGATGGCGAGAGTGGCCGGGGACCAGGATCCCGCTGCGCCTGCTACGCGCTCAGTCAACCGGCGTATTCTGTGAGCTCGTCAGCAGTTGATCGAAACCCGGCGGCGAAACGGTGATGTACAACGAGGCA